>JABAOC010008910.1_pt2 | contig 16146 bp, 15 predicted proteins | sample 7062161 | NCBI WGS metagenome assembly JABAOC01 (sample SAMN14538625, study PRJNA623070) | marine sediment metagenome | biome: marine biome [ENVO:00000428]; feature: marine pelagic biome [ENVO:01000023]; material: deep marine sediment [ENVO:00002113] | place: India: Gulf of Khambhat ... | reverse complement strand
CAATATCCAGGCTTCGGAGGACAATATCATACAGGAGAATACCCTGCTTGGAAGAACTTCACAGTGATGAACAACCACGAAAAAGAAAACATAGTATACGTTGCCATCCAGTATCCGGAAGGCTTCCAGCCTTCCAAGTACATGATAGGCGTGTTTTCTTCGTATGACTCATGCTGGACCGTCAACGTCAACTTGGTAGATAGACACATCGAATACTTTGCAGATGGAGAAGGCATTCCGCCAGGAGGATGCGCCATTGTCTCTGTACAGTACAAGGATGGTCCGACCGAAGAAAATTGCCACGGTGGACACGAATTCCATGTGACTGCTTCATTTGAAAGCTGTGCTGCCTACACCTTCCAGCCCCATGAGTACATAGACAAGACACCTCCCAATGTTGACGTCACGTTTCCTGATGCAGAAAGTCCGGGAGGTCAGGGCTATGCATTCGTGAAGAAGGAAGATGGTTACATATGGGTTCAGACACCGGACTGCACAGTCAGAAACATAGGATGGCTCTGGATCAACGGAACAGCAAGTGATAGCTGCTCAGGAGTCAACAGAGTCGAAATCTGGATAAACGGTACATACATGGGCGATGCAACATTATCAGAATCCATAGGACCAGGAAAGGCACGAGATGTGACTTGGTCGTGGTACACTGATCCAACCAACAATCCTCAGTTCTGGCAGAGCGAATCCTGGTATCACGTCGTAACAAGAGCCTATGATAACTCAGTGAAGAACGCAGAAGCCGTAAAGCATGACAACCTGATAATACCTAGGACGAATTCAGAAGACACACCGCAAAATTGGTTCTTCTGGATAGGCACCGAACAAAAAGTTCATGTGATGCTTGATCATGAACACATAGACTGGACTCCAGGGAACGGACGCATTGACGTCTGGGGTGAGACAGGCTTCTATCCAAATGGAGAAGTGGAGATCTGGCTTGAAAATGAACTCTACGGTATAGAGATTCATCTCAAAACAGTTACAGCGGATAATTATGGACGATTCTACACCATAATTCATCATCTTCCGGAAGTGCCGCGCAAGCCGACATGCGATGATCACTGGTTTGTCAGAGCTGTCGATGAGAAAGGAAACAAAGGAGCAGATCACTTTGCGATTATCCCATGGATAACGTATGAAGACACGATGGCTCAGGACAACCCTGAAACGTGGCAAACTACAAAGAAAGGATACGTAGACGATACAATCATCGTTTATGGGCATGGCTTCCTGCCTTCAAGACAGGACAATTGGGATCCGTATTGCACTGTGTACGTCCGCATTTACTACTGTGGTGTAGCACCAAGAGTGTACGATCAGATTTCCCAGAAACGAAGAGTGTTCAACGGAACAAGCCAGTTCAACTGGGACAACCTGGAATGGTATCCAAGACTTAGCGAAACAGTTCTGGCCGAAGTCCAAACAGACGAGAACGGATACTGGCAAGCAGAGATCAAGATTCCTCAGAGCTACGGCGGATTGCATGCGATCTACGCATGTGAATACAGAATCGTAGCTGATCCTGCCCGAACATGTCCAAACGGTGAACTTGACCTAATCTGTAGCGGTTGGCCGCAATGCACGGAAATAGAGAAGGAGGCGCAATCAGTGATCTTTGACGTCTGGCCAACAATAAAAGTATCCCCAAGTACGGCATTAACCAATCAATATGTGACTGTTGAAGGCGAAGGCCTTCCACTTCCAAGGTACTATCAGCTGTGGATGAACGGTGAGTCTATTGTTGAAGACCGAGATTGGTGTTTGGTACTTGATTTCGGTCCGTACAAGCAATGGATCTTTGAGAACAAGCGTATACGCAATAATGAACTGGACTTGGCATGGGTTGACGAGGTATGGTATCCATTCTCCTTCTACACACCAGACATCGGAGCTTTCCTAGAAAGTCCAGTGTGGAAAGGAAAACTGACCTCCATCACAAAGGACTATACAATAGAGTGCACGGAGTCATACCAATTCCACATAGGCTCAAAATATCTACAAGTACCAGTCCTTCCAGCAGACAGTTACGAAGTGATGATATACTACTACGACAAGAACTCTCAAAAGTTCATTCATGACCATCACGCAATAACATCAATAGAAGTGCTCAAAGACCCATTAAATGTGCATATGGAAGTCGGCGGAATACACTTCCCCGAAGAAACGGTCGACGTTACTGTGCATGTAGATGTTGATGGCATTGACACAGACGTAACCTCTCTGGTTTTCGCCTTGTACAAAGGAGAAAGCTTCTTTGAAAACCTGAACTACGACAGAATTAGTACTGGATTCTACGTAGCCACATTCAATTGCCCTGCAGGAGAAGGTGACTACTTCATAAAAGCGTCAGTCGCCAAGGAATACGAATCTTTCACGCTGTATGGTTCAGCTATAACCAGCTTCACAGTGAGTCCTACTCTGAACGGTCTGAATGCGAAGCTTCTTGCTCTCGAAGGAGAATTGGCAACCCTCATAACTGATATGGGTGAAATGAAAGTAAACCTTTCAAGGATCAATGCGCGGATTGAAGCCGTTTCGGGAGACATTGTAACAATAGAGACAAGCATAGGAACATTGCAGACCGATATATCAAATATAAATGGTAAATTGGTCGGCATCGAAGGAACTATTGTAACAATCAATACAGATATCGGCATCCTAAAAGAAAATGCTAAAGATCTTAATGCAAAAATAATTAGCATACACAACAACACGGTTGATATCTACACCAAAATGGGCTATTTGAATGCGTCACTAAACGACATAAACGGAATCGTGCATATAGAGAACGATCTAGCCACGATAAAGACGGATCTAGGCGAGATAAGAGGCAAGGTGTTATCACTAGAAGGAAACGTTGCCATAGTCAAATCAGACATAGGTCAAATCACTACAAAAGCAGATTCCATAAAAAGCGACATAGGCCTACAACCTGTAACCATAGGGTTCTCGATAATCGCGGCAATCGCAGCAATAGCAACGGCAGCTCTTATACTGAAGAAAGTATATCTAAAGTAGACTGCCACCAAATTCACACGATCTTCCCCTTTTTTCTTTGAAATGGCTGTAGAACCCTCTTCTATAACTGATTTTCACATCACTTAAATCGACCCTATCACCATAACAATCAAAAGACGAACTAGTTTCTTGAAAATCTCATGTGTGCCTCACTATGACAAAAAAAGGTAGAAAACTCATTCTTGTTCGTAAGGACCTTCTGGAGAAGGCTGCGAGTATCACAGCAAAAGAAGGAAGAACCATGTTTGCTTTCACAAACGAGATCTTCGAGAACGCGATAAAAGCTCATGATATGGAAACGACCTTGGAAGAGATCATAGAGCTATACTCATACATAGTCTTGGGCAAGACAGTAGGACTAGCCATACTGCCTTCCGCCCTAATAGATTACATGTTGAACGAGCTGTACAGGTCAGACACGGAAGACCTAATGGCGGAGGCTCGCAAATCTGGAGTGTGGTTCGGCAAGTCCTTGCTAGTCAAATTCTCCAAAGAGAGGGTCCTGAATATACTGCAAGAGCTCATAAAGAAGTACATATGGCATTCACTTGACCTATCTATCACTGAAAGAGATGAGACAGTCGACTTGAGATGTATATCGCCTACATTGTCTCAAGAGAAGACTCAGGTGATCTCTGAATTCATCAAAGGCGCCTTTGACGCCCTCAACTACAAACTCGTGAAAGACAACTGCTTCCGCGGCATAATATCGATGACATTCAGGCTGTCATCGACTAAGCCCTCGGTGGAAGAAGACAAAATAGGGTCTGACTCCTCAATTCAGGTATACGTCAGCACAGAATAGATCAAGCCAGGAAACCACTGTTCCTACACGAAAACTCTTAGCTGAAGGCAATAAACCAGAAGAGAAGCAAACAGATCTAAGAATTCGAAACAAAGAACATGTCTTAGATGTGTTCTGGATAGAAATCCTTAGATTGCATTCTACTGTTACTGAGTCTTAGGTCGGTTGGCGTGGATAGACCTTACTTCCACCATATATTCGATCCAGTACTTGAAAATCCCATCTTTGTCCAGGGGCTTCCAGGTCTTGGAAATGTTGGGAGAATTGCAGCGTATCTTCTGATAAAATTCTGTGGGGCAAAGATCTTCTCTGAACTTTATTCTCCTTCTTGTCCAGATTACGTTTCAGTTGATTCTCAAGGCATTTGCCGTCTGCCAAGATACGAGTTTCATGCAGCTCCTATGGAAAAGAACGACTTCGTGATAATGACAGGCGATACACAGCCTTCCTTTGACGATGTCGTCGCTCACTACGAAGTATGTAGCGAAATACTGCGATTTGCCGAACAATGCGGCTGCGGCTTGATTATCACACTCGGCGGCGTGCCAGTGTCGGAAAACAAAGCTCAAGTCTATGTAGCGGCAACCTCTCCTCGACTGGCCCGAGAATTCATGGAGAAAGGAGCAGTAATCTACAGCAAGGGTCGGATTATGGGTGCTGCAGGACTAATGCTGGGACTTGCGAAAGAACAAGGTTTGGATGGTTTATGTTTATTGGGGACTACAACTGGTTTCGAAGCAGACCGGGGAGCAGGCTTTTCAGTTTTCAAGTTTCTAATGAAAGCTTTAGGAAATGAAGTGAAGGAAGGATTATAAGAGAAGACTCTAAAATAAGAACAATAGTAGAGATGTAGATGAGGAGAAATGGTGCCTAAGACAGAAAAAACCAAGAATAGAACATATTCAAAGTTGGATTTGAGTTCGAAGTTCTGGAAGGTTTTTCTGACGGTACTTGCAGCTTTCTTGATATTCGCCGGACCAACTTTCATGGTCTATTTCTTCATCGAGGTGCTCAGCATTGGAGATTTCATATCAAAGATTTCAGGGCTTTTCATATTTTTGGTCGGTTTGTTTCTTGTATGGCATCTAGTTAGGCAGAAAGTGATCTCCTAGTTTTAGAGACTGCAATGGCCGATGTATGATTCACAGGGAATCAAACACTGTACGCGCAATCTTTCGATGATGGTTCAAACTAGGAAAAGTAGAAGCTGAACAAGCCTTAGCAAAACATATAAAATATGCTACGAGGTATAATAGTTATGCAGCAAAAGGACAAGAAGATGGAGAGACTGCTGAAGAAGGATAAGAAGTCACCAACAAGAACAACTATAATTCTGGAGAGAGAGGAACGAGATTTCATAGATTCCTTGATCAGAGAGGGAAAAGAACCTGGCATAAAGCCTCTAATCTCCAAGATGCTTGATGTATACAGAAGCATGATGATCTATGATTGGCGATTCCCGGGTGAATATTATTGTGGCATTAGTCGAATAGCCTTCATAAACGTGGAGTTGATAAGCATTCTAATTCAACACATACCGGAGAAGAAGTGGCTTGAGATCGGAAGGAAGATGGGGGAAGCTTCAAAAGTCTCCATGGAGGCAACCCTGGGCATTCAAACATCAGACCACGGAAAATGGCCAGAAGTCTTCAAACGGCTAAGGGTGCAAGGTTTTGGAGACTTCTATTTGAGAGACAAGTATATCCTCCTTAAAGCGCCCTTTGTCGGCCAATCAGAAATCTGGGCCGGATTCTTGGAAGGATTACTCAGAACAAGACTGGAAATAAAGACGTCCAGTCCACCTTTTGTCTTCGAGACGAAAGAAGAAACGGAATCTTAATACGATGAGCTGCTGGTAGCTCACCGATGAAATCTCATCTCATCTTCACTGTATATCCCATTAACGAGCACACAATTCTTGATTCCTTGTGCTGAAAGGAAGACTATCATCTCTCAGGATATGGTTACCTCATTTTCCTAAGGACTGAAAACGCGCTCTGAAAATAGCTGTTCCCAAATGACTGGGTATTACAGAAAGCATTTTAGTATTCCACCGCGAGATCTTCAAGCTTCAAAGTCGAAATGCCCCTTTATATAAACGTGTTTGTGCTAGTTCTTATTGAATCTGATATGTGGAAGTTCTTGCGACCTGATACTATGGCAATGTTGAAAGATGAAAGCGTTCGAGATAGCTTGTCTAGATATTTCGCTGTTGTTGAAGGCAGAAGACCTGCGAAATTCTTGATAGCGAAAAAACTGCCGGCAAGGTTCGCAAGCTATGATTCCATGGTAGAGCTTTGGGAAGAACACGGGGCGCTTCTACAAAGGTTCCGTGAGGTTGAAAAAGAAATCGACCATCGTGAACGAGTCTTGGAAGACATGTCGCCCCCGAAAAAGTCGTTTCTCGATCTGAAGATTGAGATTGCCCAAAGAATCTTGGCTAGCTCNNGTCTCCCCAGAAAAAGTCGTTTCTTGATCTGAAGATTGAGATTGCCCAACGAATCTTGGCTAGCTGTCGTTTCTGTAGTCGAAGATGTGGAGCGAACCGGCTTAAAGGTGAACTCGGATACTGTAAATGCGGAAAAGAGATTATTGTATCAAGTATCTTTGAACACTTAGGCGAAGAACCTGAACTTGTTCCCTCTGGAACAATCTTTACAATGGGATGCACAATGTGTTGCCTCCACTGCCAGAACTGGGCGATATCGCAATGGAAGGAAAAGGGCGCAATCTCCGCAACGGAGGAACTTGCCGCAGCGGTAGATGAGCTTCACTCACGAGGTTGTAGAAATGCAAACCTGGTGGGCGGGGATCCGACACCATGGCTGTGGCATTGGCTCAAAACGTTCAGATATGTTGACTGCAGCATTCCAGTTGTATGGAACTCTAACAGTTACTATAGTGTGGAGACGGCCCACCTCTTATCAGGATTCGTGGATGTTTACCTTCTAGACTTCAAGTATGGACCTGATGAATGTGCTGCAAGAATCTCTGACGCTCCAGACTATTGGGGAGTATGCACACGCAACCATCAGGAAGCTAGAACAGCTGGAGAACTAATAATACGTGTACTTGTCTTGCCACAGCATATAGACTGCTGTGTAGAACCGATTCTGAACTGGATAGCTGAAAACCTTGGAACTGAAGTTAGGGTCAACGTCATGTTTCAATACAGACCGGAATGGCGGGCTCATGAGATCCCTGAACTGAGGAGAGGATTAACAAGGGACGAAATGGAAAGGTCAATTGACTTGGCCAAACAGGTCAATTTGACAAACTTCATAACATAGCATATTCTGGATAGAGATCCGAGCGAAACCTATTTTTCCTGCCTCAGTTTCTATAGGACCTATACAAGTGATTCAGATGCCTTATTGTCCAGAATGTGGCGGAGAAATGCAGTATATTTCGGCGACGAAGCGGCATGCGTGCAAGAGCTGCGGGCTATCTATCACAAGGCAAGAACTGATGGAGCTGAGAGAGACGCTTAGGCCGGCTTTCGAGTCTGGCGAAGACGAGGACAGAAGAAGGCGGAAAGAGTACCTGAAATGGTGGCTCAGTAGTAAGAAGAAATAGCCTGTAAGCCTTGATGTCAAGGCGTTATGTTAGCAAACAGCATAAAAGGGCAAGACCAGCTTATTCCCCATTGTCTCTAATTGGAAGGGTACATAATGGATCAAGAAATGGAGATCATATGCGTTGGCAACGAACTGCTTATAGGAAAGACCCTAAACACGAATGCTCAATGGCTGGCTAGACGCGCAACAACGCTTGGAGTGTATGTAAAGCGGATCATCGTAGTGGGAGATTATGTTGATGAAATTGCATCTACTGTTAATGAAGCCCTAAGACGTAAACCAAGATTTGTAATAACAACAGGAGGACTGGGTCCGACTTTTGACGATAGGACATTGCGCGGTCTGGCCAAGGCCCTGAACCGTGCTATGACTCTTGACGAGACGGCCTTGCAGATGATAAAGAAAAAATACGAAATGTACGTTGAAGAGGGGAAAATAGAGAAGGCTGAATTGACACCGCCACGAATCAAGATGGCTACTCTCCCTGAGGGAGCTGAATCCTTGCCAAACTCTGTTGGTACCGCCCCTGGCATAAAGATAATGGCAAATGAGACGCTCATGGTAGCGTTGCCAGGTGTACCGAATGAAATGGAGGCAATATTCAACGAGTCTGTTGCCATTTTGCTTAGAAGTAGAGTTGGCCGAGTTGTTTTTCTAGAAGATAGCTTGTATTCCCATAGGATCGTAGAATCGGCTCTGGCCCCGTTGATTGATAAGACAATGAACGCTAATCCTTATGTTTACGTCAAATCCCACCCAAAAGGACCAAACATAGGAATAGATATACACTTCTCTACATCAGCCAAGGACTATGAAAATGCGGAAAGTCGATTGAAAAACGCAATGGCTCAATTGGCAGATCTGATCAAGGATGAGGGCGGTAAAGTTGATCATCAAAAGGAATGAGAATTGGAGATCGCCAACAGGCGATTCATAGCTTTTTTTGTCAACTGCTTTGAAGCGAGGCTTCAGCCCGTCTTAGTTTCTAAACTTGTATTTGTGCTATTTCAACTATTGATCTGCGGTTCATAAGGAACATATGTTGTATGGGTCACACTGTCTTTGGATCTCCATGAACTTGAAGCTCTCGGGAACGCTCTTTGCAGTTGTTCTTTTGTTGTCGCTTTTTCATTCTCTCCCGTCTTGTCTGGCGGACAACTACAGTGGGTCCTATCAAGTTCTTGACAATCCTGCCGGTTCCACGTATTATCAAATGAAAATAGAAGTTTCTCCTTCCCTTCTCGAATATTATCAAGAGAATAGTCATAGACTAGGTTCAAATCTTGACTTCGCCAGATTTGTGACTCCTTATGCTGTAAAACCATTAGCGGGCTGTCTTTGGGAGATTTACACGGACGAGGAGGATTTCGCAAATGGAGTACTTATGATTGTACATCAGATACCATACATGGAAACCTTGCCCGTGAAGTATCCGGTGGAGACGATTGTAGAAGATGAAGGCGACTGCGATCTCTTCTCATGTCTCGCAGCTTCAATCTTGAAAGCTGGAGGATTGGATGTAGTGCTGCTCTACTACGAGGAAGAGGCTCATATGAATCTAGGCATCCATCTTTCAGAAGCTCCTCACGACGCCAGAGACCAAGCTAGCTTTGTTGACTATAACGACGTCCCTTACTACGTTGCCGAATGTACGGGCGGAAACTGGGAAAGCGGATGGAGGGTTGGAGAATGTCCAAGCAATTTGAAAGTGTCTCAGGTGCAAATCGTGACCCTTGAAGATTGCGAACAATGGGCGCCAGGACAAGTTTCCGCTAGTTATGAGACTCTTGTTGCTTCTTCGATATCGCTATCTGTTTCGTCGACACAAGTCATTCAAGGAAGCACCATAAGGCTTTCAGGGCAGCTTTTGCCACACTTGCCCAACGAGAATATCACCGTATTTGTCAAAGTGAACAATTCGCCTTGGGCACTTCTCAGGCAGGTCAAGACGGGTACAGATGGAAGATTCGAGTATTCTTGGGAAGCGGAGATCGCTGGAGTGTATTACATTCGAGCAAGCTGGTCTGGCGATGATGGCTACGCTGGTTCTGACAGTGCTATTCACCAGTTAATAGTATTGCCATTCTCTTTCATATTACTACTAGCCATAACATTGATGCTGATTTTTCTAGGGATAATCGCGTTCTTGGCGTCAAGACGAGGGCGGTCGGAGATTCAAGAACCACAACCACCTGAAATGCCGCTATAGACAATACAAGATACTAGTATCACAACAAAGATCTGACTTCCTCAGCGATCCACAAGCTGATTCTGAGAGTCTGAGAATGCCCTTTCAGAACCAAATCTAGCAATGTGATTCAGAATTATCTGAGAACTTCAGACTGTTAAGACAGAATCTTCGCATGGGCAGAATTCACAAGTTTTCAAATCCAGAGAACTATTAACGTTATATTTGCATATCTAAATTTATGAGAGAAGAAAAAAGAAATGAGTTATTAGCTGAGCTTCTGAAAAATTCAAGAAGAAGTGACCGAGAACTTGCGAGAGCCCTGAAGGTTTCACAGCCGACCATAACAAGGACCCGCCGAAAACTGGAGCGTGATGGATTTGTCAGAAGCTACACGATAATTCCCGATTGGAGAAAGCTCGGGTTTGAAATAATGGCATTTACCCTCACTAAGATGCGTCCAGAAATTCTCTCAGAAGAGCTAATTGGAAAGGTCAAGGAGTATGCAGTGAAGTTCCCAAACGCAATTTTCGCTACAACCGGGGAAGGAATAGGAATGACTGGAGTAGTCGTCTCTCTACTCGAAGACTACAGAGATTATGCTCAGAAACTAAGTTTGTTCCGAATGGACTGGGGAAAATACATGGAAGACATAAAAAGCTTTGTCATGGTTCTAGGAGAAGGAGAGATCAAGGAATTCTCATTCGCATATCTTGCCAAAGCATTCTCGTCATAGCGACACAGAAGAAGTACTCACCCAACGCCAGAATGTGTTAATTCGGATGACAAGGCGTAATTGTGTGAAGCTGTACAGCAAGCAACGCTTCTAGGCATTAAATGGTTAGTGGTTGCAGTAGATTTTTGAAGGTAAAGGCTTTTACCGAAGAGAAGTTTCATGTCTGTGTATTTGACATTCTGAAGAGGAGTNNGCGGGTTCTGGAAAGTCCCTCCTTACAGCAGCCTTCGGCGAATGGTTAAGAATGTCGAAGCAAGATGTTGCTTCTGTGAATTTGGATCCAGGGGTCCTAAGACTTCCATACTCCCCGAGCGTGGATGTAAGAAGCTATGTGAATGTTGCTCACCTGATGGAGAAATATGGTTTGGGACCTAACGGCGCTCAGGTGATGGCCGCTGACTTGATTGCTGATGAAATCGACGAAATATCGAAAGAGATCGAGGATTTAAAATCAGATATCGTTTTGGTGGATACGCCTGGTCAGATGGAACTATTCGCTTTCAGAATCAGTGGACCTTACATAGCGAACGAGCTTACAGAGGAACCTAAAGCCACAGTCTATCTGTTTGACGCTGTCTTCTCAGCTGACCCGCTCAACTACGTTTCGAACCTGTTTCTGTCGGCTGCCGTACACAACCGTTTCCTTGTTCCTCAAATCCATCTTCTGTCGAAATGTGATCTGCTCCCTCGAAAGAAAGTTAGGAGGATCTTGGCTTGGTCAGCGGATGGGGAGGCATTAGAAAATGCGATCGAACAGGAACTAGAAGGAACAAAGCGATTACTAAGTAGAAATATGATGCATTCAATATACGAGCTCGGTTTAGAATTCTTGCTCGTTCCAGTCTCTGCTAAGACGAATGAAGGAATGATAAATTTCAATGCCGCCGTAGAACGGGTATTGTCAAGAGGGAGAAGATACACCTGTTAGGAGCAGTCATCGATGAGTGTCCAAGCTGCTGCCAAAGTGCCATATTGAGCTTTCAATGAACTATCAGCGCTTCCTATAACGATCACATCATTCTCTTCAGGTTTGAGAAGTTGAATCATCATTCTAGCGGCTTCCGGGATATATTCGTCGATGTTATCGCCCACAGAAGGAATCGTCAAACGATTCTTTACGAACAAGATTGTTGTGGCACCTCTTGCACCAGCCATTATTGCCGCGTCGCGCTGTTTCAAACCAGATCTTATCATGTCTCCCCGCGTCTTCACTAGTATGGCAAAACTGTAATTCCCAAAAGCTAGGCCTGTCTTTTCCAGCTCAATTTTTTTACTGAAAGCCCGCTTGTACTCGTTCCAGAGTCTCAATCCTTTGCCTGTGAGAGTGCAACCTGCTCTTGTGACCCTTATTATTCCTTCCTTCTTCATTCTATTGATGATTGTTCTTACTACCCCTTCGCCCAATCCCATTCTTTCAGCCAGCCTGCTACGACCTATTGATTTGTCAGATATGAGTTCTAGGGCGTATAAAGCATGGAACACTGAGAACGTCGCCGCTGGTCCAGGAGCTGTCTGCTTGACAAGCTTATTCATAGTCCGTTTCAGGGTTCTTGTCACTTTTTCCACAAGAATATGTTGGACCGTAAAGTATTATAGCTATTTGTTGAAGAAGTCAGCAGTATCACATTTCGACCTAGAACATGCTCCTCTTTGCATAATATTCTCTTACTATGCCGGCAGTCAAAGCGATCAGACCCACAGCCAACAAGTAGATGAGAGGATAGACGAAGACTGATAGCATGGCCTCATAGGTGATTGTCGATGGCAGTTGAGGAGAAAAGAACACTGTAATCCACATTATGACAAAAGTTGAAACGCAGCCGACGCCTAAACCTACGCTGAGTCCATGGACGAAGCTGCTCCTATCTTCGGTCATGTTGTTGGACGCCAGATTATGCAATAACCCTTTTTCTTCCGGCTTCTGCATAGCCCTTTTTTCTTCGTCTGTGATGAAGAATTCTTCCGGCTGTTCTACGGTCAATGCCTGTGGTACCGTTACGGTACTTTCATCTGGATAGTCTTCTTCCTCTTGGTATGCGTCTTCTCGGACCTCATCTTCTGCTTCCATGGTGCTCACTTTTTTTGTTCTCTTGTATAGTAGAATTAATAAGATTATTCAACTGAGGATTCTTATTTAGAATAAGAATCTGAGATCCATGATACTACTGCTTCAGACAAGTTTCAGGACAAGTTTTTCGATTGCGTTCTTGACTTTTCCATTCATCGATGTTTCTAGTGTCGAACTTGTGTTTTCTTTTCCATAAGCCACCACGATTGTGCCACAGATAGAGGTCTATAGATCTTCTCCCTAAAGACTCAAAGACAACGATGGCCTCCCACAATTTTACGCTCTTGAAGATAGTAACATAGTCAACGACCTTGTAGAAATCGGAAATAGGCAGCTTTTGATCGGTTTCTGATGTCATCCTTACTCCTCCTCTGAAATCGGCTTTTGTGTCTTGCTGCTAACTAGTCTCTTGGCTTTAGAAGATTCCACTACTAAGTACGTTGAAGTTTGTTCCATTCTCGTTTATGATTTCCACGGTGGGTTCTGAGACTAGGAGGTCCATATGGTTCTTTGAATGATTCTTTCCTTCAGGCATATCTGTATTGTTGCCGAATGCTATGTGAATCGTGCCGAGGATCTTCTCAGCTTCTAAGAACCCTTCTACAAATCTAGCCTTCGGATTGATGCCGAAGGCGAATTCGCCTACAGTATCCGACCACTCATCGGTCGCTAGGGAAGTCTTCACTCTCTTTAGCACTTCGGCGTCCGCAGAACGGACCTCTTGGGCTTTGCCCTCTTGGATCTTTATCTCCAGTGGTGTGTTCAGTGGTCCTATTCCTCCTATAGCCATGTCGCACACCAATCTCCCTTGCAGGGAATTCTCGACGGGAGCTACTATGACCTCTCCTGTGGGAAGGTTCATCCACTTCATTGTCTTCCAGTCAAACTTTGTGTCTGTGAAGAAAGGTCTTCCCATAGCACTTAGCGAAAGCTGCGTTCCTGCCGCACTGGTCACCTTGACTTTGGCGGCTTGACCCAGTCTTTCGATTAGTCTATCTGCGAATGTCTGCATTTTTCGATGTTCCTCAGGTGTCAATGCTAGTGCACCGGCGGTAAGCATGTCCAATGTCACACCAGGACAGTGACCTAGACGTGCTTCTCCTTTTGTCTCCATCTTTATGAGTTCTATTCTAAACGGCGTTTCTTCCCGGATTCCGCGTAAGAGGTTGATGTAGATATCCACACCTTGGTCTGCAAGAATCTTCATGACTTGAGAAGAAACTTCTTTTCGGAAAACATTTTCATGGGTTTCCAGCTGGATCAACCGAGTCTGAAGGCCAAGCTTTGAGGCTCCTTCGGCAAAAGCCTTACCGACATCCATCTTTCCAACGTCACAGAAAATGACGACACTTTCACCTTTTCTTGCTTCCAAGACGCATTTCAATGCGTTTTTTGCAGCTTTCCAGGCATCCATAAATATCATCTGTTTGACATATCTCTATGCCATTGCGTGATAAGCTTTTGGCTGGGAAACAAGTTTGCTCATTGCCTGGATCATGGCTAACCATGGTTTTTGGCGAATATCCATGGTGTTGCTTGGTTTTCAAGTGTCAGTATAGGGTATTTTGCCTTTGAGATTTAGTATAGAGAGACTTTTCCTTGGGCCAGTTCTGTACAAAATGTGTTTATGTTTTCGAGTTCATAGTCGAGTACTCGCTTTATTTCGCGTCTGACTTTTTCTATGCTGTTGTCTTCTTTCATCACAACTTGGGCGGCTGCAATCGCGGGTTGATCAATGGGCACACCGATTTTGCTCAGCAACCAGATGTAGACTTCAGCAACCTCCGGCACCTGTTCGTGCACTTGTTGCGCTATCTTGAATGTCAGGGCATTGTAAATCTTGCCTACGTGGCTGACAGGGTTCTTGCCTGCTGCAGCTTCCGAGCAGAATGGTCTATTCAAAGATATCAGTCCGTTTACTCGATTTCCTCGTCCGACTTCGCCTGAGTCACCGCTGTCTGCGCTTGTTCCCAAAACTGTGAGGTATAGCCCTCCCAATCCTCTTCCATGTTCATCCAATGTATTCAGTTGTGCATCAAAGCTTTCATAATGAGTTTTCGTCTTGACGAATTTCCTAGTTTGCTCGAGAACCTTCATTTTCCTATCAAAGTATTCTTCTTCGCTTGATATGTAGCGATCTACGAACGCCATTGAAATTGTCAGTTGCAGATGACTGTTGTTCCTGCAACCCATGACTTTTATGTCTTCGCCTGATTCTGGGAAATGTTTTTTGAACTCTTTGGAATTCAGGAATTTTTCTGTTTTCTTTACTATCTTCTCTGTTTCAGTCATCGGTGCATAACCTACAGCAGCGGATGTGTCATTGGCTCCTAGGACTTCTCCAGATCGCTTGAATATGTCTATGAGGCCTACTGAGCCTTGCTTCAGTTCGACTTGATACTTCACATGTTCTTCTGGGTTTACAAACCGCATGTTTTTCCTGAACCAGTTTTTCGCGACTTGTTCAGCTATTTCTCCTACGTCTATCTGTTCATCGTCTATTTGTGAGGTTGCCCTATCGCCGAAGACGAAAAGCATAGGTTGTTTTACCACTCCTCCGCCGAATCTGGGCTCGGATTCCCCTGCTACCAGCAAGGACTTGTCAACGTTGTGATGTAAGATGGTGCCTGCTCTAGCTAGGTATTCTTGGCTGAGACGTACAGAAATCTGATCCATAACAGCGTCGCATATGTAGTCTGGGTGTCCAAGTCCTTTTCTCTCAACGATCTCTATGCGCTGTTTCTCCAGTGGTGTCTGTTTTAAATCTTCTACAACTATATTCCTCACTTCCATCATTCTCCAGCAGAGTCTACGTTGTTTGGATGACAACAAATATATAATTTACTGTATCTATTCATATGTAAAAATAACTGAGGGTTATTTCTGATCATAACCGGTCCTGCGCTTAGAAAGATGAGGAAGAAGGCAGGGTTGACGCAAGAGAGTCTAGCAAGGCTCATTGGTGTTTCGCAGGCTCACATTGCAAAAATAGAATTAGATAAGGTTGATCCTCGACTTTCAACTGTCAACAAGATCTTGGGGGTTTTGACTGAAGGAAAGAAGATTAGATGTAAGGACTTGATGGCTGGGAACGTGATTTTTGCACGTCCAAGTGATAGTGTCCTGAGGGTAAGCCAGGATATGATGAAGCATGCAATCTCTCAGATGCCAGTGTTGCTGGGCAATAGAGTAGTTGGAGCAATAACAGAAGAAAGCATCATCAGGAATCTGAGTTCAGATATAGCGGACAAGAAAGTCGACCGCATTATGGGACCTCCCTTACCTATAGTCTCAGAAGAAACCGCTGTGCAGTCTATACGTCCAGTGCTTGAGAGACATCAAGGCGTATTGGTTGCACGGGGAAAAGATGTTGTGGGTATAATAACACGATCAGACCTCCTGAAAACCATAGGTTAACCAACGAATGAGTAATGGTGAACTGCTGTTCTTTCAAATGAGAAGATACTATAGAACCACAGTTTTGCACTCTGCAGTGACATGTTATTCAAAGTCGGTCGAAGTCAGCTATATGGCAAGAAGTGTTCTGAAAAAAAATCATGGTGTCTACGGGTTAAAACATCTCGCCAATATTCCTGCGTTTTTCATATTAATTTTCAAGTCGAAGATCAAGTCTACGTTCGCATCGTATTTTGGATCTTCTTCATAGATCTTTCCGAACAGTCTTGCTGTTACTCCAATGTCTCTCATGTTGACCTTGCATCGGGCTTGCCCGTTACG
>JABAOC010045996.1_pt4 | contig 16149 bp, 12 predicted proteins | sample 7062161 | NCBI WGS metagenome assembly JABAOC01 (sample SAMN14538625, study PRJNA623070) | marine sediment metagenome | biome: marine biome [ENVO:00000428]; feature: marine pelagic biome [ENVO:01000023]; material: deep marine sediment [ENVO:00002113] | place: India: Gulf of Khambhat ... | reverse complement strand
TTTTTCGCGGTGAAAGGGCAGCGATAATTATTTGCCAAAAGGAGCGTTCTCGATCACCCTTGCTATTGAAAACTTGATCTCAATATCCCAAGGAAGGAGTGTCAATGCCTTCAGGGCCACATGGAGGCCCTTCCGTCCGATCCGACTGATATAGGCTAGGTGCAACAGCTGCCCCTGCTTCGCCGGCCGCTGGGAAGCGGGTTTTCTGACCTGTCGCGGCAGGAGCTTGATCTTGGCCCTTAAGGGCGACAGGTTTGCCATCAAAACGTCTGCCATGTATTCACTGACGACGACAATGGTGTCGACAACAAGGCCGATACAAGAAGGGCCTTTCTCGATCCATTTTTCTCTCCTTATTACGAGATTGGTACTTGAATTAATCTCTTTTTCCATGTCAGTCACGATCCTCATGCTAAAGATCACATACTGTTCTTGGCGAGCCACCTCCTTTCTCTCCCGCTAAATCCCTTGTTTTGGAATTCGCCTGTCGGAATGTTAATCATGCGTTAGGACCTCGTTAGATTGCAATCAGTGACCAGGAACAAAGCAAGGTAATATGGAGAGGAATCAGGCTAGGGAGACGCCGTGGCAACGACGGCCAAAACAGTGGGCTTAAGTCGGTGCCCACCTCGGATCAAACTCCAAGATGGGCACCGTGCTAATGCGAGACATTGATCAGAAATCTATCTGGAAGCGGGCCGTAAAGCTGTCTACCTTTCCATCATCGACTCCCGCCTTTCGTTCCAGATCGGCATTGACATAGTTAAACATCATACGGACGTTAGGATTGAGATACCAGTTCAGGCCGGCGATGATATCATCTTATTTTCCTCCCTCGATCGCCTCGTATTCAGGTCAACATGAGAATATCTCAGGGCAATCTCCCAGGCACCCGACTTCGAGGTGACCACCGCCAGGGACCTTTGCCTGGGAGGCGCTTGAAGGGCTATTTCGTTTCTTTACATATAGGGAATCATGGGGGAGGCATTGAAAACATGCAAGGGCATGAAGGGGAACTAAGGGTTAATTTCAAAATAATACATTTTTGTAGCAATTTTATTTCTTTCACACCAAAATGTGCTAGCGGCCCTCCACCTTTATTCGCCTCTTTTTCATCAAACCAGCCAGAAATACAAATTCCTACCGCATTTAAGGCTCAAACGGAATGCTGGCACATATCATGCACTTTTGGCTATTGCCTCAAGAAGGGGTTTTCTATCAATTCACAAATGCTAATTCTTTAGGAGGTCAGTATGACAATCAATTGGGGCCCTCATTATGTTGTTCCGTCCGAAACCCTAAGAGCTTTCTCCGGTAGGGTGTTGCTGCGGGAAACCTTTGACGAGGAATTATTGAAGCGGGAATTGGAGGAGCTGGGGTTTCCAGGTGACCCAATCAGGGCAACTAATCCCTGGTATTACNNAAGACATCCAGCCCTAGAGCTCCGCGGCAGGAGACGACTAACCTTGCAACTCTCTCCAAGCCCATCTCAAGTATGGGCGGCATGCGTCCACCATTCGTAGCGCCCTTCTTCATTTCCTCTTACACTACTATATCTCTGCACACATTGCTCAGGAAAGCATGGCAATAGAAGGCCTCCTCCGAGGGAGAGAAAAAATTAATCTGTCGAAAAACCTGAGAATATGCTAGCATTCGTCTTCGCTGCGGACGGGTTAGGTGCATGTGATGGAGAAAATCTCCCCTGAGACATACGATAACTATATCAAGGCCATCACCGAGATAAGCAAGGCCCTCACTTCCGATAAATATCTGGAGGATATTCTCAAATTAATCGTCATGGTTACGGCCAAGGTCACAGGTGTGGACATCTGTTCTCTCTGGCTGATAGAGGAAGACGATAAGGGGAAGATGGCCAGGCTGAAGGCCACGCAGGCCATTGATCCAGATTATGTCAAGGATCGAGTACTTAATATGAACGAGGGTGTTGTGGGCTTTGTAGCCGCTAACAACAGGCCCCTTGTAACAGAGAATGTATTAGAAGAGCCGAGGTTCAAGGAAAAGGAGATGGCCAAGAAGTTGGGCCTGGTCTCCATGGCGAGTGTGCCGATGCACGTCAGGGAGGACAAGGTAATCGGCGTCCTGAACTGTTTTACGGCCACGCCGCATAAGTTCTCGGAAGTGGAGCTGAATCTCATCACCGCTGTGGCCAACCAGGCAGCGATAGCTATTGAAAATACACAGCTCATGGTCAGAACCAAGGTAATTGAGGAGGAGCTCGAAAAGAGAAAGCTCATTGACAGGGCAAAGGAGATATTGATGGCCAAGAAGGGCTTATCCGGTGAGATGGCATTCCGCTGGATACAGAAGAAGAGTATGGATACGCGCAAATCCATGAAGGAGATAGCCGAGGCAGTCATAATTTCGCAGGATATATAAAAACTTGACACACACCTGATTTTTCATTATTGAGGTACACGCCGAGAAAGCAGAGGTAATACAAGGGCGTATTACCGGAGACAACGGAGTCCACATCATCTGAAATGTCAGATGAGTGGATTTTTTTGTTGAAATAGATCTTTAGAAGGAGCGCAACGATGGGCAATCTATGCAGACCAAATTCAAATGATGCAACACTCACGGCAAATCGGTCGAGAAACGTTTCTCCCATGAGCGGTATCTGCTCCCGCTGTATCGACGGCTGCACGGGTAACTGCGAGGTGTTTAAGGCCACATTCAGGGGGCGCGAACTCCTGTATCCAGGGCCTTTTGGCGATGTAACGGCAGGTGCCGACAAGGATTATCCTGTTGACTATTCACACCTCAACATACACGGCTATGCCCTTGGGGCAAGGGGGCTCGGTGAAGACATAGAGGTGGGCCCAGACACGGCCACATTCCCTATGGTAGATACAGAGACAGAATATGGCTGGGAGAAGAAGGTCAAGATGAGGCTTCCTGTCTTTACCGGCGCCCTGGGATCAACTGAGATTGCCCGCAAGAATTGGGAACATTTTGCAGTTGGGGCTGCCCTGAGCGGTGTTACCATTGTCTGCGGAGAAGATGTGTGCGGCATAGACCCCCGGCTTGAACTCGACAAAAACCACAAGGTCGCCAAAGCCCCGGACATGGATCGACGCATTGAGGTCTATCGAAGATATCATCAGGGATATGGCGAAATACTCGTTCAAATGAATGTTGAAGACACCCGTCTGGGCGTGGCTGAATATGTATGCAGAAAACACGGGCTTCACACGATAGAACTGAAATGGGGTCAGGGAGCTAAATCCATTGGGGGTGAGATCAAAGTTGACAACATCGAAAGGGCCCTGGAGCTTCAAAGAAGGGGGTACATCGTTACACCTGACCCGTCCAATAAATCCATCCAGGCGGCCTTTAGGGATGGTGCCTTAAAGGAATTCGAACGTCACAGTAGATTGGGGTTTATAAGTGAGGAGGGTTTTCTTGCCGAGGTCCAACGCTTGAGAGACATCGGTTTTAAGAGAATAACCCTGAAAACCGGGGCCTACGGCCTCAGGGAATTGGCCATGGCAATCAGGTGGAGCTCGAAGGCCCAGGTGGATCTCCTGACCATTGATGGTGCCGGCGGTGGGACAGGCATGAGCCCCTGGCGTATGATGGAGGAATGGGGTATGCCCAGCGTTTACCTCCACTCCGCGGCATACGAGTTCTGCAGAAAGCTAGCCGAAAGGGGCAAGGAGGTGCCAGACATTGCCTTTGCTGGCGGTTTCAGCTCAGAGGATGGCATATTTAAGGCATTGGCCTTGGGCACCCCCTATGTCAAGGCAATATGTATGGGCCGTGCGTTGATGATTCCGGGCATGGTAGGCAAAAATCTGGCTCAGTGGTTGAAAGAAGATAAACTGCCTAAAACCGTGAGCAGATTTGGGTCCACCGTCGAAGAGATCTTTGTGAACTATGAAGTTGTCAAAGAGATAGTAGGCGCAGATGAGATCAGGAATATCCCCCTCGGTGCAATCGGTCTCTATAGTTACTGTGACAAGCTGAGGGTTGGGCTACAACAGCTCATGGCTGGTACGAGGAACTTTTCCCTCTCGTCTATATCACGGAATGACTTGATGTCCCTTACGGAAGACTGTGCCAAGGTAACAGGTATTCCTTACCTCATGGACGCTTACAGAGAAGAGGCAGAGGCTATTTTGACCAGCTAATGAATAGGAAAAAGGGGAAAGGGAATCTGGTCACCCATCTGATTCCTTTTTTTCGCTTCGCACAACCACCTGCCAACTGAACGGAGCATCTCTTTCGTCCGCTGCGGATTACGAAAAATACCATGAATACTTGAGTAGGCGGTCCTACGATGGGATGAAACTGCTTGATAAATTTCTGTCTTCATACTATTTTCCGATACGGAATAATTTCCTGAAGATTGAGTCTTTTAACCGTGGCTGAGGGGGGAGACGATGCCGAAGCGTACCGATATCCACAAGGTCATGATTATCGGTTCTGGCCCCATTGTCATTGGCCAGGCCTGCGAGTTTGATTATTCCGGTGCCCAGGCCTGCAAGGCCTTGAGGGCGCTTGGGTACAAAATCGTCCTCGTCAACTCCAACCCTGCCACCATCATGACCGATCCGGGCATGGCCGATGCCACCTACATCGAGCCTCTCAATGTGGAAACCATGGAGAAGATTATTGTAAAGGAGCGACCAGATGCCATTCTACCCAACCTTGGGGGGCAATCAGGGCTTAATCTCTCATCAGAATTATACAGAAGGGGAGTCCTTGAAAAATACGGCGTGAAGGTCATCGGAGTGGCAGTAGATGCTATTGAGCGCGGTGAGGACCGCATTGCATTTAAGAGCACAATGGAGAGGCTGGGCATCGAGATGCCTAAGAGTGCGCCAGCTTATAGTGTCGAGGAGGCAGAGACAATTGCCCAAGAACTTGGCTACCCGGTGGTGATAAGGCCTGCCTATACCCTGGGAGGCACAGGCGGTGGTCATGTCTATAATGTTGAAGAGCTGAGGACCGTAGCGAGCCGTGGCATCACGGCCAGTCTCATAGGCCAGATTCTGGTGGAGGAATCGGTGCTCGGGTGGGAGGAGCTTGAGCTTGAGGTGGTACGCGATAACAAGAACCAGATGATCACGGTGTGTTTTATTGAGAACGTTGATGCAATGGGGGTCCACACGGGCGATTCTTACTGTACAGCGCCCATGTTGACAATTGATCCTGAATTGCAGATGCGTATGCAGGAGTACTCATATAGAATCGTGGAGGCAATCCAGGTAATAGGCGGCACCAATATCCAGTTCGCCCATGACCCGAAATCTGACCGCCTTGTCGTTATTGAGATCAACCCACGGACATCACGGTCTTCGGCCCTCGCCTCCAAGGCAACTGGTTTCCCTATTGCCCGCATCTCAACACTATTAGCTGCTGGCATGACGCTGGATGAGGTCCCCTACTGGCGCGGTGGAACACTGGACAAATATACGCCTTCAGGGGATTACGTTGTGGTGAAGTTTGCCAGGTGGGGTTTTGAGAAATTTGAGGGTGCAGAAGACAAACTCGGTACCCAGATGAGGGCTGTCGGGGAGGTAATGAGCATCGGTAAAACCTATAAAGAAGCCTTCCAGAAGTCGATCAGGTCCCTTGAAAATAGCCGCTATGGGCTTGGATTTGCTAAGGATTTCCATGAAAAACCCCTTGATGAGCTGATGGATCTGTTAAGCGAGCCATCAAGCGAACGACAGTTCATTATGTATGAGGCACTGAGGAAGGGTGCGACTATAGAGGAGCTCTACAACAAGACCTATATCAAGCCCTGGTTTATTGAGCAGATGAAAGAACTGGTTGAGCTCGAGGAAAAGATCCTCACCTTCAAGGGGAAAGGGCTCCCTGATGACATCCTAATCCAGGCCAAGAAGGACGGGTTTGCGGACCGCTACCTGGCACAGCTCCTTCAAATCCCGGAGAGGGATATGCGGACGCGGCGGACCGCCCTTGGTGTAGTAGAGGGCTGGGAGCCTGTCCCGGTCAGCGGGGTCGAAAACGCAGCCTACTACTACTCTACCTACAATGCACCGGACAAGGTAGAAAGAGAAGGTGGTCGTAAGATTATGATCCTGGGAGGCGGGCCAAACAGGATTGGTCAAGGAATAGAGTTTGATTACACGTGTGTTCATGCCGCCTTTGCCTTACGCGATCTGGGCTATAGATCAATTATGGTCAATTGCAATCCTGAAACGGTCTCAACTGACTACGATACCTCTGACCGACTTTACTTTGAGCCTCTCACGGTTGAGGATGTACTAAGCATATACGAGAAGGAACAACCAGAGGGGGTAATTGTCCAGTTTGGAGGGCAGACGCCGCTCAATATCGCTAATGAGCTGGCCGAGGCCGGGGTCAAGATCATTGGAACATCTCCAGAGAGCATTGATCTGGCAGAGGACAGGGATCGCTTCCGAAATAGGATGGCAGAGCTCGGCATTCCGGAGCCGGAGTCCGATATGGCCAGCACCCTGGATGAGGCACTGGCTATCGCGGAAAGGATAGGATACCCCCTCATGGTCAGGCCCTCCTATGTGCTCGGTGGAAGGGGAATGGAGGTCGTCTACGATGAGGAGATGCTCAGGCACTATGTGGCAGCCGCTGTTGGTGTGACGCCCGAAAGGCCAATTCTTATCGATAAATTCTTGGAAAACGCTATCGAGGCAGAGGCCGACGCCTTGGCAGACGGAAAACAGGCCTTCGTACCCTCTATCATGGAACATATAGAGTTCGCTGGTGTCCATTCGGGCGATTCCGCGTGCATAATTCCGCCCATGAGCATCCCGGCAAGGCACATTGATACCATCAACGAATACACCAAGAAGATAGCTATAGAACTCAACGTCGTCGGTCTCCTCAACATACAATATGCCATCGCCAACGATACCGTTTACGTCCTTGAGGCAAACCCCCGCGCATCGAGAACTGTTCCGCTTGTCTCCAAGGTCTGTAATGTGTCTATGGCCCGACTGGCAACTGAACTCATGCTCGGTAAGACGATTGCCCACCTTAACCTCAAAAAAAGGCCCATCCCTCACTTCGGGGTTAAGGAGGCGGTCTTTCCCTTCAATATGTTCCCTGAGGTTGACCCCCTTTTGGGCCCCGAAATGCGGTCCACTGGAGAGGTTCTCGGGCTCGCAGCAAATCCCGGACTGGCCTTCTTTAAGGCCCAGGAGGCTACTCAACAGCGGCTTCCTGCCGAAGGAAGCGTGCTAATTACCGTATTGCAAAAAGACATGTCATCAGTTCCGGAAATCGCCAAACGATTCAAGGAGCTCGCCTTTAAGATCAAGGCTACTGAGGGAACCCATAGATTCCTCGCGGAGAACGGGATTGAATCGGAACATATACTCAAGCTACATGAAGGGAGACCAAACATCGTGGATGCCATTAAAAACGGTGAGATCCAGTTAGTCATAAATACGCCGAGTGGTAAATTAAGCAAATACGACGATTCATATATACGTAAGTCTGCGGTCAAATACAAGGTCCCCTATATCACCACCCTCGCAGCAGCCGCGGCTGCTGCGAGGGGCATCCAGGCCTACCGAGACGATCGCGGGTCTGTCAAGTCACTTCAAACCTACCATGTGGACATCAATTCCCATTCGGCGGATCAAGGAGGAAGCACTCAATGAAATCAAGAGGCGAAAACTGCGGCGTGTTTGGCATTGTGAAGGACACGGACTGCGTTGAAGATATCTACAGGGGCCTTGACTTCCTTCAACACAGAGGGCAGCAGTTCTGCGGTATTGCCACCTGCGGTGGAGGAAGAATATATCTGATTACCCATTATGGTCAGGTGGGCAATACCTTTGCCTCCCGGGAATTAGAGACCTTTAAGGGCAACATGGGTATTGGTCACGTAAGCCTCAAGGAAAGGCAGCCCATGATGTGGCAGGGGGCAGTAGGGGAGATAGCGGTTGCCTTTAGCGGCAACATCATAAATAGCGAGGCCTTGCTTACGGAGATGAAGGACAGGGGAGAAGCCTTTTACCATGGCCTGGATATTGAGATCATCTCCAAGCTTATCTTGCAAGAGAAAGACATAATCACTGGGATTTCCATGCTGGCCGAAAAGATAAAAGGCTCCTATTCCCTCGTTGTTTTGGCTCAAGACGGCGTATACGCCGCCAGAGATGTCTACGGATTCAGACCTCTCATCCTCGGAGAGGGCCCCGGAACCTATCTTGTTAGCTCTGAGTCTAGGGCTATTCAGAACATAGGGGTATATCACCTTAGAGACGTGAGACCGGGTGAGATTGTCTTTATTAGCGAAAAGGGATTTGAGACCAAGCGTCAATTAAAAAGCCCGAGGAGAGCCCACTGTGCCTTTGAATGGGCATACACGGCCAGCACGGATAGCAAGATTGATGGGCTCTATGTCCAAGAGGCCCGAAACAACCTCGGGAAGAGTCTGGCAGAGAGGGATAGAGAAGAAGGCGGCATTCACGCCGACCTTGTAGCACCGGTGCCGCTGTCAGGAATCGGACACTCCCTCGGATATCACATGGTATCCGAATTGCCCTACCAGGAGGTCTTCCTCTACAATAGATACGCTGACCGGAGCTATACCCAGTTAACCCAGGAAGATCGGGACAGGATGGCCAAAAAGAAGCTCTCTGTCCTGAGATATGCGCTGAGGGATAAGAGGATTGTCCTCTGTGATGACTCCATTGTGCGGGGCACCCAGATCAGCGAAAAGGTGAGGGATTTGAAGAATGCCGGGGCCAAAGAGGTACATGTGCGTATTGCGTGTCCACCATTAATGTATCCCTGTGATTTTGGCATATCAACCAGGACCTATGGAGAGCTTTTGGCCAGGGGATTCCTTGCCAATGGAAATATCACCACACTTGATCAACTGAAGGTCCTAGAGCGCTGGGTTTCTGAAAGGATCGGTGCCGATTCGGTGCGCTATAATAGCCTTGAGGCCTTTGTCGAGGCGTTGAAGATGCCCAAGGAAAGCCTCTGTTTAAAGTGCTGGGATGGAAAATCACCAATAGAATTATTGGAATAGGCCGGAAGCGGATGTGAAGTAATGAAAATCGCCCTCGCTCAGATTAACCCAACCATCGGGGATTTTAGCCTCAACACGGAAAAGATTCTAGCAGCAGCAGAGAGGGCTAGGGGTCAGGCGTGTGATCTCGTTGTCTTTTCTGAACTAGCGATATCGGGTTACCCTCCACGAGACCTTCTTGAAAAGAAAGGCTTTGTCGAGGATAACCTCATGTATTTAGGCAAGCTTGTTCAATCAATAAAGGGAATCGGGGTGATATGCGGATTTGTAGACAAAAACCCTTCTAGAGCTGGTAACCCCCTCTACAACTCGGCAGCACTTTTTGATAAGGGCACGATCCTCCATCAGGTACACAAGAGGCTTCTTCCCACATATGATGTGTTCGATGAGAGGAGGTATTTTGAGCCCGGAAGGGAATACTCATCCTTTCCCTACAAGGACTGCCGTATCGGCCTTACCATCTGCGAGGACATCTGGAACGACAAGGATTTCTTCGCAAGGCGGCTTTACCCGGTTGATCCACCAGAAATGGTGATAAAAGAAGGGGCCAATCTCCTAGTCAACATCTCGGCATCCCCCTATCATGTGGGCAAAAGGGAATTCAAGTGGGATATGTTCAGCGATATGGCAAAGAAATATGGGGTTCCCCTGCTCTATATAAATCAAGTTGGCGGCAATGACAGCGTGCTTTTTGATGGCATCAGTCTCGCCTTTGACTCTAAAGGCAAGATCGTCGCGAGGGCTCGAGACTTTAAAGAGGACATGGTCATCTTCGACACTAATACCCAAGAAGGCGAAATCCATCCAATTTCCCGATCAAACACCGAATCCATCCTAAGCGCCCTAATAATGGGCACCAGAGACTATGTGTGGAAATGCGGATTTTCCAGGGCAATCGTAGGGTTGAGCGGCGGGATTGACTCAGCTCTTACAGCCTGTATTGCTGTCCAGGCCCTTGGAAAGGAAAGCGTTACAGCGATTTTTATGCCTTCCCAGTATACTCATAGAGAGAATTTTGAAGATACCAAGCAGCTGGCGGCCAATCTAGAGATTAAGTTCCTTCAGGTCCCCATTGAAGGGATATTTGAACATTTTCTTGAAGAACTATCTCCCCTCTTTAAAGATGTGGCCACAGAAGTCACAGGTCAAAATATCCAGGCGAGGATCCGGCAGATCATCCTCATGGCCCTCAGCAACAAGTTTGGTTACCTGCTTCTTTCTACCGGCAATAAATCGGAGGTGGCGGTAGGCTACTGTACCCTATATGGGGATATGAGTGGCGGATTGGCCGTCATCTCAGATGTGCCGAAGACCATGGTGTACCGAATCGCCCATCTGATCAACAAGGAAAAAAAGCTTATTCCCGAGAGAATTCTTCAAAAAGCCCCATCGGCTGAGCTCAAACCTGACCAACTGGACAAGGATGACTTGCCCCCCTACGAGGTTCTAGACGGTATACTGAAGGCATATATCGAGGACAATAAGGCAGCAGAGGAGATTATAGAGATGGGCTTTGAGTCATCAATCGTTAAGGATATCGTCGGCCGGGTTGATCGGAATGAATATAAGAGACATCAGGCGCCTCCTGGATTAAAGGTCACCACAAAGTCCTTTGGGTACGGAAGAAGATACCCCATAGCCCAAAGGTATGTAACCTTGTCGGAATAGGTTCATGAGGCCTTGTACAAACTCTCTTTCCGTCCTGTGATTTCAGGAGACTTCTAAGGCGTGGCGAAACCTGCTCTGTTCGAGCTACCCCCATTTTTGTTCAAAAATGTGGACAAAATTGAAAGAATCCTACAAAATTGCTATTTTCAAAAGGGCTGTATGTGCCACTTTTTCAACTAACTACTTGAAATTATTACTCCATATGTTTCTGGCCTCTCATTTGCTACACCTCCAATTGAAAAAGCTGGTTTTTTGTTGGACTAATTCCCAGGAAGAACCACAGGCGCTTTTTCCGAAGAAGCAAAGACGCCGAGGGACGGAAAAGGGGGAGAAGTAGTATCATCCCCATTTTCCGTCTTTTTTTGGGAAGGAACGCACTTCTTCTATCGCAAGCATGATATTGAATGCCTAATGAAAACAAACTGACTGTAGCCCTATTTTACTGCCAGCACACCCCTGAAGGCCGTGAGAGTGATAGGCAGTCACTGGAGGCAAAATACGGGAAATCCCTGCGTCTTTTTCCAATGCCCTGCAGCAGCCGGATAGAGCCCATTCATCTCTTTCGGGCACTCGAGGAGTTTGCCCATGCAGCATACGTGATTACCTGTCCGGAAGGGGAATGCCGATATTCTGATGGAAATTTGAGGGCGAGGAAAAGGGTGCAAAGCGTAAGAGAAGCCATCGCTTCTATCGGGCTTAAAGGTGACCGAGTAGGGCTCGTGATGAACTCCGAGGAGAAACCGAAATCGCTGGCAAGATTGGCAGATGAGATCATGGACAGTATTGCCCGGCTCAAATAATCGCCAATGCAGAACCTACAGGGCTAGTAACGGGCAAAATACGAAAACTTCCATCGGCCCAGCTTAAGGAGGGCTTTTTGATGCCCGCTAAGTATACGATCCATACAGAGGCTGCTCGAAACAGGTTCAAGGCCCCCACTAAGTCAGGCATCATCGCCTGGTGGGAAGGTTGCCTGGGGTGCCGTCACTGTGTGAAGAAGCAGTGTGTTTACGGGGTTTACCGCGATCGGGACCTGGATGCCAGGCAGATGATTGACTCCATTGATAACCAGTGTATGGGCTGCCTGAGGTGCGTGCAGGGCTGTCCCAGGGAATTGATCCATAAATCCATGAACCCGGAATATGAGGCCATTGGGGATTCCCATTGGACACCGGAGATCATTGCTAGCCTATGGTATCAGGCCGAGACTGGTAAGATCCCTGTTTCTGGAGGAGGCTATCCTGGTCCTTTCAGCGGGCCTGGCTTCGACTCCATGTGGACTGACATGTCTGAGATTGTGAGGCCCACCAGAGACGGAATCCATGGCAGGGAGTACATTAGTACCGGTATCGACATGGGCGGGACCTCTGGGCACCTCAGTTTTAGTGATTCGGGAGACCTCCAAGATGATCTCCCTTTCGGGCTTGATATTCCCTCTCCCAATAATCCTGAGGGTCCCCCCTTGTGGCTCCTTGAGCGGGGACACCATCAAGGGATGGGCCTTGGCTGCCAAGGGACTCGGTACCTTCCTGGCCCTGCCCATTGATATGATACCAGGGGAACTGGTCAGCTTTAGGGAATCCCTGATCCCCATCATCTCGCCTATTCAGCCTCATTCAGGCGATGGTTTGGAAGGGGTCAGGCTTGTAGAGGTTCCGTGGGGTGAGAACTGGAAAGAGATTGCTAAAAGGATAAAGGAGAGTCATCCCTCTGCCCTTATCTCCTGCAGGGTCCCTCTGATGAAGGGAATGGTGGAGAAGATAATGTCCCTGATAGACTCAGGCCTGTCTATTCTATACCTCGAAGGAACGGCAAGTGGACGGGCGATAGATGATAATTCCATATTCATCAAGGACGGAATTCGTCAAACTCACCTGGCCCTGGTGGAAAGGGGGATAAGGGATGAGGTCACTGTTCTCGCTGGGGGCGGCATTGCCATGGCAGAACACGCGGCAAAAGCCATTATCTGTGGGGCGGATGGGGTGGTTATTGACTTTGCTATCCTTGTCGCACTCGAGTGCAGAATGTGCCGCCGCTGCACCAAAGGTCTGCCGTGTCCGGTGGAAATAGACCGGGCCGAGCCATCCTGGGTTGCCTCCAGGATAACCAATCTCCTGGGTGCGTGGCATAATCAACTGCTGGAGGTCATGGGGGCGATGGGAATTAGGGATGTCCGCCGTCTGCGAGGAGAGACAGGCAGGGCGATGTTCTTTGAGGATCTCGACAGAAGTACCTTCGGATCATTGAGCGAGGTTCAGAAGGGCTATGAACTTGAATAAGGAGCTAGCAAAGGCCGTGAGGGCACCATCAAGATTTAGGAACCCCATCGGTAAATATCGCCTTCACAGGACAGGCGAGTGTCTAGGATGCGGAAAATGCGTGGCCATATGCCCGCATGGGGTACACGTCAAAATCGGCCATGTCATGACCAAGAATCACTACAGGTGCGTGGGGCCTGATTGCCCCAATCCCTGCTACAAGACCTGCCCTGCCGGGGCCCTTTCCCTGAAAAGAAATCCTACTTTTGATACCATTGGTGATCTTCGATGGACGCCGGATTTACTTGTGAGCACCTGGTATATGGCCGAGACCGGCGATAGTCCTTCCGGAGGGCTCGAATACAGGATAGGCGAATCCGTTGGCGGCTTTGACAGGCTGCGTCTGGTTCTACCCCCCTCCCATAGGAATGGATCTGCACCCCCAGATGAGGAAGTGGATGTCGGGATTGAGCTGAACCGAAGAGACGATACCTCTCCCAGGGTCAGGATAGAGGTGCCCTTCTACGGTGCAGGCATGTCCTATGGATCCGTAAGCATTATCGCCATGCTCAGTAGAGTCAGGGCGGCAGCAGCCCTTGGCACCTTTTGCTGTACTGGCGAAGGGGGGTATCCTGACGAACTGAAACCGTACGACGATCATGTCATCACCCAGGTGGCAACCGGGCTTTTCGGCGTGCGAGAGGAGACTATTCAAAGGGTCAGCATAGTGGAATTCAAGTACGCACAGGGTGCAAAGCCTGGTCTGGGCGGACATTTGCTGGGGGATAAGGTAACGCCTAGTGTGGCCCGCATGAGGGAGGCCGTAGTTGGTTATCCCCTATTTTCACCCTTTCCCTTTCACAGCGTATATTCTGTTGAGGATCACAAGAAACATATAGACTGGATAAAGGCAATCAACCCCATGGCGGTGATATCGGTGAAGGTCTCCACACCTACCGATGTGGACATGGTAGCTGTTGGAAGTTACTATGCCGGCGCCCACATTATCCATCTTGACGGCAGCTATGGGGGAACAGGGGCTGCTCCGGATATCGCCAAAAAAAATATTGCCATGCCCATTGAATATGCTGTCCCCATAGTACACAGGTTCCTGCAGGAAGAGGGGGTCAGGGACAAAATGACAGTGATAGCCAGCGGTGGGATCAGGACTCCCCATGATGTAGCCAAGATTATAGCTCTAGGGGCAGATGGGGTGTGCACGGGAACCGCTGAACTGGTATCGCTTGAATGCGTTCGCTGTCACAACTGTGAGAGTGGAAGAGGCTGTGCAAGGGGTATTGCTACTACGGACCCTGAATTGACGAGGTTAATTGATCTCGATTGGGGAACCCAGCGGATCATCAACCTCTTCATTGCCTGGAAAAAAGAGCTAGTCAGGATAGTAGGACGATTGGGTATGAAGAGCATAACGGAACTTGTGGGCAGGACAGACTGCTTGGTGCACCTGGATTACATGAGCGGTAAAAGAGGGCATCGGGAATGATGAAAAAGGCCGACACAGCAGAGAATATAGTGAGGTCAAGAAGATCCCTACTAGAAGATCTGCCGATAAGGAAAAGCTATAAGAAAGAGGAAGAGGGTGGCTGCGGGGTAACCGGGTTTGCCTCGAGCATCCCGGTCAGGGGAAAACACATCTTTGAGCCTTCCAGACAGATGCACAACCGAGGCAATGGCCTTGGAGGCGGTATAGCTGCCATGGGCCTTGATCCCGATATGCTTGGCGTCTCAAAAGAGATCTTAGAAGATGATTATATGCTCCAAATAGCAGTTCTCGAGCAAGGCGTTATGGGGGATCTGGAAAAACGGTTCATCGAGCCATACTTCACAGTAGATCTTAACGAACGTCTCAACCATGCTGAGGACTTCAGGGATATCCCCGGCCTCGCCATTAAACCACCTGATATCTGGCGCTATTTTGTGAGGGTAAGGCCTCCGGTGCTCCAGGAGTTTAAGGAAACAAACAATCTCCTCAAGTTAACCGAGAGGCAAGCAGAAGATGAATTCGTCTTTCAAAACAGTTTCAAGATCAACAAAACGTACTACGATGTCCTCGGTAATCAGTCGGCCTTTGTCATTTCCCATGGTCGGAACTTCTTCATCCTAAAGATCGTGGGATATGCAGAACAGGTAGTCCAGTATTACCAGCTTGAGGACTTCAAGGCCCATATATGGATTGCCCACCAGCGCTATCCAACCAAGGGAAAGGTCTGGCATCCGGCAGGCGCCCATCCCTTTGTCGGCCTCAACGAGGCGCTTGTACATAACGGCGATTTCGCTAACTACTACTCAGTGGTAGAATATTTGCGGCAGAGAAACATCTACCCCCTCTTCTTGACGGATACAGAAGTCTCTGCGCTCTTGTTTGACCTCTACAGCAGGATCTATTGCTATCCCCCTGAGTATGTCATCGAGGCCCTCGCCCCAACCATGGAGAGGGATTTTGATCAGTTACCACCCGAAAGACAGAGAATCTACCGCGCAATCCAGGCAACCCACATTCATGGTTCCCCCGACGGCCCATGGTTTTTTATCATTGCCAGAAACGATACCGTGAACCGGCGCTTCCAGCTTATTGGTATCACCGATACTTCCATGCTGAGGCCCCAGGTATTCGCCCTTCACGACGGGGAGGTGCAGGTTGGGCTCGTATGTTCCGAGAAGCAGGCCATTGATGCAACCTTAAAGAGCCTCTCACAAGAGGACTCCAGGATCGGGTCCATCGCTGATAGGTACTGGAACGCCAGGGGGGGCAGCCATACGGATGGAGGGGCCTTCATTTTCAACCTTGATGAGATCCCTTCAATCGCCGCTGAACGGCGACTGACATGTGTGGACAAGTTTGGCGAGCCTATCAAGGCACCTCAGCGTGACGTGCAGTACCCTGTGCACCATGTAGCAGACGATGGGCATGAAAGCCAGGTTACCATATCGCGCTTTTTCAATCATCAGCAGCCGGACCTTCTGTATGAATATCTAACGAATAAGGCAAGGGAATGGGCCTATGATAGTCTCATAGATCGTTTTGAGGAGATAAAACGGTGGGCCTTTAGAAACGATGATTGCTTTGAGGTGGCGTTAGGGACCTTAACCAAACTGCTGGATCTCCGCTACCCTACGTATGACAAGAGACGTCGATCCATCCTTCAGATGGTACACGAGACACTGGAGGGCATGTTTCGCCAT
>JABAOC010013226.1_pt7 | contig 16154 bp, 23 predicted proteins | sample 7062161 | NCBI WGS metagenome assembly JABAOC01 (sample SAMN14538625, study PRJNA623070) | marine sediment metagenome | biome: marine biome [ENVO:00000428]; feature: marine pelagic biome [ENVO:01000023]; material: deep marine sediment [ENVO:00002113] | place: India: Gulf of Khambhat ... | reverse complement strand
TTACCGTTTCGGATGCATCGTTTGGACAGATGTTGAAGAGCAGGCCTTTTGATCTTGTGATCGCAACCTCTCGACGAGGAACAGTCTTTACTGAAGTCATGAGGGACCTGGCTGGGCGTTGGAGAAAGTCTCGCAAAATCTTAGTGGCTTTTGGCGCACCAACGCAAGGGTTGTATGAGATCTTGGAACGTGAACACCTCAGACTGGATGAGGTTGCAGACTACACTGTTAATACCATTCCAAATCAGGGAACAGAAACCGTGCGAACCGAGGAAGCGATATATGCTTCTCTGGCTCTCCTAAACGCGCGCGTGCATCATTTGCAGGTAAAGTAAATTCTGGAGCTTCTTGACCCTCACTAATGCGCGCGCATAATTTCGGCTATGGCTTCATGCTAATAAGGCACTCAATAGTTTTCGCACCAAACTTCAAAATAGCTCTTTGCGTGTGCGCAGACAGGACATGTCTCAGGTGCTTCACTGCCTTCGAAGACGTAACCACAGTTTCTACATTTCCATTTGACAGGCGCGTCTTTCTTGAAGACCTTGCCCTGCTCTATATTTGCCAGCAATTTCCGGTATCGCCGCTCATGGTAATTCTCTACCTTAGCGACCATATGGAAGGTTCTGGCTGCCTCTTTGAACCCCTCTTCTTCGGCAACCTTAGCAAAGTCCGGATACAGAGTTCCCCACTCTAGTTTCTCTCCCTCGGCCGCATTCTTCAGGTTTTCCCTTGTTGAACCGATAACACCTGCCGGATAGGTAGCTGTGATCTCAACCATTCCACCTTTGAGGAGCTTAAAGAACAGTTCAGCGTGTTCTTTTTCGTTGTCGGCTGTTTCCTGGAAAATGGCAGATATTTGCTCATACTCTTCCTTCCTCGCTACGTTAGCAAAGAAAGTGTATCTGGTTCTCGCTTGCGATTCACCTGCAAACGCAGCCAACAAATTTCGCTCAGTTCGACTTCCCTTCATTTCCATTCTTCAGACCTCTTTTCAACTGAAATGTGCACTTCTTCAACCCGACTCTTAAGTGTATCTCCAAAACATGGTCACAACGCCGACGAGACACTCAGAAAACTGTCAAATACCTGCGCAGAAAAGAGTGAGACGTCATCGTAATTGCCTTCGCCATGTTCTCTTCACCCTGTGCTATGCGATTGTTTCACAGCTCATGTAAGGCTCAGAGTAACCGTGAACCTGGAAATTAGGTGAATTCTGCTTTGCAAATGCACGCGCGCATCATGCACAAAGTCTCTAGTCTTACGTTATGCTTAATGCTTCTAGGTGTCGTGGATAGTACGTGACTATCTCTGCTCCATCTTTGGTTATCACGACAGTGTCAGAGTGACGAAATCCTGCAAATCCGGTTTCGTAAATGCCCGGCTCACAGCTTACAACCATTCCCGCCCGTAAAGGCGCATCATTGCCTATGTCTAACCATGGAGGTTCATGTCCTTCCAAGCCCAAGCCATGCCCCGTATGATGCTTCACCAAATGCTTTAGGCCAGCTCCCTTGAACACCTTAATCGTTGCCTTGTCAACTTCACTGCATTTGACCCCGGCCTTGAAGATCTCGAAAGCGGCCTCCTGAGCACTAATCATCGCACTGAAATACCGTTTCTGTTTAGCTGTCGGTTTCCCAACAATCATTGTCCGTTCGAGTTCACAACTGTAGCCGCCTACGTCCGCACCGGCACCTGAAACAACGACGTCGCCTTTTCTAATCATACGCCTTGTCGCAATAGCATGAGGGATGGCACTCATTTCACCTACTTGGCCTCTGAATCCGACACTTATCGGAGAACTTCTGCGCATCGGTTCATAATCGGGTCCAAGAGCTTTTTTCATCAGGACGGATGCTTCATTGGAAGCTGCTAACGCGATATCAACGTCCCATAAGCCCTCAGTTGTATATTCTTGCAGTAGGGTGTGCGCTAGGTTTGCCCACCTAGCGCTCTCTTTTATGAGTATTGTTTCCTCTTCTGATTTGATAAGGCGCATGGAGGGCACCAGACTCTTCATGTCGACAAACTTAGATTCGCGTAGCATTTTTGTGATTGGCGGACCTTTATAGCCCCATACTCCAGCAGCTCCAGCCTTGTTGTCGATGCCGATACGTTTCTTAGCTAAACCCATGCCCTTTAAGATCTCAGCGAAATGAACAATTGGATGCTTTTCTCCAGGATAATCCACGTAAGTCTTAACATCTTCAATAATCCTCGTTTTCAAAGGAATATGATCTTCCTCCAAAAGAGGACCCATAAATGTAATTTTGCCATCAACTGGTATGATAAGTGCTGCCGGCCGTTCAGTAGCGATGAATGAGTAGCCTGTCAGGTAAAATATGCTTGTAGCGTTCGTTAAGTATGCTGCATCAAGTCGTCGCTTCACTAAAGCTCTTTCAACTAGTTCTATACGGCGTCTATGTTCAGCTTCACTTATCGATAATTTCACCATAACAATCACACGAGATTTTGTCAGGTGTTATGAAAAAAGACACATAAATGCTTTTAATGAAACAACAAAAGCGCACGTGCTATGAAGATAAGTTTTTATAGGCATACCCTAGGGTTTGTAGTATCGTAAACGGGACTGATGAAGATGAGGTATGAAGAAGATTTGGTAGATATGATCCAAGCTCACATCAAATTAGAAAAAGGCACTACAAGAAAGCTTAGGAAATTGGAAAAGGCTACCGCGAACTTGGCGGCAAAACTGTTTTTAGCTGAGATGCGGTTTGACACGGAGAAACACGTAAAGGTTTTACAGACAATGTTGGATTTAATGACAGGAAAGGAACCCGAAATAACCTCTAAAGCGCCTCAGCATGCACACGAAACCCTTTGGGGTAAAAGAATACACAGCTACGTTGATGCCCTAGTCGCAAAAAGGATGCTGGAAGGTCACGTAAAGGTTGAGACAGCCATGTTGAAACGTGTCGAAGAGGAAATAAAAAAGACCGATGACGACGCTTTGAAGCTGTTGTTCAAGCACATTGCCGACGATGAGACGAAGCACCACGAAATTATGGAAACTATACTTGAGAAAGCCTACGCAATGGGACCTTAAAATTGCGTGCGAAAATTACTATATACGCGTAGATCCCTAGAGTATATTCTGTCTTCTACTTTTCGTTTCGCACAGGTACATTTGGTTCTTCTTTGCACTTGCTCTACTCCTCTTACTTTTTGAAGAAATCTTTATAACCCAACGTTCTTATTGAAACAAAGGCGACGAAGCAAATAGAGAACAAAGGAAAGTTCGTATTGTGGGTCATAGGAAAAAGCACGCTCCGAAACGTGGTTCACTGGCCTATTTGCCTAGGGGGCGTGCTGCAAGTGAGGTTGGGAGGATACGTTTCTGGCCTGAGGTGAAGGAAGGGCCAGCTCTACTAGGATTTATGGGCTACAAGGCTGGAATGACCCACGTTTTTATGATAGAAGATAAAGAAGGGTCACCCAACTTTGGCAAAGAAATACTCCGTTCGGCAACTGTCATAGATACGCCTCCAATTTCAGTCTGCGCTCTCAGAGCCTATGTTAAGAATCAGAACGGCTTGCAGACCTTCACCGAGGCGTGGATGAAAAATCCGCCCAAAGACCTTAACCGGACCTTCACGTTGCCCGAATATTTCAATCCAGATCAAGGCTTAAAAAAGATGGAAGAAAACCTCGAAAAAATCGTGGAGTTTCGTCTCTTAGCTGCCACGCAACCACGACTCACACGAGTCCTAAAGAAGAAACCTGACCTAATGGAGATCAAGGTTGATGGAGGTTCTATAAAGGAGCAGTTTGAGCACGCGAAGAAGTTGCTTGGAAAAAACGTTTCTGTTACCGATAATTTCAAGGAAGGCCAATTCGTAGACGTAATCTCAGTGACAAAGGGGAAAGGCTTTCAAGGTCCTGTGAAACGCTGGGGGGTAAAAATACTCCCTCGAAAGTCTCGAAAGACCAAGCGCGGCGTGGCAGTGATTGGACCCTGGCACCCTACGCGAGTCCTCTATACCGTTCCGAGGGCAGGCCAAATGGGGTACTTCCAGAGAACAGAGTACAACAAGCGTATACTGAAAATCGGCGTCGACGGAAGCGAGGTAACACCAAAAGGCGGATTCCTACGATATGGTCCTGTCCAAGGAACCTACATTCTTCTGGACGGAAGCGTCCCCGGTCCAGCCAAACGTATCGTCCGACTTCGGCATCCAGCTCGTCCTCCAAGAAAGGTTTCCGAGACTCCACCCAAGATCACCTATACATCCTTGGAATCACCACAAAAATAGGTAGGACACAAAGATGGGCAAAGCTTCAGCCAAGATCTTCGATCTCAAAGGAAAAGCTGTCGACAGAATCAGCCTACCACCCATCTTTAAAATCGCGACGAGACCGGATGTTATAAAGAAAGCCGTTGTCGCCATACAGTCTCACCGTTTCCAGCCGCAAGGCAGAGACGTCTTGGCAGGGAAGCGAACTACCGCTGAGTCTCGTGGGGTTGGCTTGGGAATGTCGCGTATCCCAAGGGTGAAAGGCCCTGGTCAACGAGCCGCCTTCGCTCCCGGCACTGTGGGTGGTCGAGCTCCACATCCTCCGGTTGTTGAGAAGGAGATTAGAAAGAAGATTCCTCGAAAGGAGATGCGGCTGGCTCTACGGTCGGCAGTGGCGGCTACTGCTTCGAAAGACCAAGTTGCTTCGCGAGGGCACATTGTGTTTGATGTTCCAGACTTTCCTCTAGTAGTCGTAGATGAGATTCAGCGCTTGAAGAAGACCCGTGAAGTTGAAGAGACTCTTATGCGATTGGGGGTTTGGCCTGACGTCTTCAGGGTTAAGGAGAGCCGAAAGGTTCGGGCTGGCAAGGGTAAGAGGCGTGGTCGAAAGATGAAACAAGCAATCGGACCATTGCTCGTTATAACAGAAAATGGAGGAATCGTTGGAGCAGGACGGAACATTCCTGGAGTAGATATCGTCGCGGTTAACAACCTGAACGTGGAACTCCTGGCCCCTGGAACCCATGCTGGAAGATTAACAATGTGGACGAAATCAGCCTTTGAGAAGGTTGACGGAATGTTTGGAGAAGGTTAGTCTTGGACCCTTATGAAACCATATTGTATCCAGTAATGACCGAGGTTACGAGCCGCATCCTTGAAACCGAAAACAAACTGGTTTTCATCGTCAGCACCAAAGCCAAGAAGCCAGACATCAGACGGGCTGTGGAGGAACTCTACGAAGTGAGAGTACAGAGGATTAACACCCTTATCACCCCTAGAGGCGAGAAGAAGGCCTTCGTCAAGCTTCATCCAGACTACAAGGCGGTGGATGTGGCGATCAAACTCGGCATCCTATGACACTCATTATAAAGTCTTGGGCTGCGCCATGCAAGTGGCTCCTAAAATCCTTCCCATTGCAGTATTCGTTTTAGTTATAGGAGCGTCAGTAGGACTACTGATCTTCCCAAATTACATTTATCAGCTTCTCTTCTGGGTTGTGAAGGCTTTCCAGTCTGGAGGACTCATCGTCTTGTTTGCTGCTATGGTTGTTCAAGCTTTGGCTATCCCTATACCTTCTGAGTTTGTCTTGATATGTGGTGGAGCCGCCTTTGGATTTTTATCGGGATGGGTGGTGGGAGCGTTAGGGTCAGTGGTGGCGGCTCTCATCGGGTTCTACATTTCTCGGAAAGGAGGTCGATCTGTTGCCCTTCGGTTTGTTGGCAAGAGTGGAATGGAGTTTGCTGACAATTGGTTTAACCGTTGGGGAGTGTGGGCTGTCCTTTTGGGAAGAATTGCCCCGTTTATCCCCTTTGATGTAATATCCTACAGTGCAGGTTTGACTCAGATGAAGTTCAGAAGCTTTATGGGTCCTACGGTGGTCGGTACGTTGCCGAGGGCTCTATTCTACGCTTTTCTGGGGAGCTATTTTAGTGTAACACTCACGGAACTCATACAGTATTATCCTAATGTACCCCCTGGACTGGAGGAAACAATGTTCATGTTCAATCTAACTCTACTCGCAATAGTTGCGGTGATGGCGTTGATACTCCTAGTCTACTGGCTTGTCACGCGGCGGTACTCACAGCGTAAGAAGGCTAGAAGTAACTGAATTTGCATAGCGCGGTATGCTATGCGCGCGCATTCCATAAGCAGAAGCTATAAGAATCGCTCCGCAGTTTTCTTCAAACAAAGGTGATTCTGAAGTTGAATGAAAAGATGATCGCAGTCTGTGGTCTGGATTGCGGTCCTTGTGATATACGTAACGTAACTAGTGACGCTGAAGCTGCTACACGCATTGTTGCCTGGTTCAAGAAGGAAGGGTGGCTGAAGGAGAATGAGGGAAGAGAGGAGGTCATCAAGCGAGGTATGTATTGCAAAGGATGTCGCGGGGATCGTTCTGTACACTGGTCGTCAGACTGCTGGATTCTGAAATGCGGTGTTGACGACAAAGGACATGAGTTTTGCCACGAGTGTAGCGAGTTTCCATGTCAACGTTTAGAAGAATGGAGCCAGCAAAACGACAATTATGGTAAGGCGCTTGCCCGCCTCAAGAAAATGAAGAAGAAGCAGTAGCTATCCGAATTCCAAAGGAATTCATGCACGCTGTTTAGAAGTATGGTTTTTCCTAGGATCGCCATGCGCCCGCATGTTGCTTTGTCTTTAGTTAGGGCGAACCCTAAAGTATTTAAAAGGAGACTGAACTGTAGAACCTGATGTTCCACAGGAAGATGCAGTATCTTGGGTAAGCGAATCCGTGTTCAAAGGCGTGGCAGAGGGTCGCCAACTTTTCGAGCGTCTACTCATAAGAGGGTGGCTCCTGTGAAATATCCGTCGGCCTCTAAGGAGGAGTTGGGGCGGGTTCTTCATGGCCGAGTTATGGAGGTTGTTCACGATCCTGGGAGGGGCGCGCCTTTGGCTTCTGTTAAGCTTGAGACAGGTCAAACCTATCACACAGTTGTTCCTGAAGGAGTTTTTGAGGGGCAGGCAACTCAGATTGGAGGTCAGGCTGCGGTAGAGATTGGTAATGTTTTGCCGTTGGGGCAGATTCCTGAAGGGACAATGGTGTGTAACGTGGAGTTGTCGCCGAGTGATGGTGGTAAGCTTGCGCGGTCTAGCGGGGCTTATCTGACCGTGGTGGCGCATACTGGTGAGGGAACTATGGTGCGGCTGCCTTCTGGACGTACGCGGTATTTGAATGATTTGTGCTTGGCGACTGTGGGTGTGGTGGCTGGTGCGGGGCGTGTTGATAAACCTTTTTTGAAGGCAGGAGATAAGTTCCATTTGCTGCGGTCAAAGGGGCGCGTATATCCTCGTACGCGTGGTGTGGCTATGGTTGCTGCGGCGCATCCTTATGGGAGTAGTAAGCGTGGTGCGAAGAAAGTTACTACCGTGGGGCGGGGGGCTCCGCCTGGGAAGAAGGTGGGTTTGATTGCTGCTAGGAGTACCGGGAAACGGAAGAGGAGAAGGTAGCATCAAGTTTGTAAATGTTTAATAGGCTTCAGCGAGTCAAGAGAGGTGGATGAAAGAGATGCCTAAGGAATTCATGTTTCGTGGTCGTACGATGGAGCAACTGGAGGGTATGTCTATGGATGAGTTTATTCTCTTGTTGCCTTCTCGTCAGCGGCGGAGTTTGCTGCGGGGTTTGACTCGTGAGCAGAGGGTTTTGTTGGAGAATGTTAGGATTGCTAAGCAGGCTGGCGGGGAGAAGGCGATGGTAAAGACGCATGCTCGGGATATGGTTGTTTTGCCTGAGATGGTGGGTGCAACTGTTTTGGTTCATAATGGGAAGGGATTTGAGGCTGTGGATGTGGTGCCTGAGATGATTGGACATTTTTTGGGGGAGTTTGCGATTACCAATAGTCCTGTGAAGCATGGGACGCCTGGTATTGGGGCTTCCAGGTCTTCGATGTATGTACCTTTGAAGTAGTATGTGTGCGTGCGCGCGCATTCCGAAGAACTTTCCAGCCTCCAACATCAAAAACTCACAATCTAAGTCCCTTAGCAAACTCTTCTTCATGTAGACAAGTTATGGCCTAACACAGAAGAGTTCATGTGAAAACAAGTTGCCTCTTTCTGTCTGTTAGGTTCTGTAGTTTGGTTCTGGTGGCTCTTTCTTCTTCCCCACCGGCGGAATCCTAGGAAGCGGAACAGGCGGGGGAATCTGCAAACTACGCGAAACAATCACCGACTCCAGAAACACCACATTCGAGATAGACTGCATAACCACTGGAGGCGGAGGCTTCTTCTCCCTACTCGCATCCCTCAATTTCTCAAGCTCCTTCTTATCACCACTGACACGAGCTCTCCCCCGAACACTAATCTGCGCAACACCAGGCGTATAACTAATCGAGAAAACAAAAGGAAATTCGATCAGACTCTCACCCTTCTCCTCCATCCCCACAATATTCAAATTCGTAGCCACCTTCACAGGCGGAATCGCCTTCCCAACATCCCAAAATCTCTCCGCAGAAATCTCCTTCAGAAAAACCCTCACCTGAACCATCTTATTCAGTGACCTCACGTCCCCTTCTCCACATCCTAAGCCACTCCACCCCGCTTATACCGCGTAAAACCACAATGCCCACACGCAAGACGATCACCATGATCCGCCATAAAAAACCCGGGACCACAACGTTCACAAAAGGGACGCAAACGCTCCACTCCCTCCTCACCAACCTTGTAGTAAGAAGAGACTTTCCTCGGTTTCCTAACCCTCTTCGCTACCTTCTCCCTAACCCTCTTCTTGGGCTTCTCAACTTCCTCCGCTAACTCCTCCGCGACTTCCGCAACTTCCTCAGCCTCTTCTCGCTTCTCTTCCTCAACACTTTCTTCACTCATTCAGGCTTTGCCTCCTTCTTCTCCACAGCAGGTTTCTCAGCAACCTCTTTAACCTTCTCCCTTTCCTCTTCTCCCTTGGGCTTCTCTTCTGCAGGTTTCCCCTTCTTCAGCTTCTCCATCGGCTTCTCTTTCGGCTCTTCCTCCACCTTCTCAGCCGATTCCACCTCTTTTGGCTTCTCAGGAGGCTGATTCCTCGCGACAATGTGTTCAGGCTCAACAAGCTTAGCATCCTCCACCCTATCATAGGCGTTAGCCTCTCCCACCGCCACCATCAACCCAGTCTTAGTGACCATCCTCTTAACATACACACACTCAGGATCAGCCTTCAACAATGCAGCAAGCTCCTTCCTCACCTCCAAACGAGGCGGAGTGCTCCCAGTATCCTTATGATCTACCTCAAAAACCACCTCTCTCCTTTTGAGCAAAGGATTGCGCTCCTTGGATGTAATCGTTATCTTCATCAGCACACTTCCATCGCGTCTACAACATGACGAACTCTACCTATAGTCTTTTCCGTAACCCTAACCGCAACTACGCCCTTTCCAGGCTGTCCATAAACCACCAACGAATTCTCAGGTGCACACAGAACAGCCACCATCGTGAACAGGTCCTCTTCACCATCAACCAGAATCCTCGTAACTCCCTCCAACCTCAACGCCTTCTTCATGACATCCCACGCCTCCTCAGTCAGCACTCCAGGAGGATTCCTCACATAAAAGGTTCGATCAACCTCCATCTCAAACGGCTCTACCGGCTTCCTCAAGACCTTATTATCAACCACCGATATCTGCGGATAGATGCCTCCCTTCCTCATAGCCCCAGAGACCAGGTCACCCACAGAAATAATCTTCACAGGCGTTTCCTTCTCAATCAGCTTTTTCAACGTTCTAGTTGTTTCCTCAAAGGATCCTTCAATTAGAAGGCCCAGGGGCGATTTCAGTTCTTTGCGTAGGTTAGGCGTGAGCCGACGTATCTCCATCACCTTACACGAAGCGCGTAACGCCCCTTCTTCTTCACTTCCATCCCTTTGGCTATGGCCGATCCTTCAGGGTCGAAGATTATCACCAGACCACTAAAGTCGTCACTTAAACCCGTAGCTTTACAGTCGGGGCACACAGATCCTGTGGATATGCGATGGCACTCTCGGCAGGCTTTCTCGCTCATGCTTCTTTGCTCCTGGATTTTTCAGTCGTCTTCGTTTCTTCTGCTCCAGCTTCCTTTGTCTTTTCCACATCTTTTCTGATCCACTCTATCTTTCCTAAGAAGGGCTGCCTTGCGGTTACGCCGATCTTTCCCGAACTTCCGCCACGTCCCAACGAGACTGCTGTCACCCTGACTCTCACGTGATCTCCAGTCGTGAGCTTTCTCCTAGTCTCCTTGCCCATAAGCATCCCTTGCCTTTCGTCGTGGGAAATATAGTCATCCATAAGTTGGGAGACGTGGAGCAAAGCATCGATGGGTCCTACACGGACGAAGGCTCCAAAGTCAGCTATCTCAACCACCTCCCCCTCAACTACCTCCTGAATCTTCGGATAAAAGGTCAGTAGGGAGAACTCAGCCCTATGATAGGTGGCCCCATCTCCAGGGATAATCTTCCCAACCGGGTTGACTCTTATGTCAGTCACAGCTACGACGTAGCCTAACTCCGCGTCAACCATACCCTCGTATTTCATTTTAAGTTGCTCATGACCCACTGTTTTAATGGGTTCTCCAAACTTTTCTGGTGGTATGCGAATAGTGTCTTCCAATGTCACGATCTTGAACATGAGCCACACCTACAACGGGTAGTCTTTCTCGCTAATAATCAAACACTTAACTAGACCTACTATCAAGGAACACTGCCCTCTATTCCTGAATGGAACTTTTGCCTCTCATAAAACACTACAGAATATATAACCCTACCGTAAACATCATTGTTGCGGTTATAACGATGCAACCAATATCCATCTTCGTCACAGCTTTTCTTTCGCCCGCCATTGTCTTTCCTGATTGCGCGCGCTCCATTGGGAATTCAAGGAATACTGCCCTCGATCTCTAGACGGGACCTTTGCCGCATATAAACAACGGCCACATTTAGATCTCTTAGTCTTCTCCTAAGCATCCGATCATTCGTAGCCACGGGACACTTCCACTCAGCTGCGACTCGAACAACAACGTCGTCATTAGTCTCTTCAAAGCTCCTTTCAACAGGGACTAGGCGACATTTCTCGGCAAGCCTAAGCGCTAACGACGCTTGGCGACGCATCTTTGGAACTCCACCTTCGGCTATTCTGACAAGCTCCTCATATGTTGTGGAGAGGATAACTGGATCCAGCCTTTGACCGAGGAGTCCTGTCAGCTCTTCGAAAATGTCTAACTGAAATTGTGACGGAATGAGAAGGAAATTTGAGTCGAGGATCACTTTTGTGACCAAGGTCTTTACCAAACAGCCTTCCGGAGGAATCCGATCACTGACCTTTAATGATGCCGTAACCAATGAGGCGCCATCTGCCAGCCATTTTCCTGCTCAATGCAGCCCGAGAACCTTCTTCGACGCAGACAGGTCTAGCCAGTTGCAGCTCGATTGTGCCTTTTTTGATGGAGGTGACGCTTCCAGCGGTTATTGCTGTTCCAACGTCCAGGAGGAGACGTTCGTTGGGGCGAACCTCGTCAACTTCAGCAAGTTCCTTGGTTCCTATTGCTCGCTCGAAGAGGTGGGGCTCCAGGGTCAGCTGGGACTTTGTTGAGGGAAGCATCTCAGGCTTTCCGACCAGATTTCCTGTCAAGCCATCTGCTCTGGTTAGGGATGGATCAAGCAGGGTTCCGATGCCAACGAGTCCTCCGCTGCGGGCCTCTTGGACCGCTTTTCCCCCTGCATGGAGACTGACAATGTCGGCGCGTAGGGATTCGTAATGAGGCTTTCCTTTCTTTTCCACTCGAACGCCCGGACGGATCTCTATCTTATCTCCTTCCTTAAATTTGCCTTGAAGAATGGTGCCTCCAATCACTCCTCCTACTAGATTCTTTGCAGTGGTTCCTGGCTTGTTTACGTCAAAGGAGCGTACAATGTGCATTCTTGGGGGCTTCGTTGGGTCTCGACGGGGGGTGGGAATGTGTTCTTCTAAAGCTTGAAGAACAGTGTCGATGTTCACGGCGTGTTGGGCGGATATTGGAATTATAGGTGCATTTTCTGCTGCAGTTCCTTTTACAAACTCAACTATTTCCTGGTGGCTCTCTAAAGCTCGTTTCTCGTCGACTATGTCTATTTTGTTTTGCGCAATGATGAGGTTCTTTATTCCTGTGATTTCAATTGCAGCCAAGTGTTCTCGAGTCTGGGGTTGTGGACACGGCTCATCTGCCGCAATAACTAGTATAGCTCCATCCATGACTGCTGCCCCAGAAAGCATTGTTGCCATTAGAGCTTCGTGACCCGGTGCGTCTACAAAACTCACTGCACGAACGAACTCGCTTGGCGAACCACAGTGGGCGCAGGTGGGTTCTGTTGAATAGGACTGTGGTGGTTTGCATTTTGGGCACTTGTAGATGGGGGCGTCTGCGTAGCCGAGTTTGATGGTTATACCTCGTCGCAACTCCTCGCTGTGTCTGGCGGCCCAAACTCCTGTTATGGCTTCTACTAATGTGGTTTTTCCATGGTCCACATGTCCGATCGTTCCAATGTTAGCCTCGGGTTGTTTAGGCAGCTTTTTCAGTTGTCTCACTTCCAGTCTTTCTGGGCTTCTGAGCTTTTTTGGGTTTTTTCGCCTTCTTCGGTTTCTTCGCCGCCTTCTCAACAACTTTCATGTTGATTTGAACGATGTCTTCGGTGATGACGCTTCCTCTGAGAGTTTTTCTCTGCCGCTCTCCTTCTCTGGAAGGTTTGAAGCCTACACCTTCGCTCAAAATGACGCTGACTCGAACTCCCCCGTGAATGTTGGGTCTCATGGGAAAACCGTCTTTATCGGACCCTCCGGTTATCTTGAGCTTGTGTCCAGACATTCCGATAACGGATCCATCAATTACTTCCCCCAGTCTTCTTCCCACCAAAGGGACTGCCCGGGGGCCCTCTGTTTCAACTGACTTTGATTCACCTGTTTCCGGATCGGAGATTATCACTTTGAATTTTGCCATGAGCGAAGATTGCTCCTTTCTGGAATCGATTCTAGGATGTTACTCAATAGAGACCTTCATTTATTAAGCATTCTATCTTCATAACCAGCTTCTGTAAACCAGTTTCTTCAGAGTCCCAAGTCTTTTCGATTAGCCACATCTAACTAGTCTGTGGTTGGGCTGTTTTGGGATTCTTTTTCCTCGTGGTTGTATACACGACCAAGATGATGATTGACCCTGCAGAGACTATGGTTGCGATGAGAACTAAAGGAAGTAGCCTCAAGAGCTCGTTCCAAAGGCTAGTGGGGCTCGTTGAAACAATTTCGTGCTGCTCGTAAATATAGTAATCGTGCTCCTGTAGAAATTCTTTGTATCTCCTCGAAGAAGCCACGTAATCGGTTTTACTAACATTCATGTACTGAATCACCGTTGGCATAGTTACTGCTGCTCCCTTTATTGCGTTGAGCGGGTTAGAGAGTCCACCCGGCGCCGTCACAAAGGTAAGATCAACCGGCAGCCATCCCCATGGCGGAATATATACCATTGACCAACCATGCCACCCAATTCGCTTTGAGACAACCGTCACGTGATCGTTCCAGTAGGTTTCTCTTGAATGCGCCAACGCCGGCAGGTAAATGCATCCAACTTGTAAGTACGCAGGGATTCCAAGGATACGACAAAGGGTGATTAACAGAATCGCTTGATCGTCGCAGTCTCCTTCTTTCTCGGTCAACGTCTCATTTGCATACCAAGGCATTTCATGCGAATCTTCCGGGTACTCGATACTGTCATCTATCCAGGCAACTAAACTCTTGACCATCGTCAGTACCTTTGTCTCACCATTTGTGACGTTATAAGCGACTTCTTTAAGCGCTGAATCATCGATGAGCCAGTTCTCTTCTGCTTCAGTGTAATTTCTTTTTAGTTCCTCAGTGATATCTGCAAGGGTTCCTGATTCCTCGTCACTTATGTTTTCTGGTAGCAGACGCGCTTGTGAAATCGCGTCATATGTGACTGTGTAGCTCATGTTTTCGCCTGGTTTGAGTTCTGATTCTGGAAAATGTAGGACTGCTAAGGGGTTTCCGTCGTCGTCAGGTTCCTGCATGTCTATGGGGTGGGAGTAATTTGTGAGCTGAACCGTCTGCCATGTGTTATTCATGAATAGGCTGATCGCTTTGTCGTCATGCGTAAGATTCCAGTTACTTGTACCCATATTAGAGAACGTGACACTCATAGAGATGACAAAGCTAGAGTTTTGGGACGCACCCTTCACTGCCACCAAACATTCAGAGGCGAACGCTGAAAGTAAAAGAAAAACACAAAATGCGACGCCGATCCTTTTCATGGGGCCATTTCTCTTCTAGAGTGTCTAAACGTGCATCTTCTTTCAAATCGTGTTCGTTGAAGATAAGGATATCGAAAAAAGAAGATATTCTGGTTTTCGATATATGCCGAGTCGAGAAACAAATCATATATTAATATACAAGATACTCTAACCTTGAGGGATCAGTCATGGCTGCTCAACTCGGGGTTTTAAGTCTTCTCCTCCTCCTTCCAGGTGTCATAGTAGTTCTTCTGCGACACATTGATGACGCGGAAGACATTGAAAGGAAAGAAATGCAGAAACTTATCGTTGACGCCTTGAAAGGCTGATTAGGGAGGGCCCTATCCCTTCTCTCGTAGGCGACCATCTATTTAGGTCGCTTATACCAAGGTTTCTAGACGATTCAATTCTGGGACTGTTATTCTACGTGGACTCTGAATAAGTCTACGTCAGTTTTCATTTCTCTGGTGACTTCTAGGAATTCTCTGACTGATCGCTCTACGTCTCTCGACTGGGTTATGTACCGTCCAACGATGATTATGTCTGCTCCACTCGCCAAGGCTTCTGGTGCCGTTTCAGGAATTATCCCACCGGCGACTGCTATCAAGAACTTTTTATCCTTGAAAGCTTCGCGCAGTTCCTTAATGAGGTACCAGCGGGGTTTTCCAGTCTTCTCCACGTCGATAGCACGATGTATAATCACGATGTCAGGTAACTCCCTGAGAGCTTGAAATGTCTTAACTGGGTCTTCGACGTTCATTGTGTCTACTGAGGCGTATATTCCGAGTCTTTGTGCTTCATAGATGAACTTATCTAATGTCTTTGGGGCTGCGAGTCCTGAAGCCACTACCGCATCCGCCGTTTCTTCAAACGCCAAGTCGACCTCTACTTTTCCAACGTCAAGAGTTTTTAGGTCGGCGACTATGAATACGTCTCTGGCCAACTCTCTCAGATCGCGAATTACCTTTACTCCATACTTCTTCAACAGCGGTGTGCCGACCTCTAGGATGATTCTGTCGCTTCTCGGCATCTGGCTTATAATCTTCTTGGTTCGTTCAAGGCTTGGGATATCAAGGGCTATCTGCAGGTAGGGTGGTCTCCACAGTCTTGGAACACTGAAGCCCATTATCGGATGCTTCGCTCTGTCTTTGTCGTAGATTATCTTGTCCAGGGGAGGATATTTCACTAGAGCCCTTTTTAGAGCCAGCTTTGTTGCTCCGTAATTGTACTGGTAAATTCTTCTGTAGTCTTCTGCCTCTGGATGTACAAAAACACTGGCTATGATCAACCAGTCGTCAATCTTATCTTTCGGTATGACGCCTTCCTCCACCGAGTCAGCAACCGCTTTAGCCACAGCTGCTTGAGCGGGACCAAATATCCTTCCAGCCTGTTCAAGATTTTTCACTGTGACCTTTGGAACCAGAAGCGTATGCGGCTTTGGAGGAAGATTTGGCCTAATCACCGCAAGGAGGGGCGTATGTCCCGCCGACAGATTCGACAAACCGTTGGCGAAGGCTTCTCCTATAGGCCCTTCCTTGTCGCCGATTACCAAGTCGACATGCGCAACCTCGTTTCCTTCACCAGTTAACGCCTCACCTATCAGATAAACGAACTCATTGGGTTTTCTTATGGCCTCTGCCACTCTCGACTCTCTCTCACCAACCTCCTCAAATCCGACATCAAACTCTTTCATCCATCTATAAAGTGTATCGCGATGTACTCCCAACATTTCCGCCGTACCACTAATTGTCGGCTTTGTCGAACGACTCTTCCTTGCCCTTTTCATTTCTCGTTCTCTTTGCTTCGCTTCCGCAAGTAACCGGATGAATTCTTCCCGGTTTTCCGGCTTTTTTCCGTTAGATTCCGACACAGTACTACTCCCTGCAAGTGGTTATGGGGGAAGAAGTATTAAAACCTGTCGGATTCTG
>JABAOC010000106.1_pt1 | contig 16162 bp, 10 predicted proteins | sample 7062161 | NCBI WGS metagenome assembly JABAOC01 (sample SAMN14538625, study PRJNA623070) | marine sediment metagenome | biome: marine biome [ENVO:00000428]; feature: marine pelagic biome [ENVO:01000023]; material: deep marine sediment [ENVO:00002113] | place: India: Gulf of Khambhat ... | reverse complement strand
TCTTCATGCACCGCCAGATCATGAACGACGCTTCGCGAAAAAGGTCCCCCGCGGGAGGCTTTTTTTCCTTGCCTTTCCCGACTCGGGACAACATAATCGCCTCACTTCTTGTGATGAGCATTCTTGATGAAGCTGTGACAACGTGGTTGGTGTGAGGCCGGAGAAATCGAGATGGACGGCGTGCGCAGGGGCGAGGGTGTCTTGATCCTGCGAAACAGCCGGACGCCTGCCCGGGCCTGATGCACAATACTTGGATGTGGGGCCAGAATGGGTGAGACAGAAGACGGAAGAGGTCACAACACGGATGCAAGCCGGTATTTCGCTGCCCGTGAGTTCAAGACCAACATCGAACCTTTGGATAAGCTACTAGGATATAGCCCGGACCTGCATGGCGGCACCGGCATTCGTCCTGGAGACATTATCGTATTGAGAGGCGGTCCGGGAAGTGGTAAGACGACCCTTGGCTTACAGATTATTTCGAAGTTTCTGGAAAGCGACGACTGCCTGTACACACAGGATCTCGCCGCCATTTTCCTTTCTCTGGAAGTCGACCCGGCAAGGGCAATTGAGAAGGTGACAAGGGATTTCCATTTTTTTAAGGAGCGGATGGACTGCCTGGTGCCGGTGCCCGCAGTTGTCGTTGAGGATGCGTTTCGGAAATCCCTGAGCCAGAGCAATGTTGCCGATCGACGCAAGAACATAGTGACAGGGGTCACTAAGTGCATTTTCAATATCATTGCACGGCCGACCAAGCCGTTCGCCGACGCCGTCGCTGACATCATCGCAGATTGGATTCTGTCGTTGACGCAGAGGCTGCGCCAGCAGTCCGATGTGCGGGAACAGCAGGACAAGAGCGGACCCGGCGTGATACGTGGCGGCAGTTCACGAAGTGAGCGTTCCGTTGAAGGAATACTCTTTATCGACTCTGTCAACGCCCTCCTGGCAATGCTTCACCAGTGCCTTCGGATGAAGGAATGGGAGCCCCGACTGGCGCTGAAGAACGCCGTGGACTTGCTCCGGCAGAAATTTGGCAATTTCGTCATCGTAATCTCGAGCGAATTCCACCACGAACCCTCCTGGGTCGCCTCCGGCATGTCAGAGAGCTTTCTGTCGGACGTGGAGATTCTCCTCACCAGTGAGCCAATAACGGTGCCCCCTGATTACGCGGCCGACCGCCCCGGCGCCGTAGGTTACAGCATTCTCAAGATCATCGACAAAATGGCAGGAAAGGAGGGGACCAAACTGGAGTCGAGGTCCTTCATCCGCGTGCTCAAGTCACGAAAAGGAGCCAATCAGTCGAGACGTTGCGCCTATGATATTGCCTCCGGCGTTGGCGTGCAGTTCTATGAGACCTATCCGGGTGACGGCCATATTCTCCTGTTCACAGAGAATCCACAACAAAAGCGGGTTTGGGATACGTTCTTCAAGGAGGACCTGCCGCAGACGTATCCGGCGCTGCGATACGAGGATTTCGACCGCAGCAGTCTTCAGCGCACCTTCCTCAGCCAAAGACGATTCCTGCACGTGCCCAGGCGAACGGATATGTATGTCTCGAGCTTCGACAATTATTGGATCAACTGGTATGGAGAACTATGCTGGAGGCGGGCGATTGTCGACGCTCTGCGGGAGCGAATAGTTTTCACACCGGGGAATCAGGCCAATCTATCCAAACTCGCGAGTGCCATACACAAATCGCTGATGAGACAGGGCCTCCCACTGTTGAAAGGCATGCGGGATCGAGTGCGAGCGAACGGCATCGCTCCCGGCGACGTTTTGACCGCGTTGGGGGCCGTTCTCAGGAATGAACATTGCATCAAGTGTTTCCTGTGTCGGTCCTGTTGGTGGCTGCTCAAGAAAATCGCGGCTGAAAGCGAATGTGAATGTAAAGATGCTTTCTCGCGCATGTCCGACGAAGGCACTCGTGCCGAGAGCACTACCAGGGCAGGAGGGACGGGTCGCGTGCTGCACATGTACGCCTCCGCCTCCCAGGGGACACGCGATATCATGGAGATTTTCGCGCGTATGCGCGACTATACGAAAGCATGCTGTGACAGCAGCCCGGTTCGATCGTTCTGCGAGAAATTCGGCAAGGCCTCGAAAGGGGTCACCGTGGCGAGCATCATGGCGCAACTGGAAGAATCCGGTCCCTGGGAAGCCGTGGGCCGGGCCTCCATGCCTCAGGGGACGGTGCGGCAGATAAGTCGCGTACTCCGGACCAATGGTGAGAACCGCGCTTCCCGGCTGTCGGACGAGGTGGATCGACTGAGACCGTGGATACGGTCATCCGCGGCTCGGGAGAGACTCGCGAAAGTCCTGCGGAGCTTGAGCGTCCATGTAAAGGGCGACGAATTGGAGGCGCAGGTCGGACAGTGCCTGGGAGAGCACCTTGACCGGTCGGGAGGTTGCGAGTGCGAAGCAGAGTTCAGCAAACGTTTGCGAGACACGCTGCCCAGGAAGCGCGTTATACTCAGGAAGCACACCGACGATGTTCTGGGTCGGCTCTTCGACGGCGTCCCGTCCCTGTTACTCGGAGACGTGCGCGGCACGCGCGGGAATCCTGCCGGCGTGATGAAGACATGGATGAGGTGTACCGGTGACCGCGCGCATGCCGCCAGGTACAACCTGCTGATGACCTATCATCTCATACTGGAGAAACGCAACGCATACCGATTCCTGAGCGTTATGCCGGATGACAGATTGCGCCTGTTCGGCGAACGACGGTCGCCGATCATAAAGGAACTCGATAACTCCTCGCCGGACAACCGACGGCCCATTCACCGGCCCGGGCTGTTATTCTCTTTGCGCGATACCAGGTCCCTGGTATCGATCCCCTACAACGCCAACATCAGTTTCATGGTCTACCGCCACGATCTTCTGGCAACCTTTCTGGAAAGTAGACTATCGAGAAATGTGAAGGACGCTTTTCTTGACGCGTACGTCAAGATCGTACGATCACTATATGAAGAGCAGCGCGGATTGCTTCGCCTGTTCCAGGTGCGCCTCCCCGGGTTCGAGGAGAAAAAAGTCCGTGGCCTGCTCGACGAGAATATCCGCGAATACATGGCGAGGAGCCGGTCCTCTCTCGGTCCGTTACGCACGTGGGAAGAGCTCATCGCGCTCTTGAGGCTGATGAACAGGCAGAATGTCCGGCCGCGCGGCAGGGGGCCCTCGACCAATTTGCACTTCGTCATTGAGACTCAAACCTTTGACACTCTGCTCTGCACCATCCTCGAACTGCTCTGGAACTGCGGCGGAAACCTGAGAATCGGACCGGATTACAACGTAGAAAACGAGAGGGACACGAAAGCCAGGTTGTCGCAGGCTCTCTACCTGCTGGGCATCATGCTCAGGGACGGCATCATTACAGAAGACTCCACTCTTGACGCCAGTGACTTCGGAGAACGGTACGGCGCTGCGGGCCGGGCAAAGGCGAAAGCGAATCCCAGGACCCCTGACAAATCGGAGGACTGGGTCTTCGCGCGACAATGGTACTCGACCCTGGTGGAACTGTTGACGGCAAGGCATGAATTGACGCGCCAACCGGGTCTTTCTGCAACGGAGACGCATGAGCCCCCATTTCTCTGGGAGGACAAGGAGGCCCAATTGGGGATCATGCCTATTCCCATAAGTCTGTCCTATTATCTCGCGCGCGGCGCTCGCGCTCACCATGTATCGTGCTGGGGCGATTGGCATTGGATCATGACGAAAGGCACCGAGAACATGGCTTTAGGCATAGACCTCATCAACAACCTGATGAGCAGCCAGAAGGTCTGCGAGCGCGCGTTTCAGTGCGCCGCCATCCCTACCGTGGACACGTTTTACAGGCTTTACAAGGACTCGCGCTGTCTGAACCTCCCGGAGCGTCGGTACCATTCGCCACATATGTTGCCGGACACGACGTTCGTGGGTCTGAGAGAGACCTATTTCAAGCATGCCCGGTCGCGCTCCGAAATCTTCGATTACGAGCATTGCATGTTGGAACTCCATTCTCTCTTTCAGTTTGTCAAAGTCCTGGCACGCGAGCCACACCCCGATTGGGGCAAGCTGAAACGAAGGACAAATGAGGCATTCGGGCGAATCAAGAAGCTGGGTGAAAAGACGCTGCTGGTCCACTGATCGAGAGAGATAAGCGGCAAGTGTGAAGTGAGAGTCCGGCCGCAGGCCAACTGCACGGATTGTTGATGGCGTATATTTGACGGTTTTCCGATTGATGATGTACGCCGACGGAGCTTGGTTGGACGTGAGTTTGGGAGGATCGGGACCAGCCGATGTGTAAAGGCGTGGATGGGTGCAAGCGTGGATGCGCAGATCGGTTCAGCCCCTCATTTCGGCCCTCGGTTGTTTGCACCCTTGTCACCCTCGTACCTTCCCATCTTGCCATCCTCGGTCCTCCGGGCCGTCGATCGGGGAACGCTCCAACGTTTTTACGCTCCCACGCGCCGTCCCGTTGCTCAATGCATCCGCACATCGCGCGGATCTTCACCGATTGAAACATAGATCGAACCACAGAGACACAGAGAGTACGGAGCAAGGTCTCGCGCAGAGAGGCGGGGACGCAGAGAACCCGCCGAAGGCCGCCCGTCACGCACGACACTACCCGCACGATGCACGACGAAAAAAAGTCCCCGGCTGGGGCCTTTTTTCTTGCCCGGGCCGTCAACTTCCGCCATAATGTACCTACTTTCTTTGATGAGCACCTTGGATGAAGTGTGAGAGAGTGGTTGGTATGAGGCAGGAGTTTTCGACAGATCCAAATGACAGCCGTCCTCTTGGAGTTCCGAGGGGCGGGGAGAACGCGACAGGACAAGGTGAAAATAGGTGACTGTCTCGAAGGGCGGTTCCTTAAGGAGCGTTTCGTGTTGGCAAACCGCATTCCCGGCCAGAAACGCGTCTCCGAGCTTTGCCAGCGACCTTAAGGAAGCACCATTCGTGACTGTCCCGAATGGCGCTGATTCCCCTCGCCGTGGATCAACATGTGTGTAGCCCCCGAAGGCAACGGAGAACTCGACAGAACATCCTGTGGCAGCGCCTCTAGAGCGGTCAACATCGGGCCGTCGTATTGGAGCAGGATGGTCTGGAGAAAACAGCGGACGTTCTTATGTTTTTGACGGTATTCTTTGACGTATTCACTGCTCCCGTTTGCCACAAGGCAGACAAAGCCGTCGCTGAGGTTCAGGTGAGCGTTGTCCAGGACAGGTTGGATAAGGCAACGAGACGACTGAGGACTGACATGAGGAAAGGGACAGATAGATGGAAATATCCAGGCTTGCCGTGCAAACGTGGACAGTCCAGGAACAAATGAAAGCCAATCCCGAAAGTACCCTTCTGAAAATCAAATCTATTGGTTTTCGCGACCTGGAACTGGCAGGCAGTGCCGGCAGAGCGCCAGAAGAATTCAGCAGGATCTGCCGGAAGTTGGGTTTTACTGTGGTTGGTGTACACCAGCCTCCGCTGGATAAGACGAACCTCCAAGATCTCCTCCAGGAAATCAGACGCCACTGCAAGGCATTTGGGGCCAAGTATGCCACCGTAATGCTTGATCCCGCCCAAAGCACAAGTCGTGAAGCATATCAGAGCTACGCGCGTCTCTGTTCGGAGGCCGGGAAAGACCTATCTGCAGACGAGATCACGCTTTGCCATCATTGCTACCATTTTGATCTGAGGCCCCTGGGTGATGACAACTCTAGGTGCGGACTGGATATCCTGTACGATGAAGTGAGCGACACGTTTTTGACATTTGAACTCGATACTTTCTTCGTCTTCAAAGCCAGAGTGCCATATGAATCCGTGATTCAGAAGTACGGATCGAGATGCCGGCTTGTGCATCTCTGTGATATTGACGACGATGCCAAGCGCATAAGCGTGGGAGACGGCAGGATCCCGTGGGAGAAATTCTTGCGAGATGTCCAAGCGCATTGCCCGGTTGAATGGTTCATTGTAGAAGATCACGCGAAAGAGCCTCTTGCATCTATCAGAAGGAGCTTTCTTTTCTTGCGCCAGCATCTAGCGTTTGTTTGAGATGAAACGGGTTCGTCGGTGTATGAGGTGTCTATATGGCGCGACTTACCAGTCTTGAGAAATGCGGCGGCCTGACCGCGAAGGACAAGGTGGACGAGGTTACGGATGTTCGCAATACATTTGCCGACGCATTTTCCAAACAAATCGATTCCTCTCTAGGCGAAGAAATACTGGACGGCGCCTTTGGGAGGGAGTTCCCTCCGTCTTACGCCGACCTCTACGTCGAGCGCAGAACATGGAAGACAGAAGGGAGAATTCCCGGAGAAAAGTACGCACATGAGCAGTGGCTTCATCAAAAGTATTGGCCCGGAATTGCCAATGATTCCGCGCTCTTGATCATCAGTGGCAAAGAAGGCGTTGGGAAATCGACGCTGCTTCGCTATTATTTTGACTGCTACTTGCCGCACTTTGATGACTTCCCATATGCAAAGTGCGATGAGCACGATTCAGAATGTCGGCGACGGAAACTGACTCGGCATCTCGTTTTCCACGTGGATCTCCGACGCTCCACAGACGCAGCCGAGACACGAAAGCAGTTGTTCAGAGCACTCAAGAAACAGATCTTGATGAAATGCCATAATCTGGGAATCGAAATCACGGTTGACAACAACTACGCCATGTGGGATCGCGTAGTGAATTGGAGCGACCCACTTCACAAACGGGCCGCAAAGGCATTTCCCGATGAAAGCACATATAGGGCGAACTTCGTAGACCCTATTCTGCGCGATAGCGAGGACGTGTTCGTGCGTGAGGCGTTCTGGTACCTCGGCAAGCAACTTGATGAGAAGGAGGGGCGCAGATTCTACATAACGACTATACTGGACAATCTGGACCAATCATCATATGATGTGCAACTCTATACGATTAGAACCGCGCTGTCTTGGCTTGAGGATGGGCCCTATCATTGGAAGATGATCTTACCTCTTCGGCCCGAGACATTGCAGGAACTCAGCAGGGTGCTCCAACCCATAGGGAACTACGAGGTATTCGAGATAGGGGAGGTCGATCAACAGCTGCTCCTCCAGAAACGCTCTGGAGATTTGGAGCGCCGGATAAAGGCTTCCGGCATACAGGTGGACAGAAACATACTTATTAAAGATGACAATGTGACGGTCTACCTCCCCATACCCACTTTTGAAGGAGCAACGCGAATGACGCGCATGCTCAACTTCGATGCATGTTTGCCTCGTGGGCAGGCCGTGAGTCTGAGACCCCGTGCGGGTATTCAGGAACTCGTCAAGCAGTTCTGTAATGGTTCGGTTCGTAGGTTCCTTAGACTCCGCAAGCGACTAATAATCAGTATGCCCATTGCACACGCTATTGAGAGGCAGGACCGTCATAAGGACGATCCTCTCCCTGACTACATCTTTCTCAACGGCGTGCTTACGGGAGGGCGAGATCATTTTCACAAGAACGATATTGGCAACGATATTGTAAATCTCTACGATGTTGTACAGCCCAACACGTGCTCCTATACAATGCTCATCGGAGTGCACGTCCTCTTCTTGTTGAGAACGGGACGGGCTTACAGACGAAGCCAACTCATCGGTCTTCTGGCCCAAATCGGCTATACACGATCTGAAGTGGAAGAATGTCTCGAAATGCTGCATCGGAAGAGTTTCTTCACACGTGAGAACATCGAAGGAGTAGGAGATTATCGGGTGTTTCCCGAAAGTAACGTGGTCGAAGCTCATGTTATACTTCTCACGACTGCTGCATATGTAGATAACATGGCAATAGTAACGCCGGTGGAAGACAGATTTCGAGACGACATCCAACATACACTGTCATACGAAGTTACTCATTTCCGGGCTCGTACCAAAGCGACACTGGCATTTCTCAGACAAATCCGGGACGATGAAGATCATATTTGTCGTTGGACCAANNACACAAGATGGAAGCTAGGGTTTTCAAAAGGTCTTTCGGTAGGTTAGGTCTTCCCAGTGCGTATCGTCTTACCGCTCTGGAGTACAAGAAGAGGCTTAAGGAGTTGAAGAGCAATCCGAAAGGTCTTGCCTCTGTCATGGATCAACGCGAGTGGAACAGGCTGCTCAATGATGAGATCTTGGCCGTAGATGAAAAGGACGCGGAATCACCTTTGCAGGCTTTGATTCCTTGACCTGAGCATGGTGATGATAATGGATGATGTAAATGATACTCCGGGAACTGAGTGCGTGCGTGTGCACGACGCCCCGAACTGGGAAGAAGCTCGATCGCATATCTCGCGGTTGGCATCGACGGAACACGAGGTCTACTTCCGGGGACAGGCCAACGCGCAATGGCGGCTGACGTCAAGTTATGGACGCGTTTTCCAGGGTCTTACCGAGCAAGCGGGCTGGAGTGACGACCATGATAGGATTGCACAGAAGATAGAGCGGCGCTTATGGAAGGAATTCAGGAAGGCGTATCTTCGCATACCGGGAGCGCCTGACCTGCCGTCTGCAAATGACAATGAGTTTGTCGGATTCTGCCAACACCACTCACTCCCCACGCGCCTGCTGGATTGGACCAGATCTCCCTACATTGCCGCCTTCTTTGCATTTGATGGTTGTAAGACAAATCTCCTGCCGCGCCAGCGGCAAGTGGCCATCTACGCCATCAACTGGACGATCTACAAGCTGGCTTTGTACCATAGTCATGATAGAACTGAGCCCGCGCAGATAAGCCTGTTCGAACCTGGCGATTTGGAAAGGAAACTCGAGATAATCCGCCGCGCGAATCGCCCCCGTCTTGAATTGATTCAGATAAGAGGCAATCCCAATAGGCGCGCCGTCTATCAGGAGGGCATATTCACGTGCTCAATCAAGATCGAAGATGATGTTGAGAACTACCTTCGAAGAATTGGCGAGTTCTCACCCGGCACGATCCTGACCAAGATCGTGGTTCCCGGCGGTGCACAGTCAGAAGCATTGAAAGACCTTTCGCGCATGACGATTAGTCCCGTCACTTTGATGAACGATCCCACCGGCGCTGCCGCAACAGCGTTCAATAGTGTCGTTCGTTTTGCGTCTACAGACTTTGCTTCATTGAACTCGCCGGATGATTAGGGGCCACGGGTCTTCTTGGAGTCGCGTCCTTGCAGATTCTCGGAGGGCCAGAGGCCGGATGCTGATAAAGGGTAAGAGGGTGAGAACGTAAGAAGGTGAGAAGGGCCGGGGCGGCAGAGCCGCCTGCAATTGCCGATGTGGGCCCCGGATTGGGGTCCGGGTGACATGATTGCTGATTGCAGGGGTGATGGGGCAGAGGAAAGGGGCTGCACGGCGGTCGCTGGCAGCCCCTGCGGATATTACCGCTGTGAATCACACGGTCCTGCGCCGGCGGAGCCAGCCGACCAGGCCGGCGCCCAGCGTGCCGAGCAGAAAGGCGCCGGGGGCCGGGATGGGAGCAGTGCCAACCACCGCCTCAAACGTCGCCGAAACAGAACCGAGACCATCGAGCACCAGAGTGCCCAGGTTCGTTTCTACAGAGCCATATGTCACGCTCCACTGCAGTGCGAGTGCGGAGCCGGAGATGGGTCCGATCGACGAGAGCATGTCCCAACTGCCGAACACGGAGTCCGTCGGACCGTCGAACAGATCCGCGCCGGCGGCCCGGGAAAAGCCGACCGTCGAAACATTATTGTTGACAAATGTTCGGGTGCCCGTCAGGAACGTCAGAGTGCCCAATCCGGCAATCTCGATGGACGCCACATCGTGATCGATGGAGAACACGCCGCTAGAGGGGGAAACGCGGTTGTCCGTGTCACCAAGGGCGGTGATGGTGAACGCGCTGACATCGAACGGGGCCCCGGCGAGAGTGCCCGACCCGCTGCCGGTGTGGATGAAAGTGATCGGCACGCCCGACGCCGGCGCTGCACAGAATGCGATAGCGCAACACGTTACCGCCAAAACGAGAATGCGATGTTTCATTGTACTTCCTCCTTTCCATGTGATGGTAGTCGCCCGCTTCCGGTCCTCCGTGCCGCCAGGCACGGTTTGTTCCGCTTCGGTGTCACGTATGCTGACGCGCTGTGGCCTGGCTACATGCATTCTCTCGCGCCAAACATCCCTGAACCGTCGAGTTTCGGAATCGCCAGTACCCACAGTGGGTTCTCCATACCCAACAAGCCCTGGTTGCCATCTTGGCAGCATTGTCGGGGCACCTTGTCAAGCGGAAATCTCTTTCTCTTTTTCGGCGTCTCCGGGTGTCCCGGACAGCGTTCTTCGGCGACCACCTTCCTGATCGTCAGGCGTGGCCGGCACGGGCCTCTGGATTGATGATTCGGAAGGCCCGGGTCGGGGGTCAGGGTTCGCCGGGAAATCCGCCTGCAATTATCAATCATCCCTTATCCCCAATCAATGGAACCGGTGTCCCGCCGGCCCGGCCGCCGGCCGGAATCTGCCTTGTCACTTCTTTCCTGTCACTTGTCACGAAAAAAAGGCCCTACGGGGTTTTTTCCCCTTGCCCTTTGCCGCCGGCACACGATATCCTATACCCACTTACTTTGATTGAGCATCTTTGGAAGAAGCAACGACGAAAAACGGTGTGAGGCCGGAGTGGTTTGGTGGTTGGTGCGGCCGGGGAAGCTGTGTTCCGTGACCAGTGACCCGGGGCACGATGATTCCGGTGCACGGAGCACGTGACACGTGGCACGAGAAGAAGCTCATGGGAGACTTTGCTCACTCTTCTTGCCGCCCACCTTCCGCTATATCGACCCCACTTTATTAAATCAGCAGCTTGGGCGAAGTGTGAAAAAGCTATTTTTGTGAGGCCTGAGATTCTTACGCTTGAGAAGCGAACGAGTGTAGGTTCTAACGGGCAGGAGAGAAGCGGATACGTGAGGTAGAACATAGGTGAATGCCCCTAATATCCCTGTGGCTGTGGGATTGCGAGAGAAGTAGGTGCATAGAGGATGGGGGAACGCGGAAATTGGTGACTGTCCACATTTCTCCTCTCGGCCACAAGGATGTGAGAACAATTATGGTCTATACGCATGTTTTGGACTATGCGCCTCATGGAGTCGTGAGCCCGGTGGATGCGATTTGAACTCCCACAACATCGGAGTACTATCTGGAGACCTTACAAGACGCCAGGTAAGAAGGCGAATTGGCGTAAGTGTCTTTACGAAAGGCGCTTACACATTGAGGAAGAACGCGTGTTATGCGGATAGTGAGACGGCTACGGGTTCTTATACGGAAACCATATAATCAGTAGTTGGGTGCGCAAAGCGCGCCATGTGTGCATCCGAAAAATAATGGCGCATAGTAGGAGAACTAAGAGATGAAGACTAATGAATTCGGCAAGAAACTGGCGCGAGAGCGGTCCTATGCATACGGGGACATAATCAGAAGCCCCCTCCAGGAGTATCTCAAGCTTGAGCACTCCGGCAGGATCATTAAGGAACGTGTCGCCAGGCTCGGAGCGGACGGCATATTCAACTTCACAGCGGAGACGAGGGTCTACCCTCTCAAGGATGACGACATCAGACTGTTGGATGGTTGGGCAGGCGTTTCCACCTTCATCGATGAGTTGAGGGACCTCGCTCGCGAACATCTCGGAGGTGACTCTTCGCATGAGGTGGCATTCTTTAATCGGGTCACGACGGGGGTAGTTTCCGCGGTCTGTGCTCTCGTAAACGCTGGCGGGGTCGTCCTGTCGGCAGTCCCGGGCTACAAGAGTCACCCGTGCGCGATGAAGGCAGCGGACCTAGCGGGAGCTCGATTCGTGGAAGTATCGAGTCAGGATGCCAAGGACGTCGAGCGAGCCGCGGGGAAGATTGGCAAGGATCTCTCCATGATGATCGTCTGCCCTTCGGTAAAGCCGCAGGTCTTTTATGCGAGTGACGGGGCGTTTCAGTCAGTCATCAACGTCGGAAAACGCCGGGGGGTCCCGGTACTCATCGATGATGCCTCTGGCGCCACACACCGAACTGTGCTGCTGAATCAGTCTCCGGCGTTAAAGCTCGGGGCGGACCTAGTGATCACTAGCTCGGACAAGCGAGGCAAGTACGGTCCCCGAGGAGGCATACTCGTCGGTGACCGGCAACTGGTCCGAAAGGTGGCGGCCGAGGCAGAACAAATCGGCGCGGAGGCGGACTCCGCTAAGCTGCTTGGGATATTCCGATGCCTTCAGCGCTGGGACCCGGAGGCACTGCGCAGTGAGCAACGCATTGGGGAAGAAATTAGAAAAGAGGTCGCGGGTCGCCTGGGGCAAGACGCGTTGGCACTTTCCTCGCTCGGCGTCATCATCCCGATGGAGAATATCCTCGAGCTGATCTCGGCGCGAGCCGGCCGCAATCCGGCTGACACCGGCCTGGTTCCTGTCGAGGCGTCTTGCCTTGTCGCGATGATATTGTTGGAGGACGACGGAATCATGACGCATGCGTCCATCGGCTCACCGGGTGCGACCTTGTCGCTGCGAATCAAACCCTCGGCCGAAGAGGCAAAGCGATTCGGCGGTCCGGCAGCGATTGCAGAAGCCGTAGACAGGGCTCTGGACAAGGCCGCAGGCGCGGTTCAGGAGCGGGCTAGGGTATCGCTTGCCCTGTTCGGAGTTGCCCCCGAACATGCCGGGTGAGGTGTCACTGTCACGCAGCCACATGCATGTGCGCATCGACGTCTCTCGCTTTGATCTCATCACTGATGCCGACGTCCAGATCTACGAGGAGACAAGCGCGGACCACGGCGGCACGCTGTACCTCATCGATTTGCGGCCGTCACCCGGGATGTGGTGCGTCCTTCTCAATGCCGGACAGCCCACGCTCGGCGTAACGGCTGCGCCAACGTCCTGCTTCTTGCCGTGTGATGCCCAACCTCGCCGCAATCTCTTGGTTTTCCAGCCCGTCGGCCGCCAAGAGCACGATCGCCGCACGTTCGGCCAGTCGGACCGAAACCCGGCGTCCTCGCTTGAGTTGCTTCAGGTGACGACGTTCGGATTCATTCAGGTCAATAGCCACTGCTTTTCTCATGAACTCCCGTACGCACGGCAGAGGCATATGTTTCATTAAATCTGGCGGAGACCACTAGCTCCCGCGTTGTGCGGCATCCAGCGACTGGGTCAGATGATACAAGACGGCAATGAGCGGTTCCAGAACCACCACCACAGCTTCTGCTTGAGAAAACGGCGGGTCTTGCAGTTCTTCAGTAGGTTCCTGCCGATCCTCGACTGACCGCTCACAATGTATCTTGATGCCGCTGCCAACTTTTCCTTGGCGATGAACTCCCTAACGTCGGGAAGGATGTGCGGCGGTACCGCTTGGCTTTGCACGGCCTGCTCGAAGCAGTCCGAGGCAAATACGTGCGTGAACACAGTCTCGCAGCGACGGTTCTCTGCTCCCCGGTGGTATACCGCGCCGACGCGCCAAGTGAAGGCGATGGGGTATCGCAAGGCAATCCGCCCCCAGAGCTCCGCATCTTGTCCTATACCAGGGCACAATACGAAACGTCCGACTCTATGGAATACTTCTGTGCGCATGGCAACGGCGGATGTCCACACCGGGTTGTACCAAAGCGCGCTGCGAAAGTAGTTGGGAATGATCCCTTCCCAGGGCGGCGGTGGGATCTCTCTGTATGAGCGTCGATATACGTGCCCATCCGGTTCCTGAATCTCATACGCGGCGGTATAAGCCCCGGCTTCCGGGTACTTGGCCCACAACCGCAATATGGAGTCAAGGAACCATGGCTTCCACTCGTCATCTGCATCCAAGAAAGCAATGAGGTCACCTTGAGCCGCTTCGATTCTTTTGTTTCGTGCCGCAGAGGGTCCCTGATTCTCTTGTCGAAATAGCCTGATTCGAGCGTCCCTGATGGACTCCACCGCGCGGTGTCCCCCGTCTGTCGAACCATCCTCGACAATAATGATCTCACCGCATGGAACCGTCTGATTCAGGGCGGAGCGGATGGTGTGTCCAATGCAGTTCCGTTTGTTGAAGAGCGGAATCACCACACTGGTACTCACTGGCGGAGCTACAAGACCGCTTCCACCAGCTTGGCCATCAGCTTTCAGGTGCATGTCAGCTCACTTCTCGCAGGACCTTTGCGACCGTCTTAAGGGCCGCCGGACGAGCCAGTCGATTGCGCGGGCCACCATCGACATGCCAAGACAGGACCACCCTCATGCTCTCCCCTCATCCCCGGGTCCGGCGCCGTCCGCAATCTTGGCCGATACCACGTCCAACATGGAGTTATGCCCGCCTTGGGCGGATCTGCCATGAACGGTCCGTGCGTTCCTCGGCCTCCGGCGAGCGAAGGCCGGGCGAGCCGGAAGGCTGCCTCAATGTCCGTCAGTGTGTTGACACGTTGCTCAGGACGCATCGTTTCTTGAGAACAAGATAAGCCGCCGCCGCCGCCATTCCAATCGAGGTGGCCCAAGCCACGGATGCGACGGTCACAGGAAACGCAGTCAGGATGCAGAGAATGACTGCTATGTTTGCGATTGCCTGAACGATACGGGCCATCAGGGTATAATGAACGTGACCCGTACCCACGAGAGTATAGTGTGCGGGACTGCCCAGCACACTCATGAACGTGCCCACCAACAGGATCCGGAATGTCCCCGGTAAGGTGTCGATGAATCGGTCCCCAAGCCACAGTCTCAGGATCGCCGGCGCAAGGGTCGCCAAGACCGCATAGGCGGGGACCCCCAGGAGAAGAATCAGTCCCAGGGAACGGTGGTATAACCGCAATATCCTGGTTTTCGCCTGCAAAGTCATTTCTGCGCCGACCCTGCTGATCTCCGGAATCACCGCGACGTGGCCTGCGATGACTAATCCCTTGATCTGCATACTTCCCATGAAAGCCATCTCATAGATTGGTACACTGGCAATGCCCAGGTAGCGAGAGAGGATCAATTTATTGAACGGACTGAAGAGCAGGTTGAGCAGTGAGCTTCCCAGAAGTGGTCCCCCGAAACACAAGAGGCGTCTGCATCGATGTACGTCGAAACGAGGCACTTGCAGGATACGGATATCGGTCATACGCCGAATACACAGGAAAACCGCCAGATGGGTGAGCCCCTCGGCAACTGTGCGTCCGATAAGCAGACTGCGGATTCCACAGCCCAAGCGCAACAATCCAATAGAGATACACAGATTTGTGACACGGGCGAGCAGTCCGCGATAACTGACCAAATCCATTCGTCCCAGGCCTGACAGAGCCGCTTCGAATACCTGGACGGCGAGAACGTATATGCTGAGGATCCCGGCATAAGGTAGCAGCCACAGGGCTGTCTGCGCATTCTCGTTGCTCAGCGCGAACAGAGCGATGATTTGCCTCTTGAGAGCCAACAGGACGGCCAGCGCCATCGTGCCGCTGACACAGAGCAGCATGAAGGCCGTGGTGATGTAACGTTGCACTCCGAGGTTGTTGCCCCGCCCGTGCTCTTCTGCCACCAGTTTCACCACGGCCGAGCTGATGCTGAGATTGCCCAATTGCACGAATGTCAGCACGCTTGTCAGAACCAGCCAGACGCCATATTGTTCATAGCCAAGAAAGCGCAGGTAGACAGGATAACCCATCGCCAGGACCGCCGTGCTCACGATGGCCGTTACCGCTCCCGAGACCACGTTGATCCGAAGCTGGGATGAGAACAGTCGTTTGACGGCGATTCTCATTACCTGTTGCTGTCGACAAACCTCCACGTCGGATGGAGCGTCATGGATGCGCGAATGGATGGTAAGGCGAAGTCGTTCGTCTTCAGAGCGGCGACCCGGTCGCTGCCCGTCCGTTGGATGGTCTTCGCCTGCTTCCTATCGCTGGCACGTCAGGATTCACAATCCATTGGCCATCTCCTGAACGACCCGGCCCTCTGGCGGGCAGACTCCGTTCCCCTCGGTTACAACCGACCTTCTTTTGTCGATGCCATTCGGCACCGGCACTCCAGCAGCTTCGTGGCCTTCCTTGCGACAGTGGGTACTATTGGATCCAGAGTAGCCACTGGTTGCCGTCTATCGAGCGGAGGTGTGGTTTCCCGATCAGCCTCGGCAGACGCAAAACTCTCCGATGAAACCGCAGGCAGATCCGTGCCTCGTGCAGCTTTCTCTGCGCGGTTCGTCCGTGCGGACAATTGCCCCCGGTTGTAACGCCACCGAATCCGGTCGTGATCCGTCCGTGGGACGCACGGCGGTCCTGCTGCTACATGGGCGGATTTCTTGCGCCGTGAATGGAGA
>JABAOC010022309.1_pt2 | contig 16168 bp, 17 predicted proteins | sample 7062161 | NCBI WGS metagenome assembly JABAOC01 (sample SAMN14538625, study PRJNA623070) | marine sediment metagenome | biome: marine biome [ENVO:00000428]; feature: marine pelagic biome [ENVO:01000023]; material: deep marine sediment [ENVO:00002113] | place: India: Gulf of Khambhat ... | reverse complement strand
ACTGAGGTTTTCCAGTCCGGAAGTGCCGGAGGACTCGATATTACTCAATGGATAGGAAAATTCTATGCCGATTTCTACCTCGGTATTAATATCTTGAGTATGTTAATTCAGCTCTTTCTCGTCTCTCGGATTTTTAAATGGGCAGGTATTAAAGGCGCCCTTCTGGTGCTTCCTATCATTGCCCTAGGTGGATACATGTTCATCTCAGTCGGCGCCTCTATCCTTCTCGTCAAATGGGTTAAGACGATAGAAAACAGCACGGATTATTCCTTGATGAATACCACCCGTCAGGCTCTTTTTTTGATAACGTCTCGGGAAGCCAAGTACAAGGCCTTGGCGGCCATAAGCACTTTTTTTTGGCGTTCGGGTGATGTTACGTCGGCCTTGATTGTTTTCTTGGGGACAACCTATTTCGCTTTCACCGTGGAGAATTTTGCTGCTTTTAACGTGGTGATGGTAGGAATTTGGATCGCTGTCAGCTTCCTCGTCATGAGAGAGCGTAAAAAGTTGTCGACAGACACAGTGGCCGTCCAGGAAAAAGTCTAGAGACACCAACCGTCCCGGACTAGACAAACCGAACGATATATTCTAGAATGTCGATGGGGTGATGCTTGTTATTCTCAGCTTTGCATCGCCCTCGATTTGAGTTAACAAGTGAATCACCAGNNTCGTCGGTTCTAATCCGACCCGCGCCTCCACCCCTCATCCTACCCCCTTTTTTCATTTGACATTGAAAAATGAAAATTATATAGTTCTTGAAAGCTTACCATAAGGAGGCCGAATATGGATATCGTGTCTCGCGTCCAGGGAATTATACTCAAGCCCAAGGATGAGTGGGTCAAGATTAAAGACGAAGAAATGTCTCAGACCGAGCTCTTAACATCTTATGTTTTGATTCTCGCCGCCATTCCTGCCCTGGCCCAGTTTATCGGGTTTGGCTTGGTCGGGTTTAAGGTTCCGTTTCTCGGTTGGTATAGATACGGATTTGGCGGAGGACTCCTCCGAGGAATTATTGTTTACGTTTTTTCAGTCGCATCTGTTTATATCTTCGGCATCATCATCAATGCTTTGGCACCGAGCTTTTCTTCTGAGAAAAATCCCGATAACGCCATGAAACTGGCCGCCTACTGTTTGACGCCTTACTGGATCGCGAGTGCTTTGTATATCGTTCCCTTCCTCGGTATCTTGGTGATGTTGGCCAGCCTGTATGGTCTTTATATCCTTTACCTCGGATTCCAAACGCCTCTCATGAACACACCCAAGGATAAGATTGTCAGTTATTTTGTGATCAGCATCGTGGTGGTGATCGTGATCATGGTCGTGATCTCGATCGTCTTAGGAGCGATCTTCGCTGTGGGAGGAGTCTACCGCACCTTCTAGCTCCTCATAGATTTTTAGAAAGGCCTCACTGGGGGAGGGGGCCTCCAAGATGGGGCGTCCGATAACAAGATAGTCTGCCCCTTTTTCTACGGCTTGGGCCGGGGTCATGATTCTTTTCTGATCGTCCGGGGAAGCCCATAAGGGCCGAATCCCGGGAGTCACGACCAGAAGGTCTGGGCCGAATTCCTGGCGGATGACATCGATTTCTTGGGGGGAGCAAACAACACCGTCTACCCCGGCTTCCTTAGCCAGTGCCGCCAGCCTCAGGACTTGATCTTGGGCCGAAGAAACCATACCGATTGTCCTCAACTCCTCGTCCTTTAGACTCGTGAGGATGGTCACAGCCAGGAGGAGCGGCCTGGTTTGACTTTTGGCGGCTGCTTCGACAGCCCGGGACATCATGTCTTTTCCTCCGGAGGCATGAAGAGTGAGCATGTGGACTCCGTGGCTGAGAGCCATCTCGACGGCTCCGGCCACCGTGTTCGGAATGTCATGGAGTTTGAGGTCGAGAAAAATCCTTTTCTCGAGACTGTGGATGTCTCGAAGCAGACTGGGGCCTTCGGCCGTGAACAGCTTTAATCCGACTTTGAAAATTTCCGCCCTCTCCAATTGGTTCACCAGTGAGAGAGCTTTTTCCCCGCTGCCCACATCCAGGGCGATGATAATCCTTTGGGCTAGACGATCTTGAGATGTCATTGTCTTTACTCCTCTGATACGTTCACACTCCCTATGACGTCCTTTATGGATTTAAGTCCTTTTTCATGACCATAGGCCTCTAAGTCTTCGATGATTTTGACCGTCGCCTCCGGATCGATGAAGTTGGCCGTTCCCACCTCGACGGCCGAAGCCCCGGCGATCAAGAACTCGAGGGCATCCGCTCCGGTAAGGATGCCGCCGATCCCGATCACAGGGATGCGGACATGCTGCGCCACTTGGTAGACCATCCTGAGGGCGATGGGTTTTATGGCTGGCCCGCTGAGCCCTCCGAAGATGTTGGACAGACGAGGTTTTCGTGTTTCTGGGTCTATGGCCATGGCCAGGAAGGTGTTGACCAATGATAAAGCATCCGAGCCAGCTTCTTGGGCGCTGGTGGCGATCTCGACGATGTCGGTCACGTTGGGTGAAAGCTTGGTGATCAGGGGCCTTGAGCTGTGTTTCTTGACGAGCTTGACAAGAGAACCGGTGGCTTCGGGATCCAGAGCCGGGCAGAGGCCGTCTTTTTCGACGTTCGGACAGGAAATATTCAGTTCGTAGGCAGCGATGCCTTCAGTTGTGTTCAGAAATTCGACAGCCTCAACATACTCCTCATCCCGCTCTCCGCAGACATTGATGATGATGGGCGTGTCGAACTTCCGAAGCTCGGGCAGGACTTCTTCCGAGAATCTCTTAACCCCGATGCCCTGGAGTCCGATGGCGTTGATAAGACCTCCCTGGGTCTCGAAAAGCCGCGGAGGAGGATTGCCTTCTCGGGGAGAAAAATACAGACCTTTGACCACGATTCCACCCAAACGGTTGAGATCCAGATAGGGTGAAAACTCGAGGCCGTAGCCGAAGGTTCCGCTGGCGGCCAAGACAGGATTCCGGATTTTTAAAAATCCCAGGTCAACGGTCAAATCCGTCACAGCTCTTCACCTTGCCAAAGGATGTCTTCTCGGTTAAAAACCGGGCCTTCAAGGCAGACTCTCGTCCACTGGGCCCCTTCTTCTGTCTTTATTCTTTTCACACAGCTCCAACAGGCGCCGATGCCGCAGCCCATGATCGATTCCAGCGAGAACTCGCCCGGAATGTTTTTTCCCCGGGCAAGCATGGCGATTTTTTCCATCATCGCCTCCGGACCGCACGAATACAGGCGAACAGGGGTCAATTTTTCCAGTTCTTGGGCAAAATAGTCACTGACCAGTCCGTGATACCCGTATGAGCCGTCATCTGTGGAACAGTACAGAGTGAAACCTTCCCTTTCGAATTTTTCCCTTAAAGGAAGGTCCTCAAGAGCTTTTCCACCGTAAAAAATTTTGACTGAGGCCCCTTCTGACCTGAGTATCCGGGCGAGAAAGTAGAGAGGGGCTATTCCTCTGCCACCTCCGATGGCAACCACCTCTTTTTCTTCCAATTCCTTACCAGTCGTGAATCCCTTACCCAGAGGACCCAAGATATCCAAAGGATCCTCTTTTTCCTTTTGACTGAGAAGACTCGTCCCGATTCCTGTTACCTGGAAAAAAATCTCTAGGTGAGTCTTGTCGGCCGCATGGATACTGAAGGGTCTTCGGAGCAAAGGATAGGGATTGGGGCCGATGCGGACCATGATGCACTGACCGGGCTTAGCCCGGGAGGCGATTCGAGGGGACTCCAAAGAAAACAGGGAATAATCACCCCAGCGCTCGATGCGGGAAATTCGGGCCTGAGAGTCTTTGATCATGAAGCTGTGTTTTCGAGAAAAAAATATCAGAATCTCCACCCGATAGCAAGTAAATACTGGGGTCAGACTTTGAAAACTTGAGTTATTTTATTCAAATGCATCAGGTCATTTCTGTAGAAAACTCAAGTTTTCAAAGTCTGACCCTCTCTAAGTTGACAAAGTCCTTTTGTTTCTGTTAATAATCAACTTTCCTGATATTCAACCGGAGGGACTCATAAATGAATATTTCTAAAANNCTTATGCTGATGAAGCCAAGAAAAAAGGGATTCATATCTACCATCTAAACATCGGACAGCCCGATATCCCGACGCCTCACCCTGTTTTGGAAGCTGTCCGGGGTTATGAGGAAAAAGTCCTCAGTTACGGGCCGGCTCAAGGTTTTTTAGAGTTGAGGGAGGCGATATCGGATTACTTCAAGAATTACGATATCGCGATCGATCCTGAGAATGTCCTGATCACCATCGGCGGGTCTGAAGCCATTCATTTTACCTTCAGCGCTGTGGCTGATCCTGGTCAAGAGATCATCATTCCCGAACCCTTCTACACCAATTATAACGGTTTTGCTTCTTTCGCCGATGTGCAGATTTCACCGCTCACTCTGAGTGTTGAAGATGGATTCCATCTTCCTCCCCAACAGGATATCGAGAGGATGATCACACCCCAAACCAGGGCTGTTCTCCTCTGCTCACCGAATAATCCCACTGGAACGGTGTATTCTCCCGAAGAACTGGAGCGGGTCATCGATCTCGTCAAAAAACACGACCTCTTTCTCATCGGTGATGAAGTCTACAAGGAATTTGTTTACGACGGTCAAAGACACAAAAGTGTTTTAGAGTACGAGGAGATCAAAGACAGGGTGGTCGTCGTCGACAGCATCTCAAAACGGTTCAGCTGTTGCGGGGCGAGGGTGGGGGCTGTCATCACCCGGAACGAGGAACTCTACCAGTCTCTGTTGAAGTTTGCCCAGGCGAGACTCTGTCCTCCTTCGATCGAACAAAAAGCCGCCCTGGCGGCCTACAGGATGCCGAGAGATTATTTTGTCGAGGTGCGGGAAGAGTACCAGAAGAGGCGAGATATTCTTGTCGAGGGGCTGGAGGATATTCCGGGTATCGTGATCCACAAGCCCCAAGGGGCTTTCTACATCATCGTCCGGCTGCCGATCACAGATTGTGAACATTTTGTCCGCTGGATGCTGACCGATTTTCAGCTGGATGAAGAGACAGTCATGGTTGCCCCGGCTCCAGGTTTCTACTCCACTCCCGACAAAGGAAGGGATGAGGTGAGGATCGCTTACGTCCTCAAGGATGAGAATTTGAAGCGGGCGATTATGGTCTTTAAAGCCGGCCTTGAAAAATATCAGACTTTATTTTCCTGACCCAATGTCCCTGTACCCGCCTGCGCGGGCACAAGCTCCGGCGGGGATCCTTCCTCTTCTCCGTCATTCCAGCACCTCCCTGCGCAGGCAGGTGCAGGAACAAGCCGCGCTGGGGAAACTCAGCGTGTTTCGAGACCCACCAGCCTGAGCTCCCACTTGAATTTTGGGGAACAAGCATGTATAAATGTGCTTTATTCTTTCGAGGAGTCGAACGATGAGCAAGAAATACGTTTACTTTTTCGGGAAGGGTCATGTAGAAGGCGACAGAAACATGAAAGATCTTCTTGGCGGGAAGGGTGCCAACCTAGCGGAAATGGCTGGTATCGGTCTTCCTGTGCCTCCAGGTTTTACCATCTCGACCGAAGTATGCAATCTTTTTGCCGACGCAGGAGATAAAATCCCTCCGGGTGTAACGGAGGAAATCCTTCGATACCTTCAAGAACTCGAAGGCGAGACCCAACAGAAATTCGGAGGAGTAGATAATCCTCTTCTGTTATCTGTCCGTTCGGGTGCGAAGTTTTCCATGCCAGGGATGATGGATACAGTGCTCAACCTCGGTCTCAACGACAAAACCCTCGAAGGCCTAGCAGAGAAAGCGGGCGACAGGCGATTTGCTTTGGATTGTTACCGTCGGTTAATCCACATGTTCGGGGATGTGGTGTTAGAGATTCCGAAGGATAGATTCGAGAAGATTCTGAGAAAGAAAAAAAAGCAGGTCAAGATCACCGATGATTTTGAACTCTCGGAGAAGGACTTGGAGCAATTGATCGCTGACTACCGGCAGCTAATCAAACAAGAGACGAACAAAGACTTTCCCCAGGATGTCAAAAAGCAGCTTGTCATGGCCGTATCCGCCGTTTTCAAATCTTGGAATAACCCTAGAGCTGTCACCTACCGGCGCTTGAATTATATCCCCGATGATCTGGGAACAGCAGTTAATATCCAGCAGATGGTTTTTGGGAATTTCGGAAAGACATCGGCCACGGGTGTAGGATTTACAAGGAATCCCGCCACAGGAGAAAAAGATCTTTACGGCGAGTACCTGTTCAACGCTCAGGGTGAGGATGTAGTGGCCGGAGTGCGAACACCCACTCCGCTCGCCAACTTGAAGAAAGAAATGCCCTCGGCCTACAAAGAGCTGAAGACCCACACCAAAAGACTGGAGAAGCACTATAAAGATGTTCAAGATTTTGAGTTCACCATCCAGGAAGAGAAGTTGTTCATGCTCCAGACACGAAGTGGAAAAAGAACCGGAATGGCCGCGGTCAAGATTGCTGTCGACCTTGTCGAGGNNGAAGAAGCGTTGATGATGGTCGAACCAGAGGCTCTCAACCAGCTTCTCCATCCCGTCTTCGATGCTGAGGAAAAGGCCTCGCACGAAGTTGTCGCGACGGGATTAGCGGCTTCTCCGGGAGCGGCTGCGGGTCAGGTGGTGTTTACCGCCGACGAGGCTGTGGAATGGAAGAAACAGGAGCATAAGGTTATCCTGGTGAGGGAGGAAACCTCTCCCGACGACATTCACGGGATGAGCGCCTCCCAGGGCATCCTAACGGCCACCGGCGGAATGACTTCTCATGCGGCCGTTGTCGGACGGCAGATGGGAAAACCCGCCGTGGTGGGATGTGCTGAGTTGAGGCTGAACGCCGAGAAGAAGATTGTTCAAGCGGGAAGTGTAAATCTTAAAGAAGGAGACTGGGTCTCCATCGACGGGACTTTGGGTGAGGTTCTGGAAGGACAGATTCCGACCCAGCCTTCAGAAATCATCCAGGTCATTCGGGAAGAAAAGAAACCTGAGGATTCTCAAATCTACCAGGATTTTACAAAATTTTTGTTCTGGGCGGATCAGGTGAAGCGGCTGGGCGTTCGGGCCAACACGGACACACCCGAAGATGCTCAAATTGCCCTGGCCTTCGGTGCCGAAGGGGTCGGGTTAGCCAGGACAGAACACATGTTTTTCGAGAGGGAAAGACTCCCGTTCATCAAAGAGATGATCCTTTCCGAGACAATCGAACAAAGACGCAAGGCCTTGAGTAAACTTCTCCCTTTCCAGAGAAAGGATTTTTACGGGCTGTTCAGAGAGATGAGGGGTCATCCCGTCACCATCCGAACTCTCGATCCCCCTCTCCATGAGTTTCTGCCCCGTAGAGAGGACCTTATGGTCGAGATCGCTGTCTTGAAATGTGGTGATGAAAAGAAGAACAAGGCAAAAATCAGAGAGTTGGAAAAACTGTTGGAAAGAGTCAAGGCTCTATCGGAATTCAATCCCATGCTCGGCCACCGCGGCTGCCGGTTGGGCATTTCCTATCCGGAGATTATCGAGATGCAGGCCAGGGCCATCTTCGAAGCTGTCTGCCAGCTACGCAAAGAAAGAGAGAAAGTCTATCCAGAGATCATGATTCCTCTCGTAGGAGCGAAGGAAGAACTGGCTAACCAGAAGAAAATCATAGACCGAGTCGCTGAGGAAGTCATGGACAAACATAAGTTCAAGATCGAATACTCGGTGGGGACCATGATCGAGATTCCTAGGGCTGCCATCACTGCCGCCCAGATTGCCCAAGAAGCCGAGTTTTTCTCCTTCGGCACAAATGATCTTACCCAAACCATCTACGGCCTTTCTAGAGACGATGGAGCCGAATTCCTAGCTTATTATCTGGCTCACGGTATCTGGAAAAACAATCCCTTCGAAACCGTCGACGAGAGTGGTGTGGGGGAGCTGATGAAATGGGCGGTGGAGAAAGGACGCCTAACCAAACCCGACCTCAAGGTGGGTATCTGTGGTGTACACGGTGGCGATCCCCGGTCGATCTATTTCTGCCACAAGATCGGGTTGGACTATGTCAGCTGTTCGGCCTATCAAGTGCCGGTAGCCCGCTTGGCGGCAGCACAGATCACCCTCAAAGAAAAAGACGCAGCGAGCGATCAATAGGTCAAAAAAAAGGAAAATCCTTTTCCGACGAGTCGTCGAAGAGGTTATCTATTCTGGCTACTTTTTGCCCTTGGCCTTGTGGAGTAAATTCTTGAAGATGTAGGTGGCCATGGCCGGGTTGGCCGCCAGTCTTCTCTTACAGTAGGCTGTTGCATATTTCCATTTATCAGCAAACGGGACGTACAGACGGACCAGGATGCCGTTCTGAATAAGGTTATCCTGGAAGGATTGTTTAGGCACCCCCATCAACATCTGGACTTCATACTGGTCTTTCCGGACGTTCATGCGCTCGGCCATGTTGAGAGCTTCGTTGATCAATGCTTCATCGTGGGTGGCGATCTCAGGATAATGACCGTCCTTGAACAAGACCTCCAACTGCTGCAGGAGCTTTTTCTTCATCTCCGGCTTGCTCTGGAGAGCGATCTCTTTTGGTTCCTTGTAAATGCCGATACAAATACGGATGCGCGCATTCAGGCCTTCCAGGGATTTTATGTCGTCATCGGTGCGGAAGAGTCGTGATTGAATCACGGTCCCGAACGTCGGATGATCTCTGTGAATCGAGCGAAAAGCATCCAGGGTTAAATCTGTGAGAGTATGATCCTCCATATCCAGAGTGACCTTGATCTTAGATTTTTCGGCCCGGGCAGCGATTCTCTCGATAATTTTTGCGCAGTGTTCCGTTCCTCGGTGGCTTCCGAGCTGGGTGGGCTTAAGAGAAATGGTGGTATATTCCTGCGGCCCAAGTTTATCAATCAGTCTGTTATAGACATCCACAGTGTATTCGACTTCCTCATCGCTAGTGAGTTCCTCGCCCAAAAGGTCCAGGGTAGAACAGACACGCCGGCTGTCCCAGAATGAGCGAGCGGCTCCGACGGCGGCCTCGATGCTGTCACCTGCCACGTACGGGCTGGCGAAGAGCCGGACAAGAGGGGTCGGAGCGAGACGGATGATAAAATCTTTAAGAGCCATTGATGATTCCTTTCTGTTAAGGAATTTTTTTGTCTAATTCGAAAAATAAACTAATTCATTTTTAGACAAACTTCAAGGATAAAAAAATATCCTGTCCCCTTTTGAGCTTTTTCCTGCGAAGCCTGTGCCCGCACCAGCCTTCGCTGGCACAGGCTCCAACGGGTAACAGGAATCCAGTACAAATAATAACCTTATGTTTACCTACTCTTTGTTTTTTGATATTACTAGTCTCTCGTGGTACGTTTTTTGAAGCGTCCGAAGTTCTTCCGCCGGAGAAAATTCCCGTTCAAGTTTATCTACAGTGAAAATTACTGGATAGTCAACTTCGGTAACCATGTTTTCCCCTTGCAGAAATACCGGCTCATCTATGAGCGACTTCTCCGGATGGGAGCGAAGAAGGATAGTATCCTGGAGCCTCAAAAAGCCACAGAAGGAGACCTCCTCCTCGTACACACCCCGAAGTATCTCAAAAAGTTGAAGACGGACAAACTTTCTCAGTCAGAACTCTTGACTATGGAGCTTCCCTACTCTCCGGAACTTCTCGAGTTCGCTCTTTTCCACGTCGGCGGTACGATCCTGTCAGCGGAAAAGGCCTTGGAAGACGGACTGGCAGTTCATATCGGCGGCGGATTCCATCATGCTTTTCCTGATCATGGTGAGGGATTTTGTATCGTCCATGATGTGGCTGTGGCTTTGGAGAAGATGAGACAAGAAGGAAAGATTGGGAAGGCCATGATTGTCGATTGTGATATCCATCAGGGAAACGGAACAGCCTCTATTTTCGCCAAAAAAGATTATGCCTTCACTTTTTCTATCCACCAGCTGGATATTTATCCAGCCACAAAGCCTTCGAGCTCGTTGGATATCGGATTATGGTCCGGAGATGGTGATGACCAATATCTCTCTTCTCTTCGTCCGCACTTTCCCCGCATTTATGAAGATTTCAAGCCCGACCTCGTTTTTTATCTTGCCGGTGCTGATCCGTACCTAGACGATCAGTTAGGAGGGCTGAACATCACCCAGGAGGGCCTTTTGGAGAGAGACAGGATCATCATCAAGGAAGCCCGAAAACTCGGCCTTCCCGTCGCGATCCTGATGGCAGGAGGGTATGCTCACGAAGTGAAGGACACGGTGTCAATCCACTTGAACACGATCAAAGTCGCCCAGAAAATACAGAGAAGACACTCAAAAATTTCCACCACGCCCTCACCTTCAGGTTTTTTTATTTAATCAGTTGGAAGCCTCAGGAGGGGGGTGATTCACTCCTCTGATCCCGTGAATGTCCCCCCTACCTGGACAGTCTCACCGGGTTTTGGTTTCCTCGTCCACCCAGCGGAGGTAATCGGGAGAACCGTCGGCCACAGGCAGAGCGATGATCTCAGGAACCTCGTAGGGATGGAGGGCCGCTATCCTATTCTTCACCGCTTCGAACAGAGAGGCCTTGGTCTTGATGAACAAGATGAACTCCTGATCGTGGCAGATTTTTCCTTCCCATCGGTAGTGGGAGTCGGAAGTGCCGGAGATAGTGACACAGGCCGCCAGTTTCTCCGCGACCAAGGTCTTAGCGATTTTTTCCCCTTGTTCTTTCTGAGGCACGGTGTTGAGGACCAGGATGTACTTTGTCACTGATTTAAACCTGGGAGATTATTTTTGAAGGAAAACGTGAGCAAACACCTTGGCATCACCCATCATGTTATCGATTATACAGTACTCGTTGGGCTGATGGGCGGTCTCATCGAGCTTGGCCCAACAGGCCGCTTCAAAATTTGCTGCTCTAAAGAGAGCTGCCACGGTGCCGCCGCCGATTCCCACCGCTTGACCTTCTTTCTTATAAACCGCTTTAACGGCTTTCTTCAGGGATTGGACAACGGCAGCATCGGCTGGAGTGGGTGGTGCTGCGGGCGCTTTTTGTTCGACCTCGATAGTGATTTTGACGTTGAATTTTTTCTCGGTTTTGCGGCTCATTTTTTGGATGGTGTCCTCGACTTCTTCGACAGGATATCGGGGCAAGATCCGGCTGTCCATGTAAAACGTGTCCTCACCGGGAATGGTGTTCACGTTGGGCACATTCGCCTCTTTCTTGGTGGGTTCGAAAGTCGAGATCGGAGGTTCAAACAGGGGATCCTTGTCAGGAAAAATCTTGTACAACTTGCTGAGTTCAGTGACCAGGAAAGACGCCGCCCGGAAGGCGTTGATACCTTTTTCAGGGGTGGATCCATGAGTCTGTTTGCCCATAGTCTTGAACTTGAGCCACAGCAGGCTCTTCTCGGCGACCTCGATCATCGTGCCCTCTTCGCTGCCGGCATCAGGAACGATGATCAAATCCTGGTGGCGAAAAGCCTCCGAATGACTNNTATGCCTTTTTGGCTCCCGGTTTCTTCGTCTGCCACTAAAACGAGGCCGACGTCATACTCGGGTTGGATTCCCTCCGCTTCGAAGGCTTTTAAGGCAAAGATAGAAGCCACCATATCCTGCTGGTTATCCTCTGTTCCTCGTCCGTAAATCTTCCCTCCCTCCACCCAGGCCTTGTAAGGATCACCACTCCAGAGAGCCAGCTCTCCTGGGGGAACGACATCCATATGGGTCATGATCCAGATGGTCTTGGTAGAACTCTTCCCTTTATAGAGGGTTAGAATATTCGGGCGATAACCGGAGGGTGCATCCAAGTCAGGCGCCTTGATCAGATCGACCTGGTCAAAGCCCATTTTCTTCAAAACTTCCAACAAGAACTCAGCCTTCTTTGCCTCTCCCTCGCCCCCGCTGGCCGGGGCGATGGCGGGGATGGAGCTGAGTTTGATCTGCATGTCGATCATATCGTCTCGGAAAGAGTCGATACGCTTGACGATTTTATTGAAATCCCTCATCTTTATTCTCCTCTTCGCGAAAATCATATCACTGCCTCGAAGAAGAAGCAAGACACAAAAATGCGGGGAAAAAGGATGGTTCTATAACCGTCCTTTTTAGCCGCATTTTTTCTCTATTTTATTTAAATTCATACACTTGGAGTGAGAAGATCAGGGCGCTTTCTTGACTTTTCTGGGTGGAGAGAATACATTTACTCAAAATGCGCATCGGTTTTGATATCCGTCCTTTCCTGAAAGAGGAGACCGGAGTCGGAGTCTATTTCAGGAATCTTCTTTCATCTCTTTCCCGGATAGACCATTCAAACGATTATTTTCTATTCTCCTCCTCTTTAAAAGACCGTTTGCCTCAGAACAAGATCCCTCCTTTCACCAAAGGCACGTTTCGAGATTTTCGGTTTCCGGTGAAAACGGTCAATTTTTTTTGGTATAAGTTTGGCTGGCCCCGAATAGAGACCTTCTTTCGAACGAGCTTGGATTTAACCCATTCTCCGACCCCTCTGGTGACTCCGACCGGAGGGAAAAAAATCGTGACCGTCCATGATCTGTTTTTCATGGATTTTCCCCAGATGACAAGAGGAGAGACGAAAAGGGATTTTGTGAACAGAATTCACTCCTCTCTCTTCCAAGCCGATGGTGTCATTGCTGTCTCTCAGTTTACTAAAAATCAACTCATCGAGAGATTCGCCCTACCAGAGGTTAAGGTAAAAGTCATCTACCACGGATTAGATCAAAAATTCAGGACAGAAATTCTCCCAGAAGAAGCAGAGAGAATGCGAAGGAGATTCTCCCTTCCTCCTGCATTCATTCTTTTTGTTGGAGCCATCGAGCCACGGAAGAATCTCTTGAATCTGGCAGAGGCTCTCCAGATTATCCATGATAAAGAAGAGAGAATTCCCCTGATGATTGTCGGTCAGAAAGGACTAGATTATAAGAGACTGCAGAGGAAGATAAAAGCTCTCGGGCTTGAATCATGGGTAAAAATGGTGGGTTATCTTCCTGACGATGACGTGCAGGCTTTTTATCGGTCAGCCTCTGTGTTTGTTTTCCCTTCGCTCTGTGAAGGGTTTGGCTTGCCCCTGATCGAGGCTATGGCCAGCGGTTTACCCGTTGTCGCTTCCGGAACGTCTGCCATTCCAGAGGTAGCGAAGGATGCGGCGCTGTATTTTCGCCCTGAGGAGCCAGAAGATATGGCTGAGAAGATCATGCGGGCTTTAAGGGATGAGGACTTGAGAAAGAAGCTTAGAGAGGAGGGCAAGAAAAGATCGTCAGAGTTCCAGTGGAGAACCACAGCTTCGGAGACCTTGAATTTCTATACGGAAATCACGGAGAGGAGTTCCCGTTGAAGATTGCCGTGGATTGCTATGAAGTCACAGAATTTTCTACGGGCGTAGGAAGAGTCATAGACAACATCTTGAGATGTCTCCTCGATTTATTCCCTGATGACGAGTTTTTTATCTTCACGAGAGAGAAGGTCGAAGAATATTCAGGAGCAAACATCAATCAAGTTGTCATATCCTCTCCTGAGGGATATTTCCGATGGCAGAATGGCCCTTTTGTCAAAAGATTAAAGGAGGCTAACCCCGATATTCTCATCGCGTCGAATTACACATTACCCTTATTTAATAGATGGAAATCCATCCTTTTTGAGTACGATGTATCCTTTGTCGCCCATCCCGAGTGGTTCTCCAAAAGAGAGGCCTTCGTGAGAAAGTCCCTTGTTCGGAGGAGCTTACGGAAAGCCTCCGCAGTGGTCACCATATCTGAGTTCTCGAGGAATGAAATCGCAAAAAATTTTAAGGTGAGTCCCGAGAAGATAAAAGTCATTTCTTTGGGTGTGGAGGATAAATTCAAGAGGCGATCAGATGATGAAACGAACGCCTGGAAAGAAGAGAAAGATCTGAAAGATAAAAAGATCATTGGTTATTTGGGAGCCATTTTCAACAGAAGAAATATCCCCTTACTCGTTGATGGCGTCAATCTTTTAAGAGAAGAAATTCCAGAGACAGTCCTCTACATTATCGGAGAAGATCGGACTCAGCCATCTCAGAATATTGAGCAGCTGTTGGATAGAGACTGGATCATATGGGAAACCTCGATAAGGGAAGAGGAATTACCCCTATTTTATTCCGCGATAGACACCTTTGCTTACCTGTCCGAGTATGAAGGTTTTGGTCTTCCCCCTTTAGAAGCCTTAGCCTGTGGAGCTGTGCCTGTTCTCCTTGATAGGTCATCCCTTAGGGAAGTCTATCAAGGCCTGGCCGTCATGGTCGATGATCCGAAGACAATACTCGTGAAGGAGGCCCTGGAGAGGGCGATGACAGATGATAAAGAAAAGCAGAACATCTTGGAGCGGTTTGAAGAAAGACGATGTCAACATGAATGGCCGAAGATTGCCGAGAAATTTTCCTTCATGATCAAGAATCTTATCTCTTGGTAGAGTCTCTTGTTAAAGAGAACAAATATGATTTACAATACCGGACGTAAGTGAAGTCATTTAACCAAGAAGGTCAGCCTCTAAAAAGTAAAGAGGATATAGCTCTCTCCATCATAATCGTCAATTACAACGCCAAAGATTATCTCTTCAAGACTCTTGAATCGGTCAGGAAAAACATAGGAGACCTTGATTACGAAGTCATCGTTGTCGATAATGCCTCGACCGACGGTTCTGTTGAGGGTATCAAAAAATCTTTTCCCGCAGTGAAACTGATAGCCCTCGATCAAAACACGGGATTTGCCAAGGCCAACAATGAAGGAGCAAAGCGCTCCCTAGGTCGGTATCTTTTGATCATGAATAATGACACCGATATCCCGAAGGGAACAGTCGAGAAATTGATGAACATCAAGGAGGAGCATCCAGAGTATGGTATCGTTGCCCCACTCACCTTCAACCTCGACAACACATTACTGTTGAATTGGGGAAAGGATCTTCACCTTCTCTCTGAAATAGTCATAAAATTCTTTTTAGAGAGATGGTATCGATGGCTGTATACCCTGAAAAAGGAAAGAATCAGCCGGGAGGTGGATTGGGTGAGTGGAGCCTGTTTTTTGATAGAGCGGAATCTGTATCAGAAAATCAATGGGTTTGATGAAAAATACTTCTTGTATGTAGAAGATGCCGATTTTGGAAAAAGAGTGCGTCATCTCGGCTATAAAATACATCTCACTTCTGACGCCCATATCACCCATCATTTGGGTCGATCAACATCAAGGTACATCGATCAGATTCTACCCGAAATCAAAAAGAGTCAACTTTACTATTACTGTGTCCATAACAGCCGACAAGCCTTGAGAATTCTTAAGTTCTATCTCTGGTTACGTTTCCATCTCAAGCGCTTTTATTTTCGTTTAAAGAACAATTCTGAGAAGCGTGAATCCTGTGAGAGAGTCTTAACAGTCGTCAGGGAGTTTAGTTGTGAAGATTATTCTTGATGCCAGAAAGATCGAAGATTATGGGATTGGCGTCTACTTGAAGAATCTATTCCAGGGGCTGGTCAATTCTGGGGTCCATGATTGCCGAATACTCCATCTAAAAGGAACAGAATATCTCCAGGCTCCAGGGAATTCCTTTGTCGAGGTATCCTATAAAAACTATGATCCCAGAGAACATCTGGAGATCCCGATAAAAGTCAGAGATCTGCGGCATTTTCATTACCTCTCTCCCCATTATGTCTTTCCCCTTTTCTTGAAGCAAAAGTTATTAGTGACAGTCCATGATCTGATTCATTTCAAGTTTGCTCGTCTTTTTCGGCCAGCGGTAAAAGTCGAGATGGCAAAATTTTTCATGAACAAGGTTAAGAGTCGGGCCGAGCGTGTATTCACGGTTTCTAAAACAACAAGGGATGATCTGATAGAGTTGTTTGGATTCAGTGATGACCGTATCAAGGTCGTCTACCACGGAGTGTCAGATCATTTTTTTGTTAATCCGAGACAGTCTCGTTCTTTCGAATTTCCGTATATTCTTTATACCGGGAATTTGAAACCGCACAAGAATTTAGCCCTCCTCTTGAAAGCCTTCTCCCTGGTGAGGGGAAAATATGCAGATTTAAGACTCATCCTGGTCGGGTTTGAGAAGAATAAGGCATTCATCCAAACCGTTAATGAGCTCAAACTGCAAGAGAGAATCCTAGTCACGGGTTTTCTGTCGAATGAAGATTTGATTCGGTTTATCGACGGGGCTGAATTTTTTGTTTTTCCATCTCTTTACGAAGGTTTCGGACTACCACCCCTCGAAGCCATGG
>JABAOC010032629.1_pt2 | contig 16182 bp, 16 predicted proteins | sample 7062161 | NCBI WGS metagenome assembly JABAOC01 (sample SAMN14538625, study PRJNA623070) | marine sediment metagenome | biome: marine biome [ENVO:00000428]; feature: marine pelagic biome [ENVO:01000023]; material: deep marine sediment [ENVO:00002113] | place: India: Gulf of Khambhat ... | reverse complement strand
CCGGTTTCAACCGCAAGCCTTTGAATCCCTTCCTTTGCTGCAAAGTAGGTCTGTGCGATGGTTGTGTTCATCTTAAAGCTTCCTGTTGGAGCTAAGTCCTCACGTTTGTAATAGATGCGGGCAGGCGTCTTGAGATACTCCTCTAATCTCGTGGCTCTATATAATGGTCTAGGCCTTCCAATCTGGATGTATATATCTAAAACCTCTTCTGGGATTTTAACCCATCTTTCTGTTGATTTATCTAATTCAAGAGCCGTTTTCGTGTACATTTTCGGGAGTAACGCTTTTAGAGAAGGGCCCGTTTTCGGATCCTTTGCTGGTGGCAAGGACTCCGGGAGATCGGGCACAATATTATACCATTCTCGTGGTAGATCATCTACTGGTAGATTTACGACTTGGCTTTTCATAACATTCCCAGCATTGGATTTTTTGGTCATCCTCAGATTCCAAGTTTATACATTTGTTTTGGGATCCACCAAGTGTATAGATCATTCAATAGTTGAAATCGTAATTCAAGCCGAGTTCGGAGTTCATACTCATTAATTCTTGTTGCAAGCTTTTATTTATTGGAATACCCGTCTTCCGTCGTACTATTTCCATTTCGTATTCTTTCTCGCCCGCTGTATAAATCCTATCTTGACCTGGTGCTTTTTTAGAGTTTCTCAATGCTCTACAGATTTCACCGGCTACTTTTTTGAAAGTAGTCAATTCAATGAAACTTTCAACGTTAATAGCCAAGAAGAAATGGCCAAGTTTGTATCCTTTATCTGGTATCAGGTCTTTAAGGAATGGTCCCCCCCATAAAGCAGCCGAGAGAATTTCCACGGCCGTAGCATACCCATATCCTTTATGTCCTCCGAGGATCTCCCCCACACCCCCTAAGGGAAGCATGGCTGCAGCCCCATGCTTCAATTCTTCCAAAATTTGAACACTAGNNCTTTCTGTTTATAACCCAACCTTCTGGTATTGGCGTATTAGTTCTCCCATGCACTTCAATTTTCCCTCTAGCAGTGATTGAAGTTGCACAATCAATAAGAAAAGGAACTTTTTCATCTGTTGGAATACCAATGGCTATAGGATTGGTTCCCAGAATCGGTTCAATTCCAAAGGTTGGTGCAACTGAGGGGCGGGCATTGGTCACAGTCATGCCGATCATCTCTTCTTTAACGGCCATTAACGGATAATACCCCGCTATACCAAAGTGAGTTGAGTTTCCAACCGAAATTGCACCTGTTCCATATTCTTTCGCCTTCTTAATGGCTAGTTCCATTGCTCGATAAGCAGCCACATGGCCCATGCCATGTCCGGCANNCCGGCATCTAATCTGGCTGTGGTTGGAGATTCTTTAATAATAGTGATCTTAGTTACGGGTGATTGGATTCCAGTTTTGATCCACTCATAATATTTTTTTAATCTCTGAACTCCATGTGACTCAATCCCACGAAGGTCTGACGCAAGCAAGACATCTGAACAAATATTCGCATCTTCTTTGGGAACTCCAAGGCCAATGAAAACATCTTTCGTAAAGGTTTGTAACTTTTCAACATCTAAATAGACATAATCTTCTGACATTCTCAAAGCCACTCCTCTTTTCTGAGATTTAATCTTTAGATACCCAGATAACTACCCGTTTTATGTATAGGGATTGTAATGGGCAATAATAATTAATTTTGTTGAGTTTTGATTGTCGACAAAATAATGTTCTCTGGTTAAATGAACACAATACCAATCCTACGTATTAAAAAACATGTATGCTTATGCTGTGGTAAATGAAGAACCTTACTAAGTACTAAAGTTGTTTTTCAACTATTTTTAAGATATCATCTTCATTTTTAAGCATCAGAAAAAGTCCCTGAAGATCAAAGACTTCTTGTAAAGGAGCAATTTTTTTATCAATATTAACAATCCCTTGCTCATAAATCTCTGATAACGTGGAATTAATCGCTTTTATCGCCGCCCTTATCACTTGGTTCGCATAAATAACCATTTTAATCTTCCCTAAACGTTTCATCTCGTTTTCGTTTAACGATGGATAGGTGGTCGGGCTGATTATTAAAGGTACATCCATATCCCATGAATTCAGAAAGTCAATTATTTGCTGCGGGTTTTGCAATTTAGAATGGATAAAGATCCCATCGGCACCGGCATGGGCATATGCTCTTGCTCTTTTAAGCGCTTCTTCTTGCCCCAGTCCAGCTATTAATGCCTCAACCCTTGCAAAAACCATGAAATCTTCGGTTTTTTGCGCATTCTTTGCAGCTACGATCTTCGCGACGAATTCGACGATTGGAACTAGTTTTTGTATCCCACCAGTTACTAGGCTGTTGAGTTTTGGAAATGTTTTATCTTCTATACAAACGGCTGCTATTCCATTAGATTCAAATTTGTTAACCATCCGAATCACATTATTCATTCCACCATATCCAGTATCACAGTCTGCAATTATGGGGATGGAAACCGCCTCATTCATTGCAACTGCAGCTCTTAGGTAATCTGACATAGTCAAAATATTAGCGTCAGGCACAGCATGGGATGTAGAAATCTCCAGACCAGAAGCCCAAACTCCGTCGAATCCATTCTTTTCCACAAGCTTGGCGGTTAGACCGTCATGTGCCCCTACAATACGAATTAAGTCTTTTTCTTGGAAGAGTTGCCTTAATCTTGTTGATTTAAGCATTGTCCACTAACTCCGGTTAGTAGAATATATTATTTTATAAAAAAGTTTTTTCTGCTCCCTATACCGGCTATGGCTACTTGAAGTTGGTGCATAAAAACCCAATATAAATCATACAACATTGTTTAATATATTCAAACTTGTCAGGAGTCAGAGCTTTAGAATATTTCTATATAATTTATAATGAAAAGAAAAACGGTATGAACCAGAAGTTTGGAAAAAAGTTTATATAGGTGTCTTTAACTCAATAACCCTTTGAAAACCGTCTTATAAAAATGCATTATAAAAATGGTAGAACGAAACGAGGACGGTTATCGCAAGAAAAAATGTGGAGGTAAATAGATGCTTGGAAAACCGAAAACGAATTGGGCAAGTGTCGCCATCATTCTTCTATTGACCGTAGTGATGTTTGCAGGGTGTATTGGACAAGAGGAAGAGCCAACAGAATTGAGTGTAATGACGTCTATAACAGAAACCCAAGCAGCTGCGATCATGGCCGAAGCCGAGAAGGATCTCGGCATAACGATCAACCTAGTGCGGTTATCTGAAGGGAAAGGTATTGCTAGGATTCGAACGGAGGCAGCTGCGGGAAATATATCGATAGATTGCCTATTTCTCTACGATTTCGAATCGTTTCTGATCTTTAAAGACGAAGGTTATATGCTATCGTACACCCCTCCTGGAGCTGATCAACTCTTACACGAAATTGTCCCAGGTGGGTATGGTATTCCAGTTATTACATCGCCCCAACCCATTCTAGTAAATACGGAAAGGCTTGAAGAACTCGGATACGACCCCCCGGAATCATGGGAAGATCTAACCGACCCGAAATGGAAAGATGAAATTGTTCATGCAAGTCCAGTCCATTCTGGAACCGCTTATACGACTTTAGAGATTTTTATCGCTTTATACGGGGAAGAACAAGCATTCGATCTTTGGGACAGGATTGATGAAAACATCCATCATTACGAAGAATCGGGGACAATTGGTGTTCCACTCGTAGGCACCGGAGAGTTTGCGGTCACGATTCCATACGCCTACACCTCAGCCGCAGCTATCGCGGAAGGATATCCTATTAAGACCATATACCCGAAGGAAGGAACAGCAGGCAAAGTAGAGTGTGTTGGAATCCTGAGAGATATTCCGGCTAATAAGATCGGTCTAGCCCAAAAATTTGTTGATTGGTGCATCGGTGAACATGCTATGGAATTATACGCGAGTGAGGCGTATCTGCATCCGCTTATGCCAGGTACAACGGTTCCAGCAGTGATGATACCGCTTGACGATGTAACCCTCATTCCCCTAGACCGCGCATATTTTGCCGCAGAAAAAGATAGGCTCGTAGATAAGTGGGATGATCAGTTCACACGATGAGATCAATAAAGAATTCTGAAAAGTGACTTCAGTTGAATCCAAACATCCTCCCTTTTTTTATTATATATCTCGATACAATTACTTCTACAACTTTAGGATTTGTAACAGCCTATTTAACTACTTTATTAAGAAATTTTTAGCCGCAACACTTTAAGTTATTATATATAAAGAATTTTAAGAGAAATTATAAAAAATAAGGTGGAAATTAACAAAAATGGCCTCAGAGAAACTACCGTTGTTCAAAAAAGATCCATACACCATTTTTTTGACATTTATCACATTTTTTTCCTTGTTGCTCTTCATTGTTTATCCAATATACTCGATCATCGAGTATGGTTTTACTGAGGGCGGCTTAACTGGGCTATATGAGGTTCTCATGAAAGAAAGATTCAGGCGTATCATATTGAATACTTTCTTTGTTGCTTTCCTTATTATGGTTTCTACCACCACTTTAGGATTCATAACGGCTTATTTAACTACCTACCTAAACATCCCTGGCCGCAAATTCTTTAGTGCCGTAATCAAACTCCCTTTAATGACGCCAACCATCGTAATTTCCTTAAGTATCATTACAAACTTTGGTAGGAATGGGATGATCACCCGTCTTATTGGATTCCAATTTTTTGATATATATGGATGGAAGGGAATTTTAATTGCGAGTACTTTTGTCTTTCTTCCAATGTCGCATTTGCTAATTTCCAGTGTTTTAGCCAATATTGATCAATCTTTCGAGTATGCGGCTAATAGTTTAGGCGCAAGGGATTTCCGCGCGTTACGCACAATTGTATTTCCCCTTGCCATGCCTGGAATAGCCAATGCGGCGCTTTTAATCTTCATCGAATCTATGGCAAATTTTGGAATCCCACTGGTCCTTGGGGGAAACTTCCGAGTTTTATCTGTTGAAATATTCTCGCAAATGATGGGTCGATATAGAATTGATGTGGCCTCCTTTTTAGCGATGCTTCTTTTAATTCCCAGTCTTTCATTCTTGTCCTTGCAGATGTACTTGTTAAGCAAAAGAGGATATACTACAGTTACAGGAGCTCCTACTGCGGTGGAACCTAAACAGGTAAGAGGCCTTACGAAATGGGTACCCACCTCAATCCTTGTATTCTTAGCGGGGATTATTCTACTACTTTACGGGTCGATTATTGTTAATGCGTTTAATGTAGCGCCTGGACTTGGCTTCGAGTTTACCTTTGGTAATTTTCAATTTATGATTCAACAAGCGACAAGAGCTCTAAGAAACTCTTTTCTAGTCGCAGCTTTTGCCGTACCTCTATGTAGTACAGTAGGTATAACGACGGCTTACCTTGTATCCAGAAGAAAATTTTCAGGCGAGGGAGCTATGAATTTTGTGTCGATGATGCCAATAGGCATCCCTGGAGTCGTTATCGGAATTGGATATATCCTAGGGTTCAATAAGCCGCCGTTGCTTCTCGTCGGAACTTTCATGATCCTAGTTGTTAATATCGCTTTTCGTGAAATACCATTCGCCGTAAGAACAGGAGTCGCATCCCTTCAGCAAATTGATGTAACGATTGAGCAAGCTTCACTTAGCTTGGGTGCTGGATCCATTACCACGTATAGGAGGGTTGGTTTACCATTATTGGCCAAGGCGTTTATGGCCTCAGCGACATATACGTTTATTAGATGCATGACCACTTTTAGTGCCATAATCTTTATAGCACCGATTGGATGGAAGTTATTTCCTATTTATATTTTAGAATCGATTGAAACCATGAGCCTTGGAAATGCGTCCGCCTTATCTACCACATTAATTTTCTTCATCCTCCTAACATTTCTCGTCGAGACGATAATAACAAAAATAATAGGAAAAGAGGATTGGGCGTTTTATCTATGAGTCTAGAGTTAAAAGAATTAACAAAACGATTCGGGACTGTAACAGCAGTGGATAGGTTCTCAGTACTGGTAGAAGAGGGAGAATTCTTTACACTTCTTGGTCCAAGTGGGTGTGGAAAATCGACCGCCCTAAAGCTGATTGCAGGGTTTTACACGCCCGACGATGGAGAAATCTATATTGACAACCACTTTGTGAATGATGTGCCGCCATATGAGAGGAATGTAGGAATTGTATTTCAGAACTATGCACTGTTTCCTCATATGACTGTATTTAACAATATAGCCTATGGATTGGACGTTAGAAAATTGGCTAAAGAGGAAATTAAAAGGCGTGTCAAAGAATCGTTGGAACTCATAGGACTGGAAGGGCTTGGGGATAGGCGCCCAGACCAACTTAGCGGGGGTCAGCAACAGCGAGTAGCTGTGGCTAGAGCTTTGATCACAAATCCAAAGATTTTGCTGCTTGATGAGCCTCTAAGTAATTTAGATGCTAAACTTCGACTTCGGATGCGAACCGAATTAAGGAAGCTTCACAAAGATCTAGGACTAACTGCAGTATATGTAACGCACGATCAAGATGAAGCAAGAAGTATGTCAGATAGAATCACGATAATGCGGGACGGAAGACTAGAACAATTAGATAATGCAGAAGATATCTTTCGAAATCCTAAAACGAGATATGTGGCCGATTTTGTAGGTTTCCTTAACTTATTCGAAACGAGAATACATGAAGTGAGGGAGAATAAAGTGATTATAAAGATCTTCGGCCAATCAGTAGGAGTACCAACAGAGGAGAGCTTTCAAAGGGGAGAGACAGTAACACTAGCTCTAAGACCAGAGTTAATCACCATATTGGACGGTGAAAAGGAAGGGATTTCTGCTAGTTTCGTTGGGAAAATTGAGAGTAAAGTCTACATAGGTTCTATTATTCGATATACTGTCGATGTAGAAGAGGGCGTCCTTGCTGTGGATATATTGGAAACTGAGTTAGAAACGTATCAAATAGGCGAGAAGGTTACTATTGGGTTTCGTGCAGACTTCATTCGTCTGTTTAAAAAGTAATGTATTCGTTTCTGGCTCTGAAAACTTTATATCGAGTCATAGAAAGGAGTCAAGGTTTGATTTATCAAGTTTTAATAGCCTTAATCCTCAAGAAATCACATTCTTCATATATTAAAGTAGAATTCGCACTTTATGAGGAGTTTCTATGAGAAAATCGAAAGTATTTATTCCTGAAGTTATTTATGAAGAATCACACGAGTCCCTAAAGGCGGTAGCAGAAGTTAAGATGGGAAAAGGGAAGTATATGGAGGAAGAATTAATTAAAGCGCTCGAGGATGTCGATGCAGTACTAACAACATCCCGAAACCGCTTTACAAGAAAAGTTTTGGAATCTACAAATAAACTGAAAATAATCACCAAGTATGGAAGTAAACCAGAGAACATTGATATTCAAGCTGCAACTGAAAGGGGAATCATCGTTACATGGACTCCTACTACAACTGAAGATAGTGTGGCCGAGCATACTGTAATGTTCATGCTCGTTTTACTTAAAGATCTATTTTTCCTGATGGACCGCTTAAAAAAGGGGGGGTGGAGGGAGAGAAACACAACGGAACCATATGAGCTCTTAGGAAGAACTGTAGGGATAATTGGGTTAGGAGCCATAGGCTTCAAGGTCGCGGAGATATTAACTGGTTTTAATGTGAAACTACTCGTTTACGATCCTTATACCTCAAAAGATCATATTAAACAAGTTGGAGCAAAAATGGTAGACCTAGAAACCCTCTTAAGGGAATCTGATATTGTAACTATTCATGCGGCGCTTACTGAAACTACTAGAGGTTTAATAAGGGAGAATGAGTTAAAGAAAATGAAGAAGGGCGCATTTATCATCAATACTGCCAGAGGACCCATGATAGACGAGAACGCATTATATAAAGCCCTAAAAGATAAATGGATCGCTGGAGCAGCGTTAGATGTATTTGAAAGAGAACCCCCCTCACCGGACAATCCATTACTTAAATTAGATAATATTATTTTGACTCCGCACATCGCAGCATGGACCTTTGAATCCTTAAAAAAACAAGCAGTTATGGGTGACGAAGATGTTGCAAGATTCTTACGAGGGCAAACACCAAAGCACATCCTGAACCCTGAAGTGTTAAAGTCCTAAGAGGACAACCTTTTGACTTCTCGGGTTTGCAAGCATTGTCGAGGGATTCTGCTCCTCCTCTAATTTTTCTCAAGTTAAAAGCCCAGAGAAGACATGGAATTTCCTTATAAAGAGCTCCATGGAATCTTCGTGAAGGAATTGCTTATCATCATTTATCAAAACCTACAGCATCAAGCCGATAATCCTCGAGTTGAATTCTTAATTCGATTGAAAAATATATTTTAGGAAAACAAAAAATTCTCTTTGTTTTTTTACACTGATTTCTAAACGAAGGTGATGATTTGCAACTTCGTAAAGAAAAAGCAAAACGCCTCCAGAATGTAAAACCCTCAAGTATGCGTGCTTTATTTGACCTATCTCAAAAGAAAGATCATCCGATGAAACTTATTTCCTTTGGATTGGGAGATCTGAATATTCCAACGCCGGATCCAATCTTAGACAAANNAAGCCAGAAACATATCGATATAGCTCCAACGCTGGGATTCTGGAACTTCGGACGGCGCTGAGTGAAAAATATGCCTCCCAATATGGGTTAAATTATTCTCCGGAGGATGAAATTATTGTCACTTGTGGATGCTTGGAGGCTCTCTTTGACATAATGATGGCATTTGTCAATCCTGGAGATGAAATTCTCATCCAAGATCCAAGCTTTGGGTATTTTGCAAGCCAAGCTAGCATGGCAAACGGAAAAGTAGTCCCAGTTCCATTGACCTCGCAATTTGAACTTGACTCTGAAGTATTCGAGGAAAATATCACCTCAAAAACTAAAATTGCGATCTTGAACTTCCCCTGTAATCCGACTGGTTCTTGTATGGAACGATCACAACTCAAAGAAGTAGTAGAAATAGCAGCGGATCACAATATACTTATTGTTTCGGATGAAAGTTACGAAAAGCTTGTCTATGAAGGGTTTACCCATACTTGTTTGGCAGAAATATCACATGAAAACGTCATTGTTGCCGGAAGCTTCAGCAAAACCTATAGCATGACCGGATTTCGAGTCGGGTATGCATTAGGTCCGAAAGAGTTGATTGCACCAGTAGCTCAAATTCATCAATACAACACAGCTTGTGCCACTACCGTTGCACAAGTAGCCGCCCTTGCAGCACTTCAAATGGATCAAGAGTATGTGAAACAGAAGATAGCCACCTTAGATGAACGGCGAAAAGAAATGTTGCGATGTTTTTCATCGATCCCAGAATTCAAGATTGATTATAAACCTCGAGGAGCCTTCTATATCTATCCAAACATTTCTGAAAGCGGCATGAGCGGTGAAGAATTTTCTCAGTGGGCGATAAAGAATGTTGGAGTCGTGATCGTGCCAGGAACGGATTTTGGTGTGACCACTCCAAATTACCTCCGCATGTGTTATGGAACCGTAGAACGGGAAGAGATCCAAGAAGCGGCAGAACGATTACATCACGCTTTAGAATGAAAGGAAGCCGGATAGNNTTACAACTTAAAATCTCTTAATCTGCACTTGTTGTTGTGATTTTGTAATGATTAATTTAACCAATTAAACTTGACCAGATGATTGAATTGAAAGCCGTGGCAACTGCTGGAGTTGGACTGACCAACTTTGGTAATTTTAAAGACCAGCCGGATCAAACAATTATTGATTTAGCACTCGAAGCAAGCATTAAAGCCATAGAAGATGCAAATATTACTATAGAGGACTTGGGAGGGGTTATTGTTGGATGCATGGCACCAGGAGAGTTTGTGAGACAAACAAATCTCGCAACCATGATCGCTGATTATCTTGGACTAATCCCCAAAATGGCTATTCGAACCGAATCGGGGCCGTCATCAGGCGCTTCAGCTGTTGAGACCNNTTAAAGATCTCATTTTAGTTGTTGGCGTAGAAAAAATGACTGAAGTCTCTGGGAAGAGAGCAACGTCAATCCTAGCTACGATGACGGACTCCCTAGTAGAATTGCAACACGGAGTCTCTCTGCCCTCCCTCGCCGGTCTTGTGGCAAGACTGCACATGCAAACATTTGGTACGACACGAGAGCAACTCGCAAAAATTGCTGTGAAAAACCACACAAACGGCGCCAATAACCCAATCAGTCACTTCAAGAAGAAGATCACGGTAGAAACGGTCCTCAATTCGCCTATGATTGCAGATCCACTCCGCTTGTATGATTTTTGTCCCATCTCTGATGGGGCATCGGCGCTAGTACTTGGTACAAGAGAAACTGTTTCAAAGATTAGTGACACGCTAATCACTTTTACAGGTATTGGACATGGAACCGATCATGTAGCAGTTCAATACCGGAGCGATCTCACCGGCTTCCTAGCAATCCGCCAAGCGGCTGAGGAAGCTTTTAAAATGGCAAAACTCGAACGATCGGAGATTAATGTGGCAGAACTCCATGATGCTTTCACGATTTTGGAATTGAGCGCCTATGAAGATATTGGGTTTGTAAAAAAGGGAGAAGGGGGAAAAGCTGTCGATGAAGGCATCTTCGAGATGGGAGGCAAGCTGCCCGTTAATCCAAGTGGAGGATTGAAAGCTCGCGGGCATCCAGTCGGAGCAACTGGTGTAGCCCAGGTTGCTGAGATCGTTTATCAATTGAGAGGAGAAGCAGGAAAACGACAAGTCGAAGGAGCTGAGATTGGACTGACTTCAAATGTCGGTGGTTTTGGGAATAATGTCATTAGTTTTATTCTTCAAAAGTGACCCTTTTCACAAAAAATCTCCGGAGAAAGCGCCGTTCAAAGCTTTAGCCCTGTATCCCGCGCAGCCTCGAAAGCTTCAAGCAGTTCCGAAATACTCGCGACACCAACCATAAAGTCATCAACTTTCTCATGCAGATACTTAAATGCATGACTTGGCTGAATTCTCCCGCCAGCTATACATTTGATTCCAATGATTCGATACTTCTCCCGAGTTTTCTTAATTAGAGAGACTGCTGAGTCCCGAGAAGGGAACATCATCACTCCAAGTGGATTAATCGGTGTTAAAATGGTTTGTGCCTCTACAGAGGCTTCTAAGATCTTGGAAAGGGAGAGGCCAGCATGGTGAATCCCAAACGCGACCTCATATCCAAGAGCGTGGGCTATGTCGATCAACTCTCCTACGAGATCCAGCCGCTCTATCGCGAATAGGAAGTCGAGTTCAGAACCGTATTCAATTTCCTGAATAGGTAATTTTTCGAGTTTTGATATGTTCTCTTCGACCTCCTGTGTAAAGAGATGGATTGCAGAGATTTCAGAGGATGAATACCATTTACCATCACTGACTGCTATAGAAAGGTTTTCTTTCCAGTTTGGGCGAAATTGCAAGATCGGATCTGTAAGAAAAGACTTGAGGATCGATCCAGTCGAGGAGGGTGGGACATTCATTTCCCCATAAGTCCTATAAACCGTTGCCCAACGACGATAGACATCGATAGACTTTCCTTGGAGGCCAAGGGGAATCCCAACACATGGAATCACACTTATCGGATGAGTTTCACTTAATCTCTTGAGTTCTGATAAATGATTTTTGGTTACTCGGCTTTCAGGAAAGGGGCTTGCTGCGAAATTAGTGAGTCCAAGTTCAATAGCTTTCTCATAAATTTTTGCGATTGCTGTTCTATTATAAGCCAACTCTTGGATATACTGTATGTCTTTAGCTGCGCTCTGATAGGATATGCCAATTAAAGGCAAACTACCTATAATCATGCTATTTGAAGCCCCAATTTATCCTTTTATAGTGTTGGGGAAGTATTTGCATGCATCAGATGATTGCATTGAGTTTTATCATGGATCGATCAAGCAGAAGTTATACTACATCTCTTATGGTTCATAAGGGTAGATGTTTGATTCTTGAATCCAATGCGATGATCGTTGCTTTAGTAACTGGAGCAAAAAAGTGTGCGGTTAAAGGGAAATCCCCTATTGAGATAACTACAAGAAGCTAACAGGTTTGTATTGCCCCCATACCTCTCTCAAGGCATCACAGATTTCGCCTAGGGTGGCATAGGCTTTAACGGCTTCAAGAACTACTGGCATAAGATTAGTATTTGTTTGGGCGGCTTCTTTTAGGTTAGTAAGGATCTGACGGATCTGGTCATTGTCACGCCCCTTTTTCAACTTGTTAAGGCGTTCTTTCTGCTTGGTTTCAACCTTCGGATCCACTTTTAAGATTTCCCAACGTGTTTTTTCAGCTGTGAAGAACTTATTGACGCCAACCACAATTTGTTCGCCTGTTTCAACATTCAATTGATACTCGTACGCGCTATCGTGAATCTCTCGTTGAATATAGCCCTGTTCAGTGGCAACAAGAGCTCCGCCCATTTCATCGATTTTATCTAGATATTCCATTACTTCGACTTCGATCTTATTAGTAAGGAACTCAATGTAATAAGACCCGGCTAGTGGATCAATAGTGCTAGCCACCTCAGTCTCATAGGCGATGATTTGTTGGGTTCTTAAAGCAAGTGTCACAGCTTCCTCGGTGGGTAAAGCAAGAGCCTCATCTCTGGAGTTCGTATGAAGAGAGTTGGTTCCGCCAAGAATCCCTGCTAAAGCTTGGTAGGCCACCCGGACGATGTTATTATCCGGTTGTTGAGCGGTCAGGGTACACCCACAAGTTTGCGTATGAAATCGCAACTGCATAGACCGAGGATTTTTTGCTCCAAAGCGATTCTTCATAATCCGGGCCCAGATTCGCCGAGCAGCGCGAAATTTCGCGATTTCTTCCAGAAAATTATTGTGTGCTCCAAAGAAGAAGGATAAGCGTGGAGCAAAGTCATCGACATTAAGCCCTGTACTGAGAGCCGCCTCCACATAGGCAACAGCGTTTGCGAAGGTAAAAGCCAATTCTTGGACCGCAGTCGCTCCCGCCTCTCGCATATGATAACCACTGATGCTGATGGAGTTCCAGCGGGGTAAATTTTTAGCTAAAAACTCGAAAGTATCAGTGATCAGTCGCATACTCGGACGGGGAGGGTAAATAAATGTTGATCGAGATGTATATTCTTTCAAGATATCGTTCTGGATTGTCCCGGTTAATTTTTCAGGAGGAACACCCTGTTGTTCTGCAACCGCGATGTACATAGCAAGAAGAATCATGGCAGGCGCATTGATTGTCATCGAGGTACTAACCTTATCCAAGGGAATCCCCTCAAAAAGTACTTCCATGTCCTTCAGGGAGCTTATTGCCACTCCCGTCCTCCCAACTTCACCAGTAGCTAAAGAATGATCCGAATCCAAGCCGATTTGTGTGGGTAAGTCAAAAGCGACACTTAATCCAGTCTGACCTTGCTCTAAGAGGTATTTATAGCGGCTGTTAGTTTCTTCAGCATCCCCAAACCCTGCATACTGTCGCATGGTCCAGAGACGTCCCCGGAACATGGTCGGTTGAACTCCTCGAGTGAAAGGGAATTCTCCCGGGAAACTTAGATCTTGGGAATAATCAAATTCTACTAAATCGATAGGGGTATACACTCGGTCAACAGGAATCTTGGAGTGTGTTTTAAAGGAGTCTTGACGTTCAGGGAATCTCTCAAGTATCTTTTTTAGGGGTCCTTGTTCCCAAGCTTCCTTTTCTTGTTGGATTTTATCTATATTCTCCTTCTTCCACATCTTTACCACCCTTTTAGGTATTGTTTTCTTGGTTGGTTCGAAGATTCGTCTTACGATAAGAAGAGATAACTCTTTTTGCTACAGAATATGGATCAAGTTCACGATTTGTTATTTTTTCAATAAGCTTTTCCAGTTCATCCTTGTTTGTCGGATCATTAAAGATCTGGTCTTTTAGCCGGGCTAGAACCAATCGCTCCAGTTCAGTTTCACTCTTTTCCCTCTGCCGTTTACTCAAGAGATCCGAAGTCTTGAGGTATGAACTGTGCCGTTCTATTGCATCTAAGAGGTCTCCAACGCCTGTACCATCTAGTGCAATGGTCTTTACAATAGGGGGTTTCCAGTCTCCACCCGCATAGCGGAGCATCTCCCGGAGATTGCTCACTAATTCCTCAATTCCTTGCAAATCTGCCTTATTCGCTACAAAGATATGCCCAATTTCTAAGATGCCTGCCTTAAGAGTTTGGATTTCATCTCCCTGCCCGGGACCTGCTACAATCACAACTGTATAGGCAATATTCATTATTTCAATTTCAGATTGTCCTGCTCCCACCGTTTCGACAAGGATTACATCTTTACCAGCTGCATCTAGTATCTTAATGACATCGTCCGTTGCTCGGGAGAGTCCCCCTAATGCACCCCTAGAGGCAAGACTTCGAATAAAAACTCCTCGATCTGTGCTGAGATCCTGCATCCGTATTCGGTCACCCAGTAGGGCTCCTCCTGTAAACGGAGAGGTTGGATCAACAGCCACAATGCCAACAGTCTTATCTCGCCGTCGATATTCCTGGGCTAATTGGCCAACCAAGGTGCTTTTACCAGACCCGGGCGCTCCTGTAATCCCTACAATATGCGCATGGCCCGTATGGGGATGGATTAATTTCATAATTTCAGAGGAACGAGCTGCATTGTTCTCTACAAATGTGATCAATTTTCCGATTGCTCGACGGTTCCCTTTCAACGATTTAGTTATAATATCTATTGTTCTCGAATCGGTTACCAATTTATTATGCAGCTCCTCTGACTTTGGTTCACTCTAATTAGAGTTCACCATATAAAAGAAAGTCCATGCGCCATAATATTCCAGCTTAATCTTATTTTTGACCTAATAGCCTCTTCACTAAAAGTGAAGAGATTTTCGCTTTGCTGAGATATCCCGATGTTCTTCCCTTTTTTTTCTGTTGTTTCGACCAAATGGCTTTGAGGGGATGATTAATATGAATCACATCATCTTTTATTTATAAGAACAGTTTCAATTTTCGAATCCCCCCCATCTTTATACCACAGAAGTAAAACACCATTATACACAATCATAATAGATTTTTGACAAACTGTTCTAAAATAATATATACACTGAAAATTATTTTAATCTAATACATATCAAAACTTTCTAACATATAGTTCTCAAACATATTATTAGTATTTTGAAACGATAGAAGAGGAGTACACTCTATTGGTGGATGTTTGTATTACAGGAGTCGGATTAACAAAATTCGGAAAGCATGTAGAACGAAATACTCGAGAACTCTTTGCAGAAGCGGCTATTAAAGCTATAGAAGATTCAAATATTTCTCATAAAGACATCGAAGGCATCTATATTGGGAATTTCTCTTCAGATGTGTTTGAAGGCCAATGTCACCTTGCACCTACCGCAGTAGATGTCCTCGGGATCTGTCCTGTCCCTAGTGTACGTGTAGAAAATGCTTGCGCCAGTGGTGGGATCGCTCTCCGGTTAGGAGTGATGGCTATCCGCGCTGGCTTCTTTGATATTGTTCTCGCTGGGGGCATGGAGAAGATGACAAAACTCAAGACCTCCCAAGTGCAAGATGCCTTGGCCATGGCTTCGGATAAAGAATACGAGATTCCCGCAGGAGTCACCTTTCCCGGCGTCTTCGCCACTATGGCAAATGCTCACATGAACAAATATGGAACTACTGAGGAACAACTAGCCGTTATCGCGGTAAAAAACCATAAGAATGGAAAACACAACCCTTACGCGCAGTATCAAAAGGAAATTACTCTAGATACTGTGATGAACTCTCCAATGGTGGCATATCCCCTCAAACTCTACGACTGCTCCCCCATCTCGGATGGGGCCGCGGCAGTAGTCCTCATGAGGGGAGACTTAGCCCAGAAGTATACTGATACCCCGATTGAAATTATTGGTTCGGGGCAGGGTAGTGCCTCTATGGCATTGCATGATCGTCAGGATCTGACAACGCTTCAGAGTGCCGTCGAAGCAGGACGTCAGGCAAGGAAACAAGCAAAGCTTGAACCTAAAGATGTGGATATTTGTGAGGTACATGATTGCTTTACGATTGCAGAGATCATTGCTACCGAAGATCTTGGCTTCTTCAAACCAGGAGAAGGAGGACCTGCAGCAGTGGAAGGTCGAACTGCTATTGATGGAGAAATCGCGATCAATACCTCTGGTGGGTTGAAAGCAAAGGGTCATCCAATCGGGGCAAGTGGAGTTGCCCAAGCAATTGAAATTGTGTTACAATTGAGAGGAGAAGCAGGGAAC
>JABAOC010000326.1_pt2 | contig 16185 bp, 9 predicted proteins | sample 7062161 | NCBI WGS metagenome assembly JABAOC01 (sample SAMN14538625, study PRJNA623070) | marine sediment metagenome | biome: marine biome [ENVO:00000428]; feature: marine pelagic biome [ENVO:01000023]; material: deep marine sediment [ENVO:00002113] | place: India: Gulf of Khambhat ... | reverse complement strand
TTGTCAGCCGTTGTATCCGATTCTTCGGCTGCGGCAGCGGCACGACCCGCACGCCGTCCACGACTTCCTCCTTATCGTGCGGCGCGATCAGCACGACTTCGTAACCGGCCTTGGCGAGACTTTTCGCCTCCTTGTGAAAGACCCGACCGTCAAACGGCCTATGGACCGAAGTCAGCACACAAACTTTGGCGTGATGTTCATTCATCAAACGATTCANNCGACCCTCATTGTCATTTCGACCAAGGCCGAAGGCCGCGCGGAGAAATCTGCCTGCGAACGGGAGGTGCCTTCCATTCGCAGCCAGATGTCTCGACTGCGCTGGCGCTTCGCTCGACATGACAAACGAGACAGGTTGCCCACATCACCTACAAACATGACGTGTGCCCGTCAGCGACCGGAGGGCCTCGGCGAGTCTGGCGGCGTTGCGCTCGGAGTCGAAGACTTCGCAGGCCCGCGTCACGCCTTTTTGTCCCGCCGCCTGTCGGAATGCCTCGTCGGCAATCATTCGTTCCATGGCCCCCCGAAGCTGTTCGACGTTCTTCGCTTCGACGAGCAGGCCGGTTTCGCCGTCCACGACCGCCTCGGGCACGCCGCCCACCCGCGTGGCCACGACGGGCAGGCCGCAGTTCATCGCCTCGACAACCGCCTGCGGCATCCCTTCGTGGTGCGACGGCAACACCAGGAAGTCCGCTGCCTGCAGAAAAGGCGGCACGTCCTCCGGGGCGACACGGCCGGGCAGGACAACGGCGTCGGCCCGCGCGAGGGAGCTTTTGAGTTCGAGTATTCTATCACGTGCGGGCCCGTCACCGACACAGACAAGCTGCAAATCAAGGTATTTCCTTAATAGCGGCTCGGCCGCGGCGGCCAACTCGCTCATGCCCTTGGTTTCCACGAGCCCGCCGACGTAAATCGCCACAACGCGGTTCGCGGGCCAGCCAAGCTGGGCGCGGACACGTTGTTTGTCCTCGGCGGGGGCGAATTGCTGCGCATCCCGGCTCAGGTAGACGCACAGCGGGTCCCGCCTGCATTTGCCGGTCTCAGCGAGTCTCTTGCAGATCGATTCGCAGACGCCGACGGGCAGGTCGACCCGTTCGAGCGTATCGCAAAGCCGCCGCCACAGGACCGGCATCCGGTCGGGGTACACCATCACGTCACTGCCCACGGCCAGGCTCGCGACCGGCAATCCCAGGTCGTCGCCGATGATGACGGCGGCCTCCGCGTCCGGGAGCATCGAGACGCCCAGCACAAGGTCAAAACGTTGCTCCCGATGCCAGTTCCGCGCCGCCGGCAGCAACGCGCGAGCCAGGGATTTGCCTTCGAACCGGCGAAAGCCGAAGCCGGGCGGTCGAAAGTATGTCGCCGGGCGGTCCTGCAATCCCGCCGGCGGCGCCAGAGGATTCGCCGGGCCATACTCCCGCCAGCGCGGCACGTGGTGCAGCGGCCAGGGCGCCCAGGGTCGGCCGACGAGGAAGCTGCATTCGATGTCGTGCGGCCGCAGATACTGCGCTTCCCGGCAGATGTAGATCCCGTACTGCCCGGACTGGGCCGTGGGGAACATGTGGCTAATCGTCAGTATGCGCAGCGTCTTCATCCGTGTCGCCGGTCAATTCCTCGGCCGGCTCGACGTGCCACCAGCCCAGCCGCTCGGCCGCCAGCACGAACGCGAGGAACACCCAATAGTACTTCGCCGAAACCTGCTTGATATTGAAGCCCATCACCAGCAGGAACGTCAGCACGGCCCGCGCGTACAATTTCTCCAGAGTCAAAGGCGTTCGCCTGACGGTCAGCATCACCAGAATCACAAAGATTGCGAACAAGACGGCCCCGGGGATGCCGTACACGCCGAGCGCGAAGAAGAAATCGTTATGAGGCCAGATCGGACTGCCCGTCCGCTCGAACCAGCTATAGTAGCCCGTCCCGGTCGGCCGGACCAGGACAGCGTTGACGGCGGTCTTGACGGCACGCATGCGGAATTCCAGAGCGCTCTTGGCGCGATTGACGTCCGTCAGGCGCTCCGCGAGTGAAGACTCCAACCCCTGCTGCTTGATCAGCACGCCGGCGGAAGAAGAGGCGAACAGGATGGCCAGGATGAGCAACGCCGCCAGCGCCGGGCGGTGCAGCACCTGCCGCACGAACAGCAGCGGCGACAGCACCGTGAACGCCAGCGCCACCAAACCGCCGCGCGAGCCGGTGCGAATCATCATAATCGGCAGGAACAGAATGGCGATCAGATGGACCGCCCGCCACAGGAGGCTCCTGTCACGTGCGAAGAGATAGATCGCCGAGAGAAACGCGATGGCAATCAGGGCGGAAAGCATGTTCGCGTCGATCGCCCGGCCCAGCGTCGCGGCGTAGCGGACATCGCCCGTTTCCTGAGTCGCCCGGATCACCGCGCCGGTCTTGATGGCCAGCACGATGGAGCCGATCGTGCCAAGGACGTACGAGCGCAGCGCCCAGCGGAAGGTATTTTCGTAATTCGTTTCGAGAATCCAATAGACGATCAGGATCAACACGACAAGCTGGAACTGCGTGAACGCGCGGATGACCTCCAGGGACAGGTACGGCTGGGCCAGCGACATGAGGCCGATCCACAGGCTCAGTCCCGCCGCCACCCACAGGGCCTTGTGCCGGATCCGCAGTCCCGGCCGGGTCAGCAGCACGTTGAGGAAGAAGCTGACCGCCACCGCCACGCCGACGGCGCGATCGAGACTGAGCGCCTGGCGCCACCCTACGCCGGCCCCGGTCGGCAGGACCAGCATGAGAATGCACAGGGCGAAGGTGGGCTTGATCACCATGCCGATGAACGTGGGGACCGCGATCACCACGGCCCCGGCCACCGGGCTGCGAGCCAGAAAGATGACACCGAATCCTACCGCGCAGATGACCAGCCAGGCAGTCAGAAGCATCAGGTTCATCGCCGGCGCGAGTTGAATATCGGACGTGCGCTCCTGCGGCACATCGAGCAGGCCGTCTTCGTCTATTTCACTAACGTAGCTCGGATACATCACACTGAATATCGGTCACAAATGACTCAGCCGTTACTCGCGCANNCTTTGCGTCGGCGAAGGAACCGGAGAAGCCCTTGGAGAATCCGATGATTGCCGGACATCGCATAGCGCGCCACGTAGAACTTTACCGTGTTGATGTAGTCCGCTCGAATCGGCGTGAGCAGCCTCTGGTTATAGTCCGGCACGCGCTGGCCGCACCAGCGGAACAGAGACATACGAGCCTTGAGTCTTCTCTTCTTGGAAAGCGCATGACCCTGCGACGTGAGCAATTCCTCGACGCCAAGCTCCGATAATTCGACGGCCTCATTCGACGTTGCGGCTTCCAGGAGTTCTTCTCCCGCGCACGTTCGCGACACAACAAAAGAGCTGCCCAGCTTGTCGGTCCGCATGACCTCGGGAATCCAGGCGTCGCCGCAAGACAAATCGCTCAGCTCGCCCAGCATGTCGCTGCACAATGTGCAGCGTCTCAACGAGTAGGGGCCAAGTTGTTTGTAGTACTCGACCCGCCCGACCGTCCGTTCGGTCCCGTCCTTGAGGCGAATCAACATGCAGCCGGGCCAGCCTCGGCCGCGATACTGAAGGACTTCCACGTCGGTCGGCGCGATAGCCAGGCCCCTGAGGAATCGTTCCGTGCCCAGGAAGCTGAAATCGAGGCTGCACGCGATACTGATGCGAAAGCGAATCTGCTTCTTGAGTTTTGGAATGCATTCCTCGGCTTTGCGCAGCCCCTGGATATGGCAAGGCAGTCCGACAACCGCGACCCTGTCGTCACCGGCTAGGACCTCTTTGAGCACCACGTCGGCCGCGACGGGGCAGTACTTCGAGCCGGCCGCCGAGAGAATCTCCTCTTTCGTCCGCGCCAGGAACGGCTCGGGCCTGAGCGGATTGTCGCGGCGCATCCGCGTAACCAGGGCCGCGTCGATCAGGCCTCTTTCCAGCGCGAATATCAGCAAGGAGCTCACCAGCCCACCTGAGGAGCTGTTATAGCGCACCTCTTTATCTGTCGCAGAGCCGATATAGCAGCCCAGATACCGGCCCAGGGCGATATCTTCGGACGCGTCCGACCCGAAGAGGGCGGCGCTGAGACCATCGAAATCGACGCCGTGCCCCGGGCAGGCGTCATAGCACAATCCGCACTCCGTACAGCGGTTCTCGTCCAGCCGAGGGACATAGCAGCCCCGCTTCGCGTCAATCGCCATGTCGAGGGCGTCGTGCGGGCAGATGCCGGCGCACGTGCCGCAACCTGTGCACAGCTTGTGTTTGACCACCCACGCAATTGTCGCACGCTTCCGGTTCACACATCCTCTCAAACACGTTCCCGCGCAGTCCCCTGAATGACGCGCAAAACCCCGTCCATCTGTCGAGACAATTCCTCCTGAACCGGTCCGAGGGATTCTCGGATGGAATTGCGGTCTTCGAACAGCTCCATGACTTTGGATTGTGCATCATCTTCGCCCATGATATCTATGTCGATGATCCGGTCCTGCGACCGGCACATCGCGCCGATGATTCCATGCGTGCGCGTGTCCCGGCGGTTCGTCAGGGCCGCGAACGGTGTTCCCACAGAGACGGCGGCGATCAGGGAGTGGGTCCGCTCGCCCACCAGGAAATCACATTCGCGAATCAGGCCCTTGAGCAGCCGGGCCCCGCAGTCGTGCTCCAGGATCATGGAGTCCTCCGCCCCCGCTTTCATTTGTTCGGTCACGTGTCCGGCGGCGACGATGTCGTTGCCGGTCGTTTCCACCGAATGCGGCAGAAAAAGCGCGAACACACGATGCCGGGCCACGAGATGATCGAGAATCCCGGCAAGGTACCTCGCATGGGCTTGCTGCTTGGCTCTGGCGCGCAGATCGGGCCGAAAACCCGCATAAATCCGACCCTTTTCCAGCGCCGTCGCGGCGACGACGGGCCGCTTGTCCTGCCTGGCTTTTCGGTAGGGCTCGTATCGGTCGAGAACCTCCCGGGCGGCCTGGGGCGACACGGGCCGCATCGCGAACGCCGGGTCGGGGCCGACCAGCAGCTTGGCCGGGTCGCGGCAAACCTGGCTCATGCTCGCGCAGGAGTGGTTCTCGCGAAATATGCAAAAGTCGCTCTCCTCCAGCGTCCGGCGGTACAAGCCCGCCTTGTAGAACCGGCCGCCTGCCAGCCCTGTGCTGGCGCCGAGGATACCGGCCCGCTTGCCCTGCTTCTTCGCCAGATGGATGACGCCGCATGACTCGGGACAGAAGACACCGTCGTGGCCCACCAGCACATACCGGGCCCGCCGAAAGAAATCCTGAAGCGGCCGGCAGCGCTCCACGCCGGCGGACGTCAGGTTCTGCAACGGTCCGTGAATCCCGAGCCGGAGCTGCGCCGTGATCAAGACCTGCATGAGAATCCGGCCTCGGCCCGACAGCGCCAGGTTGCCCTCCAGCCGAAAGAGCCATTCCCGGGGGAATACCGTGATATTCTCCCGCTGCATAGGCGCCGAAACGTTGTCGAACAGGCCCAGCGCGACAGGCCGGCCCTGGGACAGCAGGTCCTCGATCCCGCGAATGATGGCCTCCTCACCCTTGTTTGCCAGCGGTACATAGTCGGCCACCAGAATATGCAACCTGTCATCCATACGGTACAGGAAATAGGACGAGATAGCTGCGGCTTCCTATTGTATCGGTGAGATATCGGCAGAGGGGATGGCGGGCCGGCTGCGACCGCGCCTGAGGACCGAGCGGATGCGCCGGCGTTCGTCACGATCCGTACTCAGGAGCCAGCCGAAGAGGACCGCCGTTCCGCCGGCGGCGCCGACGACGGTGAAAAGTTCGGGCCATGTATTCGGCGGGGCCAGATATTTCCACACGCCAATGAGCACCACGCTCGGCACCGCGCCCCGCAGGGCCGGCCACCAGACATGCAGGATGCTGTCCCACGCCGGAATGCCCATTTTCCGATCGAAGTAGAAGGGCAGCACGACACCAGCCACCAGTGCCATCGGCAGGAAGTTGCTCCAGGCGATGCCCTGAAGCCCCCAGCCGAGGACTTTCACCGAAAAAATGGCGCCGGAGACGCACAGAATGGCCTCGACGGCCGTCAGGATGCCAAAGACCCGGTGCTCGCCGCGACCGGCCAGGACCAGAAAGTTGCTGTGCTGGCTCAGGATCAGGCAGTAGCCGGCTGTCAGGATGGCCAGAACGACCGCCATAGACGGCACCACGGCCGGGTCATCGAACTTCGCGCCGACCCAGACTTCCAGAAACTCCCGGCCCATCAACACCAGGAAGGCGCCGGCGGGAATGATGATGAGCAGGCTGTACTTCTGCGTCAGGAAGGCGATCTGCTCGACCCGTGAGTGATCGTTGCGGGCGTCCAGGTCGCTGACCGCCGGCTTGATGGCCGCCGTGAACGCCTGCACGAACTCCGACAGCAGCAGCACGCCCGCGGCCGCCGTCGAGAACTGCGCCACCTCGGAGGTCCCCAGGAAGATGCCGACAATGGTTTCACTGGCCCGGTAGATGATCAGGGCGCCCATGGCGTACAGGAACGTGTTCATGCCATAGAAGAGCATTTCTTTGAGCAAGGCGCGGTCGACGTTCCGCCAGGAGATATATCCGACGGGCAGTAACCGCCGGGCGAGGACATACTGCACCCCTCGGGCCACGACCTCGCTAATCCCATAGATGAGCCCCAGCGTCAGCAGGTCGTAGCCGCGCAGCAGCAGAGTCACGGTCAGGGTCGTCCGGACAGCCAGAATCGTGACCGTCGTGATACTGACCATGTCGTAGCGCTGCATGCCGCTGAGCACCGCCGTGGTCAATTGCAGCGGGGTCGAGGCCGCAAAGCACAGACCGACGATCAAGACGAGCGAGCCCGCCGTGCTCACCAGTTCGGGCTCAATCGCGAACCAATCCCCGATCTTCGCGGAAAGCACAACCGTCAGGAGCACCAGCACGAGAGCAATGGCCGAGAAAAACAGCAAGGCCGTGCTGACGACCTTGCGAACACCCTGCTCATCGTCCTTCGCGAGGTACATGGGGATCCTGCGGTTGATCGCGCTGTTGAGCCCCATGCCCAGGATGATCCGATAGCGAAAGACCGAGCCGATCAGCACCCAGACGCCGTAACGGGCCAGGCCCAGCCGGCCGAGAAAAAACCGGATCAACAGGAACCCGACGATGGCGTTGCTCATCAGCATCAGGAGGTTGAAAAACGTATTGCGAATCAGCGCGTGGGGCGTCGTTACCGTCTTGGCCATACTTTATTGATCGAATCTCTCAATGTGTCTGAATGGGTCGCGGTCATAGAGCGTGCGAAGCCGACCGTACCCCTTTGATCTATCATGCTATTGGCCCAAAGCGGCGAAATGCCAGGGGTTTGGGGACAGGGTCCCCAACTCGCAAGGTGCGGCTGCCCTGTGAATCGGTTCGTGACCGTCGGGCCGGGCCTTGTTCGCGTGTGCCGCTGCCCGTCCTCACAATTGTTTGGCCCCAAGTTCAAGCATCCGGGATGTTGCCAGGCTTGTTTCATGGTGCTGATGTCCTCGGAATCAGGCAATCTCACTTACTGAGCTTTCTGGCGAGGCAGAACAGATGCGCCGACCGGAACCGGCGTGCGTCCCGCGCCATGAGGCCCCTGATGATGGACCGCAGCGGCCCGATCCACCCGACCGTAAGCTCCGCGATCTTGAGGACCCGCACGAAAAGCCCGGCGCCGTCGAAGCGAACGATGGAAAAGCCGTTACGTTGCAACAGGCCTTCCAGTTGGCGGCGGGAAAAATGCTCGTGCCAGCGTTTCGCCGCGGAAATGTCGCCCACCAGGGCATCGGCGTTGCGGACGTATCGATGCTCGTACTCCCGCGGCGAATGCCGGCGACAGTAGTACCACCGATGCAGCCGGGGGAACAGAAACTTCAGATTGCCCAGATCCAGGAACGAAAACACGTGCCACCCCGGGACGGTGACAATGAGAATTCCGTGATTCTGAAGAACGCGACAAAGCTCGCCCAGCAGCGCGTCCTGCTCGTCCACGTGCTCGAGCACGTCCATCAGGCTGATGGAGGAGAACTCCCCGTCGGCAAACGGCAGCGGGATCGTCCGACCGAGATGCCGCACATCAAGACCCGGGTATCGCTCCCTCGTGCGTTTGACGGCCTCTGCGCTGCCGTCGATGCCCAGGAACCGGCCGATACCCTTGCTCTGCAGCGCCGCCAGGAAACGCCCGTCGCCGCAGCCGAAATCCAGGTGCGCCGTCCCGCCGGCCGGCACGTGCTGCCAAGCGAAGCCGTAACGGTCGTTTCCACACGGATTGTCAGCCTGGATTCTCGTATCCATGTATCACTGCTTGAGCAGTCCGCCCACTCGCCACAGGACTCCTGCCTCAATGAGCTCATATCTCCCGAGGATGAAGGCGGGGCCGTAACCTGGTTTCCTGGAGACGATGTAGACGGGATGACTCTCAAGCAGTTGTCCGATGGTCTGTTCGCTGACGCGGGGCGCTCCCTGGCTGCTTGCGATGCCGGTAGCGATTCTCACGTCCGGCCGGAGACCTTTGACCTCCTGCACGTACAGCAGCGGCGCCACCGTGGTCGTATCGGCATAGATGACGGCGTTCTCCTGTGCCGTCTGCAACGCTTCCGTAGCGAATCGCTCCGCCCCCGTGTATCCCGTCCGCCACGGCCGGAGGAAGTAAACATAATCGTTGCGGTAGGGAATGTCACGCCGGGTGCCGATAGGCAGCTTCATTCGTTCTGCCAAACGCGGCGCCGTTATATACATGCCTATCGGCAGCAGCGAGAACGCCGCAATAGTCCATGTCACAGCTTGGCGATGAAGCCGCGACTGAAGCTCGTGCACGCCCCAGCCCATCACCACCGCGACCATAGCGTAGAACGGAATGAAGAACGCGTAACGGTCGGAGATAGTGTAGCGAACGGCAAAGATGAAGAACAGCGCCAGGAGCGCCAGAATCACATTGCGAAATCCTGACGCGGGGCCGGCCTTGTGCATGGCGTAGAGACCCACGAAGAACAGCAGGGCGTTCGGCGTGGGAAAGTTGAGCGCGATGAACAGCAGGCTGTCCCTGACGATACTCCACGACAGAGCGGTGTTGAGCACGTCGGCCCGCCACCGGTCGCCGAAGGCCGCCGAGGCCAGTGTGCCAAGGGTGTCGCCGCTTTCGACCATATTCTCGACGATCAGGTACTCATAGGGCACTGCCCCCAGGACCCACAAGCCGGCGATGATCGCGACATCTTTCACGCGAATGGTCCTTCGCGCCAGCAGCACCACGATGAATACGGCATAGCAGACCAGCGCGATGGAAGCGAGCATGTGGACCGCGAGAGCCAGGCCGTTGAGCAGGCCCAGCAGATAGAGATAGCTTACCTTCCGGGTCCGGGTGTATTGCAGCAGCATCACCAGCTCGCCGAGGAACAGCGCCGTCCACAGCGTGTAGGTCTCGGCGATGCTCGCGTGCCACCAGAAGGTGTGGGAAACGGCGAGCGTGACGGCCGCGATGACCGCCGGGAAATCCCGGCCGAGCCACAGTCGCATCAGCAGGTACAGATTCGCCGCGGCGAGGGCCCCCGCGACCGCCGAGACGCAATTCACCCGATGACCGAACTCGCCCAGCGGGAGATACTTCACGGCGATGGCGACGAGGTAGTACAGCGGGTGCGAGATGGCCAAACCCAGGAAGCCCTCGATGTCGTTGTGCCACACGCGGTACTGGATCAGCCCGCTATCCTGCCAGACCACCCCCGGCGCGCAACTGGCGCCATAGAGTAGACCCGCAGCAAGAAGGACGACGCCGTACTTGGTAATTGTGGATGATGATATCATTGCCGTGTATGGCCGTTTGTCATGTCGAGCAAGGCACCTAGTCTGCGCATGAAGGTCTCCTTGGCATACCGTGCCAACATCCGGCTCGTGGGCCGGATCCTTCGCTGCGCTCAGGATGACGGAAGGATCGCCGGAATTCTGTCTTGACGGTCGTGTACGATGAGCTAGGCCCACCGCTTCCCACGAGCATGCATGGGCGGCTGATGGTAGGCACATTCCGCCCCACAAATGCCGTACACCCTGGCACCCGGTTCTCAGCAGACGGTCACGGCCAGACCTTCGTGGCTGATGCTGAAGTCGAAGAAGCGGGCGCGGTCGTTGGGCGGATCGCTCGCGAGCATCGTGCGCACGGTGGCTGCATCTTCCGGTGACTTGCAGATCATGAGCATGAAGCCGCCGCCGCCGGCGCCGAGAAGCTTGCCGCCAAACAGGTGCGGCCGGACGCGGGCGAACAACGCCTCGATTTCCTCATTGCTGCTATTCGGGTCCAGACGCTTGTTGAGCCGCCACGCCGCGTCCGTCAGATACCCGAACCGCTCGATGTCCTTGCAGATGAACGCATCCGTCACGTCCCGCGCCACCAGGCCGATGTGCCGGAGCGTTGCCACCGTCTCACGGTCGCGATCCAGGTAGCGCGCGACCACCTGCTGGAGGATGTTCTTGGCCAGGCGGGTGACGCCGGTATAATACAGCAACGTCCGGCCGCCGTTGGCTTTCGGGTCGAGAATATCCGCGGGCAGGTAGTGAATGTGGGCGTCGGGAACCATGCCGGGCTCGGCGACAATCATCTTGACGCCGTCCACGACCCCGCCGATCTGGTCCTGCCAGCCGCCGCCGGTGGTCAACGCCTGTTCCAGCCGGAGCACACTATGGAACAGTTCCCGCTGCGAGAGCCGACGGCCCATCACGCGGGCGAGCGCCGCCACGATTACGGCCCCCATAATACTGGACGTTCCCAGCCCGCTGCCCTTGGGAATCGCCGCCAGCGTCGTCAACTCGATGCCGCCGCCGAAGCTCTCCAACGCCTTGCGAAGGGTCTTCCTGCGAGCCCGACCTGCGCCGGGCGAGATGCCGGATAGCGCGATGGCCGCTTTGGCCAGGGCGAAGCTGCCCGTCGCCTGGCGATAGTCCATCAGGTCGTCGAAGTCGCGCACCTCGATCCGCACGCCCAAATCGATGGAGCCGATGCGAATCACTGGCTCATCGGTCACCCGGACGTAAGCTTGAATGGGAGGCTGGCCATTGAGGTCCACAGCGGCATTGGTCACGCACCCGCCACATTCCAGGGAATACGGGGGGGTATCCGTCCAGCCGCCGCCCATATCCAGCCGGGCCGGCGCACGGGCCCAGGCGATCTCGTCGCTGCGCAACACGCTACTCGGCGGGACTGCCTCTTCCGCTCCGCTGCCGACGATGGCTCGCTCCAGGCCCTCGAACGCGGCTTCGCGCAGCCGCCGGCTCCACCGGGCCATCGTGACCTGGGCCACACTCAGATTCACCGAACGGAGCCACTCGCCCACGTCGGCGTCGAGTCGATCGGCAATCCCGGGCAGCACGCGCATCACCGAATCATCGTTATCCGGATACAGTTCCGCCAGGGCCGAGCCTAACGTGTGAATGATACGGGGCAAAACGAGGGAGGCGGTGCCGCGCTTTTGTCCGTCCTCGCGACAGCGATATGCCTGGTTCAGAACCGCTGCGATCCATGCCGTCGGTGCTTGTGCCTTTGCGATCAGGCAGGCCAGCTCCTTTGCGGATAGTCCGCTCTCAACGTGAAAGATCCACTGAATGGACGTGCGAATGATGGCCGCGCGGATCGCAGCGCGGCGGTCGAAGAAACGCTCTGGATCGACCAGCGTCAGGATTTGCTCCAGATTGTAACGGTTCGCAAGCCGCCACCTCTGGCGCTGGCTTGGGGAGGCCCCGGCCGGATCGAACATCCAGAGCCATTGCCGGTATTCATCGTGCTCTCGCACGGCCGGAAAGAGCTTCGCGTTCCAGAGGGTGCGGTCTGTTCGCTCGAGCCCGGCGTTCCAGACCTCGCTCTCCGCGGCGCCGGCGTCTTTCAGCCAGGCGAGCAAATCCCGGCCGCAGAAGACGGCGCCCTCGCCCGCCGGCTCCTTGAACGTATCATCGACGCCGTAGCAGCGGACGAACCACACGTCTTTGCCCGTGGCGTCGTGTCCGGCGATGACGTCGAGGCACATTTCCTCCGGCAGGGACAAGGGCTCCTGCACGTCAACGCCCACGACCACGTTGTTGCCGCCCAGCGTCAGGGGCGCGCGAATTCGGCAGCCCTCGACCCAGCCTGCCGGGCCGTGCAGCGTCCCCTCGCCGGCGATCTCGTTGTTCACGTCCAGACAGGCGTGCAGGTACGATAGGCCGCGATCCTCCTGGACCAGGCGCGTGCCGCTGCTGATGAGTCCCCGGTTCCTGCCGAAATCGAGAAAGTCGCAGTGCTTCAGCAGATGCACGCTGAACGGGATGGCGGCGAGTGTCGGGTACATCTCGTTCAGCATCATGTCGGTCCATTTCGAGCCGCTCTGCCGGGCCGACCTGGCGTGATGGCTCGCGCTGCCCTCTTTGCCCATCGCACAGCAGATTTCGCGATAGAAGTCCAATCCGCGCCCCAGGACGGTCCGACCGCGCTTGCCGGCGAGGGTCAGCTTCCCGTCCGCGCCGGGCCGGGCCCCGAACAATTGCAGCAGGCGCACCGCCGTGGCCGCATCGAAGTGCATGACGCCGATGTCCAGGCAGGACTGCCCGTAGGTGTCGATCGCCCCTTGCTCTCTCTGTTCGGAGATCGAAGGTTTCTGCAGATACAGCCGGACTTCGTCTTCCTGTCCCCGGCAGAACACGCCGTGCCGGCTCGCCTGCTCCGGCTGTGCATAACACGCCAGCCCGGTCACGCCCTCCCGCGTGAACCGCACCTGTGCCGGATCGAATCTCAGCAGCACGTCGCCCGAGACAATCACGACCTGCCCCCGGCCCTGCGCCGGCGCGGGCAGCGCCAGATACGTCGGCAACTGGCGGTCGAACAGGCTCAGGTACACGGCGCTGTCGTTCTCGCCGGGCACCGGGATGAATATTTTGCCGCACGGCCCGTAGGCCGGCAGCCGCCGGGAGTCGCCGCCGGCATGGACGATCAGGATGCGCAACTCCGCGAGCGCCTCCTCCCATGCGCGCATATTGCCACGAGCCGATTCTCGTCCCAGACGCCGGTGAAGGACCTCCATGAGACAGCACAACGTGCTGCCGCCGCTGCCGACGCGCTTCCCGCCGGGATCGGGAACGACGATGGCTTCATGAATGTCACCAAGCAGCCCGAGCTCGCGACGCAGGCTCAGTTGGGCCTGATAGCCCTGCGCCTGCCACCCATTGGCGGCCGTGACAATCAGATAGTCCCATGAGCCAATTCTCGTCTGCATGGAGCTTTCCTCCGGGCTCAATCGTTGCCCTGTTTGCGGTAGTGCTCCACGATGATCCGCAACGTCTGATCGAGGCTTGTCTTCGGCTGCCAGCCGATGGTCTTCCTGATTCGCTCGATGGAGGGCACCCGGCGCATCATGTCCTCGATGGGCCGGCCATAGGCGACATCGTAGGGAACGAACTCTTTGCGGCTGTGACTGCCAGTCACTTCAATGACTTTGTCTGCCAGGGCCTCGATGGTAATCTCCTNNCCGGTCACTTCGATAATCTTGTCCGCCAGGGCCTCGATGGTAATCTCCTCCGAGCAACCGACGTTGAAGACCCTGCCGGCCGCCTGCTCGCAACGCATCAAGGCAATCACCGCGTCGACCAGGTCTTCGACGTAGCAGAAGCATCGGGTCTGCCTGCCCGTGCCGTAGATCCGGATGGGCTCATCCTTCAGGCCCCACTGCACGAACCGCGGCACGACCATCCCGTACCGGCCGGTCTGTCGCGGGCCGATCGTATTGAAGAATCTCGCGGTGACGACCCCCAGGCCGTACTGCTGATAGAAGGCCTGGCCCAGGAATTCGTCGACGGCCTTGCTGCACGCGTAGGCCCAGCGCGAATAGGCCGTGCCCCCGAGAACGAAATCGTCGTCCTCGCCGAAGGGGACATTTTCGCTCTTGCCGTAGACCTCGCTGCTGGACGCGAGCAGGATACGCCGGCCGAACTTGTTGGCGGCTTCGAGAACGACCTCGGTGCCCCCGATGTTGGTCATGATGGTGTGGACCGGGTCGTCCGCGATCAGTTGGACGCCGACCGCGGCGGCGAGATGGAAAACCACGTTGCACCGTGAGGTCAACAACTGCACGAGGGTCGAGTCGCGGATGTCGCCCCGGACAAACTCGAGTCTTTCGTGCCGCGCGAATCCTTGAATGTTATCGAGCCGCCCGGTGCTGAGATTATCGATGATGATCACCTCGTCGCCGTTCTTGAGCAGACGCTCCGCCAGATGGGAGCCGATGAAGCCCGCGCCGCCTGTAATCAATGCTCTCATAGCACCACCCGCGAAAGACTGCCCCAGAGATTAACCGGTTGGACGGGGGTCGGCAACACGAAATCTGGGCAGACTCCGTCCCCGTCGGCTGCGCAAAAGAAAAACAGCCTCCTTGCTGTATCTCCTGCGTCAACCTCATGTTCCACCACGGGTTCTGACGGACCCGCGTGACCGCCGTTCGTTGGGCGTGCCGTCGCCCGCAAACGGCCCTTCGTTTTACAACATAAGTATCGGAAAATAAAGAACATAGCTTTAAGCAAACCCGTCTGGCGGGCAGGTGCCGATAGCTCCGATGGGCCGCCATTACAAGCCGCGTGCAGATTCCGATAATTGTGAGTGGCACGTGCCGTAGGATTAAAGTACGGACCTTTTGGCCGGTTCGTACAGCACGCCTGCATCAACTCGCCCACCCAGGTGCAGCCGCAGTGTGGGATACCGGCGCTTTATGGGACGCACGCCGGCAACACGGGAATGTCGCCGGCGGCGCATGTGCGCACGGCACGACCCCGTCCCTCAAGAGCGGGAAATCTCTTGGCTTCTCCAGTTGCATCTGTTAAAATACGTATATTGGGAAGGATGAATCAGGGGGTTTCATTGCACAAAAGGCTCTTGCTCGTACCGTCAATCGTGCTCATCGTTGCTCCGTTCGGAGTCGCCGCGGGGGCTGAGCGGACGATCTCCGCTGTCGAGCTATTCGACAAAATGCGCGGCATGTGGGTGGGGCAGCTTATCGGCAATGCCGCCGGGCGGGCGACGGAGGGATACTACGGCGGCTCGACACCGAACCCCGATCTCTCCGTTCCCTGGCAGATCAAGCAAGTCTGGAACGCCGACGACGACACCGACGTCGAGTACGTCGCCTTGCACATCCTCGAGACATGTGGGCTCGACTGCAATTCATGCGAGATTGCCGGGCAATGGCTGGATCATGTGACCGGCGACGGGATCTATGTTGCCAATAAGCAGGCGTGGTGTCTGATGTTGGACGGCTACGTACCGCCGGAGACCGGCAGCCGCACGTATAACGAGCACTGGTACTCCATCGACGCTCAGATCGGTACCGAGGTTCTTGGCGCCGTGTCACCGGGTCTGCCACAGGCTGCGGTCAACCTGGCGGACCGATTCGGGCGGGTCAGCAACAGTGGTTTTGCCGTCCATGCGGCCCAGTTCTACGCCGCTATGTACGCGCAGGCTTTTTTTGAGCCGAATATGATCGAGTTGGTTGCCAGGGGCCTCGATGCGATCCCCGCGAGCAGCCGCACGGCCGCCGTCATTACGGATGTGCTCGGCTGGTATCTGGAGGATACCGCGGACGGAGAGCCCAACTGGCGGGACACCCGGCACCGGCTTTACGAGGAGTATCAGGGCGCCGCAAGTTGCGGCCGTTACTATAGTTGGGTCGAATCCACCATCAATACCGGCGCCACCGTCCTGGCCTTGCTCTATGGACGGGGTGATTTCGAGCAAACCGTGCAGATTGCCGTCCTGGCGGGCTGGGATTGCGACTGCAATCCTGCAACGGCAGGGGGCCTGCTGGGAATCATCCACGGCTTCAGCGGTCTGCCACACGACCTGACGGACCCGGCCCTCTGCGGCAATGTGTACATGAACGTCTCACGACCGGGCCTGCCCGATCCCGCAGCCGAGCTGCCGCAGTACGAGGCGATTACGACCATCGCGATACGCATGCTCGCCCTGGCACAGGAGAACATCCTGCAAAACGGGGGTTCCTATGCGAGCAACGGTCTCGTGAGAATGTACTCGATCCCCGCAGCGGGCCCCGTGGTTGCTGATACTGAGCGCCCCAATTCGGCCGGGCCTGCCGGCCTTGTCGGGCAGGCCCTGGCAGCCGACATCGCCGTTACGCCCATCGCCTCGGTCCAGCGGCACAGTCGCG
>JABAOC010002529.1_pt1 | contig 16194 bp, 14 predicted proteins | sample 7062161 | NCBI WGS metagenome assembly JABAOC01 (sample SAMN14538625, study PRJNA623070) | marine sediment metagenome | biome: marine biome [ENVO:00000428]; feature: marine pelagic biome [ENVO:01000023]; material: deep marine sediment [ENVO:00002113] | place: India: Gulf of Khambhat ... | reverse complement strand
CTCCATTAATGCAGGCCTCAGTTTATTAGCCAAAGATGTATTTGAGACATTCTCTTCATACAGCTTAACCGTTATTCCCCTCTTTATCTTTATGGGTCAGATTGCCTTCCATTCTGGAATAAGCAGAAGGTTATACGACTCTGTTTACGTATTTATGGGGCATTACAGGGGGGGTCTGGCCATAGCAACAGTTGGTGCCTGTGCAGCATTTTCCGCCATATCAGGATCAACCAATGCAACCGCAGCGACTATGGCAACTGTCTCTCTGCCTGAGATGAGACGGTACAGATACGATATGGGCCTGGCCACAGGCACGGTTGCCGCAGGGGGGGGCCTGGGCATATTGATACCTCCGAGTGTTATATTCATTATCTACGGGATCATGACAGGGCAATCCATTGGAAAGCTCTTTGCCGCCGGTATCTTTCCAGGTATTCTTCTTGCCCTTTTATTTATGCTCACTATATATCTAAGGGTCCGACTGAACCCAGGGCTCGCCCCTCCAGGACCAAAAACGACTCTCAAAGAGAAGGCGAGATCCTTTACCGGGGTTTTAGAGGCCCTGGTCATTTTTGCCTTCGTCATGGGGGGGCTCTTTTTCGGGATATTTACGCCGACAGAGGCAGCGGCTGTTGGCTCATTTCTTACCTTGGTTCTAGCCATTGTAAGGAGGCAGTTAAGTTGGCAGGGATTCGTCGAATCCCTTATGGAAACAACAAAGATCAGCTGCATGGTCATGGTCATAGTCGCAGGGGCAGTTATCTTTGGCCACTTCATGGCTATCACCAGGATCCCATTTGATCTGGCAAATTGGGTCTGTGCACTCCCCCTCCCGAACTATGCCATTATGGGGATAATCATTCTTGTATATCTGTTTGGCGGATGTTTCATGGATGCCCTCGCCATGATTATGCTCACCATTCCCATCTTTTATCCCGTGGCTACAGCGCTCGGTTTTCATCCGATATGGTTTGGGGTGGCTATTGTCCTTGTAACGGAAATGGGCGTAATCACACCACCGGTGGGGGTAAATGTCTATGTGGTCCATGGCATTGCCAAGGATGTTCCCCTCGAGGTGATCTTTAAGGGCGTTGCCCCTTTTGTCCTGGCGCTTCTGGCATGTGTGGCCATTCTCCTAAAGTTTTCCCAAATCGTCCTGTTTTTGCCCGGCCTCATGAAATAGGGAAAGCCGTGTGAAAGAAGAGGGGCACCTGCAGATCAGGTGCCCCTCTTCATAAATGGGCAGGCCTTGCTCTCTAACTAATACACATCACTATACCGTGCAATTAACTCTCTGAGGAGCTTAACGGCCTTCTTCCCTGGAAGACCCTTCTGTTCCATCTTTGACTGATAATCAATAATGATCGGGCTAATGGACTGGTTCCATATTTTCTCCTCGGCTGGTGGAAGCTTATGGATCTTCTTGCCAAGTTCAATTACGAACTCCCTACCTTCGCTGTCAATATCGTTCCAGACCTTGCCGTGCACATCGACCCACTCTTCGCCGACCTCGTCGAATACCCTCTGGATATCAGGGGGCAGGGACTGATATTTTTCCCTGTTCATGACCACGAACATCGCCGTGGTGTAGCCAAGGGCTGTCGTCTCGATCACGTAATCTATAACTTCAGCCTGTTTCCAGCCCTTGAGAACCTCGACTGGAGAAAACGTACCTTCGACTACCCCTTTTTGCAAGGCCTCATAGCACTCATTTTGAGGCATAGCCACGGGCGCGGCCCCCAAATATTTCGCAAGCTTTGAGCTGAGACCGGTACACCTGATTTTCATGCCCCTTATGTCATCAAGGGAATTTACATCCTTCCTGGCAGCGAGCACTCCAGGTCCGTGGGCATGAATAACAAGCACCTTTACATCCCTCAATTCCTCTGGATTCATCCTTTTGTAAAACTCATATGCTACCCTGGTCGCAACCTCACCATTTGGATAGCCTAATGGAAGGTCCACAGCCTCCATCAGAGGAAACCTGCCCCTTGTATAGGCAAAACATGACTGGCCGATATCTGAGATTCCTTTAACGACTCCATCATAGCAGACCCCCGGTTTGGTCAGGGTCCCTCCGGGAAAGTAGGAGATCTTAACCCGTCCATTGGTCCTCCGCTCGATCTCCTTAGCCATGTTAGCGCCGGCAATTCCATGGCCATGGGTGGGTGGGAAGAAGTTACTGTAGGTAAGATCGATGGTTTCCCCTTTAGCAAATGGCAGGGGAGCAATCGTTAGGGCGATTAAAAGAGAAGATGCACATAATAGGATCAGCAAACCTTTCTTACTCATTATTCCCTCCTTTATCATTTATTACAGATATTACAGATAGATTCTCGTCTACTAACAGAGCTTTGCTAATACAGAGTTAGAAACCACACTGATAGCCCCCTGTCAATCAAAAATATGCCCCCCGAAAAACCTCCCTTTTTCATAGTTAGCCTCGAGAAGAGCTTAAGGTTATTTTAGGTCTCTTTGGACTGATTTTATGCAAGCCACAAAGGCTGTATCTAAGGCTAGTTTTTTATCGACTGATTATTCGCCATAGGTGTCAAGCGCACCTAATCTTATCCAGGAAGGACTTCAGTTAGAATCTCTGAACTGGGAGTCTTTTACTTCTTTGCCTTTTCGATCAGATCCACGAGGCTCTCAATCTTCGGCTTTGGGGGGGCAAATATCCGGTCCAGTTCTTCTCCGGAGTAATGGTCTGCCAGAAACTCACGAATGTCCATATGCGTTTGCCAACAACCGACTATCCACCTGCAGGGAAGCATCTTATTCTCGAAACGGCAGTACCTAAAGTTGACCTCACCGCCCACCCGGGGGCATCGAATCGTTTTGTCGTCGTGTTGCTCGATCAATCTGTCTACCTCCTACGGAAAAAAAGGCGGCGCACTCGCAAGGTTGATGGGATGGGGCCTGCGAGTGCACCGCTCTGAGCTGACAATCCCACAGGGGCTTATACCTTGGGCAGTGCAGCCTGCGCCTTCTTTACCTCTTCCTCGGGATAAGCATAATCCTCGAGTTTACCCGACAGATAGGCGTCATATGCGGCCAGGTCAAAGTGCCCATGCCCGCTGTGGGCTATCAGGATTGTCTTTGCCTCACCGGATTCCTTGCACTTGAGGGCCTCATCAATGGTTACCTTAAGGTCATGGCATGGCTCAGGACCAGTGAGAATCCCCTCAGTCCGGGCAAACTTTACCCCGGCTTCAAAGACCGCGGTTTGGTGTACGGCTACGGCCTCAACCAGGCCTAATCTATGGAGGTGGCATATGATTGGTGCCATACCATGATAGCGCAGTCCACCGGCATGAATCGGGGGCGGGATAAAGCCGTGGCCGAGAGTATACATCTTGAACAGGGGGCTCGTCTCAGCTGAGTCACCAAAGTCATAGGCATAGATGCCCCTAGTCACGCTCGGACAGCTTTCGGGTTCAACGCAGATGATGCGCATGTCTGGCCTTTCTCCGCTTATCTTATCCCTGATCCAGGGCAGGAATTGCCCGGCGAAGTTTGAGCCACCGCCAATGCAACCGACGATAATATCAGGATAGGCATCCGCCATCTCCATCTGTTTTCTTGTCTCCTCCCCAACAATGGTCTGATGAAGCAGGACATGGTTGACGACGCTGCCCAGGGAGTAGTGGGTATCATCACGGGTTACAGCGTCCTCAACTGCCTCACTGATGGCCAGCCCCAGGCTGCCGGGGCAATCGGGCCATTTTTCCAGCATGTCTCGCCCTGCTTTGGTATCCGGGCTGGGGCTGGGGACACAGTTAGCTCCCCAGGTCTCCATTAGGATTCGTCGGTAGGGTTTTTGCTCATAGCTGATCCTGACCATGTAGACCTTTAGTTCAAGACCAAAGAATGCACACCCCATAGCCAGAGCACTTCCCCACTGCCCAGCGCCTGTCTCGGTAGTTATACGCTTGATGCCCTCTTGCTTATTGTAGTACGCCTGAGCTACAGCTGTGTTGGGCTTATGGCTCCCCGCCTGGCTTGTCCCTTCATATTTATAGAAGATCTTGGCCGGTGTATCGAGGGCCTTCTCCAGCCTATATGCACGATGCAACACCGTTGGCCTATATGTGCGGTAGACATCCTGTACCTCCTCGGGAATCTCAATCCAGCGCTCGGTGCTGACCTCCTGCATGATAAGCTCCATGGGAAATAGAGGAGTCAGGTCATCTGGGCCTATTGGCTTTCCTGTTCCTGGATGCAAAGGTGGTGGCAGCGGCTCTGGCAAATCAGCCTGGATGTTGTACCAGTGGGTTGGCATGTCCTTTTGTTCAAGAAAATACATTGATCTCTCCNNGCGGCTCTGGCAAATCAGCCTGGACGTTATACCAATGAGTTGGCATATCCTTTTGGTCAAGAAAATACATTGCTCTTTCCATTTTTCTCCCTCCTTTCGATGTATTATCTCATTCTCCTTTTCGCTGAGGTCCCTCTTTGTTGTATCCGTTGTCTGTCCCACCCATTATCTTTAGTCTGTAGGTTGGTTTTCGTTTCCTTTCGGCCCCGGGCGGGGCCATCGCCTTACCATAGCAAACATAAGCTCACCTCTTCACATCAGAACCACATGGCTTAAGGTTAAAGAACATCAGCTTTGATAATAAAAAAACCGTGATCCCTGCGGGGTCACGGCTTAAGGCAAGAAAAAACTGGCGAAATTGCACTACCCCGCATGCAAGTAATAGTGCCACCACCAGTTCCTATTTGCATGAATCTTGTTCATTGCTTTGCCTTCCTCGCAAACCCTGTTAGCATATACATTTGAAACATATTGTCAAGAAAAAATTTCACCTTTTGGTGTCCTGGAGTTATTTCTTAGTGGCTTAAGCCCACCTCAGCAACTCAAGGGCAACACGGCAATATGTCTCAGCTCCTATCGATAGGACTTCCTCATTCAAGTCAAATTTCGAGTTGTGGAGGGGGGCGCAGCCCTCGCGGCCCACACCGAGAAAGAAAAAACACCCTTTTGACTTCTCCAGGTAGAATGCCATATCCTCGCCACCCATGGTTGGCTCTGGTTCAATAATCTGCCCTTTGCCCACCACGTCTCCTGCACATCGGCGAACCACCTCGGACATTGATTCGTCGTTAAATAGCGGAGGATATCCTTGGGCGTATTTCAATTCATAATCTGCGCCCATGGATTGACAGACGCCACGAACGATCTTTTCAATGCGCTCGGGCCAGGAATTCCATATATCTCTGTCGAATGTCCTTGTTGTGCCGGACAATTCGGCCTCCCCGGGGATGACGTTAAAGGTTGTGCCTGCGTGGAAACTGCCGATGGTGACCACAGTTGGATTCAAGGGGTTCATCTGACGGCTTGCAATGCGTTGCAGGGCATTGACGACCTGGGTGCCAACCTCGAGCGCATCCACGCATAGATGGGGCATAGCCCCATGCCCCCCTTTTCCTATTATCTTAATGTCGAAGCGATCCATGGCTGCCATGAGATGTCCGGCCTTTACTCCTATGGTGCCCTCGGGGATTGCAGGCCACACATGACATCCTATGGAATAATCTACGTGGGGATTCTCCATGACCCCTGCCTGGATCATGGGTTTGGCACCCCCCGGGCCCTCCTCAGCGGGTTGGAACAAGAACTTGATATTGCCTTTCAGTTTATCCTTAACCTTATTGAGGATTGTTGCCGCGCCGAGCACCATGGCCATGTGACCATCGTGACCACAGGCATGCATGGCTCCCTCATGAGTGGATGCGAAGGGCAGTCCTGTTTCTTCGGAAACGGGAAGGGCATCAATGTCGGAACGGATCATCAAGGTTTTTCCTGGAGCTGTAAGCTTCATCAGGCCTACGACGCCGGTCTTGGCAATTCCCGTTTGGACCTCAAGATCCCCTTTCTTTAGGTACTCTGCCAAGTAAGCCGATGTCTTTTCTTCCGTATAAGCCGGCTCTGGGATCCGGTGCAGGTCTCGACGGGTATTTATGATGAGGTCTTTGTGTTGTTGTACAAGCTTTTTTATATCAATCATGGTGAAACCCCGATCTCCTTGCTTGACCACTACAGTGTGACGAACTTATGAATATGCGCTCTGTCCATGGGTTTGGTGAGCAGGGAGACGACGATCAGAACGATGAAATTCAAGACCAGCCCCTGGATCCCTGCATGGATGTCCCATAGCTTTGGGATTATCTTGAGCACAATCCCATAATTGTACAGCACGCCTGTAAGGATTCCACAAATTGCACCGGCTTTGGTTGCCCGTGGCCAGAAGAAGGTTGCAGCAGCCAGGGGTAACAGCTGAACGATGGAACCATAGGCCCCCAGCAAGAGTGCGACCAATGTCTGAGTGCCAAAGATTGCCACCAGATATGAAACCGCCCCGAAGCAAATCACGGAGATTCGCACCCACATTGTGGCCTCTCTATCCGAATGTTTTTCCTTTTTCAGGACTTCCACAAGGTCCTGGGCGAAGATAGAACCCGCGGCGTGGGTGATGGTATCCTGGGTTGACATGGCAGCAGCAAGGGCGGCAGCCAAGATCAGCCCCACAGCTACAGCGGGGAACTGCATGTGGCTAAACATCCACGGCAGAATCCGATCAGCCTCACCTAACTGATCGGGTTTCACCTGCATGATTCCCGCAAACCCGATAAAGAGAACCGGTACCAGAAAAATGGCAAAGGTGGGGTACATGGCGATTGTCTGTTTCAGCACCCGTTCGCTCTTTGCGGTATAGGCCTTCATAAACAGGTGAGGCCACAGGGAAAAGCCCAGCACGGAGACGGACAAGGCAGATGCATAGGCGGCAAAGCTCATCTTGGTTCCAGGACCAACAAGCAGGTGAGCGGGGTTTGCCTGGCCAATTTGTCGGAACATCTCCGAAGGCCCCCCATAGAGGCTATAGGAAAGGTAGATCCCGAGTACCCAGGCTATGACAACCATAAAAGCCCCTTGGAAGACGTGGGTCCAGGCAACACCACGGACACCCCCGAAGAAAACATAGATCAAAACCACGGCATAGGCGATAAGCGCACCATACTCGAAACGTATGCGGCCCTCCGAGGCGAGTTCGAATACATAAGCACAGCCCTTCATCTGAAGGGTAATATACTGGATAAAGGCCAGGATAGAGACAACGGCAATGATCACGGACAGGGCCTTGGATTGAAAGCGATCTGTAAAGAGCTGAGCCTGGGTGACGTACTGAAACTTCCTCCCCGCCCTGAGTGCCCGTGGACCCCATATCCACCATGGCACCAATCCCAAGGCGCAGTAAGCCAGGATATAAAAGGCGGCTGCCCCTTTGGAATAGGCCCAACCGGGCCCGCCCAAGTAAGCAAAGGCACTGAAAATAGCGCCTCCCATTAAGAAATACATGACTACAAAGCCAAGACCCCTGCTGGCAGCAATATATTCGACGACGGAGCTTTCCCTGCCACGGCCGGCCCAGGATCCCAGAAAAAGAACAAAGAACAGATAGATAAAGATAATGATAAGAACCAATATCCACGCCATCACACTTCTCCTTTTTCCTCCATATCTTTGGATTCAAGGAAATAAAGAATGACAAGCCCAACAAACTCTATAGTAATAAAAAGGACGATAAAGAACATGCCAAACGGCATTCCCAAGAGAAAGGGTTTTGCGGAATTTGCAAAAACCCAATAGAAGGACTGAATTACAATGATGATGCAAAAGATAGTGAAAAAGATTATTCCCCTTATCTTAGCCCCGCGCGGCGTTCCCGGTCTAAAGACCGTGATTCCATAACCAACCTTCCCCTGTTCGTTGTTCATTCCAAGCCTCCTTTCATTTCTCGGGTGTGTTCCAGGTAAAGAAAGAAATAGATCTTAACGGTATACTCATCTTTTCAGCCAAATCAATAGATATTTCGCCTTATCGTGCAACCAACCCCTTTCAGGTTGGGTGTTCCAAATTCCCTTCCCAGCTTCTTAGTGGAGGTAAGGATATTGAGGTTGGATTGGTCCCATTCAAAAAGAGAACTTGCCTCTGACTCCGGAAACCACCACCCATGGGAGGCATTTAACACCCTAGGATCAACCCTATCGGTAAGGTGTGCAATCTGAGTTATCATTCCAGACTTTGTCTCAATAGTAACAGCGTCGCCTTGTCTGATTTGGTATTTCAGGGCGGTCTCAGGGTGGATTTCTACCCTAGGGTGTGGCCTTTTTTCTCTCAGCGTTTCGATCCATCGGTAGGACGAATGGAGGTAATAGCGGCTTTTGGAGCTGGTTAATACCAGGGGATATTGGGGATCATCCCCCTCTGGAAGGCCAGCAGATTGAGGCAATGGCGAAAGATTAAGCTTTTCGGCCTGACTCAATTTCAACTCCACCTTGCCGGTAGGCGTTCTGAACCCATTAGATACATATTTCTTAAACCTGTCAGGGCCTTTTAAGTATCCTCTTTCAGTAAATTCCCTGTAGCTAAGGCCGCTTGCTTGCAGTACCTCTTCTAGCAGCTGATTGTAGTCATCATACCAGTATTCTTCTTTAGTTAAAACCCTGCCTAACTCGCTTAAGATCTTGACATCCGGCCAGCATTCATCTGGGGGATCAACCACCTTTGGTCTCGCGAGGACGTAACCATGGCCAAGTCCGTAGTGGCCAATGTCATTGAACTCAAAGTGGGTTGCTGCAGGAAGGACAATATCCGCAACGGCCGCTGTGGGGGTCATAAATATATCAGAGATGGCCAAGAACTCGAGCTTCATCAAGGCCTCATATGTCTGGCGGCTATCCGCGTAGACCAGCAATGGATTTGTACACTGCATATAGGCCGCCTTTACCGGATAAGGGTTCCCTTTAAGGACTGCCTGCTTGAACATGGCAGGAGGAACGGTCATCAACCTCGGTATGGTACGATGATGCGCATGGATCATCTCATTTCTCTTTGACGGGAGTTGGTCGGATCTGACGAATTTCCCTATGCCGAGTACGTTGGGCTCATTGGCCTGGATATTGCCGCCAGGGACATCAAGATCGCCGCATATTGCCATCAGACAGACGATCGCCCTCAGGGTATGAAATGCATTTATGGTATGTTCAAGGGGATTACCCCATTGGATCGCAGCCGGATGTGATCTGGCGTACAATCTTGCTGCCTTTCGAATAAGCTCGGGGTTCACCCTGGTAATCTCCGCTACCCTTTCCGGTGTAAAATCCCTGACATGCCTGACCAGATCAGTGAAACCATAGGTCCAGTTCTCAACAAAGTCTTTATCGTAAAGCCTTTCCCCAGTGATCACATTCAAAAGGGATAAGGCCAAGGCGTTGTCCGTTCCAGGCCTTAATTGAAGCCATACCCTTGCCTCTTTCACCAAATCAACTCTTCTCGGATCTATCACTATGAGCTCTGTTCCTTTCTTGATCTGTTCGATAAGCAAGCTGTGTATCTCCCCCTCCTCATTGGTAGAGGTGATATTGCTCGCCCAAAGGACAACTAATTGACCTGGATGATGAAAATCGGTTACGGGATAAAAACCGCAGGTATGGATTCCGGTTATTTCCCTAGGGGCGTGGCAGACATCCTGAACGGAGACGACATTGGGGGAACCAAAGCAATTTGCCAGCCTGATCAATACAAAGTGTTCCATTCCCTTAGGCATGCCCTGACAAAAAGCAACTCCCTTTGCGCCATAGTTCTGCTTCACTGCTTTGAGGTTCTCAGCTATCTCGTCTATTGCATCCGGCCACGAGATCCTCTCCCATTTCCCCTCGCCCTTTCTTCCAGCCCTTCTCAAGGGGTATCTGAGTCTGTCGGGATGGGTAAGTCTCTCGGGTGATGCCAACCCCTTGGCACATATATAGCCCTTGTTCAAAAAACCATCTGGATCTCCCTTAACTCTGACAATCTTGTTGTCCTCGACGCCTACAAGTAGAGAGCAGCCACCATGATCCATCCTTGCGCAGTGTGTCTTTACCCACCTGATACCGCCTCTCATCTGCAATCTCCTTTAGCTTCTGGATAGGGCCATTAGGTGGCTATGAATAGATTCATCTGAGGCAGAGGCGACTTCAAGATATGACCTTTCAGAGACAGTCATTGCCATTCTAGAGCTTGATATCTGAGAAAAGGAGGTATAGCTTGGCAATGGCATGCATGATATACAGTGGATTAGGCCTTGTCCAGTAATTACTGAGGGAAGGTGGCTAAATGAGGCCGGGACTGGGCTTATGAGGTCTTATGCAGGGTTACTCTGTGGGGTTAATCTTGAGACAAGCATAATGGGATATGGGCTATATGCGTGCCCTCAAGGGATTGCCGCATACTCACCTAATAATCTCCACTAACAAATCTAGATAGTCCATCAGAAGTCTCGTTGTGAGAAAGTTCTCTCTCACATGCTCCTTGCCCTTTCTACCCATTTCCTTTGACAGATCGGGATCCTGCAAAATTCTTATTATTCTATCTGCGAGCCCTTGATTATCGAAAGGATCAACCAGAAAGCCATTTTCCCCATCTACTATTTGGAGTGGTATACCACCTGCGTTGGATGCAACTACAGGGATTCCCTTCCACAATGCCTCGGTTACGACCAGTCCAAAGCCCTCTCTGATTGACTTCTGTACGATAACCGAAGATGCTCTCTGAAGGGCGTTTATGAATATGTAGTTCGAGGCCACAGGGTCAGTCACCAATATTATATCTCCGCTTTCAATGAGCTTCCCTATGCCCCTTTTTGTTCTTTCGTAAATCCTTGGTCCCTCAGGATCATCTGTTGCCAGATTGCCGCATAGGACCAATCTGCAATCGACCTCTTGCTTAACGAGCTTGAATACCTTTATTACGCCTTCTGGGTCTTTCCACTTATCAAATCTCGATATTTGGGTTACGAGCGGTTTATCGGTGCCTATACCGAATTTCTTGAGATATTTCGAGATATCCGCCTGAGAGATCTCCATATTCTTTGAAGAGAGGGGATCGATGGCCGGATAGACAATTCTTTGTTCAACTGGAATATCCGTTTTTCTATACTTCTCGTTAGAGAGAAGGACTAGGTCATATTTGAGTATGAACGTGGTAAGGAAGTCCCATAGCTGAGGATTGGGATTTGACAAATCTACATGGCACCTCCATATCCATGGCTGTCTCTTCTTGTAGAATTTTATGAGAGGCAGGGGTTGCGGGTCGTGGATAATCACACAATCATGGTCTATATGGGTGTAGGTAGCGAAGTCCCCATTTGCCTGGTAATATAACCGCCTCTTCCTTTCTGTAAAATGAATGGAGTCTCCTTGCAGTGCATTGTGAAATTTCTTGGTCATCTCAAAAAAGTCAGGAAACCCGTGTAATGTCCTCCAACCTGTATCGATTCCTATATCGTTCATAAGCGGTACAATACTGTTTAAGATCTCTGCCACACCACCGCCTTGATACGTGGAGTTAATATGTAAGATGTGTTTTCCGTAAAGGTTTCTTGCCTTTTTGGCTATCTCACCTATTACTTTAGTCCCGACGATTTCCCTGTAGTCCTCTAAACCATGCATTGTCCTAGGCCCCCGCCACCAATTCCTTTAATAACAGCAGCACATCTCCTTGCAATTTAAGATTGAATCTGGCAAGAGAAGAGCTTAGGCCCACCTTGAGTGAGTATGCCCACTCGGGAGCTACCTCAAACATATCCTCATCCGTCCTGTCGTCACCTATTGCCAGAATAAAGCCCCACTCCTCTCTGGCAATCCACCGCAGTGCCGCCCGCCCCTTATTTATGCCACTATTTTTGACCTCAACTACCTTACTTCCTTCCAGTATCTGAAGATTGAGATTGGCAGTGAGATTTACGAGTTCATCTGTCAACTCCCTTACCCTTGTTGTCCCCAGCGAAGAATCAGCTCTTCTATAGTGCCAAACAAGGGAGAATCCTTTTTCTTCAATAAAAGAACCAGGGGTTCTATCCATATAGAGCTCGAGGATTGGGCGTATCTCCTCTTTCCAGTCATCCGTGAGGGGTTCTATCATTTCCCAGTCTTTTTCCTTTATCCATACACCATGTCCGGCAACAAGACCGAGATTTGAGTTTCCAAACCACTTTTCCATAGTGTCCTTATCCCGACCACTGAGGAGCACCACTTCATTTCTTGGGTTTGCAGCGAGCCTTTCAAGTAATCGTAAAAGCTCAGCTCCAGGTCGTGCTTGCTCAGGTTTTCCGAAAAATGGGATGAGAGTTCCGTCATAATCCAAGAGCAAAAGACGCTTCAGAGCATTATGATACTCCCTCAATAAACTGTCTTTCATATCTGGCCCTAATATCCTCGCATGCATATCTTGTTGGCGTCTCTTGGTGTGGATCAGCCTGTCTCTAAACTCCTTTGCCCACCTCACCACATCATAGCGCTGAAGCCGCTCTTGCATTGCCCTATTACGCTCTAGTTGATCCTCCTCTGGCATCGTTAATGCCTTTTCTAGCGCCTCTACCACCTCGTCCCTATTGTTGGGGTTAACTATGATCGCCTCTCCCAATTCTTTTGCAGCTCCAGCCATCTCACTAAGCACCAGAACCCCCCTTCCATCTGTCTTCGTTGCAATGTACTCCTTAGCGATGAGATTCATGCCATCCCGAAGGGGCGTTATAAGACATACGTCAGCGATATTATACAGCGCGATAAGATTGTGGAAGGGTAGAGTCCGGTATAAGTACCATATAGGTGACCAGCCAATAGTGCCATACCTTCCATTAATCCGGCCTACCAATTCGTCTATATTCCGTTTCAGCAACTTGTAATGCTCCACCTGGGTCCGGGAGGGGGCTGCGACTAAGACAAAAATAACCATCTCTTTATAGGCCGGGTTTCTTTCCAGAAAGGTGTCAAGGACTTGCAACCGTTGGGGAATTCCCTTCGTATAGTCCAAACGGTCTATGGACAAGATCATCTTGCGTCCTGGTAGGCTTTTTCTCAGCCTTGTGATCGCTTTTCGTACCTCTGGATCTTGAGAGGACGTTGAGAAGCGTTCATAGGATATTCCCATCGGAAATGTATCTACCCTAATTATGCGGTCTTCCGCGTATATTTGTCCCAACTGGGATTCATAGCCCAATAATCGGTGCATGCTCATAAGACAGTGACGTGTATAATCATCGGTGTGAAAGCCGATAAGGTCTGCCCCTAATAGTCCTTTTAAGATCTCTTCACGCCATGGAAGTAAGCGAAATATCTCAAAGGATGGAAAGGGTATATGATGGAAAAACCCTATTACTGCATCGGGTAATTTTTCCCTTACAATGTTGGGCAGGAGCATTAGATGATAATCGTGTATCCAAATAATGTCATCCTTCCTCGCAATGCTGGAAATTGCCTCACCAAAAAGCTCATTTACCTGTTTATAGGCCTCCCAAAAACTCTTGTCATGGATCACGTATTGGGGGAAATAGTGGAAGAGGGGCCAGAGGGTCTTATTACTGAAGCCATGATAGTACTTTTCAATATCGCTTTGTGAGATAAAGACAGGATGGCAGTTGAACTTAGACATCACTTCCGCAGCAATATACTGTCTTTGCTCCTCGCTTGCTTTATCCGAGGCAATTCCAGGCCATCCTATCCATACACTATCGTATGACCTATAAAACGACCCTAAGCCCGTGGCCAGGCCCCCGGTGCTAGGACCTAAACGCAAACCACTTTTCCTTCTTTCAATGGTAATAGGCAATCTGTTTGAAACAATCAATAGCCTCTGCATGGTAGTTCACTCTCCTTGACTTAAGGGGTAACTCCAATGGGCTTTTTCCCCTATACGGAACTATCAAAAAGTGTGGCGACAGTCCTTACCCGAAACAGGGTAGATTATATTTATAAACAGGAAAACAGTAAGATGGCGTCTTATTCAAACAATCCTAGCAAACAAGCCTGGTTCAAAGGAAGCATTATTTTGGTCGACCACCCTCCCGGTTCCTTCACCTCAAAGAAGTAGATGATCAGGAGTGAGTAAATGCCTAATCCTGCTCGTTACATCGGATTTATTCTTGACCCGGACCTCAGCAGAATCATGATGTTTTCATCAATCCATTCTATGTGCCGAGGATCAGTAAAATTACCCATAATCTTTCTCTTAAATTCCTTCAGGCAAGCCCTTAATTCTCGATCATCATAGAGGGAAAAGGTTGAATAATGTCTTTTTCTGACCTTATCCAAAAGGTGATTCAAGGTGGCCTTCCTCCTGAACTTGAACGTCTTAATGGACTCCATTGTCGAGCAACTTGTTGAATCCACAACCCCAACGATGTCATCTAATTCATAGAGACGTTCCTCTTTTTCCAAGAAGAGAGGGAAATATCTCCCCCAGATATTTCTCGCATTCTGACTTTGAAGGCGAGTATAAATGAAGATGAAACCGCCTTCTTTTGTAATTGCCGCTGCTTTTTCCACGAATCTTAGAAGATGGAAATGGTGAATGGCGTTAAAAGTGAACACACAGTCCATATCATTGTCTTTCAGGGGAAGATCGCAGGCAGCCGCTTTGACAGTGACAAACCTGTGTACGCCATTGCCTTTCAGATAAACTGAGGCCTCTTTTAGCATTGATTCGTTGACATCAATGCAGGTCAAATGAAGGTTGTTCAGATGTTTGAAAAGCAGCAGACTATACCTTCCGGCACCGCATCCGATATCAGCTGCTCGAACCGTCTTTAAGTCTTTCAGTCTCTTACTAATAAACCGGATTGGCTGAAGATCAGTCGTCCTTATATCTCTGTATAAGGGAGCGATTTTGGAAAAGTGATTGTGGATGTTGTCCTGATGAGTGATCATGTACTTCTTCAGGTCCCTTTAACAAAGAGCTTGATGATCTACAGATCTACGTTGAAAGGGCCTTATGCCTAACCACATAAGCATTTCTAGTTCGCTTATTGAGCCATCTATCTTTCAAGGAAAGCCCAGCGAGTTACAGCCCACAGCGGCATTGTCCTGATGAGAAAATAGCTCCTCCGTCTCTTTTAGACTTGAGATCTCACGCTTTACAGCTCTCTTCTTTCCAGTCTCTATCCACTGCCCCTTCATCCCTGAGTTATTGTCTTCCAGGTCCATGATCCTCCCCAAGCACCGGGCATCCTTGAGGTCGTCTATCTTCATGATCTCAACCATGGTTGCTGCCCGTTGACGGCCAACTTCATACATAGCCTTCTTCGCGACCTCCCAGACTTCCTCGCCGAATCTTCTGGAAAGGGTATTCATGATGCTGGACAGAAAAATTCCCAATGTCCTGCCAGCCAATGATGCTATCTTGTCTGGTGGTGTATCGGGAATAAATTGTGTCTGTCGGTCCTCGCCGAGGGGCTTCATTTCATCCAAAAACTCTGCTTTGTAAGTGCCATGCTCGAATTTCCTTTCCACTCTTTGACTCATGTATCCATCCTTCTTTTTGTAGATCCATATATTTTTTCTAGTGAGATATCAAGCCTTGAGATTCCGCCCTCAATAAACACGGGGTTACTGGGCTCCTTTGACGGTCGACGCAGTTGCAGAGTACAGGGTGGCAGCCTACCGTGAATAATCATAGACGGAGTTCGAGGGAACGTTGACGCAAGGACATTCAAGTTTGCGGGGAAGGACCGGATGGTCTATGAGAACTAGCCAAGGCCGGTTGGAAGAGCGTGGGGTACGCTAAACCTCCTGCCAATAATAGTCAGCAGAGAGGTGGGAATGAGTCAGGGAAAAAATGGCTGGGTCGACACCAGCTCAGCTTAAAGTACAGGATTGTTGCCTAAATCGCCTCTATGGTGGAGGGTGGTTTTTTGGTTATATTGTACGTAACGCTGACAACGCCAGGCGTCTCGGTTGTGATTCGCTCTGCCAGTCGGTCTAATACATCGTAGGGAAGCCTGGTGGGCATTCCTGTTTTTGCATCCGTGCTCTCCCAACATCTTACCTCGATTTGCAGACCGTAATCCCTCTTTCCTCCTCTCACTCCGGTGAGCTTATCCTCATGGAGGATGGCCAAATACTGAAATGCTCCCCTATGAGATAGCTCTTGTTCGACAATGCTCGTAGCATTTCTTACAATCCTCACCCTTTCAGGTGTAACCTCACCGATTACCCTTGCAGCCAGGGCTGGTCCAGGAAAAGGCGGCCGGTTATAAATCTCCTCCGGAAGGCCGAGCGCTTTGGCAAGCACTCTGATTGATGATTTACGAAGCTGGATTAGCGGCTCTATGACCTTATACCCATACATGGTTTCTGGATCAATCCCGATCTGCT
>JABAOC010006734.1_pt2 | contig 16199 bp, 8 predicted proteins | sample 7062161 | NCBI WGS metagenome assembly JABAOC01 (sample SAMN14538625, study PRJNA623070) | marine sediment metagenome | biome: marine biome [ENVO:00000428]; feature: marine pelagic biome [ENVO:01000023]; material: deep marine sediment [ENVO:00002113] | place: India: Gulf of Khambhat ... | reverse complement strand
AGGCCATTTGCTATCTGTTGACTGAGGAATCCAGAACCAGCGCTATCCCAGTCCCTTCTGCAGGTCGAATTCCGTCCCGTCGCTGGCCGCGATGGTTCTCACTCCGGTTTCTTCCTGCACCTCAGCTGCCAGCTCCCATGGTTTGGAGCGAACCATGGTATAGCCGAAGTGGGTCAAGATGGCCTGTTTGGGACTTATGCCCGCCACTACCTTTTTGACGTCTTCAAGGTTCAGATGATCCACATCCAGCCTTTTCCCGCCTTTCCCGTCGTGGCGAACGACGTTGATTACGAGCAGATCGCTCTTCTTGTACTTCTTGATTAGATCGGGAAAGAATCTGGTGTCGACTATGAATGAAAGCGTGTACTTCGGCGTTTTGAAGACGACGCCATAAGTCTCGACAGGATGCACGTGACGAACAGGGGTAGAGATTTCAACGTTCCCGAGGCGGTGGCTTGTCCCCTCCTTTAGAATGAGGACTCCGTTCAGATAGTCTCGGACATAGGTGAGGACGATGGGATCGTCTTCCAGGGCCGATTTCGGCGCGTACAGTGCTCCCCTCTTGGAATATCCCCCTGTGGTCATGGCCTCGATCATGATGTTGACGTCGTTGGCATGATCGATATGCTGATGAGACAGGATGATCGCATCCAGCCAGGTGGGATCCAGGGGAGGCCTGCTCTTGGCGCACCTGACCAAAGTTCCGGGGCCCGGGTCCAGGAGCAGGTTTTTATCGTCCAGCGTGATCCATGTTCCTGCAGATGACCGGAGTTGCTTGACCATCACAAAGCGTGCGCCGGCCGTGCCCAGGAATTTTATCTTGTCTGCCATTACAAGGCTTTTATACGTCTTGTCCGTTTCATCCGTTGACGGCCTTTGCACGCACGCCGCACACAAAAGTAGGGTACGACAGGCACCAAAAAAGCCCCGCCTGATGGCGGGGCTTTTTTCGGATGCATTCCCTTCCTCCCTCTAATCGTCAGAGATCTCTATCTTCTTGGCTATGCAGACTCCTCCTCGCGGATCGTCGTCGCAGAAGGAGACTATTCCCTTCTCCACGCCCAGATCGCTGGTGGAGGTGAAGGTGAGTCCCGTGGCTTCGCCGAACTCATTGGTATATGCGTCCCCCGCGACGGTTCCTCCGAAGGTATTGGTGTTATCGGCCAGGATATGATGTCCGCCCAGAGGATTGCCGTAGCGATCCTTGATGATCACCACCACCGGGACCGTGACGGCGTGTGGCACCGTGCCTTCCATCTCGATAACGCAGTTCTTGCTGTAGGTGGTTCCGGTCAAGAAGCTTACGTTCACCGAACCGGACACGAAGCCCGCCCTGGCGGTCAGGACGTTTATCGCTCCTATGCCGTCGTCCTGGAACAGGCTGGCCAGGTGGTAATCCTGGAGAAGGACAGCGCTGGTGAACTCAGCGTCATACAGGCTGGCATAACAGCCGTCGCTGGTCACGCCGGAGGGTATTGTCCCAAAGGTCGTTTTCATCTTCACCTGGGTGGGCAGCACAAAATTGTCGTTCACGTCCAGAACTTCGACCAGCACCTCTCCCTTGGAGACCCCGTCGGCTAAGATGCTTGCAGGATAGGTCAGGAAGGTCACGCTGGCCGGCGGTCCGGAGACGATCAGTATGGAGGTATCGGATACCACCCCATCCTCTCCCCAGGTCTCCGCCCAGATTCTTGCCAGACCGTCGTTCCTGGGGTCACCGGAGGAGTAGGTGCTGTAAGCGCAGCCATTTTTGGTTTTGTCACAGCAATACACCATTCCTTCTTCGGTTCCGAAATGAACCGAGGTTGAGTCTGGAACCGGGTTGCCGTACATATCCACCACGCAGGCGCAGATCTCCGCTTCCACGCACTCCACGTCCCAGCCGCGGATGTTGCATGGATTAACGCCCAGGGATATGTCGGTTGGCGGGCCGGCGCAGATGGTGACGATGGTGGAGTAGGAGACAACGGCTCCCACCCTGGCTCTCAGTCTCACCGGGCCCGACTTGGTGCCGCTGGATAGGGCTACGGTGGCCTCTCCGTAAGCGTTCGTGTTAACCGTTACCGGATCTCCGGCAACGCCGTCTAGGGTCTCCCCTCCGTTGGGACCGTTCATGATGTAGAATTCCACAGGCCAGTCGGCGCCCGCCCGGTTGCCGTTATCGTCGTAGCAAACAGCTCTTATCTGTGTGGCTTCCACCCCACCGGTTCCTCTCACCTGAATTCTCGGCATGTCCGGCACCAGGACGATGTATCCCACAGTGTCCGTAGGAACCAAAAGCAGACCTGCATCCTCCTGCAGGAATGTCCCCTGGGGCTCTGAGGTGACCTTGATGTGGGTATTCCCGACTCTGAAGCCGGCAATGTAGGTGACCTCCACTTCTCCACTCTGGGTTAGCGCATAGGATGGTATGAATCCGATGGAATTCCACCTGCCGTCATGATTGACATCATGCGTCAGCTCGTCGATTCCGTCGGTATAGTACCCGTCCCGGTCTATGTCATCGAATTTCTCTCCAGCGGCGAACCTGACTATGGTGCCGTCTTCGGCCAGATTGCCGGTGGTATCGGCGACTGTAACCTTGACTGTCGCGGCGGAGATACCATCGGCGGGAAGCCAGGTGGGCGTTATTTCTATCTCCAGAGGCTCAAAGCCTCCTCCGGAGGTCACCACCTCCACCTCCACCGTCTTTGTCACAATGCCTTCCACGCTGGCTTCGATCGTAGCCATGCCGAAGTCGGTGGGAGTGAACACAGCCGCCGCGGATCCTGCAGCATCGGTTGTGTCAACCGACGGGGTACAATAGCCGACGGTTGCCGGTGTAACGGAGAAAAAGACCTGAACGCCAGAAACCGGACGATCTGCATCGTCCTGCACTTCCACGTCCACCACGCTGCTCTGTCCTTTCTGGACCTCGGCGGGTTGTACGGAAAGTGACTTTATCAGGATCACCGTTTCGGCGTCTTTGGTCGATTTCTCAGAGCATGCAACCATTAAGATCCACGCCAGGATGACGCTCAGAATCAACCAGTACCATTCCCTTGGAAAACCACGACCTGTTCCCTTCATGGTCTTCTCCCCCTTTTGCCTTGAGGTTAACAGTTTTGGACCTGGCAGTCTCCCATTGATCGTGCCGGATTGGTTCTTGGTTTTCATATCGGCAGGAAACTTCGATTATTTAGATTTCGTTTGAACATAGAGAAGCATCGATCGGCCATAGGGTCAGCTGTCGCTTCCTCAAGATCGCCATACTCCAGCACAGGGAACAGCAATACAGTGGAGATTCCTCACAAAGGGGGGCCTCCTCAGCACAAATCTAATTCGAAGAGAAAGAGAGGGTCAGGCTACAGCAGAATTTGGGATGGGAATGAGAGGCCCGATTCTAGCGAACTGGGTCGATGGAAGTGGCGCAGGGGCACGTAGTCCACTGCCTCGGTCCGCGAGAACCAGCCCCTCCCAGGCAGGAAAAAAGCTTAGCGGGACGTGGCCCACCCTGCTGGCCAGCTGTTCAATCCCGTATCGACCGCAGAGTCTGTGTGCTCTCTGATCCTAGTCCGGGTTGCAGGGCGGAGCCCCCTCCTTGTACAGGTAGTTTACCAGATAAACCACGTCCCCCACCTCGACCACCAGGTCCAGGTTGACGTCGGCGGCCTCAAGCGGGGACGGCGCGGGACCTTCCTTGAAAAGGTAATTGATCAGATAAACCACGTCGCCCAGGTCAACCGTCCCGTCACCGCCCGGCACATTGAAGTCACCGCAGACAAAGGTAACCTCAACTGCCTGCTGAGACGGGAGGTAATTGTGCTTGGTTACCGTCACGCAGATGTCGCCGGTTGTGGCAGGCGTGGGATCAAAAGTGACGTCTCCGGAGGCATCGGTGTATCCGGTTAGATAAACCTCCCCCTCTTTCCACAGACACACATAGGCCGAATCCACAGGCTGATGCGTGGTCGAATCCTCGACGTGGACGCCAAAGAGCGTCTTTCCTTTCGGCAGTGATGACGGACAGGTGATGGCGAAGCTGTCCGGGTCATCGGTCCAAATGGGCATCTCCGGCTCACCCAGAAGATTGAAGGTCCATTCGCAGTGCTTTTTCAGGTCGGCGTCCGGGTTGGCAGTGCCGAACTGGTGCTTCGTGTATACTAAGGCCTGGCCCAGATCATGCTTGTCATGCTCGAAAAGCCCGGCCCACCAGTATCTCTCCAGCTCGCCCGACAGAGCGAACGGGTTGGCCACGTATCCCCATCCGGAGCGAGTGTTGCCGGTAAAGGCCACCGCAGCCTGATAAGGGTTGCGCAGGACAAAATGCTCGGCGATGCAATCGCTGGCGTCCATGTGATTGGGATGGCAGCCCAGTGAGACCACCACGGACGCCTTGTCATTGTTGATCAGAGCATCCACGTCCGACCTGTTGATTCCCAGCCCGTGGTTGAAGTCACCGGTGCCCATATAGTCAAGGTAGCAGTGATCCGCGTGATTGACCAGATGTTGACCGTCATTCAAGGCGTCTATAGCCGCCGTTCTGTGATTGCCGGCGTGACTGTCGTAAACTGCGGTCAGCGCAAAGCGCGAGGGAAGATACTGCTGGTCAATGGAGTTCTTCAAGGCCTCGGCATGCGTATACTGATCCAGATCCATTCCTATAAACAGCGCCTTGAGAAGATAGTCTGCCCTGGGCGGGTCCTTTTCGTATTTGAGGAGCTTATCTATGAAGGTCGAGATCTCAGCGGAGCTGCCGACGGAGACCCTCCCCACGCAGACCTCGTGAGTCCAATCGTCATCAAAGTCGGAATAGTACTGGTCACTGGGTGTATTCTCCTGATGATAGTACCTGTAGGCGAAAGGAATGATATTATATTCTCCGCCCAGGAGGAAGTAACTTGTCCCCCAGTTGTTGAAGGCATCGGCTACAAACTGTCGTACCTTCTGGCTATCCGCCCCTGCGTAATTCGCATATATCCAGGCCGTGGTTATTACCGTGTCGCGCACCCCCTTCTGGTTATGCCAGTCGACCAGCGGCCCGAAGGCCGGGGCGAGGGTGGAAGAGGTTATGACCACGTGATCGAAGGGAGCAGCTTGTGGCAGCTTGGAGCCTTTGGACTTCGAACCGGGGACCAGCCGAACGTCCTCAGGGTTGACCACCATGTCTTCGACCGCGTCTCGATACAGCCTCTCGCCATTCTCGGATATATCTGACGAAAGATAGTCCCCACAATGGTATCCGTCCGTGCCCTCGACAAGCAGATTGATCGCGGTACAAAGCACAAGCCTCCCTTCGGCCGGAACGTACTGCAAGGGGTAAAGCTGGATAATTGCCATGGCCTGACCGGCCAGGTCGGCCTGACGCACAAATGCGGCCACGGCTGCGGGATAAGGCTGTGTGGAGGCATAGACTTCCGCGTCGGGCCCGACCAACTCCGCATCTGGACTTGAGAGCCCCAGTTGAATCGGCGGCTGAGACGGAAGAATCTGAAACTTCCCTGAAATCTCCTCTCGGGTCGTGCTTGCAACCTCAACCTTTCGTACGGCCATTCCGGGAGGTAAGGCCAATCTTATCTGCTTGGAGGGCAGCAGGGGCTTTCCCAGCTCGGCCAGGAAACTGCCGTCTTTCAGCCTTACCAGGTCATATCCCGTAATCCGGTCAAACCATAGATCCTGCGGGGAAAACTCCGCAGTATAGGTGACGGAGTACGTTTCCTGCGACAGGGCCCATGAGGATGGGAACGCAATACAAGCGGCCGCAAACAGCGCCGCTACCAGTTCTGATTTCGTCATTTCCCTCTCTCCTTGACACAAAGAGGAGGAGTCCTTCCGTCGACTCCCCGTTTGCTATGGACACCCAGGTGAAGGCCCGCCCTTGAAGAGATAGTTGAGCAAATACACCGCGTCAGCCAGATCCACCTCTCCGTTGCAGCTGGCATCACCTGCGGCCAGCGGGACAGGCGGATCGTCGCCCTTGAAAAGATAGTTGAGCAGAAACACCACGTCAGCCAAATCCACCAACCGATCGCCATTGGCGTCGCCCTGAACGTATTCGGGAGGGAAAACGTAAGCCTCTCCTTCCCAGGGCAGATAATTCTGTTTGGTGACCGTCACCAGCATGGTGCTTTCCGTTCGGGCCAGCGGATCGAAGATTACGTCGCCGTACCAATCGGTGTACCCGGTCAGGTAAATCTCGTTACCCTTCCAGAGACAGACATAGGCCAGGCTCACATTATAGTGATAGGTAGCGTTCTCAACGTGCACCAAGAAAGACGAATCGGGCAGCAGAGTATCGGGAAAGGTCACCTCAAAGCTGTCCGGCTCATCCGTCCAGATGGGCATCTCCGGCTCGCCCAGGAGATTGAACGTCCACTCGCAGTGCTGCTGAGCGGATCCCCCGTCGGAGAAATGATGTTTGGCGTCGACCAGGGTCTGGCCAGCTTTATACTCATGACGGTCGAAAAGCGAAATCCACCACTCCTTCTCCAACGCGTTGGAGAGGCTGTAAGGGTCACCGGAATAGTAGTATCCGCTGCGAGTATTGCCTGTGAAGGCCACGGCTCCCCGATCGGGATTGTGGATCACGAAATGCTCGGCGATGCAGTCATTGTAATCCATGTGATTGGGATGGCAGCCGGTGCTCACGATCACGGACAGCTGTCCTTGGTTGGTGAGAGCATCCACGTCCGAACTGCGGATGCCCCAACCGTGGTTGCGGTCGCCCGTGCCCATGTACGAGATGTAAGAATGGTCGGCATGATTTACCAGGTTCTGCCCGGCGTTCAGCGCGCTGAGCACATCCGTGAGGTGGTTTCCGAAATAGCTGTCATACACCTTGGTCACGCTAAAACCGAGAGGAATAAGGACACTTATGTGCCCTTTGAGGAATTCGACGTGCGTGATCTCGTCATAGTCCATCCCCACAAGCAGAACGTCACGCGGGTAGCCTGTCCGGGGAGGATTCTTCTCGTATTTCAAGACCTTCTGTATGAACGTGTTAATCTCGGTCGAGTTGGCCACGCTGGCCCTCCCCACAAACGCCTCGTGAGTCCAGTCATCGTCAAAATCGGAGTAGTACTGATCCCCGGGAGATTCCTCAGACGAGTAGGCTCTATACTCGAACGGAATCGTCTCGTTCTCTCCGCCCAGCAGGAAGTAGCTGGCACCCCAGCTCGAGTTGGCATCGGAAACGAAGTTGCGAATCTTCTCCCGGCTGCTGGACCCGGTGCAGTTTGAGTAGATCCAGTCGGTATGGATCACGGTATCCTTCACTCCCTTCTGGGTATGCCAGTCGACCAGGGGCTGGAAGTGGGCAGCCAGTGACGACGAGGTTACGATCACGTGGTCGAAGTTGCCGTTCGGAAGAGCCTTGGACAGGGTAACTTGGGGATTCCCTCTCAGCTCCGCGTCTTCGGGGTTCTCCACCATTTCTCTGATCATCTCTTGATAGGCTCTTCTGCCTCTCTCCGAGATATTCGGCGACAGGTAATCTCCGCACAGATATCCACTCGAACCTTCGATAACCAGATCGATGGATTTGCAGAGGATGAGCTTCTTCTCGACGGGTATGTACCGCAGGGGAAAGAGCTGAATCACGGCCATGCTCTGACCGGCCAGGTCGGTCTGTCGGACGAACTTCGCCGTTTCCGAAGGATACGGCCGGTCTGATTCGTATATGATTCTGTCCGGCTCAACGAAATCTGCATCCCCCTCGGGCGCGCCTATCTCCCTGGGCGGCTGGGAGGGGAGGAGGTTGAACCGGCCGGCGATCTCCTCTTCGGTCGTGCCGGCGACGTACACCCTATTCACGCTCATTCCGGACGGCAAGGCTAACTTGATCTCCCGGCAGGGCAGCATCGGCTTGCCCGGCTCAGCCAGGTAACCACCTTTTTCCATCCTCACCGCATCATATCCCTTGACTTTGCCGAAGACAAAGTCCCCCTCAAAGAACTCAACCGTGTGGCTCACCTCATAGATATTCTGTGGGCGGACCGGTGCGGAGACCAACACAACGCACATCGCCGCCAGCAGCCCCATGGCCACCTTGGATTTTGACATTTTGCTCTCCTTGCTGGAAAAACTCAAGGTCATCTGAAGAAGATTTTCGTCTATCGGCACCCGGGCGAGGTTCCGCCCTTGAAAAGATAGTTGACCAGATGAACCACGTCTCCCAGATCCACGGTGGCGTCACAGTTGGCGTCGCCTGCCTCCAGCGGTTCAGGCGCGATTCCGCTCTTGTACAGGTAATTCACCAGATGCACCGCGTCCCCCAGATCGACTATGCCGTCGGCATTGGCATCGCCGGGAAGATACTCAGACACCCCAACGCCTCCCTGGAAGGGCAGGTAGTTGTGCTTGGTCGCGGTCACATACATAAGCCCCAGTGTTCCGGGCGACGGGCTGAAGAGCACGTCCCCGTCGGCATCGGTATATCCTGTCAGATAAACATCATTCTCCTTCCACAGGCAGACGTAAGCCTGATCCACCGCGTTCCCGGAAGTAGCGTCCTCAACGTGAACCGGAAACGTCGAAGGTTCCGGTGGAAGCCAGAAGGGATGGGTTACCTGAAAACTATCCGGCTCGTCGGTCCATACCTCCATGGCCGGCTCGCCCAGCAGGTTCAGCGTCCACTGGGAGTGCATTTCGCCGTAAGAGGAGTGGGGGAAATGGTGCTTACCGTCTGCCAGGATTTGACCCAGCGTGTGCTTGCCCCAGAAAAACATGCTCACCCACCACTGTTTCTCCAGACCGTTGGAGAGGCTGAGCGGGTCACCCTCATAGTATAACCCGCTGCGCGTGTTGCCGGTGAAGGCCACGGCGCCCCGGTTGGGATTGTAGACGACGAAATGCTCGGCGATGCAGTCGTCGTAATCCATGTGATTAGGATGGCAACCGGTGGAGACCACGACGGACAAATGGTTGTCGTTGGTCAGCATATCCACGTTTGAGCTATAAATGCCAAGTTCATGATTACGATCCCCGGTGCCCATGTACTCGATGTATGAATGGTCCGCATGGTTCACCAGATTCTTACCAGCGTTCAAAGCCTCGATGACCGCCGTCTTGTGATTCCCGGCGTGGCTGTCATACACTTTGGTCAGGTTGAAGCGCGCGGGAATGTAATAAGCATCAATATTCTCCTTCAGCTCCTCGCAGTGCGTGCTGGCGTCATAATCCATGCCAATGAGCAATACATCCAAAGGATAGTCGGTTCGAGGAGGATCTTTTTCGTATTTCAGAACCTTGTCTAGGAAAACATCGATCTCTGCGGCGCTTTCCGCGCTAAGGCGTCCCACGAAGACTTCGTGAGACCAGTCGTCGTCGAAGTCCGAGTAGTATTGATCGCTGGGGGTATCCTCCCGGTAATTCCGATATGCGAAGGGTACCGTCTCGTTCTCGCCCCCCATGAGGAAAAACGCCGTTCCCCAGGTTGAGCAGGCATCCACGACGAAGTTTCGAATCTTCTGGGTATCGGCTCCGGCGTAATTCAAGTAGATCCAGCCGATGGTAACCACCGTGTCCCTGACCCCTTTCCGGTTGTGCCAGTCGACCAGCGGTTGGTAGTACGGAGCGTAAGAGGAGGAGGTGACGATCACGTGATCGAAGGACCCCTCAGGCAGGAGGGCCGGGGCTTTGGCTGCAGAGCCGGTAATCAGCCGGACTTCCTCAGGATTTGCCACCATGTCCGCCACCATTTGCCGGTAGACTCTTCTGGTCTTTTCGGAGACATTGGGGGATAGATAGTCTCCGCACCGATAGCCTTCCACACCATCAATCTCCAGGGTGATGGAGGTATTAAGAACGAGTCTCTTTTCAGCAGGTAGATATTGCAGCGGGTACAGTTGAACAACAGCCATGACCTGGCCTGCTAAATCGGTTTGGCCAACGAACTCCGCAGCATTCAGAGGATAGGGTTGGTCTGATCCGTATATCTGATCGTCAGGCTCCACCAACTCAGGATCCGAGTCCGACGCTCCGATCTCTCTGGCCGGCTGGGCAGGGAAGATGTCGAACTCGCCTGGGACGTTCTCCTGCCTGATGTTCAAAATCTGCACACTCGAGACAATCATGCCGGCAGGCAGGGCTACCCGTATTTGAGCAGACGGCAGCATCGGCTTTCCCGGCTCAGCCAGGCATTCTCCGTTCTCGACTCTTGCAACATCGTAACCCCTGACCTGGTTGAACGAAAAATCGTCTAAGGAAAACTCAGCCGTATACCTGACCACTAAGGCATCGCCGGAAAAAGCAGGCTGGGCCAAGAGCAAAACAGATATGATTGCGGCCAGAGTAGAAAGCCTTCTCGATCCCGTCATGCACGCTCCTTAGGTTGGTTTGTTCGACCCGGAATTAGAAATAAAGGACCTCCCGGATATCGGCATCGCAGTTCCGTCGTGAAACAGTACTTTTCCTTCTCTCAAGTCGAGGTAAATTCTTACCAATCATACCTTCTACGTCCAATTTACCGAAATTTCGCGTTTTGTCAACCCGTTTTTGGCGCCTGCACACCGCTGTCGGACAGAGTGCCTGCTTACCCAAGACTGCGAGATGTTGGCAGTTGCGAACTTACCCGAACACAGATAGTTCCTCAATAGCCGCCCCGAAATCGCTTGCGCAAGATTACGCCGCTGCCGTGGACGCCTCCCATCCGCAAGAGATTCTGCTTGACTTTCTACACCCCAAGCGGTATTTTCAAAGAGAATCCCGACGAAATGCCGGAGTTCTCCATCGGCGTTTAGCGCTATACGTGAGTTCTTGTATGCCTGGAGTTCCGAAAGGAGCGATAACCCATGAAGAATTTTCTGTTGGTCAGTGCCCTCCTATTGTGGGCTCTTCCTGCCCTGGCGGAGCTTGACTGTGTATGGGTCAGAAGGTACAATGGCCCGGCAAACGGAAGTGATGCTGCTTTTGCCATGAGCCTGGGTGATTCGGGCAACATCTACGTGACCGGACGCAGCGATGGCCTGGGTACAGACTACGATTATGCCACTGTCAAGTACTACCCGAACGGAGATACCGGCTGGGTGAGAAGGTATAATGGACCGGCAGATTCCGCCGACGAAGCTCATGCCATAGCAGTAGATGGTTCGGGCAATATTTATGTCACAGGTCACAGCCATGGCCTTGGAACGGAAGCGGACTACGCTACGATAAAGTACTATCCGGACGGAGACACTGCCTGGATCAGAAGGTACAACGGAACCGGCAACTCCGACGACCAGGCTCTGGCCATAGCAGTGGATGGTTACGGTAACGTGTATGTTACGGGATACAGCACCGGCGCTGAGACGTACAGGGACTATGCTACTATCAAGTATTACTCGAACGGAGACACCGCCTGGGTGAGGAAGTACAACGGCACCGCGGACAGCAACGACGTCGCCCGCGACATAGCCGTGGATGGTTCTGGGAATGTGTATGTCACAGGGTACACCGGCAGCAGTGAAACACGAGAAGACTATACGACCATCAAGTACTCTCCCAGCGGAGACACGGCTTGGGTGAGAACGTACGACGGATCTGGGCATGTCAATGATTGTGCCTATAGCGTAGCCGTAGATCCTTTGGGCGGCGTTTGCGTGACCGGGTACAGTTATGGAGACGGGGCCGGTTACGACTACGCAACGATCAAATACTACCAGGATGGGGATACCGCCTGGGTGAGAAGGTACAATGGGAGAACCGCCCGTGCCTTGGCAGTAGATGATTCAGGTAACGTATGTGTGACTGGAGAAAGTGTCGGCGATTTCTGTACCATCAGATATTATCCCAACGGAGATACCGCTTGGCTGAGAAAATACAATGGACCGGCGAGCGCAAGGGACGAAGCTTGCGCCCTTGCGGTGAATGACGTTGGCGACGTTCACGTAACCGGGTATAGTTACGGCGTTGGGACCAGCACCGACTACGCTACCGTGACCTATGATGAGAACGGCGACATGCTCTGGTTGGCCAGGTACGACGGACCCCCAAGCTACGGTGATGTGGCTTACGCCTTAGCGTTAGACCAAGTCGGCAACACCTATGTCACCGGAGGCAGCATCGGTGACGGTACATCTTGGGATTTCGCCACAATAAAGTATGCTGAGGCTTTGCAGCTAACCTTTCCCAACGGGGGAGAAGTCCTGAACGTGGATGCTACATACGGCATAGCTTGGGACCAATTCGGCGTGAAAAATGTGAGCATAGAATACTCTACAGATCAGGGTTCCAGTTGGAGTCCCGTTACGGTCGTAGCCGGATCAGACGGGAGCTACCCCTGGAAGGTTCCCAACACTCCTTCTGATCACTGCCTGGTCAGAATCTCCGATACACGCGACGGCGATCCTGCCGACACCAGTGACGCCTGCTTTCTTATCGTCTGCAATCCAGGCATCGCAGTAAATTGGCCCAATGGAGGGGAAGAACTGCACGTCGACGTCACCTACGACGTAACCTGGGACCTCTTCTGCGTGGACAGTGTGAAAATCGAGTACTCAACCGATCAGGGTTCCGGCTGGCTTCCCATCGCCGTCGCCAGCCGCTCAGACGAGAGCTATCCGTGGAAAGTACCTAACACTCCGTCCGAAGAGTGCCTGATAAGAATCTCGGATGCGCAGGACGGCGACCCTGCCGACACCAGCGATGGCTCTTTTGCTATAGTCTGCCAACAAGAAATTGAGGTGAGGTCCCCGGACGGAGGAGAAAGATGGAGGACAGGCGACCAGTACAGCATTACGTGGGACTATATATGTTTCTATGATAGCGTGTCGATCGAGTATTCGACTGATGCTGGGGCAACTTGGAATATCATTGTGGATACAACTGAAAACGACGGCATTCATCCCTGGACCGTCCCAGAGGCGCACTCCGAAAGCTGTCTGGTCAGAATCTCGCACGCCTTGGACAGTATTCCGTCTGACACAAGCGACGGTTTCTTTTGCATGGTTCCGTGGATTCGAGGCGATGCCAACGGGGACGGGATGATTGACGTGGCAGATCCCATCTATATACTCAACTATCTGTTCAAGGCCGGAGACCCTCCGACGCCTCCCGAGGCCGGTGATGCGACCTCCAACGGCGTGGTCGATCTCGGCGACTGTGTTTTCCTGCTCGGCTACCTTTTCAAAAACCATCCAGCTCCGGGTTGTTAGCTGAAGGTCACTCTTGGCCTGCCCTGGAACACGCGCGTTTCCTCGACAACGGGAAAGGGTGGATGATAAAATCCGTCCCGGCTGCTGGGCCTCGCCTATCTCGATTCTCTGTGAAGGTAACCTTTAATACTGCGACTGAAGATGCGGCCAAGAGACAGGCAGAAGCCGCCGGGCTTCTGCCTGTCCTACTTGGACCGTTTGGTATGCTATAAATGTAATCGAGGTGGAAGAAACGATAGGTGCCGAGCTGTAATCGGCTCAAGCACAATGAAATCTATACTCATGTTCCGAGCGGTCAGCGTTTTCTGGGCTCATTGCTGACTATAGAGATCTCCTGTGTTCCCGAAAACGTCTCGCCCGAGCTTGTTTCCCCTTCCAGGATAAATGTGGTGAGTTTGTCGTAGTCGTCGGGCCCCAGCTGAGCCTTGATGTCATCCATGGAGAACTTCGCCACGAAATTGCCGCAATCGTCCTCTTTCCACCAGCTGATGGGCACCGGGTCAAAATCGGTGACGGTCAAGTCCAAAGTCACAGTCGGGGCATTCACAGCGTGGAAATCGATGTTCGTATGAACAGTCAGAACCGTACTGTTGCTCTGAATGATCAGAGTGTTCGGTGACACGTCAATGGTGATCTCGAGAGCCTGGCATCCTGTCGGCGCCAGAAAGAAGGCTGCTGTTGCCAACGCCAGAAGCCAAACAGGGCTGAAGAAGAACTTCTTGGTTTTTTCCGTTGTCACGTCATTACCTCCGCAAGAAAAGGTTTTTCCTCCTATCAGTGGACACATGCAACTTCTGCCTTTGCTTTTTTCTCACCTCCTTTCTGCAACCTCATCGAAAAGGTGTCGCCAGCTATCCCTCAGAAACAGTCTGGATGAGACCTAGGCTTGTGGGCAAAGCAATCTCCACCGGCCCTGCAGGCTGCCCTTTCTGCCTTTCTCGCCGCCAACCCTGAAGTGACCGCCGACAACTCCCTTTCTTTGACCGTTCCGGTCAAGCCACTCTCCCACGAATGCCCCCCCGTCCTCCCCATACGAGTGCGAATACTCCCATCTGGCACGGATCAGCCATTTGAACTCTCCGTTCGGCCCGATGCACTTTCCAAAGAAGACCTGCTGGCCGTTATTTCTCTTGCCCCAGTGTCCCTGGAAGTGGCCAGCCAGGCTTCCGTCGCGACTGATCCATTTCCCCCTAACCACGCCCTGGTGCCTCTGCGTCCTTATCCATCTGCCCTCCAGAAATCCATTGCCGCAAGGAACCAGCTGCTTCTTGTAGCCTGTGAAGGCAATCTCGTTCCCCTCGTCGCCAACTGGATAGACCACATCGATGGAATCGAGCTCGGAGTAATCAAAGGTCTTGCTGAAAGGCAGGGAGGAAAAGATGAAATTTCCTTCGGCACTGCCGGTGTCGTTCGGCGGAACCACGATGGCCAGGTAGACGCCGTCGAAGTGTGGACCAGTGTAGGAGGTCCACTCCAGGGTCTGACGGTCCGGACGCGGCCTGTGAATCCAATCTCCCCGATCAAAACGTATGGTCCTCAACAGCACCAGGATTCCCTTGTCAACCTGCGCTGAGCCGCTCCAGTCGGTCACCGTCGTGACCGTCGTGTCCCAATCCAGTCTTCCCCAGGTGATTCTGAGGAAGTAAACGTCCACCAGCGAATCCTCGATATCCTCGGCGATCTGGGGATCAGTGATCAGAAGATCGTTTACCTCTCCATCCTCTCCGAATTCGGCCAATATGGCTGGATCGCCGAAACCGGGAGCCTCATTGGTGGCCCTATATCCGCCGAATTCATCCTCCAAATCAGGCACCTCGACTTGAGTTTCGCTGCCGTTGATCTCCTTGCCCGAGTTGAAAATGCAGCCGCTGACCAAGAATGCGGCCAGGAAGAGGCTGACGAGGATACTGATAAAGTATCTGAATCTCACTTAACACCTCCTTTTAGGATTTCCGATTCACACCACTCAGCTTATCATCCAAGTTTGGCGCCAATGTCGACAAGTCCATAATGCAAGAGCGATGCCAAAAAGAGATGGAATGGACTTGCTGTTACTATTCTTTTGCGAGTCAACGAATTAATAAGTGTGCGAAAACTGCTTTGTATCGAGGAAGACTTTGTAAAGCGAACTTGAACGTACAGCCAACTGATCGTATTGTACCGCATGGTACACGTGTGGTCATCTGAGGAGAACAAATCGCCCGCCCTGGCGATTCTCTCCCGGAGACTCTCTTCGTTTTCCCCTATAAGACAGAAGCTGATCAGAACGAGCGCCGCCTTCTCCCGCACAGCCGAACATTTAACTTGTCTGGCATAGGCTGGATCATTATCTTACCTGGGAACCTGCAGACTCTGTGTTCGTATTTTACAGAGTGTGTCCATAGACATCCAACTCTAACTTCCGGAGGTTTCGCCATGCGAGTCCCGAGCTTGCGCAAACCGTATTCTTCTTTGTTTCCGACTCTGCTTCTGGGCCTGATGGTCCTGCTTCTTTTTCCCTTTGCAGGTGAATTGAATTCTCAGGAGGCAGTCGTGTCAAAAGGCCCCCCAGAGGCTGCTGTGGAAAACGTGGTGGAGACGATTCATGGCCAGAGAGTGGAAGACCCATATCGCTGGCTGGAGGACGCGGAGAAGGCAGAGACGAAGAGGTGGGTCGACGACCAGATTGCATACACCAAGTCTGCTCTGAATAATCTCCCCTATCGCGACAGGATCAACAAGCGGCTGGAAGAGCTTTTCTCCATAGGTTATATCGGATCGCCGAAGATACGTAAAGAACGGTACTTCTACGAAAAACGCGAGGGGAAACAGGATCAGCCGGTCCTTTACGTGCGAGAAGGTGCGGGAGGCAAGGAGAAGGTACTGGTGGACCCCAACGCTCTCGATAAGAAGGGATTGGTCTCACTCGACTGGTGGTTTCCTTCGGACGACGGCAGGCTGCTGGCCTACGGCCTTTCCAGGGAGGGCACGGAACAGAGTACCCTTTACATAATGAACACCGAGACCGGCGAGAAACTATCGGAAGAGATCACCAGGACAAGGTACACCGCTTTATCCTGGAAAAAGGACAACACCGGCTTCTTCTAT
>JABAOC010042931.1_pt1 | contig 16205 bp, 10 predicted proteins | sample 7062161 | NCBI WGS metagenome assembly JABAOC01 (sample SAMN14538625, study PRJNA623070) | marine sediment metagenome | biome: marine biome [ENVO:00000428]; feature: marine pelagic biome [ENVO:01000023]; material: deep marine sediment [ENVO:00002113] | place: India: Gulf of Khambhat ... | reverse complement strand
TGGTAGAATCTTAAGACAAAGATTAATCCTCACCATTCAGCGTGAGGGGATTTGCCTTAGAGTTTTGTAAGTGCGTCGTAGGTTTCAGGTCTGCGGTCTCGAAAGAATTGCCAAATGTTACGGACTTCTTTGATCATATCCAGATCCAAATCAGCAATCACCAGATCATCTTCTTCTCGACTTCCAATTGCTAGAATATTACCTCGTGGATCACAAAAATAAGAACTGCCATAAAAATGGCCGATATTCCATGGCGCTTCCACCCCTACTCGGTTTATAGCTCCAACAAAATACCCATTCGCAACGGCATGAGCTGGTTGTTCCAGTTTCCAGAGGTATTCGGATAACCCCGCTACAGTGGCAGAAGGATTAAAGATAATTTCAGCGCCATTGAGCCCTAATGCTCGAGCGCCTTCAGGAAAATGTCTATCGTAGCATATATACACTCCAATCTTTGCGTAGGCAGTGTCAAAAACAGGATACCCTAAATTACCAGGTCTGAAGTAAAATTTCTCCCAAAAGCCCGGATCAAGGTGCGGAAGATGATTTTTCCGGTATTTTCCCAAAAAATTGCCATCGGCATCGATAACAGCGGCTGTATTATAGTAAATGCCAGGAATGTCTTCTTCATAGATTGGAATTATAAGGACCATCTTATGTTCTTTGGCATGTTTGGTTAATCTTTTGACTGTGGGACCATCTGGAATCTTTTCAGCAAGCGCATACCATCGCCTGTCTTGTTCTGCACAGAAATACGGTCCATAAAATAATTCTTGAAGACAGAGGATTTGGACTCCTAATTTTCCAGCTTCTTCAATTATTTTTTCATGCTTTACGATATTAGCTTCTTTGATTTCTTCTAGAGATGATTCTGCTGGATTTTTCACATTCTTCGTCTGAAATAAACCGCACTTAACGTTATTCATGATTTCCACCGCTTAATTGCGTTTGTTATGTGTAATCAAATTGTCTTTGAAGGATATCTTTTCACATATTTCCCGTAGACCTTTCACTTAAGCAGCTACCTGACATTTTCAATTTAGCTTTATCTTACCGACTTTGATGCTTATATCAGCTGCGATTTTTTCTTGAGATTATATGCTTGAGCCCGTCCATAAAGTTTTATTCACTAAAACCCAGCCTCAATTATGCCTTATTATGGGATCAACCATGAGTCCGGAACCCTAAAACGGGTAATGGTTCATCATCCCGGTAAAGAGCTTGAAGAAGCCAACCTAAACCCAGTAGATCATCACTTTGACCAACCAGTTAATATCAAACGCTTCGCCCAGGACCATAAAGAACTCATGGAAAAATTAAAAGAAGCGGGAGTTGAGGTACTAAATATACGCGAACTGGTAGCAGACAAGCCTGAGATTATAAAGCAAATAAATCAATGCCCCAACCTAGTCTTTGTAAGAGACAGCAGCACCATAACAAATAATGGGGCTTTTTTATTCAGAATGGGCCTACCTACCAGGCGTCTAGAGACCCCAATAATCAAGATAGCCCACGAATCTCTCGAAGTCCCCATTGCCCTTACAATCGAAAAACCCCAGAGCTTTGAGGGAGGTGGAATTGCACTCTTGGAAAATAGGGCGGCTGTGGCAGGATTATGCGATAGATCTACTCAAGGAGCATTAACAATGATGGGGGATTTTCTGTTAGATAAACGGCTCATCGATCTATGGATCGAACTTAAAATGCCTAAGGGCAGTATACACATTGATGGTGAATTCGCTGAACTCCCAGGCAAAGTGGCAATAAGCTTTCCTGACGTTTTAGATAAGGTATATACGATTTTCCGGACAAAGACAGAGAGATGGGAAGGTAACTTCATCGAATGGCTTAGGGAAGAGGGTTGGGACATCCTTGAGATTACTGAGCAAGAGTGCTACGATATGGCAGCTAATTTCCTAGTTGTAGCCAAGGATCTGGCTTTCCATATTACTGGGAACTCCCGTGTGATGGAAGAAGTCAAAAATCGGGGTATCAATGTAGTTCAAATTCCGGGAGAGGAGATGCGGAAAGCTAATGGGGGGATTCATTGTATGACATGCCCAATACTAAGAGTTTAGATGATGTTAATAGATAAAGGACTTCTTTTTTGCTTTTGTCCGTTTTTTCTTCTTTAACATTCCCATCAATGTAACGAAAATCGTTGAACGTTTACTAAATCACTTATTCAGTAATCTACTTGTTTCATTATTAACCCCAATATTTATAGGGACGAATGTTTTCTAACGGCCTGGAGACAATAGCTTAAAGGAAATAAGTAGGTTTTACCAACCATTTTGGTCTTATATTAAGCTTGCTAGCTTCGTTTGTGCTTTAAAAGAAGGGTGAGGAATTTCTACTCTTCAATTATCACGTGGTGATTCTAATTGATCGAATTCAAAGAAGGACGAATGTATATCGATGGAATCAATCCAGAACGCCTCGCCGAAGAATATGGAACCCCTTTGTATATTTATGATGCAGATACAATTCGCACACGCTTTAGAAAATTGCGCCAGAGTCTCACAATTCCTAATACAAGGATCTACTATGCAGCAAAAGCAAACACAAATATTGCCATCTTGCGATTATTTCGCGATGAAGGAGCTTATATTAATGCCGTATCTCCTGGAGAAATCTTCTTAGCCATGGAAGCAGGTTTTAATTCGAATCAAATTATGTTTACGGGTGATAATCTTCCCGTAGAGGACATGAGATATGCGATAAATAAAGGTATCCTTGTTAATCTTGATTCCCTTTCTCAATTGGTGACTTATAGTAAATTGAACCCTGCCGCTCCAATATCGCTGCGAATTAATCCTGGAATTGAAGCAGGGTTCCATCATCATGTCATAACCGCGGGTCCTCGAAGTAAATTTGGAATTGATCCAGTAGAGCTTAAAAAAGCCAAGGAAATTGCAAAGGCCGCACAATTGGAAATTATCGGCTTACACATGCATATCGGCTCAGGTATCCTCCATGGTGATCCCCTGCTTAAAGCCGCAGAAACCCTTCTAAACCTTGCAAAAAGATTTGAGGATCTCCAGTTCATTAATTTTGGTGGAGGACTTGGAATTCCCTACAAATCGAATGAAAAACCCATCAATATTGAAACTTACTGTCATTCATTAATCGAACGCTTTGTTAATTGGACTGAGAAATATGGAAAGCAATTAATTTTGGCAATTGAACCTGGAAAATTTCTAGTTGCGGAATCTGGAGTATTATTAACCCGAGTCACAGCGATTAAAGCGAAAGGGCATAAGAAACTCATTGGTGTCGATACTGGATTCAACCATCTACTTAGACCTGCCCTATACAATGCCTACCATGAAATAATCCCGGTAAACAAAACGAGAACCTCGCCCGAATGGACTTCCGATATTGTTGGATATATTTGTGAAAACAGCGACTTTCTAGCTAGAGATCGTCCATTTTATGCAGTAAACGAAGGCGATTTGCTAGCTGTAATGAATGTCGGTGCTTATGGTTTTTCAATGGCGTCTAACTATAATAGTCGGCTGCTTCCTGCGGAGGTTCTAATATCAAACAGTGAAGTCCGCTTAATAAGGCGAAGGCAGGTCTTAGAAGATCTCTTAAGAGGCCAATAAGGCCATTTACGGAGTTTTATGACCAAAAAACACTCTTTCACATAACTCTCATACAATAAGGAGCGAAGAACATTCTACTCTTCAATTATTACTTCTTCCATCCAATCGCCATATGAATGGAATAGGTCTACATAGATGTTCTTGACTGTTTTTTGATGCACAAAGAACGTTGTTTCCCACCACAGTGGATAGGTTGGAAGATCCCGCATGATATTGATCTGGATCTGTTTGTAAAGGTCATAACGCGTATTTTCGTCTAGGGTTACGGCAGCTTGGTCGATAAGGGTATCTGTTTCGGGATTTGAATACTTGGCATAATTTAAGCCAAAGGTCTCACTAACCGAATGGAACATCGTTTTAAAGACCCCTAGAGGTTCTGGAGGTCTTGGACTAAGGATAAGCCATCCCACGCAATAATCGGCATCCATGAACATTCTATTAGTCCATTCACTTATCTCTTCTTGAACTATCTTTAGCCGAATGTTTGCTCTCTCCCACTGTTTCTTCAACATTAAGGAGATGGCTTCATAATAAGGAAAGGTTACTCCATGAAAAACTAGATTTATACCATAAGGATAGCCCGCCTCAGCCAAAAGGATCTTTGCTTTCGTGATATTGTAGGGATATAAATACTCTAGTAGAAGATCTTCCTCCTTAATTGATCCCATATAATTTGAATTTAGAAGTCCTACAGCTTCGATATAGATACCTTCGAGAAGCTGGTCGACAATTTCCTTCTTGTTTGTAGCAAAAGCTATTGCTTGTCTAACTCTCATATCTGCTAAGGGTTTTCTCCCATCAGGAGCTATCCATTCGAAGTTGAAAGAGAGTCCGACGGTTTTTAATCCTAGTCTCGCAGTAATTTCAATGTCGTGGCTCCTATTTGCCATACTCCATAATTCAAGGGTTTCAGGTGAACAAATGTCTATTTCATCACTAGTTAGGGCATTGTATCGAACGATTTCATCTGCATAAGGAATGAATATTATCTGGTCTAGCCAGGGTTTTGGTCCATAATAGTCATTGTGTTTTACGATGACAAATTCATTGCTTGAAGTCCAACGATTGAATTTGAAGGGCCCGCTCCCAATAGGATATTTCCAATATTCCTCACCGTAGTCTTCAATAGCTTGCTTATTGATGATTGCGCCATTTCGGTAAGGAGCTAAATTCCAAAGGAGTCCCACGTCCATTTGATGAAGGTGAAAAATAACCGTGTAATCATTAACGGCTTCTACTTTGTCGATATTTTTAAATGCCGCTCCATAAATGACTTCATGAGGCGCAAGGTCATGCATTCCTTTAAGTCGTTCTATAGTATAGACTATATCGTGAGCTGTGACCTCTCCATAGTCTTTGCCTGCATAAGGAGTACCGGGTATGCCAGGATGCCATTTTATGCCTATTCTGAGCTCAAAGGTGATTGTTAAACCATTTGAGGAAATAAGACCATTTTTTACACTCGGTACTTCCTTAGCTACATCTCCGACCATGTTGAATGTTCCTGGTTCAAATCCGATCAGATAGCTGTAGATGTTGGAAATAATCGCATGATCAGAACTCCAAGTAAAACGAGCAGGATCCATGAATCCAGGTTCATGATTGTGACCAATACGAAGAACACGCATTTTTTCTTGTCCGATACAGCCAGTAAAGGTCATTGCAACGAAGATACTGACTATTACTAATCCTCGAGTACTCTTATTCATGATTTTCTTGTTTTTAGGGTGACTTTTTTTCATAATAATTACTCCTTCTTCGCTGTGAAATGTAAAATAGAAAGTAAATTTTTAAGCTGTTTTTGCTTGAAGATATCATTAACTATAGTTAAAAGGGTTTTTCTGACCCCAAATTTGCCAGTCAACGGAATCAACTGGAAATGATCTACAGTTGATTTGTTGTGGACCTTATACTCATGTAACTTTTCTTTTCTTAGATCAAATTCTGTTCTAACGTAAATATTGCTATAGTATGTGGGGGATTGGAAAATTTTTTCTATTAGGGCTTTTATAAATATAATAGCGAGGATGTTTGTCCTTCAAGGGGAAGAGAAAAGTCTTGAACTTGAAGTGTACGACGAACAGCTGACCTAGTCAGGTGAATAGGGCTATTGGTATAGGGAAAGATGAATACATTATGGGGGAGCAGCAATAGATGCACGCTTACTCTAATAAAGATTGGTGAGACATGTTATGATTCGAAAAACAATTAGAGAAATGCCTAAAAACATGTTTTCAAACTTATTACCTAGGAAAAAACCCAGCAACTGTAGAAAAGCCCGACAGGAATATTTTAAATCCTATAGACTCTTCAGATCTTTCAAATTGAAGGAGGAGGCGAGATGAAGGGAAAAAAGATCATTAAATTAAGTAGTATTCTTCTCCTTGCAGTATCTTCGCTGATTCTTGTCATCGGATCGGTGGCGGCTGAGCCCTTTGAAACATTAAATATCGAAGTGTCAGGCCAAGTCGATGAAGGAATAAAATTCATTATTGAGGGCTATCAAGTCCAATTCGCAGTGGCTGTTAATTCTTCATCTCGTTACGAGTCTTATTCGTCTCAAAGCGATAATATTACAATAGTCACTATTTGGGCACGGGAACCTGGGAGCTATATCTTTGCCCTCACCTATGTGGTCAATGGCCCCACCAATTTGACAATATTTCATCGAAGCCAGACGGATGAGGGGATGGGGATTGGGTATAAAGACATTGAGCTAGCCACCTTCCAAAGAACGGGAATGGGAGTTGATCTTGAATATATGGCTGAGGTGAACTACTCTGCGACAGGTGAACCGACCACCGGTAACAATGAGCCAGATCCATCCGCAATTGTTGAAAAGACTGTGAGTCTTATCAGTTTGTTACCCATTCATCAATTTATTTTAGCAGTTTTTTTCTTAATACTATTTCCGATGGGCCTTGTAGCCTATAGAATGACTTTGCCCGATAAGAAAGCAAGAAATTTACCCCATGAAAATGTGAAATATCGGCTTTACAGCACCTATCTCCGATGGCTTTTCTTCCTAAACCTTGCAACACCTTTTATTCTCTTAGTACAAGGTACATTCACTGGGCAATTCGTCCTCGGTTTTATTGTGTTTCAAGCGATCATCTTCGGAATGAGCGCTTTGATGCAGCGAAAAGCCCGAAACATCGATTTTGACTATGAAGAACGCATGTTAATGAAAGGATATCCACCCCCGGAGGAAAAAGATATTGATTTGGGGGAAATAGAAGAAGGAGACAGACGCGGAACAGAGGAGTCATAATATGCAACACTCATACAAGCGGGAGAAAGGCTTTGAGCCGTGGTATGTGCGACATCCACACCTTAGGAGGTACTGCCATTGGTTCTTGAAAGCTATTGATCCTGAGTATCGAACTTGGAAAAACGCTCAATTGAGTCGTAAACAGAAAATCGAATACCGAAAGAAGATTCGGCGACAACTTATCCACCGCAGATGGAATATGGTGGGGCGGGAAAAAGAGTACGACCGTCTGATGCATGCTGCCTTCTTTCATGTATTGAAGGACAAGAAAACGTTAGAAACAACAAAACTGCCACCTGCAAAAATCTTCTTCTTTCGAGGAGATACGGGAACAGGAAAGTCGATGATGGCCAAGATCCTCACGAGAGAGGTTTTTGAACTCGGATTGAGTGAAAATTTATTTGTTAGACCAATTATTGTGAAAGCTTCCGATGTCTTCTCTAAATGGTACGGAGAATCTTCAGCTAAGCTCGGTAATATTTTGCAAGATGCCATGAAATCGCCTGCAATTCTGTTCATTGATGAATTTGATGCGTTCTCACAGAAAAAAGATGTGGGCTCATCCTCCTCAAGAGAGGATACCAAAGTTGAAAGTGCAATCTTGACCTATTTCGATGAGATCGTAGATTCTGACTGTTCGCTTCTGGTTGCTTGTGCGACAAAGAATATGGAACGGGTTCGAAGCGATATTCGTCGCAGAGGAGAGATTGTAGATTTCGACGAAGGAATTACCCCAGAAATGCTCCTAGGAATCACAAAGAATACCTTAGTAGGATTTAATATCGATTTGGACTACCGGAAGGTTTTCTTCGAACTGGAAAGAAATGCGACAGAAATCGGAGTCAATTTAACTCCAAGTGACATTGTAAGCGTAATTCAATTGGTAACAACTCGATGGAGCATGAAGGCTCGAATAGACCCAACAGAGCAGAAATTGGGTATTAAGGAGTTCCAAGATGTCAAAAAACACCTCCGAAGACATGTTCAAGCAGAGTTATCTGAAGAAGTCGCCAGTACAATTATGCGTGTTCGACCTAAGACCCGCCTAGAAGACGTTGGGGGACTGTTTGGCATCAAGGAAAAAATATTCAAGATTGTAAGCCTAGCACTCGACCGAGAACTCAGTATTGCCGCCGGATACACCCCACCAAGAGGGTTCCTCCTGTATGGCCCCCCAGGAACAGGTAAGACATTGATTGTTAAGGCCTTGTGTGGGACATTCCAAGTCCCCTTTTTTACAGTTAATGCCGCCCAATTAATGTCAAAATGGGCTGGAGAAGGCGAGAAGAATATTCGTCACCTTTTCGAGATTGCTCGTCGCGAGGGAAGTGCTATTATCTTCTTTGACGAATTTGATGCGATTGCGCGGAAACGGGGCACCTCTGTTAGTGAAGTTGGAGATAAGATAGTCAATCAGATTTTAACAGAATTAGATGGGATGACACCTAATGAGGGAGTGATCGTGTTTGCAAGCACGAATCGGATGGACATCATTGATCCGGCTGTACTAAGTCGGTTCAAGCCGTACATTGTTGAAATTCCCTATCCCCGGGACGACACTGAACGTATCTCCATTCTCGAGAAACATTTGCAACATTTTGTAGATCTCTTAGGACCAGAAGTATCCCCTAGAAAAATCCTCTACCTCTTCGGAAACCGAACAATGAGCGGACGCGATATTGATAAACTGGTAGGAGAAGCAAATCGGATTAGAATTCAGGAATTATTTGCAGGACACCGTTACATCAAACAGCTGAAGTTTGGAAAAGGTGCTCAAGCAGAAATCTCCATGGATTTATTTGAGGATGACTTACACCGCCTTTTCTCAAACCTGAATATTGACCATGAGGATAATTCCCTAGATCTTGATGTATCCTTTCTTGAAATACTTATTGAAAGCTACCCGTTGAGACTTGTCCACTTCGCAGAGGCCATAGACCAAATCAAGGACAAGAAAATCGACGAACTACGCTCATATCAAGACTTTGTTCTCCCACAGAAGCCAACAGTTGGAAAAGTTTGTGGCTTGGCTGCTGTGATGGAGGGGCAGGAGGGAATTGTTGGAGTGGTTGAATGCCATGTTAAGAAAGGTACGGGAAAAACCGTTGTCACTGGGAGCGTTCGAGAGAGTATCAAAGAAAGTATTGAAAATGTGAAAGCCTATTTAACCTGGAAGTATGGGATCGATTTTTCAACAAAAGATATTTTCATGGAGCTTGTTACTCCCCTCGAAGGAGTAGATTACGAAGAACATAAAACCTCAGGGCCCAGCGCGGGAGTCACCTTTGCAATCGCCCTGATATCTGCGCTTTTAGATGTTCCAGTGAAGTCCGATGTAGCAATGACTGGAAAAATCACAATCCGGGGCGAAGTTGGACCAGTGGGCGGACTGGATTTTCGGGGGAGTGGAAAACTTGTGGCAGCCCTCGAACGTAATCTACGGATGGTAATCATCCCGCAAACTAATTATATGCGCCTCGAGAAAGATGAACTCGCCCGGATCGAAGAGAAGAAGATCTCAGTTGTGGGTGTCAGACATATTGAAGAGATTTTTCCGATCGCATTCGGGGCAATTGATCTCCCTGCAAAACTAGAAGAGTTCTCCTTCCTCAGTGGGGAGGAGGTGCCAAGTCCTAAGCCACTTATGAAGGTATCCCAGCCCAAAATCATAAGTTCACGGCAGAAGGAAGAGCCCATTATCTCAATTGATGCTGATACCGATACATCAATCCCTTAATCTTCTCGAATTTAGCAATTATACAAGCTCATGTGAATTTAGTTTTTAAATGAGCCGAAGGTTCAGCTGCAGAACAGCTCTACTGAGTAAAATCTATATATCATATCTTCTTAGTTAGAAAGCATGAGCTAAGGCATCTGAGATCTATCACTCAAAAGGGAAAAACTTTTTTCATCTTAGCGGTTCTAGGGAGTCAAGGACATATGGCACAGAACGGTGGTAGGATTGTTCAGCAAAGAATTTCTGAAAAAATTAAAAGAGAACGAAAGTGAATGGCAAAACACTACACTAACAAAATATACCAATAAGTTTCCTGAAAGACTAACAAATTTCAAAACAGCTTCAGGAATCCCCATTAAACAGATCTATACACCCGCAGATATTGAATCTCTTGATTATGAGCGGGATTTAGGTCAGCCTGGTACTTATCCCTATACCCGTGGGCCTCATCCAACGATGTACCGAGGACGGTTGTGGACCCTACGCCAGTTTTCAGGTTACGGGTCGGCCGAAGAAACAAATCAACGGTTCAAGTATCTTTTGGCGGAGGGAGAGACGGGGCTTTCAACCGCATTTGATTTTCCCACCATCAACGGCTATGATTCGGATTCCCAAAAAGCTATCGGTGAGGTAGGAGTCTGTGGAGTGGCAATAGATACGCTAGAAGACATGGAACGTCTTTTTGAGGGAATTGCCTTAGATCGTGTGACGACCTCAATGACGATCAATATGCCTACCCCTGTCCTTCTAGCCATGTATTTAGCTGTGGGGGAAAAACAAGGAGTCCCTATGAACCAACTTGGCGGAACAGTTCAAAATGACGCCTTGAAGGAGTTTATCGCGCAAAAATCGTTTATCTTCCCGCCTGATCCAGCAGTTAAGTTAGTTATAGATGTGGTAGAGTACTGCACAAAATATGTGCCGAGATGGAATACTATAAGCATAAGTGGTTATCACATCCGCGAAGCTGGGGCCACCGCTGTTCAAGAATTGGCGTTCACGTTGGCAGACGGGTTAGCTTATGTTGATTCTGCAATAAAACGCGGTTTAGATATTGATAAGTTTGCACCACGCCTATCTCACTTTTTTGCAGCCTATAATGATCTCTTTGAAGAAGTAGCGAAATTTCGGGCAGCCCGACGAATGTGGGCGCGCTTTATGAAGGAGCGTTTTGGAGCAACAACGCCTCGCTCCATGTGGATGCGATTCCATACCCAGACTTCTGGTTTTGCTCTTACAGCACAACAACCTGAAAACAATGTGGCGCGAGTGACAATCCAAGCATTAGCCGCAGTTCTCGGGGGAACCCAATCGTTACATACAAACAGCATGGATGAGGCGTGGGCGTTGCCCTCAAAGAAGGCGGTCCGAATAGCCGTACGAACACAGCAAATTATAGCTCATGAGAGTGGAGTTACTAATACCGTTGATCCTTTAGCTGGTTCCTATTATATCGAATGGCTAACCAATCGGATAGAAGAAGAAGCGATGAAATATATAGACCAAATTGATGAAATGGGTGGGATGGTTGAAGCCGTTAAGAGAGGTTATCCTCAACGAGAAATCGCGAAAAGCGCCTATCAGTTCCAACGCGAAGTTGATGAACAAAAGCAAATAATTTGTGGAGTGAATGAATATGCAGATCCTGATGAGCGCATTGAAATCCCACTTCTCCGGATTGACCCGGAAATTGAAAGGAGACAGCTAGAAAGGCTCCGCCAAGTGAAACAGCAACGTAATCAAGCAAGTGTCGAACGGGCTCTTAATAAACTGGAGAAAGCTGCAGAACGAGATGAGAATGTTATGCCGTATGTTATTGAAGCTGTGAAAGACTCTTGTACTCTTGGGGAGATCATCGATACCCTCAAAACCGTCTATGGTGAGTATCAAGAGAAAAGTATTTTTTAAAAGGAGAAGACCCCAATGGAAGCTGAAACTAAGATGATAAAAGTCCTCATTGCGAAGCCGGGACTGGATGGCCACGATCGCGGAGCTAAGGTAGTCGCCCGAGGCTTGCGGGATGCCGGTTTTGAAGTCATCTATGCAGGTTTGCGTCAAAATCCAGAGCAAATTGTTGAGACAACCATCCAAGAAGATGTAGATGTCATAGGATTGAGTATTTTGTCTGGGGCTCACCTCGCGTTGTTACCCAAAGTCACAGCCCTCCTAAAAGAGGAAGGTATCGACGATGTCCTCGTTCTAGCGGGGGGTACGATCCCGGATGATGATTTAATAAAGTTAAAAGAAGCGGGTATCGAAGAAATATTCCGTCCGGGCACCAAACTACAGGAAATCGTGGAATATATTCGAACACACATTAAAAGATAGATATACACTTCTATTCTCAAGGCAACTCGGTTAGAGAATAGAGATAGCGTTTTATCTCTTAATCTGTGGATCACCAAACACGTAATTTTTAAAAGCACCTTTAGGCGGGAATTGGGAGCGGTTTTTAACTTAATAAGTAAATTCAACTGGGGCTAAAGGCGTTGTAAGAATCACCGCTTGTTCTGACCCCCAACAGACTTGAATACGTGCATATAATTTCGTCCCTTCTTCTAGATCTGGAGAGAAAATAGTAGATCGATCGTTAGTGAATTCGAGATTTTTGATCTCTCCTGGTTTAATAGAATTATTTACAGAATCTAAGGGCTCAAGTTGAAACGTATGAAGCGCCCTTGTGGTATCTGCAAAATAGATAGTGGTTCTAACCGCTGTAAGTCCAGTTAGGGGGACGTTCCCCCAATTTTTCACAGTAATTTCGAGCACCAAGTAGAAGGGAGGGCCTTCTGGTGGGATGATAGGCATAAAATTTTGCCAAAAGATAGCATTTGCCTCAAACACCACATTATCCACCTGAATTGGGGCCACTACGTCTGTTGGAGGTTCTTCTGGTGGGGGAACCTGTTGATTTGCTTTGTAATGAAAGACCATAACTAGAACCACCCCTATAACCAAGATTAGCCCGAACAAGGCCAGAAATAACCTATTTGTACTCCTCATGATTATTCCTCATAATATCTAGATCATTTATCAATTATCAAGGATTATCAAGTTCGTTGCTTACAACTGCTCAAGATTTCGCAAGCCCTGAATGATATGATCAGGTTTTGGTGGTTCAATTGTGGAGTGATCCAATCTTATCCCGTAACTCGGTTCTTTCACTTCTCCAACAATTGCTACAGGAAGACTCCTCTTTAAAATTTGGACGCACTCATCGGCACGTTCTTCTTCTACAACGAGAACCATCGTGCCAGAAGAGATAAGTTGGAAGGGATCAATGTCTAAAATTTCGCTTATTTGAACGGTTACTTCAGAAACAGGAATTTGATCCTTATTGATCTGTGCTCCGAGCCCAGTAGGTGATATTGCTTCATATAAAGCTCCAAGAATCCCACCTTCTGTTGCATCATGGATAAGACCCGGCTGGATCGTCTTGTTGATGGTAAGCGCACGGTTTACTATGCTAAGATGGTTGATATATCCTGCTGCGATATTTAGGTCGCGTTCTGGCATCTGTTTGGAGAGTTTATCATGTCCCTTTCGCGCTAAGATGCTTGTTCCCTCCATTCCACTAGTTCCAGAGATTATAATTTTATTTTTTGTGTGAATCTCTCTTTTTACATAAAAATCAGAAGGGACAAAGCCAATCATTGTTCCTGCAACTATAGGATGTGGACCTTTGACATTACTCGAGATCTCAGTATGCCCCCCCAGAATTGAAATCTCCAATTCCTTACATTGACGATCTATTTCATCCTGAATTGCTAAAATTTGAGCTTTGGAGCAGTTAGGGGGGAAGATGACAGTTGCTCCAAACCCAAAAGGGATCGCTCCCGTAGTTACAATATCGTTTGCACATACACGTACAACATATTGGGCTGGGTTAGGAGTTGGGAACGTTATGGGATCCGTCTTAAGAACCAAGTAACATACGCTTGAAGTTTGATAGAAGGTTTGGGCGTGCGCTGCGGCTTGGTCAAAGTCGAGAACTGCCGCATCTAACCCAAGCCCAGGACCCAGAATAATCCCGGGGTTTAAATAGCCTTGTTTGTGGAGTAATTGTTTAAGAACATTCCAAGGTACCTTTCCTTCCTCCAAATAATCCACCTTCACAAAACAGGTATTCATTGCTATGATTTATGCCCCTATCAAGCCTTCTGTCCATACGTTCCTCAATCATTAGTGCTACAAGTACTTCGTGCCTTATACTCTGTATGGATTCCTGCCAGAAAAAACTTCAATTGATTCTCAATTTTTTTCTATACTGGTGTTGATAACCACACGGATTCAATGCAATCATATGATTGGAGTTATCGCGTCTATAATCATTGTTATATATTATAAGAATAGATATGAGCCCAATTTTTGAAGTATATCAATTATTGTTTGTGTTTTTATGTAACTTTCTTAGCTGNNCTGGTTTAAAGTAATTAAAATAATTATTCCATTTTCTTTTAGAATTTATTACCTTTTAAGCATATTTCGTGCCTAGAGATCCACTAGAGATCCAGCTGATATGAGTAAGATTTCTAATATATGTATGTTCTACTGTTTAAAACTACACAAGCACCTTTAATTATTTTATTCTCCTTAATTGTGACAAAAAAGTGTATCAATCGAGGTGAGTAAATAATATGAGAAAGAATTGTCTTATGTTTTTATTACTGTCATTTATTTTAATGAATTCGGTTGTTTTAGTGAAGGGCATTCCAGTCGTCACGTTATCTGAAACCGAGGATCCGCTCGAGATTCTCCCGGTTCGTACACAACGAGTCAATGTTCTCATTGATAATGGGTATGTTGTGACAAATGTCTCTCAAGAGTTTTATAACCCTCATGATTACCCGGTTCAGGGCACCTATTTGTTCGCGATCCCAGAAGAGGCTTTCATCTCAAATTTTTCCTTAACTCTAAAGGGTATTAAGTACTATGGCACAATTCTTCCTCGAAAACAAGCACGTGAACAGTATCAAGAAGCTGTGGAAGCAGGACGCACAGCAGCCCTTTTAGAATATGTGGGGCGAAAACTTTTCACATATGAGGTTTCTCTAGCCGCTTTTGACCTCATCAAAATCGAATTGGTCTATGAACAATTTCTAAGAAAACGCTTTAATTCCTATTCATATTTGCATCCCCTAGAGACCAAGAATTTCAATGCAATGGTCGAATCCCTAATAATGAACATAGATATTTATTCTCAAAGCGCGATTTCAAATGTTCAAGTTCAGGACTACGAGTTTAACGTGATCGACAAAACCGGGATCCATGTTCAGTTACATTATGCCCAAGAGAATATTATACCTGAGACCGATCTCGTGCTAACTTATGATGTTGCGGCCTTTCCAAAAGAAGGGACACTTCTTGTCGCTAACAGGAATGGAATCAATTATTTCATGTACGCATTTGCTCCAGTCTTAGAAGGAATGGGAGAGGCATCCCTCCCAAAAGATGTCGTTTTTGTTATGGACAAGTCAGGCTCGATGAGTGGAGAAAAGATCGAACAAACTAAAGAGGCAATGCACGATATTCTTCCCCAGCTGAATCCGAATGATCACTTCACGATCGTTTTCTACGACAGCATTATTCGAACGTACTCAGACGGTCTCCTACCAGCAGATAATAGAAACATCGCAGATGCGTTGGCTTTTGTTGATTCTCTCGATGCAGGAGGTAGTACAGACATCAATCGAGCACTTCTCGTTGCACTGGGCACGTTCCCAACTTCCGATCCGGATCGCTTGAAAATCATTGTTTTCCTGACCGACGGACTCCCCACTGCGGGAGTGGTTTATGAACCGGAAATAGTTAGTAACATAGCCAGTGCTAATGCCATGAAAGGTGTAAAAATCTTCTCATTCGGGTTTGGCTGGGATGTGAACATGGATCTGTTAGATCAAATTTCAACAGGAAACCACGGCGAAGCTACACGTATCCATCCCACTCAAAACATTGAAGAACAATTGTCTGACTTCTTTCAAACGATTTCAATTCCCCTATTAAAAGACATTTCAATCGATTTTGGTGGGTATGTCGAGGAAACCTTCCCTAAAGAGATTCCCCCTCTATTCAACGGCTCAGAGATCATCGTAACCGGCAAATACTACGGAGACAATCCCATGACAATCACGGTCACCACCGAATCTGTCCAAGGCCAAGAAATCTTCATAGGTAAATTCGATATTACAGACACAAGCCTTATGCATCCGTTTGTCCCGAAACTGTGGGCAATCCAAAAAATCAATTATCTTCTCGATCAGATCCTTCTAGAAGATGAAACACCTGCCCTCATCGAGCAAATTGTACAGCTATCAATCGATTTTAGGCTGGTTACTCCCTATACCTCCATCCTAATTGATCCAGAAGCGCTCCAAGGGGAAATATCTCAAGAAGAAGTTCTTAAAGAGGGTTCAGAGGCGGCTCAAATGGCTCCTTCCCCTGGAACTGCTCCATCGATGACAGTTACTCCCACTGTCACTACTCACGACACTTTCATGAGAGAGGAAACACCAAGTGTACCGGAAGTTAAAGGAATCTTTGTTATTATGGGACTTTTCTCATTAATAGTCTTTATTTGGATACACAAAAG
>JABAOC010009009.1_pt3 | contig 16216 bp, 10 predicted proteins | sample 7062161 | NCBI WGS metagenome assembly JABAOC01 (sample SAMN14538625, study PRJNA623070) | marine sediment metagenome | biome: marine biome [ENVO:00000428]; feature: marine pelagic biome [ENVO:01000023]; material: deep marine sediment [ENVO:00002113] | place: India: Gulf of Khambhat ... | reverse complement strand
AGCTACGATCCAGACGGCTTCATCACCGAGTATTTCTGGGACTTCGGCGACGGAACTAACACGACAGGACCAATCGTAACTCATCAATATGCTTCAAACGGAACCTTTACAGTAAGTCTAACAGTGACAGACAACTCCTCCCTCACCGACACCTACTCACAGCAGGTACAAGTCCGACCACCCCTTGCCCTCACTCTGACTCCAGACACTGGAATCGCGTCAACCACTGTCACAGGCGCAAACTTTGACCCCAACTCGGGAATAACGATCGCTTGGGACGGAACTCCAATACCTACCGTACCTCAACCTTTAACCAGCGACATGTACGGCAGCTTCGCAGCAATAATCAGCGTTCCCACCCAAGACGAACCTGGAATACATAATGTGACAGCCACTGATGAAAGCGGAAACTCAATTCAAACAACATTTACAGTACTCAACATGACTGGACCGCAAGGTCCGCAAGGACCGCAGGGAGAGCAANNGGGAGAGCAAGGAATTCAAGGTCCGCAAGGTGAGCAGGGACCAGAGGGACCTCAAGGCGAGCAAGGAATTCAAGGTCCGCAAGGCGAGGACGGACTAGAGGGACCGCAGGGAACTCAAGGTCCTCAGGGTGAACAAGGTCCACAAGGAGAAGCGGGGGCTGCAGGAGCAGCAGAACTATCGTACGCAGCAATAATACTAGCGATAATCGCCATACTCATTGCATTATACATGATGCTGAAAAAACGCTAAACCAACCCTCTCTTTTTTCTGTTCAAAAGACATCATTTACCTTAGAAAGGCAAAGCCCACGCGTGGACTCTGGAAAAGGGCAGTCTGTTTCTCCGCAGCAAGAACGCAAGTATGCCTAGACTAGCCGTGGTCAATGCAATTAAAACTCCCACTAGCAGAATAGGGAAAGGCGGTTTACCTGTTTCTCCCAGCTTAATCTGCACCTCAATTGAAGCATAACCCTTGTTTCCAGCAACGTCAACCACCGTCAAAACCACAGTGTAGTTTCCCTCATCGGGATATGCGTAGTTGACAGCTACACCAGCCATGGTTGTTCCGTCTCCGAAGTCCCACTCATAGCTAGTGATAGCACGTCTGCCGACGGAATCATAACTGCCAGAAGCGTCAAAGCCTATTGTTTCGTTGACAAGAAGCTCTCCAGAAGAATGGGTAAAAGAAGCTATAGGAGGCTCAGTGTCCACGGTAAGGTAAACTTCATTGACGTACGGGCGCATCAGTGGGTAGCTATCTCGTTGCTGCGTATCAACATCCACTATGTAAGGCTCATCTCCTATCCCATCACCATTTTCATCCACACCAGCATAGTCACTCCAGTAGTTCCCCTCAACGCCATTGTCCCAAACGTTAGCCCGGCTATTACTGGATACATGCCTACTGTTGTTGAAGAAGTTGTTGAGGTAGATACTATTCTCGCTGGAATCTTCAACCCAAATGCCAATGTAACGATTGCTGCTCACAGTGTTTTCCCTCACGATAGAGTTGTTGGACTCTAAGAGTCCAATACCATCCCAGAGGTTGTCTCTGGCAACGTTCTCTTCCACCAAAACGTATTGAGACGCGTATACATTGATGCCGTATCCTCCTTGGGTTCCTATGGCATGGTTGCGTTTCACCGTGCAGTTCTGAGATTCACTGATGAGAATACCTCGAATCTTATTATCTTCAGCTATGTTACCCTCAACTGTACAGTTATAGGAATCGAAAACGACAATACCGCTTTGCCCGTTTCTCACCGTGAACCCTTTTATGCGGACATTGCTTGCGGTAACATTGATAACAGTGCCGCCTCCGCTTCCATCGATGAATGTTGTGCTCTTGTTCTCTCCGACTAGTGAGATTGATTTGTTTATAACCACTTTTTCATTGTAGAATCCGGCCAACACCCTGACTATGTCTCCTATTCCAGCTGCATCTACTGCCTCCTGTATGACGGAAAAATCTCCGCCTCCATCATCATCTACCGTCCAAGTTTCCGCCTTGACTCGTGGAATCACGAAGACAGGCAGCAGCAAGCCTGTTGAGAGGAGAATGAGCGTTGTTGCTGAAACCCTTTTTTTCATGGATCGGCACGAACGATTTCTTCTTTCCACTGTCTTGAATTTCATTATAGCCTATGTTTCTCCATTTTCAGATTGCATCATGGAGACCTTTTTTCTTTTCGCCAAGATGATGAACATTATGCAAAACGCAGCCACGACTGCAATCACTAACATAATGTAAAACGTGTAGTCTGGCTCAGCCACGACAATAAAGCTATGGTCGCCGCTTGAAGCTGCGTATTCTCCGTCACCATTGAACGTTGCTCTTAGCATGAATGTCCCAGTGTATTTGGGAGTGTAATTGAACAAGGCTACACCGCTTTGGTTAGTCTTAGATGTGGCCAAAAAATCCCACGTGGTTCCATTGGATAAGTAGAATGCCACATCAGCAGCATCTATAGGGTTTTCATTCTCGTCCTTCAGAGTGGCAAACACGGTTAAGGTCTCATTTTGAGTAGCGTTATCAGGGAAGAGAATGGTTAAGCTCGTATCCATTGGATTGATGACAATGAATGTGGTTGCATTGCTTCCAGAATAGTCATCATTGCCTGCGTATTCCGCTTTTACGACGTACTCTCCAATAGTGCTTAATGAAAAAATCACCGTTGCTGCACCATCGCTATCTGTTACGCCGTTCTTACTCGAGATCGCTTCATTCTCATAGACAGAAAACTCGATTTGCTCTCCTATCAACGGTTGGCTTGCGTTATCTGTAAGTGTTGCTTTTACAGTGAAGAGGGCGTTTACCTTTGCGCTAGACGAAGCATCGACTTCCACAGCAGTTGCCCCTTTTCCAATAGGCACGTTCTGAAATGCATAGTCTTCTGCTTCGTCACTATCGACAACTGTGAGGGTTACGTTGTAAGTTTGTGCGTGTTCAAATACGTGTGTTATCGATGGGTCAGTGGTGTTCTGTTCTACACCGTCGCCGAAGTCCCAATGGTATTCTTTGATGCTTCCATCAGCATCGTTGCTCATTGAGGCGTTAAAGGTCACGCTCAGACCTACGGCGGGTTCAGTTGGCGTGAAGGTGAAGTTCGAAAACGGATCTAGATTGCGAATCCAAACAGGCTTTGTTATCGAGTCTGTGAGATTGTTCTCGTCTCTCACGGTTAAAATCACACTGAAAACTGTCTTGTTCTCGAATTTATGTGTAAGAGAGACTTTGTCAGTTTCAGTGATGTTTCCATCGCCAAAGTTCCATTGCCGCCAGACGATTGTTCCGTTTGGGCTTTCTGTAGATGTGTCCGTGAAGTTGACCTGTTCAATTATTGAAGCTGGGTCCGGAGCGAATTCAAAGTTTGCAGTTGGCGGATACAAGGCGCCAACTCTGATTCGCACTCTGTTTTCAAAAATGGATGAACCAAGTGTATACTTGAAGGATACTAAAGTGGAGTTGTTGATGAGTTCACCTGCAAAAATCAGCGAATCTTGGCCTAGCATAACTATCCATTTTTCCGAAGTGTTCTGAGGGCTCAATAGTTCCATTGGAATCGTGACATTGCAGTATCCACTCCAGCCGGATGGTCCAGTTATGTAGAAGCTGATCTGTCTTTCTAAGTCATTATGCTCAAACGAGGCTACAGTGTAATTACATTTAACGACAATTCTATGCGAATTCTCAAAGTATACTCTTGTCTCGTTCCAAGGCTCGATTAGTGGATGCCGATCCACCCCAAGGTGAGGGAGGGAGAGAGGGGGGGTGTCCCCTATACCGTCGCCATCTTGGTCTGTTCCTTCATAGTCATTCCAGTAGTTTCCTTCAGCTCCATTGTCCCAGGAGGAGTATGTGGGGGGGAAAATGTTTACTTGCCTTGTATTGTTGACGAAGTTGTTGCGATAAAAAGCATTGTTTAAGCAGTAAGCCTCGATGTATATGCCACTTGGATTGTCCATAATTGAGTTGCTGATGACGCTGTTATTGCTGCTTCCATCTTGGAGAACGATTCCAGCATTATATGTGTCGCCGATTTGGTTGCCTAAGACTTTGCAGCTGTTGGAATTTCTTAGCATAATGCCATAGTAGGTCTTCGCTACTATGAGGTTCTGGATTATGGCTTCTCTTACTTGGAACAGGGAGACACCGTATGACTCTGAGGCAGGCGTTGTGTTTTGAACAGTGAAGTTTTTGACTATGACATTCGTGGTGTTGAAAATGTGGATGAGAAAAGTTTCACTGCTGCTGCCATCGAGAATGGTGAGAACTGGATTCTGACCTATAAGCGATATTGACTTATTTACAAACAATTGCTCAGTGTACGTTCCGCTGTAGACAAAAACTGTGTCACCTGAAGCCGCTTGTCCAAGTGCACTAGTAATGTTTCGGTAAGGAAACGCTTGAGTGCCATTCCAAGGCCCCCCAACGTTGTCATCATCAACATAAACCGTGTTGGATACTGCATCAGCTTGCTGAATATTAAGATCAAATGCTAACATGCTTAGCGAGAGCATAGTAAGCAAAATCACAGAGAATTCTCTCCTTTCCAATCCAACTTCTCCTTTCCCATTCAGCACAATATATCTTTTCATATGTATCGTCTATAAAAAGAGTTTTCCGAGAGAGTAGGATCGCGGGCTCAACGTAACTGAATGAAGTCCTGTAGGCACAGGCTTTGGGTAACGTGTGTGATCCCAAAAGTTCTGAGACTCTAGCATGAGGAAAGCTCCCTGCTGAAGGACATCATGGCTCAGGAACCATTAACGATAAGCTTAAAAAGGCAAATCAATCCACATAAATGCAAGGTGGCAAAAAATCACCATGAAAAAACTCATTAAAATCCTTCTGCTCACGCTGCTCTCTCTCAACATCATCGTAAGCGGCATCATAATCTCCACAGAAAGAGTCGCGACATCACCTGTTCCAAGGGCAACTGCAAGAATCTACATGGAACCACAGAATGCCACGGCGAATGTAGGTGGCTCTTACACCATCAGCGTGAAAATTGCAGACGTCACCAACCTCTATGGCTTTACTATCCAAATGAGGTGGGGCACTGCAGTCTTGAAGTACGTAAGCCACACAGTGACTATCCCAGTAGAAACATATCCTGGAGGAGTATTACACAGCAATGTATTCCAGATAGAGGACAAAGTAGACGAGACAGCTTCCATTCCAGGAGCAGCCAATGGAACGACATACTCGATTAAGTATCTATCCCTTCCTCCAGCTCCTTCTTTCAACGGAACTGGAACAGTTTTCAACATGACCTTTCAAGTACTAAGAGATGGCGAATGCGATATATTCTTCACTTCAACATTGATGTCAACTCCGGCTCCAGCGCAGCCAATTCCTCACACAGTGGAAAACGCATTCTTCTACAGACCTGGATCGGGTAAGGTGCCAGTAGCTGACTTCACATTTTCGCCGGATCCAGCAGTTGCGAACAAAGCTACGCAGTTCGACGCTTCCGCCAGTTACGACCAAGATCCAGGTGGAGATATCGCGCGTTATATATGGAATTTCGGAGACGGAACTATAGAAAACACAACTTCACCAACGAGAACTCATACATTTACGTCACTTCCGGATGAGGGGTATTACCTTGTAGAGCTTACAGTCTTGGATGATCAAGGCGGAGGTTCGCAAAGCAAGCCCAAATATCGTCGTGTTGGCGTCGTGTCACCGAGACCAGTCGCCATTTTCACAGTCTGGCCGGAAGACCAAATAGCTGTCGTAAACAAAAATGTGAGGTTTAATGCCTCTGAGAGCTACGACCCTGACCCAGGTGGCAGCATCACAACTTACAGGTGGGTTTTCGGTGACGGAAATGAAACGGCAACAGTCAATCCGACTATAACTCACAAGTATGCGCAAGTTGGGATTTACATTGTAAATCTAACGGTCAGAGATGACAGTGACGGTCTTTGGTCTGCCTCGGCTGCTAGAGAAGTGATTGAAGTCGTGGAACGCAGAGACATCGGAGTAGTCAGCGTCACTGCAGCTCCAAGTGAAGTGAAACAAGGAGAGCAAGTGGCAATCAACGTCACTATTGCCAATAGGGGGCAAGCTGATGAAAACTTCGATCTTGTAGCTTACTACAACACTACAGCCACAGACTGGATAGAAATCGATCGGCAGTCAATATCAGGTTCCGCAAAGCAATTTGAACCGCTTTGGGAACTCACGCACCATCAAAGCGTTAACAGCACAGTTGACCGCATTTTGAAGACCTGGGTGGTAGGTGGAGCCCCAGACAACACTGAAACAACGGTAAAGGTTAGCAATCATACCGGCTTTTGGACAATAAACCCCGGTAGATTGAACGACGCTGCCAATTCCTCAGGCTTGATTGCTGGAACCCCCCTGAGCACTGGTGGTTGGATATTCGGATCTGGATCTCAGCCATATGAGCCGCTAACATTGAACGGAGAGTTTTCTCCGGGAAACTGGAGTCTCTCAGTGCGGCTAAGATCCACAGAAGCCAACGTGAATGCAACCATCTGGGTTCGTGTCATCAAGAGTGACAATCCCAACCCTCACGCAGGTGAAGCCCGCATCACAGTAGTCAAGAATTGGACTTCTCTATTCCCAGAAACGGAGCTTCCTACATCAGCCCAAACGTTGACCGGAAACATCTCTATCGCCTCAACAACACTCACAGATGAATATCTCTACTGTGAATTTCAAATTGAAGTTACAGAAAACCTCGCTGGGAACACAACTGAGGTAGTCTTTCAAACTGGCGGTCCGTTTGGAAACCAAAAGCCCCAGATCAAAGCAGCAACATTCAGTGCTCGAAACGAGTACACTCTCAACTGGGATACAGAGTTCGCATCCCCAGGTAACCACGTAGTGTTGGTCAACGCCAGCGGAGTTCCGCACGAAACCAGCCCCGGTGATAACGTCGCATACAGCAACAGCATCCTTGTTGAACCACGTCCAACAGGAATTCCACTACTGGACGTAACCGTAGATGTAGGCTCAATGCACTTTCGGGGAGAAATCTCAGATTTCTACATACTTGTGTCAAGCTCAGGTAAACGTGTTAACGCGACAATCATCGCGTCTATCATTTTCAACGGTGACACCTCAGAAATCAGCCCGACAGAGATCAAACCAGTTACCACTGGAGTCTACTTGATAAGCTATCAGATACCGATTGACGCGTCACCAGGTACATATGTCCTCGTGGCAGATGCAGAAAGACACATCCCCGAGGCAAACGTTACGCAGCAAGGAACCTCTCTTAAAGGCTTCTTGGTAAGCTCTACGTTTGCTGGCTGGGATGCGATGTTCACTGATTGGGATACGACATTTGCTGATTGGGATGCTATGCTGATCGCGATAGAGGGTGACACCGCAACCATATTGACTGGTCTCGGAGAAATCCAAGCAAATCTAACTGCCATTAACGCAACGCTCTCAGGTATAATTGCCGACAGCAATGGTGAAATTCTAGCCGAAATCGACACCGCTTTAGGAACGCTCGTAGCCAGACTTGACAATGTAAACGCCACGGTAACAAGCATCGACGGCAATACATTGACCCTCAATAGCACACTGGGAGAAGCACAAGCCTCCCTTGGAGTAGTTCAATCAACCCTGACCATAGGCCTAGCCGCCGCATCGACGTTGTCCGCTATAGCCACAGTAGTAGCCATCCTAATACTGCTTCGCATAAGAAAAATCCGCAAATAACTCCAACCTTTTTTTCCACTTCCACGATTATCTCAAAAATCACACTTTCCTTAAGACTCAGAGAGTCAAGATGCGCAAGCCCTATAGAGAGAAAGACGAAGACTTACTGATACGTAAAGCAAGGTGTACCATCTTTGAATGACCGCAGACAAGGGGGCCCTCAATCTTCCAAATGGAAGTACTTCAACATGGTCAGCGCGCTCCTTGGGTGGCTGGGGGCAACGAATCTACTGTCAATGGCCCTTTACATACTCAGCGTCTTTCTCCCAGTCTCATCCATCCCCTCAGTAAGGAAACTAGTTCTCCAAGTGTACGTCGCAGCAATTCTTACAACAATCTCAGGGGTTCTACTGATTTACGGGAGTTACTTAATATGGAAGACAAGCAGATGGAAAGGAGGACTAATTAACATACTCGCAGGAACACTGGTGCCAGTCCCCACCTATCTTTACTTCACGTTTTTCTCTCAACCTATCCTACTAGGATGGCTTAATCCCCTGGGATGTTTCCTTCTGGCCCCTGCAATACTCAGCGGAGCAATAAGCATTTCGCTGTCAAAATATGTGAAATAACATAGTGCCCTTCAAACAGAATTTCCCAAGAAAAAATCGCTGGGAGCCTAAGGTTTTCAGCGTGAACGTCGACGGAGGTAGATGACTGCTGCAGCGATTATTACGACAAGAATCACTATGAGCGCGATGTTCTCAATGGTGAAGAACGTTGGCGGCGGTGCCTCTGATACTTGAAGCAGGAGTTCTCTCCGATAGGAATCTGTGGCTGGTCTGATATTGTTGTATTCGATTCCATAATTGTCTCTCACTTCGAGGGCAACTGTCCAGTTTCCACCTGGCCACGCACGGCCCAAGTCAAACGTCACATCCTGCCCATCTTGTGTATCTCTGGAGCCTGTCTCTCCCGGCGCCGTCAAAGTCCATGTGTAATTGAGAATTTCGCCGTTAGGGTCACTGTGAGAACTCCCCGATGCACTAAAACTCACAGAATCCCCTGCAGTTGCAGAACTTGGACCTTGAACTTCAAGGACAGGAGCTCCAATCACTAGGAACACATCAGATAACTCGTCAACAAATGTGTCATTCCCATGTAGAATTGTAGCGTTCACAGTAACTGTGTGGGTGCCTATCCCGACATCCTCTAGGGTGTAGTTGAAGGCTTTGCTTTCGTCAGGTGTTAGAGTTTCGTTCTCCCAACTCCGTAGGAGACTTTCGTCGTAGATCGAGAGGTTGTAAGTGTCTATGATCTCACCATCGTTTCTCACGGCAACATCAACCATGACATCCTCGCCAGAAATCACTGGATCATACAATTCTCCGTCAACTAACGCCCCTGCCTTCACACTTTCAATGCGCGTCAGTAGTTCACCTGTTCGGAACTCCCCGCTCGTGATCCAGTGAGGAACCTCGTAGAAGAGATTAGGCATGCGACGGTCAACTGCAAGCTCAGCCTCATCAATACTTAAGGTGCATTTTCCCCGTTTCTTCACTTCAAAAGTCATGTTGAACACAGTTGCATCTGCGCCTGGAGAGTTAAATGCAGCCGCCGGCGACTGCGATGACTTCGCAATACTGTACGTTCCCGCAGCCTCGTCAACCTCATCTTGAGCATCAATTATCGGCTCATGAAGAATGCCATCCGAATAAGTTTCAACGGGAACTCTGGCATTATGGGTTACATACTCCAAGACTGTTGGATCCCAACTGAAAACTATGTAGAACCCGTAAAGGTTGCCAAGCGAATAGTTATACCTCCCACCAGCGGGCACAAGCGGCGGCAGTGGATCCCCAAGCTCCCACGCGTCATTACTCGAGTGGAAGTTGTTGGAAAGATTGAAAACGTTCACGCTGATCGTAACAGTCTCACCAACATTCGCTGTGGCGTTCTGCGGACTTACATAGACAACAGGTATGTCCGTGGCTAGACTGGCATTAGCTTCGAAACTTGTTGTGGGCAAAAGTGATATTCCTACAAGGCTTGAGTTCAGTAGAATTAGAAGCGTGATGATGATTTTCGCCGCACTTTTCAACTTAGGCATGAACCATTCCTTCCTTATGTTTCTTTGATATAGACTCTCTATAGCTATATATGTTTTTACGTTCTCGTTTTATGTCTTGAACACCTTTATCAAGTGGGCTTCAACCACACTCTAATGACGCTTCCAAGTGCGACCCCTAAGAGAGAGAAAATTATCCCAATGGGCACCATAAATCTGAAAACGTTGATAATTGCCAAGAAAACCCCTAATTCCCAACCAAAGGAAATGGGAGAAAGAAGCTCTGCGAAGCCCAACGCAAACCAGATGTAGAAGAAGAGATAGACGACAGCTATCAAAGATGAGAGAACCATTGCTGTAAAATACCCATAAATTACGCTCTTAGCTTCGGCCAAGAACAATGCCATAAGAATACTCACAGCAACCAGAAACAGACGGTCAATATCAGTGAAAGCCGGCCCCTTGTAATGAAGATAAGGTATCTGACGAATCAAAAGCTCTTCATTCTCATAATAGAAAATCTGATGCGTTTTGATAAGGATCAACGCTATCGCAACTGCCCATCCAACGACTAGCATTATGTCCTTCCTTTTTCTTCCAACACTCGTCATAAAGTTTCTTAATTTCTCCATCATCGAAAATCACTGACAAGCACCAAACATTGAACACTCGAGCTATTTAACATTTGGCAATAAAACATCAGGCGAAAAGCCCGAATTTCACGCATAATATGCAACCTCCAGTTTTCCGAGGCACGTGCCTGAAATTTCGCTCGTATATTTCTGAAGGAAGACCTCTCATAGGATGAGTCTAGATGAATCAAGACTCGAGGTCATGATCGCAAAAGATAGGCAATGCTTGCATTGTTTCTACGGCTCGAAGAAATTGGGGGGGGATCCATGTGTCTGTGACTTCTATTAAGTTCATGTTTTGCGGAAGCTGTGTAACATGTGCCTGCCCTAACATATATATTACTTGATCGCAGTCAAGCAGAAGTTGCTTGTATTGGCGCACTTTGTCTCATGTTTGTTTGATTTTCAGCTGCTCTTGAAACAGTGTCATGTTCATCAGCAGTTTTGACATGGGGGTCATGGAGTGTTCGGCTTTTGGAAAAAAGGATCACGAACCAGATCAGCTTCAATGTCGAGTATGATATGGATTAAGAATCCTAACTTCTGATAAAAAACATTCACAGCTGAGCCTTATAGACATCGTTCAGAGATGGGCTCATTCATAACGAAATCAGGAATCTAAAGCCTTTTCAGCCTTCTAACTTTCTGCTTGATTTTCTCCCTTTCCGAGATCTTGCTATATTCTACCGGCTTGGCGATTTCTGATTCAGGATTGAAAATATGTGTCAGAACCTTGCCATCCATATCTTCTGGAACCTTTAAGCCAAACATGTGAAAAACAGTGGGAGCTAGGTCAATTATATGTCCTTTCTCAATCTCTTTTCCTGTGTTTTTTATATCAGGACCGTAGGCGATGAATATCCCTTTCATCCTGTGGGTGCCTCTCCCTTTTCGAACTGGCTCAGAAACAAGTTTGTTACCGTAGATTCGGGCAGTGGCCACATACTCGAAGTTGGCGGTTAAGAGGGTAATATCTGGTGCATCAGAAACGAAGGGCCCCTTGTAAATGTGTTCTCTTCTGAACGCATCTTGGACGATCCTCTCTCCAGTTTCGGGATCTCTAACTCTTAGGACCTGAGATATTATGAATTTTCGGATACGGTCATACTCTTCTTCGCGGACTATACCTTCTTTCTCTCTTCCTTTGATATTTAGGCTAATCGAGGGCGCTGGTCCAATGGTGGAGCTGTAAAACGCTCTTGTCTTCTGCCAATTAATGGACTTTCTTGTTGTCGGAACTTGTATAGACGTAGTCCTGTAGATTCTCCGCAGGACATTCATCATGTGAAGTTTTGTGGCCATCGTATAGACATTCTCTTTTGTGATTCGCAGCTTCAATAATATCCATCGAAGTCTGGTTCTCTTTGACCTAGGGTCATACTTATCCATGTATTCGCCGGAATCTTTTTTCTCCGTTTTGAATTCAAGCAGTCCCAGTCTATGAAGAAAGTAGTTTATGTGAAATGCCTTGTAAACTGGGCCAAACCCATGGTCGGACATAAGCATTACGTTAGCTTCATTCTTTGTTTTGCGAATTAATTCAGCTATGATTGAGTCAAGCTCTGAGTAGTATTCTTGTATTTCATTCATGTGCTTCTGCCAAAGGTGGTGTTGTATGGCATCTGTACCACTGAAGACCACCATGCAGAAATCCCAGTCAATTTGCTTCATCAAACAAAGAACGGAGGCAAGCCTTCTACGAGAAACATCAATAAGACATCTCCGAGCTTTTTCAGGAGAAGATACTGTTTTCATCTGTGTTCCGGGGATGTAACCGATTTCTTCGAGGACACTGAAAAAAGAGGTTGGTCTGACGTAGCAGGCTTTTGGCGGTGTCATCATCCCTGTAACTATACATCCTCTAATATCCTCTGGCGGATAAGTTAGCGGCACGTTAACAACGATACACTTCTTTCCTTGTTCGCTAAGCTGTCTCCAGATAGACTTTGCCTTGATGCTTTTGGAACTTCGGAGTCTCAAACCGAAACTGTCACTTCTTTCGACGAAGTCAAAGACTCCATGCTTGCCGGGATTCTTTCCGGTCATGAACGATGCCCATGCTGGCGGTGAACTCGGTGGTATTGTGGAAACCAAATCGCTGTATACTCCGCCTTCCATTAACATCTTGATTGTAGGAAGCTTTCCTTGAGCAACGTATGGTTTAACCAAATCAAATGTTGCTCCGTCTAAGCCTATAACCATTAATTTCACTGGAACTGCTCCTTATGAAATTGCGATGTATCAAACCGAAAAGCCTTTAGGTAGACGGGCACTTGCATATTCCTCCAATTATCTTGGATGTGTGATGCGTCTCAGAAGATCAACAACCCAATGAAGACGTGTTGGGAGATAGTCCTCAAATAACTCGATATCCTGCTGCTTCACCGCCCCTAATAGGGCCAGAGTAAGGATGTAGGTAACTCCTCCAACTGCCACGTAGATTGGCAGCTGGCGCAATCTTAAAGCAAGAAACTGGTAAGATAACGGACTAATCACTGCTCTGAGAACTTCAACCATGAGCATAGCCCAAACCATTGTCAAGGAAGCTGCAGCAGACTTCCAAAGAGCCTCTCTGTCAAACTTTATTTCAAGGTGGCGTCTGAGATAATACGCCCCAAGGGCAAAAGCAGCACTAGCAGCAAGAAGCCTAGTAATCGCTACTCCCACGAGACCTGCACTGAAATACGCTAGGAGTACATATGCAAGTAGCGCCTCGAGAACAATAGAGACCGCTGTGATTGAGGAGGCAAGTTTCGTCCTTCTCAGGGTATAGAAGGTAGGAGATATCGCTGATCCTAGAATCGTTGGAAGTGAAGCAATGCACATTACGGTCAGAGGGCCTACAGCATTGATGAATTTCACTGTGGCAAACAGCACAACTATCGGATAAGCCAATACAGCGACCATCAAGGACAAGGGAAAGCCCATTAATGCGGCATATCGCGTTGACGCCTCAAACGCAGCTTTCAAACTTCCAGCCCCGAAACGGGAATGTAGCTCGGCCAATTTTGGGAAAAGAGAAGTTTTTAGCGCAACCGAAACTAGTCTGGGGACTATAGAAGCTCTGACAGCTAGATTGTATACTCCGAGAGCCTCCAACCCAAGGAAGGGAAACACAAAGATTTGATCCACCCAACCTACGACTATCGTCAAGAATGTGAAGGCATAAATCGGCAACGAAAAGGACAGTAACGATCTGAGGTCGTGAGTTTCAGTTGAGAATCCAACTGTACGAATCGTATAAACAAGCCCCACAGAGCACACCAAGGCTAGCGCGAATAGCCAGCTGATAACTATCCCCAGGACTCCGTATCCAGCGTAAACTAGAAGGACAGCAATTGAATAATGGATCATCGTATAGGATACTGAGATCAGGGCAAGCTCTTTCAACCTCTGAAGACCTTGCAGAAAACCTTGTGCTTGAGCATAGAATATCGACAAGGCTGAGCACATTGGAAGCAGGATTAGCGTCAACATTGGACTGCCAAGAATCGATGACAGCTCACGGGCGGATACTAAGAGAACTACCATTATGGTGACTGAAGTTATCAGCGACACTTGTAGCACTCTAGTGATCATACTCTTTGCCTTCTCCGTCTTTCCTTCTGCGAGGTAATGTGCAAGAAACCTAACTGAGGCAGGTCGAAGAGCAAGAACACCCAAGGTTGAGGATATCGAAAATATGAAGCTTAGCATTGTGAACAAACCGTAGTCTGATTCAGTGAATAGAATTTGTCCGGCAATCTCCCTTGTGTGAAGAAGGAACCACACATAAAGAACACCGAGACCTGAGTTCAGAAATCCCTGTATGAAGATGAAGGTTGCCCCTCTGGCAACATGGGTTTGAGAGCTTATGTTTCCTGCCAATTGACTGTTAACCAGCTTGCTTTGACGATTAAATGAACACTGATGATTTAAGGCTTAATAACCGATTCTGCAGCTATGACACTTCAATTAATCGCCGTTTTGCGCGCTTTCTCCAGAAAAGAGTGAACAAAGTCCCGAGCCAATACAGCTACCCTGCCGTAGACCAGAAACTGAGAATCTGAACGTTGATCGCAAGTTCAGCGCCGGGATTTGAACCCTCCACACAGTGACATGTCACTGATCTCCCCCTTTTCTTCTGCGTACGTGCAGGCGTGCGCAGGGAACTATTAAATACTCTGATTCACGATCAATAGCATCTAAATCAGATGGAGAAGAGAAGGTGTAAAAAAGATGCCAACATGGATTTGCACTGATTGTAAGACTGAATATACAGGTAGATGCAGACAAGCGACTTGTTCAAACTGTGGAGCTCCCAAAGAGAAACACACCAAGAAGGCATAGCACCGCTGTGGTGGCTGGAATGGTAGATCATACAATTGTGCACTTTGAAATTCCTGCCGACGATGTGGAGAAACTGCGGAGATTCTACTCGAAACTGTTTGGATGGAAGATTGAGAAGATGCAGGGCTTTACAGAGTATTGGAACATTGAAACGGTTCCCGTTGATGATAAGGGCATGCTACTGCGACCAGGGGTCAATGGAGGAATGATGAAAAAGCAGAACCCAGAACATAAGCCTGTAACCTATATCGCAGTGGAGTCTGTAGACGAGTACAGTAAGAAGATAGAGGAATTAGGTGGAAAGGTTACGGTACCGAAGCAAGAGATTCCTGAAATAGGCTGGTGGGCCTTCGCCATTGATCCAGAGGGAAACCAATTCGGTATTTTCCAGAGCAAATAGACCATTAACTTCCGTACGCTCCCCCCTTTTTGCTCGCGCTAAAGCGAGCTAACCACTGAACTTGCTAGAGTAGCTGAACTGGCTCTATAGATCGAAAGTGTATGAATGGTGATCTCGTGTCTCACTCGTTTGATGACCACTTAAGGAAGAGATCTATGGAACTAATGAAGATTTTCGACTATTCTACAAGAGTCGATGTGGTTAAGTGTTTGTGAAGTCTTGAGCTTCCGCAAACGCAAGTGACGGCTAAAAACGATCTTTCCCAAGTTTTACGGAAAGAAGCCAGAAAAGCGGACCTGAAGAGATCTGAACCCACAGATAGTGGCGCCGTCGCCGAGCCTTCTTCCTCTTCTCTTTTTTCACAGCGCCGGTAATAACCTTCTTGAAGACCGTTTTTCATTGCGAAAAACTAAATAGACCGCCGATACTTCAGGAGGTGAGGTGAAAATATGGCTAGAGTAGCGCGAGAAATGGTGGAGAAGGCTGGCATCAACGTTGACCAGTTAGTTGAGTTGCTAGTCAAGAATGCAGCCGCTGAACTCACAACTTACTACTATTACACGATCTTACGATGCAACCTGATAGGATTGGAAGGAGAGGGAATCAAGGAGATTGCAGAGGTTGCCCGTGTTGAAGACCGTAACCACTTTGAAGCCCTTGTCCCCCGCATATACGAGTTAGGAGGCAGACTTCCAGAAGATATGAAAGCTTTCCATGACGTCTCAGCCTGTCCTCCTGCCAAACTGCCAAAAGATCCGACTGACATCAAGGCAATGTTGACAGTGTTGGTGGAGGCAGAGAGATGTGCAGTGCGCGGGTATACGCACATCTGTAATTTGACTGCTGGAAAGGACCATCGAACCTACGACTTGTCTCAGGCGATACTTAACGAAGAAGTTGAACATGAGTCATGGTTCTCTGAATTCTTAGGTGAGGGTCCATCTGGTCACTTCATGCGTAGGGGCGAGAGTTCGCCTTTTGTCTCCAAGTTCCTTAGGTAAACCTTCTCCGCCTTCCCCCTTTTTAGTCCAGAAATACTGTACAGGTTTGTGAGTTGCACGTGATTGAAGAGACGATTCTGCTTGGTTCTGTAGCTAGCCTGGCAGCGGGTTTAGCCACTGGTGCTGGGTCTTTGCCAGTGCTGTTTACGAAGAG
>JABAOC010002462.1_pt1 | contig 16221 bp, 16 predicted proteins | sample 7062161 | NCBI WGS metagenome assembly JABAOC01 (sample SAMN14538625, study PRJNA623070) | marine sediment metagenome | biome: marine biome [ENVO:00000428]; feature: marine pelagic biome [ENVO:01000023]; material: deep marine sediment [ENVO:00002113] | place: India: Gulf of Khambhat ... | reverse complement strand
TTTTTCAACAGATCAACCAAATCCTCATCATATCCCTCAAAAATCTCCTCGTAATTACCTCTCATCTTATATATTCTTTCACCGTTAAATACTGTACCATAGGATAACCCCATGGTCTGATAAATTGTCAACATCTGTGTCAGGTCATCATGTCCCTTGAATAATGATGTTCCTTTTATCATCTCACCAATAACACAACCAACCGACCAAGAATCAACTTTGAATGAATAGTCTTCCTGATGTATAACTTCGGGTGGCCTATACCAAAGTGTGCAGACTGAGGGAGTTGTTGGGTGCTGATTTTGGTATGGATCTATTGTTCGGGCCATACCAAAATCCGTTAAACATATTTCATTATTATCACTATTAACTAATATATTTGGTGGTTTAATATCTCTATGGATAATCCCGTGACAGTGTAAGTAGTGAACAGCTTCGAGTAATTGCTTCGATATGTGTTTGATTTGGTTAGTATCCAGATCATTTAATCCTATATATTTATCTAGACTAATGTTGTATAATGGTATAACCATATAATCAAAATCCCAATCTATGATAGTTATTATGTTGGGGTGATCACACATCAGAATCAATGAAATCTCTCTCATAGTTGTTGTGTGAATACCCTCATCACCTAAATCACTATCATGTTTTATGAACTTCTTTAGAGCATATTTTTCATTATTTTTATGAACCTTAAAAACATTGGCATAAGTTCCCTTACCGATATGTTTAATTATGTCAAATTGGTCCATTTGTCTTTTAATAGGATTCGATATATCTTTCAAATTTATATCATTCTAATATGATATAAATAATTAAATTGATTTGGATAGATCTGAGCGGGATCGTTGATACTTTACTTGCTTTTCAATATCAACAAATTTGTTATACAAATGGGTAAAGACTCTACCATAAAATTTTTGCATGTTTTCAAATCGTTCGGTCAGAGTATCAAGATCCTCAGATTCATTAGGAATTATATCGGTAAGATTATCTATGTGGTTCTCATCACGGTCATCACTTTTGTTTACAATTTTATACAGACTATAAGTGGTAATTGTGAGTAACCCACCAAAAACCATACTTATAGTCCCCGCTAAAACATCTTGAATGACTGACATATTTTGCTATCGTTTGTATTATTTAATATTATTTTAATATTCTTTTAATATTAATTAAGCATTGCATTTTAATCCAACCTCTATATCAAAACATAACTTTGTAAATTTAGGGTTGGCTATGTTTTTCTTACAAAATTCACACAATGTTTTCTCGATAAAAGGTATTCTGGTTTCTAAATCTTCAACATTAGTCACTACATTATCCACTATAGTTTTAATATTATTCCCATCATCTTCAATATTGGTAATAGGAATATATAATAGGAAAGTATCCAAGACTAAATATATCAAAAATCCGATTATCACCACTAATACTATCAGATGACCGTTCATATTTTAATTAAGTTATAATAAATTTTCTATTTTCTTAAGTATATCATCCAGTTTCAAAATAGCACTATCTATTTTCTGACTAGTATCATCTATAACACCTTCTATTTTATCAACATCCTTCTCTATTCTAGATACGGGTAAATATAGAAAAAACGTGTTAAGTAAAACTATTATGATAATACCGAATATAGCTAAAACAATTGCCCAATGCATTTAATTTTTAATTGGAAAATATTTTTATTTTTATATTATGAACAATATAAAAAATATGGGTATTTGGAGTTATTTGATTCATACCAATGAGGTAGCAGAAGTATCACATGAAAATGAGGGGTTTAGTACTACTAAGTTTGTCATGGTTGTGGGAAGTATTTCTCTATTACTATTTGGCATAGGTTATGCTTTGAGACCAGTTAGTGAAATCGTTGATGAGTTGCATGATTCGGATTCAGATAGTGATAATGAAAAGGAACCTGAGGAGATTTAATCAAGAACCATAACTTCAGTATTATCCAACATATTTGACAACCGTCGAACAACATTAGGATTATGTTTCTCAGATACATAACATTTGTTAGTTTCATCGGTATAAAACAGAGTGATTATATTATCATCATATATAGTTATATTCTTCGAACTGATAATATGTTCCCAATAACCGTGTGAGTCTTTGGTAGGCATCCAAATAATATCATTGACCGTACCAACACTACCTTCGTGATTGAAATTGACTACAATGGTATCATGATCATAAGTCAATACCTTATCATTACAAACTGGGTAAACTTTTATTTCAACACCCCATTCGACAAGACCGTGTTTTAGAGTGTAAACATAAGATTCTGGGGTTTTATAGAGCTTATTGTCGGGTGCTTCGAATACAAACATGTTACTCTTTTCGTTAATCACAAATGAATATTCATTTTTATTTTATCCATGAACGATCAAAATTGATATTACTATTTCAGTAATAATATCATGAAAATGGAAGCACCAGAGGAGAATGTAGTATTGGAATCTGTGGAAGTGGGGGACAACAAATCTCGCAATTTCAAACCTCATACACACCAAATGGGAGAGATACTAGGTACGAACCAAGCTGATATCGAAAATATAGATGAAATCAATGATTGGACTAAAGAGAATTATCGAACTGTCAGAAGCTGGCAATCAGATATTGAAAAATCATCGTTGATTCACGGGGAGATTCTTAATACGGTTTTTAATAACTTGCAAAAATATTCAGTGGCAGCTCTGGTATGTTCGTCCATAATTACCCTGTGTTCTACACTAAATATTACTCTAGGGTTTTTGGATATCAAATGGGTGCCGATTGCTTTTGATATTCTAATTCTTATCTTGGGGTTAACCACTACTATTATGATGGGTATTGTTAAGATTAGGGGTTGGGAAAATCTACTGATTATTTTGGCTAAGTTAGTGGAGAAATTAGATAGTACTTGGTTTTTAATCGATACTGAGCTAAGTATTTCACCCGACCAACGAACCAATGCTAGGGATTTTATTAAGCGATGTGACGGCGAATACACATATCTAATGCGCCAAAACCCCCCTATCAACCCCGACGCATATACGAAGGCTGATCAGCAATACAAAGAACGTCTATATAACAATCATATATGGTCAGTTAACTTTAGGAAAAGATTTCAATCAAATGGAGATGAACTGAATGAAGTAACTATTGAATAATTTTTAATTTTTATTATTACAGAATAATAAAAATGGAAACTAAGAACTTAACAGTCTATGTCGATAATGTGCCAACTTTCATAGCACCTCTTATGAAAACCTCTAAAGTTGGTGATATTAAGCAATATTTCAAATCGTTATATCCAAAACATACTATCAGAATGTTCATCAACAAAGCTACTGAATTAGGAGTGTTTAATACTGATCAGTATGATAGTATGGATATTAGTTCGGTTTGGAACCAAATACATAAAGGCACCGTCATACTAAGAGTTGGTCAAAAACAGGGACTGACCGGTATTCGTGATATTGATATGATGATTCTATCTAATCTATCTGATGAAGATGTATTGAACGCCTGTCTAACCAGTAAGGAGGTATATGCTGTATGTAAAAATGATGGATTTTGGAGAAATCGTTTTCTTCAGAGATTTGGTCCTGTTAAATTTGAACTAACCAAACATCACAAAGCCTATAGATCATGGAAGGATTTTTATTTCTCGACTGTTAACGATTTGAAGGAGTGGTCAGATCCATGGGACTTTTTTGATAATATTTCTTGGCAAATAGGAGAGGATGAACCTCCTAAGTATTATGTTGAGGGTGAGAGATATTTAGTTTTTCCATCAGTGTATCATTACGGTAATTTAGGTAAAAATGTTACAATAGGTTATCAACTAGATAGGTACGGTGATCTATCTACTGCTCGTGATTATCAGACTGATGATTACTTTTCACCTCAGGATATAATGATGTTAATTAAAGATTTTTATTTAGAGAAAGTTACTCCTGAAGAACTACTAGAATCACAAAGAGTGGACAACCCATATGCTGAAGGTTATACGGTAGAGGATGCCATAGCTGGGAAAATAACTAGGGGTGACTTATTGGGACCTCTCTTTTTCGAAGGTTTTATTCTTTATCCCAAAAGTGGTGTGAGATCGATATTCTATGGTTCGTAACCACTAATAACATACTATATCAAAAATTGATCGACAATTATCATTATTATCAATGATAATTTTATTATGAATTGCCCTCAATATGACCCAGAAAGATTCACGGAGAAAACACGAATTGGAAGAGGTGTGCACGGAACGGTTTACAAGGTGAAAGATACGCAATGTAAGTTCAAAGATAACCAAGAAGATAGTTATTTCGCGATCAAACGAATCGACTACGAACCTTCAGATTTGACGGATGAAGATTCTGAGACTTTTCGTGAGATTCAAGCATTGAAAGCTGTTAGGAATAGTAAATATGTGATTCATCTTATTGAAATTTATCAAAGTAAAACATATATTTGGTTATTATTCGATTGTATGGATACAGATCTGTCTCAATATATGAACTCGATAAGTGGTCCTGTGGATGGATCACTAATTGAAAGTTATTCATATCAATTGGTTCTAGCTTTGAAACACTGCCATAAACAAAACGTAATACATCGAGATGTTAAACCTCAAAACATACTCATCGATAAATATGGACACTTAAAACTGTGTGATTTTAGTATTTCCATGGTTAGAAGTATTGGTGATTATAATAGATATGTATGCACGCTTTGGTACAGAGCACCAGAATTATTTTTGCTAGATCAGGAAGAGTATGGATTTGAGATCGATATTTGGTCTTTGGGATGTGTGATGATGCAAATGGTATGTAAAACACCATTGTTCATAATTGGTTGCGAGGACGAACATCTATCTACCATTTTTAATATCAGAGGTAGTCCTATCAATCTTAAACCTGTTAAAGAGCTAGGCTCTTTTCGAACGGTGATGTCTGACGATTATATGAATCTGATCAAAAAGACTCTGCGATATGACCCTGCAAAACGTATTACTAGTGAACAGGCGGAATCACATACTTGTTTCGATAAGTTAAATAAGAAACTATATTAAATTTTATTTTATTTAGAAAAAATAAAATGGAACGATTACCTAATGACATGGTAATATATTTGGCTCTAACAATGGATCTACCCGAAGTTATTTCATTATGTAAGTTATCCCAAAAATTTAATAGATTAGTATGTAATAACAACATATTTTGGCAATCTAAATTAAGAAAGGACTATAATGTATCTGTGAATGATCCAAAAAAGGCTAAACAGAGATACAAAGAGATTAATTATTATGTAAAAGCTATGCCTACGTTTGATATATTATTGAATAATGCCGCCAGCAGAGGAGATGTGGATTTGGTAAGAATAGCTCTCGACAGAGGTGCTGATATGTACTATTCAACTAGGTTTTCACCTATGGCTATTATTTATGCTTTGGAATATAAACGTATTGATGTTATTAAATATTTGTTATCTCGTGGTGCTGTATCGAATGGTAATATCATAAATATTATTACAGGTTTCAATCAGTTAATCAGCAGATATGCAACTCACGATTGGGAAAAATATTATCAAATCTTTTATGATTATATCGCTCCCGAGATATATCGAAAAACAACTAACCCCAATGTTTATCAGATGTTATTAAACAATTTGGAAATAATTCGAGAAAAATACCCCAACTTATACAACCTATATATTACTGATGTTGAAAAATAATATTAATTAATATAAAATATGGAGAACCTACCTAGAGATGTCTTGTTTTCAATAGCATTGACTATGGATTTTCCCGAAGTATTATCCTTATGCAAGACCAATTCCAGAATTAACAACGTATTATGTAGAAATGAGAATTTTTGGCTATATAAGCTGAAAAACAACTATAATGTAAATAAAAGTGATATGCCTGTCGGTATATCACCAAAAGATTATTATGAAGAAATATATCGGTGGTTGAAAGATTATCCCAATATTAATCATGCCTATGATATCGGTATAACGACCGACAGATTGGATATGGTTAAAATAGCTCTTGACAGAGGTGCTGATATAAACCATAATAGGGCTGTTTTGATGACAGTAATCTATCGTCATGATAAACTTAGAGAGTATTTATTGTCAAGGGGTATTATATCATCGGAGGAAGATATGGTAGCGGTTATATATCCATTTCTTAACGAAATAAACAGAGCTCCATCGGCAGAGAAAATTCGTATTTTAAGAGTATTATATGATGAGATCATACCAATAATATATAATTATACATCGAACAAAGATTTATATAGGGTTTTGGCTAACAAATTGGAGGAGGTTTACCGACGTTATCCAGGAATGTCCGATGTTTATGAAAGACACATCGAAGAACTGAGATCAAGAGCATAAATTATAACACATCTCATTTGTTTTCAAAACAAATAAGAACAAATAAAAATTGATATCATATTAACATAATATTTTTATTTATTAACGACTGGTTTTTATCACTATAAAGAAAATATGTCTGAAGATCCTTTGAGACCCAGATATTTAACAGAAGAGGAGATAAAAGACATTCTTGACGTAGTACCACATGTCAAATCAGCTGCTACCGAGGTCGGAGACTACAACAGATCAGCCATGCTCAGAACACTGCGTGAGCAACTTAAGATGATGATGGTCACTCCTCTAGGCATAGCTGATATCAAACATGAAGTTCTGAGACAATTCAACGATTCTATTATCAAACCCGGAACAGTAGTTGGTGTTAACGCGGCTGAAGCCATTGGACGGCCAATCACTCAGGGTGCTTTGAACTCTTTCCATCAATCGGGATCGTCCAAAAACGTCACTTACGGTGTAGATCGTTTTAGGGAGTTGCTTAACGCTTCGGAAAATATTAAGCGGCCATCCTGTTCGATATTTTTCAACGATCAGAGTCTGTCAAAAGATGAGATTATTACTAAAGTTCGACCAGTCATCGTGGAGATATCTGTTAGGGATATTGTTAAGGGTGTTCCTGATATTCCATCTTATGATGATATTGAGGAGCCTTGGTGGTATCAGCCTTATAAACTACTCATTCGTGATGATTTTCGATCTCGCTATGTCTTGACATTGGAGATGGATGTCAATCTGATGTATGCTCATAAGATCACCATGGAAGATGTAGCTAGGGTCATCCAACAAGATCAGCCTGTCATTTGCGTCTACAGTCCGATGAATATTGGGGAGATGCATATTTATCCAGTGGAGTCATCCATTCGTGCTAAAATTAAGGAGGGTTCAATCAATCCCAACGAAGCCTCTATGATTTTTATCCACCGAGTAGTCATCCCAGCTTTGGATAAGCTCAAGATCACCGGTGTGGAAGGTATTCAACAAATCTATCCAGTTGATGCACCAGTTTGGCAGATCGTAAAAGAAGAACAGAGGTCATCGTCGATTGAGAATGGTTGGTTCCTGATCCTCAACGAACTACGCATGACCATCACTGGTATCAGTGTTGAGAAGCTGGTTAACTTATGTCAAACATCTGGGATGGTTGTATCGAAAGTTCGTCCCAATTATATTTTGGTTCAAACTCCTAACGGAGAAAAGCCCGGTGAATTGGTCATGGGACTGTTGGATCAAGATAAGAAGGAGACCAAGGCTTACGAAGAAGCCAAGCGCAAGGAGGGTGCTCTGATTGTCCGTCGGCCACCTACGGAGTTTTCTAAGGCTGCCTTTCTGGTTTATGCTGATTCCGATGGTTCGGCTTTCAAGGGGTCAACATCTACACTAAGATCACTTCTGGGAAACTCTGGTATCGACTCCACTCGAACATATTGTAACAATGTCCATGAAATTAGTTCGGTCCTTGGTGTTGAGGCTGCTAGGTCGTTTCTAATTAAGGAGATTGGCGATGCTGTTGAATATGAGGGAACGTATATCGATCCTAGGCATATCGTTCTACTTGTCGATTTCATGGTTTCATTGGGTCGGGTCAGCGGTTTGACTTTTACCGGTATTTCTAGACAGCCACTTGGTGCTTTGGAAAAAGCTACTGTGCAAAAGGCCATGGATGTTTTTAAGGAAGCCTCTGGGTTTGGTGAGAACAAACCGGTAAAAGGAGTTTCAGCTTCGATTTATGTTGGCAAGAAGGCTTTGATCGGTACTGGTTACGATGAGCAGTTCATGGACCGTAGTAAGTTCAAGGATATTGAGGAGGAGATTGTTACTAATCCGGATATGAAGCTGGATATTGGTGCGTTTAAAGATGCTATCGCTGATATGGATGATTTGGCCTTTGGTACTGATCTGTCTATTATGGAAGGCTTTGAAGATGAGATGTTCGCTGGCGAAGATCCTTTGGCTTCGGTTGCTCAAGTTATGCCTAAACCGGGTAACTTGGTCCCTGACCCCCGAGTCTATGAAAGTACCAAAGGACCGTTGGTTAGGGCACCGGAGCTCTCTGTGGCTGCAGTTAGGTTGGGGCAACCGCCATGCTTACCATCTGAAGGTCCGACTGAGGTTAGTGTTGGTGCTATTAAGGACCCAGTACCCATGGAACAACTACCCTTTTATGTACCCGAGGGTGAGACGCTTGAACTATCTCAACCTGATCCCAATAAAACTTTTACCCCAACACTGTTAGGATTGCCTTCTGATCTTGTAACTGAGATGGAGAAGGCTCAGAGTATTGTCCAGGTGGTACCTGTACCTCCCAAACCCGTTGGTATCGGACCCCCCAAACCTGTTGGCATTAAACCTCTCGGACCCCCTAGTGCTCTCAAACCTCTCGGACCACCCAAACCTCTCGGAACCTTGGCTCCAGTTCCCAAACCCATTGAGAAACCCAAGGAACCAGAGAAACCCAAAGCACAAATTATGGACTTAGATCTGTTTCTCGGATAATGCTAATAAAAATAAAAATAATTACCTAAGGTAATTATTTTCTGATTACGATGCAAATTATTTGAATCTCTTCTTAATAATTATAGCCTCATCACCCGGATCACAGCGATCTTTGCAAGCATTTACACGTAGGGTTATTTCATAAGGCAAACCAGTGTATTTCTTATGATATATGGTTTCTATTAAAGCAAAGATAAAGTTAGACACAATGTTCCACTTGTTATTTAATTTCCAATTATCTAATCTATTAACTGACTCCATATCTGTTCTATCGTATATAGTAGGTGGATAAATATAATACATCATAACATTGCGAATCTCTTGAGGTAATTTATCTAACCACAATTTTTGGCTTAAACCCGACACATTATCATTATAGAATATGTAGTTGGACTCATGTTCATCAAGATCATTGTTGACTATCACCAAACTAATCTCGTTAGATTTCTTAGTATGATATTGGAGAATTACGGACATATTAGGTACAATAGTATATTCTACGCGAATATTCAACCCCAAACTATCAGATCTCATTAAACTGATTTCTACTCGTCTTATTTTGCTCATCAGTAGATCATAATAATTATATATACCTGTTTGATGACTATCTCTGGATAAAATATCTACTTGTCTCATATATTCCATTATTCTTTCTCTATTAACATCAGAAAGCTCCGTATCTGGTTTAACATAGTTTCTTAGCGAGTTGTAGATCAGACTCATTTTCTATATAAATAATATATAAAAATAATTTTTATTTTCATATCCTTCATATCATATTAAGTACCGATCAAACCTGTCATATCTACTTGGTTAAGATCAGACCCATCGATATAGTTGGCATCAGTTGGATCCTTCAATACCGATCTTTTAGTATTATCAATATAACTATCACTACCCATTAATTCTAACGTATCTATATTTTTATTTTGACCGGTAAACATGTAATATATCACAAGAATTAATATCAAAATAATAACTGTAGCTAATATAATATAAAATATAGGCATACCTTTTGATTTAACAGAAGATACACGTGCAGTTTCTATTTCCGCCCATTCTACTGCATCTTCAAAAGACATTGATTTATCATCATTCATCTTCTTTTTTAATATCTTTCATTCTTTATTTTTGTTTAGTTTGATTAATTCGATAAAAAAGAAATGAAAGTGATTTCACAAAAATCGATCGAAAAATAGATTTCTAACCAGTACCCTTAAAAATGAGTGCGGGTCACGCCACGTTAAATATCATCAGTAATAACTCAGGTGGGAATAGTTCCAATGGTAGTAAGGTTAAATTGAATATCCAAGCTCCCAGAAATGCGGTTAAACTCAATGTTACCCAACCATCACCTCAAAGAACCCCCATCAAGCTGAATATTCAACCATCCCAGACCTTACCAGTTAAATTAAATATTAACACTCAGACCCAACCTAGCCCTATTAAGTTAAACATTAACAAAGGAAAAGCTGAGAATTTTAGAGTAGTAGCCACAGATTATCAGAGGTATGAAGATACACGAGAGCACATTTATAACATCACTGATACTTATATCGGATCTGATGAACAAATGCCGAGATCTGAACGTGTTCTTAATTTGGAGACATCTGTATTTCAGGAAGAGGAAATCACTATTCCTGAAGGTGTTGAAAGAATCTTCGTTGAAGTCAGTTCCAATGCCGGTGACAATGCAGCTCGATCTCTTCGAAATGGTATTGATCCAGGTACTGTTAAGATCAACATGGATAGACATACAATCACTGTTAGAAACGGTGGTGTACCCATTCCAGTAGAGATGCATCCAACTGAACAGATGTGGGCACCTCAGTTGATCTTCGGCATGCTCCATAGCTCATCCAATTATGACAAATCCAAAGTCAGAACTGAGTGTGGTCGAAATGGTTATGGTGCTAAGCTGACTAATATCTTCTCTAAGAAGTTCACAGTGACAGTGGGTGATCCTCACAACCAAAAACACTACTATCAGGAGTGGCGAGAGAACATGACACAGCGTGATGAGCCTGTTATTAAGGAGGGATATACCGGAGAACCATTTGTTGAAGTATCTTATACTATGGATTTTCAGCGATTTGGTTATGAGTATTATCCGGATGAGGCCTTTAAACTTTACGCCAGACACGCCGCTGATATGTCCTTTTCTGTCAAAGTTCCAGTTAGTTTCAATGGAAAGAAGTTGAATGTGCAAAAAGCTAAGGATTATGCTAGGTTGTACTTGGGTGCTGAAGCTGTTAAGAAGTCTATCGTTTATTATCAGTGGCCCAAAGGGACTGAAACGGTAACTAAAGCTGGAGTTGAACGAGCAGTTAATAAGGGAGCTGTACCAACTATAGAGATCTGCGCGGTAGACACACCGGATGAAGCTCTGAATGTTTCTTTTGTTAACGGTATGTGGACTCGAAATGGCGGAGTGCATGCTGATGCCGCCTTCAAAGCCGTAGCCACTAGTCTGATCAATACTGTTAACGGCTCTGGTTCTAACAAGAAAAAGAAGAAACAATCCTCATCTAAGCAGGCTAAACTCAATCTTGGTGATGTTAAAAGGCACGTTTCTATGTTCGTATCTTGTTGGTTAGGCGATCCTAAGTTTGATAGTCAATCCAAAGCCATGCTAAAATCTCCGACGCCTAAGATTACAATCGATGATAAGATTTTGCAACCAATTATGAAATGGGATCTAGTGAATCGATTATATGCTGAGTTAGAGGCTAAGCAGTTTAGGATGTCATCTAAGACTGATGGTAAGAAACGGAGATATTTGACGGATCTCAAGGGTGAGGATGCTAACGATGCCGGAACAACTAATTCTCATAACTGTACTCTTTATGTGACAGAGGGAAAATCAGCCATGGGGTTTGCAGAGAAGATGTTATCGTTGTATGATAACGGTCGTGATTTTATTGGTCTGATGCCACTAAAAGGTAAACCTCTTAATGTGACCAACGCTTCACCGGAACAGATTCACGAGAACAAAGAGATCATTGAAATCAAAAGAATGTTGGGTCTAAGAGATCGTGTTGATTATATGTTGGATGAAAATTATGAGACACTACGATATGGACATTTGGTAGTACTGGCTGATGCTGATATTGATGGTAAACATATTCTAGGATTGGTATATAATATGTTTTATCAGAAATATCCAACACTTTTGGCTAGGGGTTATGTTAAGTATCTGAGGACCAAGATCATCGAGGTTTCGAAAAACAAGGAGGTGATTAAGTTCTATAGCACTCATGAGTATGAGGAATGGAAAGAGAATACCCCAGATTATACCAAATGGGCTCATAGGTATTTTAAGGGGTTAGGAACTTCAGAAGATGCTGACATTGCCGAGGAGTTTACCAGTCCTAAGTTTGTTCAGTCGGTATTCGATGAGTTAACTCCGATATCTCTCGATCTGGCATTCGATAAGAGATTTGCTGACGCTAGAAAGAAGTGGATCGAAGATTGGCAACCAGATTTTAAGGTTGAGACTATGACGGTCCAACCTATCTCTGCTTTTGTCAATCACGAGTTAATTCAGTTCTCTATTGAAGATATCGCTCGATCTATTCCCCGTTTTATGGATGGTCTTAAGGTATCTCAGCGAAAGATTATCTGGGGATCTATGAGAAAGTGGAAAGGTAGTATTTGGTCTAAAAATAAGACACCGGAAAAGTTTAAACTAGCCGCATTGTCTAGTTATATTTCTAGTGAAACCAGCTATCATCACGGCGAGGATAATCTCAGTGGAGCTATTGTTAACATGGTACATGAATACACCGGAGCCAACAATTTACCTTATTTCTTCCCTCATGGGCAATTTGGGACCAGAACACACGGCGGGAAGGATGCAGGTAAACCTCGTTATATTTTCACTAAACCTCAGTGGTGGTGGAAGTTTATTTTTAAGAAGGAGGATAATCCACTACTGGATATTATCATTGACGAGGGTAATGAGTGTGAACCAGTGACTCTGTTGCCTGTTATTCCCCTCCATCTAATTAACGGTGCTCTAGGTATTGGTACTGCGCATTCTACTTTTATTCCTAATCATGACCCACTGGATATTTGTGCTTGGTTATCAGCTAAGATTCTAGGGTTTGTTCCTAATGATATTCTACCTTGGTATCGTGGTTTCACTGGAACTATTAAGCTTCAGAACCGTGGTAAGCGTAAGTCAGCCCTTAAGAAGGATAATACCAAGGAATCAGATAGTAGCAGTGATAATATGAGCAGTGAGAAGAGTGGAGAGACCGATGAGACTTCTGAGGAATATGATGAATCTGATGAGGAGGAGTTCGATAAAGATATCTTAGTTGATAAGAATACCAAGTATAGTATGGTAACTACTGGTAAGTTTGAAACTCATGGTAAGTCTAAGAGATCTGCCAAAGTAATTGTCACAGAACTACCGATCGGCAAGGCGACCCACGATTATGCTAAGGGGTTAACTATTATGAGAGAGAAGAAACTGATCAGTGGGTTTTCTAATTATAGTAAGCACGATACAGTCCATTTTGAGATTACTGGTATGAAGAATCCCTCAGTGAGAAAACTCAAGCTAACTAAAACCTTTGGTATGTCCAACATGGTATTGTTGGATACTAATAACCGACCGATCAAATACAAATCTACCGAGGAGATCCTAGAATCCTTTTATGCTCTTAGGTTGCCTTATTATCAGAAGCGCAAAGACAATATTTTGAAGCAGATGCAAGAAGAGATTAACATGCTAAACAACAAGATTCTGTTTATCAGAGCAGTAGTCAATGGTATTGATTTGATTAAATCTAATCCTAACAGTACTGTTGAAGAGGCCGTGGAAAAGGGATGTATTCTATCTATCGGTCTGAGTAAGAAGGCTATCTCACCACAGATGGAGAAACTAGGATTTCCTGCTGAGTTACTACAGAAAGTAGCTCTGTATCAATGTACTCTTGAAGAGATGGAAGCAGCTCAGGAGAAGCTCGATAAGCTAGCTGCTGATATTGAAGATCTGAAAAATATCCCACCGGAGAAGCTTTGGTTAAATGATATCGATGAGTTTGTAGCTGCTTATTGTAAACATTATAAGTGTAATTTCACCCAAAAGGTCAATGTAAGTAAGGAGGCACTGGCTGATATTGAGTGATAAGTAATTATTATTTATTATAAAAATAAATAATATTCAAGTCTTAACCAGCAAAAAATCGATAGATGCACTTACACTCTTTCCGTCTTGAGTTGTGATAGGATCTGGTCCATCATTAACTAATTCTACTGTATCACCACCAGATATTTGGAGTATCACATCGTTAGATGTAAAAGTCTCGTCAGGTGGTGTGTATATTTTAGTTGCGGTAACCGAAGAGCCATTGATTTGTATAACAGCAGAACCACCAGTAGGACCTAAGTTATGAGAATATCCATAAGATATTTTATAATAACCAGTAGTTCCGATAGTGAAAGTTCCAGTTAAATAAGATATGTTACCAACATTAACCAGAGGTGTTGAATCGAATTGAAAAGGACTTCCCATAGCAACTAATTGCGAACCAGTCTCGCCTCTGTAAGATACAAACTCTACACTTAATGACCCTGTGGGTCCGGTATCTCCTTTGTCTCCGGTAGGTCCAGTGTCACCTCTGTCCCCAGTAGGTCCTCTCTCACCGGTTTCGCCAGTAGGTCCGGTATCTCCTTTATCACCGGTAGGACCTGTATCACCCAGCCCTGTAGGACCAGTCATTCCCGTGGGTCCGGTTTCTCCCATAGGACCAGTATCTCCCATAGGACCAGTATCACCCAGCCCTGTGGCACCTGTTTCTCCCATAGGTCCAGTGGGTCCCGTATCACCTTGAAGTCCTGGTAATCCCATACCTCCTTGTTTACCTCTGCAACCTCTCGGTCCCGGACATCCTTTGGGTCCAGGATTACCTTGATTACCCTGCGGTCCTTTGCATCCTTTAGGTCCAGTAGGACCAATATCTCCTTGGGGGCCAGTGGGTCCGGTATCTCCTAAACCTACAGGACCGGTAGGACCGGTAGGCCCCTCTTTACACTTATGATGTTTATGATCGCTGTGATGTTCACTGCTGCTGTTAGTATCGCAGTGATGTTTCCGATGATTATTTCTATGCTTAGCACATCTATATCTTTGTTTCTTTCTATATCTATCTGACGACTCAGAATCGTAATTCATTTTGTACTATGAAAAATAAATAAATGTAAACCCAAATAAAACAAAACCAAATATTCTTTCTATAAAAAACTCGATATGAGTTCACCCAATCACAGTCTGGGTACTTTGTCCGAGCAATTATATAACCAATTAACTGGCGATAAAAACATGAGTGTTAATCTTAAAGAAAAATTAGCCAAAGATAAGAGAACTAAAACCATGGATAAAGAAGACGACATCTCCTTTTCTATTATTGTTGATAATAAAGCCAATAACAGAAGAAAAAATGAACTAAAACGATCCGATCCGATCCCTATCTCTTCTCCTGTCGGAATATCTAAAAAAGATTCATTCGATGTATCTGAAGATAATGATAATGACAGTGATAGTAATGATGATTCTTGTGATTTTGAAAGTAAGATTGAACGAATGATGACTGCCGAAACACCACCAGACCCATTTACGACTATTCAGACAAGAACTAGACATAAATGGGTCGATGATAGGAATGCAAATAAATGCAACAAGTGTGGGGAGAAGTTCGGCTTATTCCTGAGACGCCATCACTGTAGACTGTCAGGAAGTATATATTGTAGTTACTGTTGCAACAATTGGGACACAATTCCGGAAAGCATTACACAAATTCCTTCAGCCAATGGTATGACATCAGATATAGATAGAACAGTTAAGGTAAGATTATGCGATAGTTGTTATGAAAAAATTCAGCTTATCAAGAAGCTAGAAATTATACTTAAATCAGTTAAATTAGACGAGATGGACTTGTTTACATTTAAGAATATTGGGGAACAAGAAACTAACGAATTATCTAACTCATTCATAGGCAAAATCAATGAATTTCCTGATACAGATAAGCTTGATCAAGAGGAGATTCTAGATTTCACTAAAAATTATATGAATGGTAAGTTATGGAGACAGTTAGCTAATTTTTATCTATCCAAATTCAGAGAGATTCAATATAAATTACCTCACCAAGACTATTCAGAATGGGAGAGAAATGTTATGTGGACCAATTATAAACATTTGAAAGGTCATGATATTTGGGTAGTCCATTTGATTCGTTCCCATGTTAATCATCCAGACAAACTAGAAACTATCATAAATTATTGCTTATCACCATCAGATACAGAGAAAGAATATGGTATATCTAT
>JABAOC010009574.1_pt1 | contig 16222 bp, 13 predicted proteins | sample 7062161 | NCBI WGS metagenome assembly JABAOC01 (sample SAMN14538625, study PRJNA623070) | marine sediment metagenome | biome: marine biome [ENVO:00000428]; feature: marine pelagic biome [ENVO:01000023]; material: deep marine sediment [ENVO:00002113] | place: India: Gulf of Khambhat ... | reverse complement strand
CGTTGTAGTGGCCTTCGTCCTGGGCATGAATGCAGTCGGACCCTTAGCGACCTATGTCTCTCGTACCAGTGCCTTCGACGCCCAGCGGGTCATGGCCGACATCCAATACCTGGCCGGGCCAGAACTGAACGGGCGTCTCACCGGCACAGCCGATTTGGACGTCGCCGCCGACTACATTGCCGCCCGATTCCAGGAGGTTGGATTGCAATCGGCAGGCGAGATGGTGGGCGTGTCCTATACCTATTTTCAGAATATCAGTCGGGACTATCGGGACCTGACGGGCACTCCCAAGCTGACCCTCGAGGATGCCATCGGTCGGCCGATTATGGAACTGGAATACGGTCGTGACTTTGTGGAGTGCCCCGATACCCTGGTGGAGACCTATCAGGTGCAGGGCGATGTGGTCTTTGTCGGCCTGGATCCGGAGGCCGACGTCTGGCCCGATACGGGGAGCGGAGTCGAAGGGATAATTGACCCCTCCACCCTGTCAGACACGATCGTTCTGTACACAGGGGAACCCATCCCGTACGCGCTGCGGCGGACGAAGGTGGGTGCGTTTTTGGCGGTCAGACCGCAAGAAGAATTGGGCTATCGCCACTTGCCGAGCTTGCGGGCCGGACTGTGGTCCTACCCTCAGGACACTCGCAGCCCGCAGATTTGCATCTCCCCCGCTGTGGCCGAGCTTCTGTTGGCCTCTACCGGTTACACCCTGGCGGAACTCAGCGAGCAACAGGCCAGGCTGGGTGACTGGGAAGGGTTCTCCGTGGAAACAGGCGTTCAGGGTGAGTTGATCCTGGAGGCGGCCGTCCAGCAAGGAGTGGAGACGCGAAACGTCATCGGTTTCCTCCCTGGGGTGGATGTGGAACTGGACGAAGAGGCCATCATCGTCATGGCCCACTACGATGGCCTGGGGCGGGCTCCGGACGGCACCCTCTATCCAGGGGCCAACGACAACGCCAGTGGGGTGGCCATGATGCTGGAAATCGCGCGCATGTGGCAGGAGCAGGACTTTCGCCCCAAACGCACGGTCATCTTTGTGGCCTGGGCCGGGGCAGAGCGCCGCCTGAAAGCGGATGTGGAGCGCTTCCTGCGGGCCAGGCGAGGATTCGTCGGTGCCTATCGGATAGTGGCGGTTGTGGAGTTGATCGGGGTTGGCGCCAGCGAGGGGGAGGAGAAGATCCTGCTGGACCGCGGTACCAGTGACCGGGTGACAGTGCTGTTCCAGAAAGCTGCCAGGCGAGTGGGAGTCGAGACCACCACCCGGGGCGAGGGCATTCACGATGACTACAGTCTCTATCCCTATCCGGGTGGGGATCTGGCACAGATTAGCCTGACCTGGGAGGGAAGCGGTCTGCACGTCCACACTCCGGCAGATACCGTCGAAAACATAGATCCGGACAAGCTGAGCAAGATGGGACGGACAGCAGCCCTGGGGTTAATGGTGCTCGCCCGGGAGACGCAGTACTGAGCATCCGTCCTTTCTGGCCCAGTCGTAAGTGATTTCCTCCGTAAGTGGGCCCAGGCTCTACTCGTCCCTCGTGTCCCTCGAACGTTGGAATAAATCCTGGCCTCTCTCAGCTTTGCTACTGCTCGTCCTGAGTGCCCTGTTGCACGCTGCGTACTATGGCTCCTGCAAGCGGAGCACCGACAAGCAGGTCTTCGTCTGGTGGTTCTTGCTGGTCGCTGCGGTCGTCTATTCCCCTGCCTTGATTCTAAATCGGCCGGTCATCCGGCGCAGGGTTGGCTGTGCCTGCTGCTCAGCGGTTTGATGGATATGGCCTACTTCCAGGAAGAGTTGCTGAGCCAGGCGGTGGACGCTCTCTCCTAACGGCCTGGAAGCCTTCTTCCGGTGGCCCGGCTGTTTGGTTGGTTGATCACCTCCTTGACTATGCTGGTTTGGCGTCATGTTTCCTCCAGAAGCGTCACGATCCCGCCAATGCGCGGCGGGGCGTCTCAAAGCGGGGTTGTATACTCAAGCCCACATGGTTGCGGGCGTGAACAACGACCAGTTTTGATGATGCGGGTGACCACGTTGACGTCCTGGAGTGTAGCCAAATCTTGGTTGCATCGCCGGCGCCCAGACCAGGTCCTTCAGTCACCAAATTGAATGACGGTCACTCAGCTTGGCCATTCTCGCACCTCCTGGATTTATGACTCATTCGCGTGGCTCTCGCAGACTTGATGGTTGAGCCCCAGTTCATCGGTCACCGTCTTGTTGAACGACTCGGCGTTCTCCCCCGACAACTCGTCCACCGCCAGCATCAGCCTTGTGATTTCGTCCACCGTCAGCCCCGGAGGCAGCCATTTCCCATTACATCCTATTGTCGAACGGCACCCAAATTCCTACTTGACAAAAAGGTTGATTTGTGATATAATGTATACTAGCGTATACCCTCGTATACAATCCCCGTTAGCACTTGGAGCCATGAAAAAAAGGACTACCAAAGCCTTACGCAAACGTAAAGCCTATGAAAATCTGAAGGATCTCATTCTATCTAACCAACTCAAGGCGGGGGAAGCGCTCCTGGAGGATGAGTTGGCAACGCAATTTGGCCTAAGTCGCACGCCTGTGCGCGAGATCCTGACGCAGTTATCGCACGAACGACTGGTGAAACGCAGCGCTTACATGGGCACTTATGTGACCCAGATTACCCGTGAGGACGTACGGGAGATCTATGAAATCCGTGGGGCTCTGGAATCGCTTGCAGTTCAGACCGCGGTGACTCGTATATCGGAGCACGAACTGGAGGAGCTAGAGCGGATCTTTGATCGGGCGAGTCAGGAAATAGCGCATGGCCGCACCAACTCGGCTGTGGATGAGTTCAGAAAGCTTCACGATTTGATCATCGCAAACGCAAACAATCCACGGCTCCAAGCATATCTCCGTTCTCTCGACAACGAGTCAAGGCGCTTTATGTCTATCGCGCCTGCATCGCCAGACTATGACGCAAAGCCAGGATTGGAGGAGAAACACGAGATCCTCCTTGCTTTGCGAGACCGAGACGCGGAAAGGGCAGTCCAATTGATCGTTCAGCACTACAAGAACTCGATCCAGCGGTTGGTCCAATTCTTCCCTGACCGGTCTAGTGTTCCTGAGGTTCTCACAATCTTTGCTCAACCTCCGTTCCTGTAAGCATACCTTTCGCAAGGGCTCCAGGAGAGATGGGGAGCGCGCAATAGGCTTGTTGCTAGGATGATGGATACCATGAAGGGGCTAGCGTCGCATTCATCGAACCATCATTATGGCCATGGACGGTGTCACTGGCAGTGGGGTTTGTGGGAGCCCGAGAGGAGAAGTGAATGAAGATTGCGACGAGCGTCCTCGACTTGATTGGCAATACGCCGATGATCCGTCTAAACCGGGTGACGAATGGGCTGAGGGCAAACATCCTGGCCAAGTGCGAATTTATGAATCCCACCGGCAGCATAAAAGATCGCATGGTAAAGGAGATGCTTGAGAATGCTGAGAAGATGGGGAAAATCAAGCCGGGATCAACCATCTTGATCGAAGCTACTAGTGGTAATACTGGGATTTCCCTTGCCGCTCTGGGGACTGTCAAAGGCTACGATGTGGTGATTGTCATGACAGAGGACGTAAACCAAGAGATCCAAGACCTGGTAGGGCACTTTGGTGCTAAGGTGGTGCTAACTCCAGTAGAGGGATCGGCCACGACTGATATACAGGTTGAGGGACGTGCGATATACCGGGAGAAGGCAGCGCGGATGGTGCGTAATAGGATTGCGGCTGAGATGTTGGAGGCTGACCCCGCCAAGCACATGTTAGACCAGTCCAAGAACCTTGCCAATGTGCGAGCACATTGGCAAACGGGCAGGGAGATCTTGGAGCAGGCTGCTGGAAAAGTCGACGCTCTTGTTTTGGGAGTTGGCACTGGCGGAACTATGATGGGCATCTCCCAAGTTCTACGTGAGGCAGCTCCAGACGTTTTGATCGTGGCTGTGGAACCAGCCGAAGCGACTTCGAACTCCAGTGATGGGCCGACGATCTACGGCATACAAGGCATCAGTGACGGTGTCGTTCCAGAGATAGTAGATTTGAGAGAGATCGACGAAATCATTCGTGTCAGTTCCTCGGAGGCGTGGCACATGGCTAGTCGATTAGCGTGGGAGGAAGGACTCTCCGTGGGACCCTCATCGGGAGCCAATGTCAGCGCTGCTTTGCAAGTGGCCAGAAGACTCGGAACGGATCGAAAAGTAGTTACACTTTTGCCGGATCGAGCTTCGCGATACCTCAGTCTTGGACTTTTCAAAGAGCCGTAAAGTTCGATGATAGAGGTTTTGCGTCAAAGCTCGGAACAGGAAAGGAGGTGAGGAAAAAGGCTCAAAAACAGTGGTTCGCGTGTCCAAACTCTCAAAACTAAAGGAGCAGAAAAGATGTTTAGGAAAGAAAGACTGTGGAAGATGGTGGGGCTCATCGTGTTGCTCGCCTTGGTGGCTGGCTGCGGCCCAACACCGACTCCGGAGGTCGTGAAAGAGGTCGTCAAGGAGACCGTGGTGGTCGAAAAAGAGGTCGAGGTCACAAAAGAGGTGCAGGTAGAAGTCGTGGTCACGGCCACGCCGGAACCCAAGCCTCCAATGGGTGAACCGGTTGAAGAATTCCAGGTGATGACCATGACGGCCGTCGAAGATCCCAGAAGGTTTGAGATCTCACGCTTGGCTGTGGATGCCTGGGAAGAACTCGGAATCCCTGCCGAACTGTGGCCCGTTGCCAGTCCCGTGATGGTTGAGCAGGCCTGGGAGGGCAAGATCTACCAGGTGTACTTCATCCACCATGACCCTAACCCCGATAGGATGGAGCCCGACACCTGGTTGTATACCTATTATCACTCTTCGAATGCTGGCCCGACCGGGTCGAACCTCTCAGGCTACCAGAACCCAGAGTATGACGCCTTGGTCGAGGCCCAGAGATCGGAACCGGACGCTGCCAAGCGTAAGGAGCTCGTAGACAAGGCTCAAGAATGGCTGTACAACGCCCAGCCGTTCCATCCTTTTGCCCACCTTCACTTGGCCGGGGTATACAACAAGGACACCTTTGGCGACCCCACAATCTTTGTGGGCAACCCCGTGTACAACTTTTGGGGACTGAGCAGTCTTAAACCCCTTACCGACAGGAAGGTCATACGAGTCGGCCTATCGAGGGACTTTGAGACTACTAACCCGATGGCTGTCTCCAATCCTGAGGACTTTAACTGGCTCAGCCTCATGTATGACAAGCTGGGTAGGATCGCTCCAGATGGGACGGCCCAACCGTGGGCTGCTGAATCCATAGACGCCATCAGCCCGAGTGAGTATGAGGTGACCCTCCGTGAGGGAATGACCTGGCATGATGGGAAGCCAGTGACCGCTGAAGACGTTGCGTTCACATTCAATTACGCCAAGGAGAAGCAGGCGGTCTACTTCGTCTCGGCGTTGCAGCGGCTGGAGAAAGCGGAGGTGGTCGACCCTAACAAGGTGCGCTTTACTCTGTCCGAGCCATTCGTGCCGTTTGTGGCCAATGTCCTCTGTCAGGTCTTCCTCCTGCCCAAACACGTTTGGGAGGACATCGAAAACCCGCTGGAGGTCCCCAACGACAACCCCATTGGCAGCGGGCCCTGGAAGTTCGATTACTGGCGTACGATGGAGGAATCCAATCTTGTACGTTTCGAGGATCACTTCCAGCCGCCAATGGCCGAAGGGTTGTTGCACGTCACCTACGGCAGCGTCGATGGTATGCTAGGTGCTATGGAGGAGGGAAGCATTGATACAGTGGGCGAGATCCTGACCGTTGCCCAAGTGGAGCAACTGGAGGGACTGTCCCATATCAAGGTCGAGAAGGTGGTCGAGTTCGGCATGTCTGGCGTGTACTTTAACACCAGATTTGAGCCGTTCAACGACCGTATCTTCCGCCAGGCACTTTCCCTAGCTTTCCCTATTGATGATATCATCAAGATCGTGCTGAGAGGTGCTGGAGACCCTGCTGGTTCCATCGTCGCCCCGTCGCTCGAATTCTGGCACAATGACAGCATTCCTGCTTTCTCCTATGACCCTGAGCGGGCTAAGGAGATGTTGCTGGAAGCGGGGTACACTTGGGATGAAAAAGGGATGCTACACTATCCAACGCCTGAGAACGATAAGCGCGATATAGACACGGGTCCGCACCTGTACTAGGACAAGGGTTAGCTGGACCTTGACAGCTTTGGAACAGGGTTGGGGGATTGCATTGCATCCTCAACCCTGTTCCTCTAGAGTTTGACTCGATCTCAACTTGCTCCATCGCTCGAATAAGAGATTACGACATGTTCAGTCTACATCATTAAGGAGAAGCGTCCATGGAGCTTCGAATATTCATTGTTAAACGAATGCTACTAATGCTTCTGACTCTATTCATACTAACAACTTTGGTCTTCGTTATGTTCCGGGTAATGCCTGGCAACCCGGCTTCACTGGTGATATCACCAGCACTGGAGCCGGAGGCTCGGGAGGCTTTGCTACATCAATTTGGCTTAGATAAGCCGCTACAAGTTCAGTATTGGCTCTATATGAAGAACTTGGTACGCGGCAACATGGGACACTCATTCCGCTACCGTCGTCCGGTAGTAGAAGTGTTACGCCCGAGATTTATGAATACTGTGGTGCTGATCGGGCCAGCCACGCTTTTTGCGTTGATTTTGGGCGTACTTGTGGGTGGACTGACCGCATCGCGCCGGGCCGGCAAGCTGGATACAATTGGCACCGTGACATCCCTGGCGCTAAAGTCACTACCAACGTTTTGGACTTCCATAATGCTGCTGCTCTTGTTCGCCTATCGTCTCAAATGGGTACCTGCTGCTGGCCTTAGAACGCCAGGCTACACCTTTGACAGTGCACTGGAAAAGTTCCTAAACTTGGACTTTCTCCACCACCTTGTTTTGCCCCTGATCATACTCACTTTGCATTTTCTTGCTGAACCACTATTGACCATGAGGAACAGCATGTTGGAAGTACAGGGGGAAGATTTTGTCGAGATGGCACGGGCTAAAGGAATTGGAGAGAGACGGGTAATCTATAACCACTGGGTCCGAAATGCGCTCCTTCCCGTAGTCAGCATTGTGCCCATGATGGTGGGCCACATCATTGGCGGTCAGGTGTTGGTGGAGACAGTGTTTTCCTGGCCAGGCCTCGGGCGGGAGATCGTCAATGCTGTTAATGTACACGACTATCCTTTGGCCCAAGCTAGCTTCTTGATGATAGCCACGGTGGTCATCGGGCTAAACTTTTTGGCCGACATCACTTACGCCTTCCTGGATCCCCGAGTGAGGTTAGAATAGCGATATGGAGAAACAACCAGACCGCGAACAGGAGCGTGTGCCACTCCCGAGCTTGTTAAAGGCGATACAGTCCATAGGCAGAGCAATTGCTGACCAATTGAGGGTCATTGGTGGGAATATGTTTGGTCGCCTGGGGTTGGCTGGACTTGCCTTGTTCTTCATATTGGCGGTTTTCGCCCCATACTTGGCCCCGCATGGCCCCTATGAGGAGACCTTTCGCCCAGATGGAGAACTGGCCTATCTGGAGCCCCCATCGTTGGCACATCCTTGTGGCACCACCTTAATAGGCCGGGATGTGTTTTCACAAATGATCTGGGGCACGAGGCGCACCTTGATCATAGCTCTGGCCGCTGCTTTCGGCGCGGCTTTTGTCGGCACCAACGTGGGCCTGATAGCTGGGTACTATGGCGGAACGATTGATACCATCCTGATGAGGCTAACTGACATAGCGTATGGTATCCCTTTTATTCCCTTTGCTATGATAGCCATCATGATGCTCGGGCGTGGCGACATCATACTGATCATCGTCATATCCAGCATACTGTGGAGAACTACCTCTCGGGTTATTCGCTCACAAGTGCTCACTCTGAAGGAGCGCCCATTTGTCGCCGCGGCCAAGTCCATGGGGGCGAGTGCCGCTAGAATTATTTATCGCCATATCGCTCCCAATGTGTTGCCTCTGAGTTTTCTTTACACCCTTATTATTGCTGGGGATGCAGTATTAGTTGAGGCCTCCCTTAGCTTTCTGGGCTTGGGTAACCCCAACACCATCAGTTGGGGTCAGATCCTCTTCTACTGTTTTTCCTCACAGAGGATGCGGACAGCATGGTGGTGGAGTTTCTTTCCGGGCATGGCCATAGTGGTGCTGGTATTGTCGGCATTCTTCATCGGACGCTCGTACGAAGAGATCATTAACCCTCGATTGCGGGAGTGGTAGACAGGTCTCTGGTAACACAACAAGGGAAGCAAAATGGCACTGCTGGAAGTCAATGACTTGCGGGTCTACTACAAAACAAGGCGGGGATTGCTCCGTGCTGTGGAGGGGGTCAGTTTCCAGATTGAAGAAGGGCAGAATGTGGGATTGATTGGCGAGTCTGGCTGTGGCAAGACGACGGTGGTGAAGGGCATCCTTCAGTTGTTGCCCCGTAGCGCCGAGATCGAAGGACGGGTGTCTTTTCGTGGACGGGATCTGCTGACGCTTAAGCGTCCAGAATTGGATGAGATTCGGTGGAGGGAAATTGCCCTTGTCCCGCAGTCAGCGATGAATGCTCTTGACCCTGTGCTCAAAGTTGGTGACCAGGTTCTCGAGGCAATTCAGGCTCATAAAGAGATCAAAAGCAAAACCGCTCGCGAAAAAGTAGCCGGGCTTTTCGGTCTGGTGGGCCTTGATGCGAAGCGCCTAAACCACTATCCGCATCAGTTCAGCGGGGGCATGAGGCAGCGAGCGATCATTGCCATGTCTCTGGTGTTGACCCCAAAGTTAATCATCGCTGACGAACCGACCACTGGCTTGGATGTCCTCATACAAGATCAGATCCTGCAACAGATCGAAGAGATTCATCGTCAATTCAATGTATCGGTGCTGTTCGTTACCCATGACATTGGGGTTGTGGCTGAGACTTGCCAGCGGATCGCGGTCATGTACGCTGGCAAGATTGTAGAGTACGCTGATGCCGGGTCGTTGTTTGAACAACCTTATCATCCTTACACGCTGGGCTTAATGAATGCCTACCCCAGCGTCCGCGGCCGGAAGCGTGAGCTTATTTCAATACCCGGCAGTCCACCTCATCTGGTTGATCCTCCGCCAGGGTGCAGATTCAGCCCCCGTTGTCCATTTGCTTGTGAGATCTGCCAACAGGAAGAGCCTAAGCTCGTGGAGATGGGACGGGACAACTGGGCAGCTTGCCATCGGGTTGGGGAGATAGATCAATTACGCGAGGAGGCAGGGAAGGCACTGACATGGAAACGAATGGCAATGAACCAGGTCTGAAGTCTGATCCCTGTGCGGTCCTGGAAGCCAAGGAGTTGAAAAAGCACTTCCGGCTTAGAGCTGGGCTCATAGGCTCGCTAATGGGCAAGAAGGAGTTGGTAGTCAAGGCTGTGGACGGGGTTTCCTTTGCCGTGAGGAGAGGTGAAGTACTAGGCTTAGCAGGGGAAAGCGGATGCGGAAAGACGACTACAGCTATGGCAGCCATAGGCGTATACGAGCCAACAGCAGGGGACATCTATTTCCTTGGTCGGGATGTGTCCACCTTGTCAAGAACGGAGATGCTTGACTTCCGTTCCAAAGCACAGATGATTTTTCAAGACCCTTACCAGTCCTTGAACCCTCGTTTTACAGTCTATGAAGCGGTGGTCGAGCCCTTGGTGATCCATAGAATAAGGGATCCACAGGAACAGCGAAGACGGGTGACTACGGCGTTGGAGAGTGTTCGACTACGTCCGCCCAGCAAGTTCTTTTCCGCTTTCCCTCACCAACTGAGCGGGGGAGAGCGTCAGCGGGTGTGCATCGCGCGAGCCTTGACGCTGCAACCGCAACTGTTAGTAGCGGACGAGCCTGTATCCATGCTGGACGTATCTGTCCGAGCTGGGATCATTGATTTAATCCGCACCCTCTCGAAGGAGATGGAACTGGCAGCCATCTGCATATCTCACGATCTTTCCAGCCAAAGATATCTAACCGACCGATTGGCGATAATGTATCTGGGCAGGATAGTCGAAATTGGACCCACTGAAGAGGTCGTGAAGGAGCCTGTGCATCCTTACACCAAGGCTCTGCTGGCTGCCGTCCCTGTACCGGATCCCAAGTTCCAAAGGCAGCGTCTACTGTTGCAGGGTGAAGTGCCCGACTCTATTGAATTGCCGGAAGGGTGCCGGTTCTCAGAACGCTGTCCAGACTCTGAAGACAAGTGCTGTCAGATCGAACCGGAGTTAATAAGTGTAGGTACCGACCATTCGATCGCCTGTTGGCGATGCCAATGACGACCAAACCCGTAGGGAGACAAGTCATGACGAGCTATGCAACTAAACAACAGTGTGTCAAGTGCCATTCAGAATTTCCGATGGACGAGCCTCTCTTTGAGGGCTGTCCCGCATGTAAGACCAAGGATTTCGCCGCCAGTCTCTCGATAACCTACGACTATGACCAGCTTGCCAAGCGCGTGAGTAGGGACTATTTCGCCAGAAGGCCGAGAGAAGCAGGCGTCTGGAAATATCAGGAGCTACTTCCGATTAAGGACGAAGCACATCGCATCACTTTGCAGGAGGGCTCGACGTCACTGATACGATGTGAGAGGTGGGAGAAGGAGATGGGGTTAAAAGCTCTATATGTGAAAGATGAGGCGAGAAACCCCACCTGGTCATTCAAGGATCGCCACGCATCTGTGGCCATATCTAGGGCAGTCGAACAGGGCGCAAGCACGGTCACCATCGCAACCTCTGGAAATCATGGGGCTGCAACAGCGGTCTACGCAGCTAGAGCGGGACTCGATGCTGTCATCTTCACATATCCGGGATATTATGAGACCATGAGAACCCTGATGCAGATGTATGGCGCGCAGATCTTTGTAACGGATGTTGAGGGGCGCTGGCTTCTCATGCGAGAGGGGATGAAACGATATGGTTGGTACCCCATCGGAAACATAACGACGATTCCTACCTTTAACCCTTTTGGACACGAGGGCTACAAGCCCATAGCCTATGAGATATGCGAAGACCTACATTGGGAGCCACCAGATTTCGTCTTTGTACCTAGTGGCTTTTCGGAGAGCCTTTATGGGATCTGGAAAGGGTTCAAAGAGTTAAAGACCCTAGGGTTGATTGGTCGCACTCCGCACATGGTTGCGACAGAACCAGCCGGTGGAGCTCCTCTTGCAGCGGCTCTTGAGCAGGGACAAGATATTGTGCGGCTAGAAGGGGGTTGGAGCAATCAAACTGTAGCTCGCGGCATAGCATGCAGCGTAAATAGCTACGTGGGCGTACTCGCCATGCGAGAATCTGGAGGATCGGCTGTAGGAGTATCGGACGAGGAAATATTTGACGCCCAGGCAACAATGGCCAGAGAAGGGGTTTATGGCGAATGTACAGCTGCCACGGCGGCGGCTGGTCTGCAGAAAATGGCGAGCAGCAACGACCTACATGGTGCAGTCGCCGTGGTAGTAAGTAGCTCAGGTGGGATAAAGGATTTCACTTTGGCCGTCGCCAGGATGCCCAAGCCACCCGCAATTGAGGCTGATTTCGCGGTTCTTCAAAAGGCTGCAGCCGAAGTCTATGGCATTCAGTTCAAATAGTCACTGACGGTCACGGATGAGCCGATTGAAGGACAGTTTGAGAGTCAAGGGCGGTCTAACGTTACTTGCTGCCGGACACATGATGAGCGATGTCTACGCCAGTTTTATAGTGACTTTACTACCACTGTGGGTCCGCCTATTTGGCTTGCCTTTTTCAGCAGCGGGTTTCTTGGTGTTCTTGCGAGGTGCTGGTATGGCAGTGTTTGAACCCCTTGGCGGATACGTCGCTGACCGCACAGCCAGGCTCATCTTCCCCTTCGGCTTACTTGTCGTAGCGCTGGCCATGAGCTCTGTTGGGTGGGCACCTAACTATTCCATACTGGTTCTCCTGGTCTTGCTGGCCACGGTTGGCCAGTCCCTATTCGGACCCCAGGCAACATCAACAGTAACGCACTCAAGCGGTAGTTTGAAGGGTCTCGGACTGGCCATTTTTCTGGCTGGGGGCTCTCTCGGAGCCGCTGTAGGGCCTATCACTGTTGCTTCTCTGGTCAACGCTGTAGGTCTACAAAGAACCTGGCCTATGGTGCTGCCGGGCCTCCTGCTGTCCATTCTTCTCTACAAGGTTTTTGCCCCGGGGGTTGGAACTCGGGATAACACAAATAGATCTCTAGATATCCCGAGTTCGATAAACTTGGGACCGACTTTAGCACTAGCTTGCGTGTTATTGTTACGGGGTGCAGCCGAAACAGGTATTATGGCTTTCCTGCCGCTCCTAATTGAGCAAAAAGGCGGCGGTCTGATTGCGGTTGGCGCTACGATCAGTCTCTTCAAGCTATCAGGAGCCGCCGGCGCGATCATCGCCGGTTTTCTATCAGACCGAAGGAGTTGGAAGCCTATTATGATCCTGTCGTTTGTACTGGCTGCTATATTACTCTATGGTTTCTTGCAAAATGAGGGTTTTATAGCTTTGATACTTGTTGCGCTGCTGGGAGCCACACTGTTCTCATCATCCCCCTATACTTTGGTCATGGCACAACATCTCTTACCAGAACGAACGAGCACCGCCGCAGGCTTGGTTTTCAGCTTGACGCTACTTGGGGGGGGATTAGGTGCCTTGTGCGAGGGATTCCTCGCCGACGGTCTTGGCGTGGAGACAGCCCTACTCATCATTGGCGTGACTCTGCCACTCGGTGCTGCGGCAGTTACGATAGGCATACGAGAACAGCTCATCACTCCGTAAGAAGCTGCGCATATGTTCCCCAAGGGGAATCAACTATATCAACTCATAGGGAAAGGAGTCAAAACAGGTGACAAGATTAAAGAGATTCTGGGCTCATTACGAGGAGGTGCTGCGTACTCCTGATGCTGCCCTCGTCGTTGTCAGTGGCTTGCTGATCCTGTCGAGCTGGCTGATCCAACTCATCTCCGTTGGCCCGACATCGCTCAGCCCAGTGATGGCTCTCATTGCTGCCGTTCTCGCTGGCTGGCCTATTCTGGGCTGGGCGTGGGGCGGGGTGAAGGAGAAAAAGATTAACGCGAGCCAATTGGTCATCATTGCTATGGTGGCATCGGTTGTCGCCCGCGAGTACATCGCCGCCGCCATCGTGGCTTTCATCATGATCCTCGGCGGCCTGCTGGAAGAGTTGGCCACCTACAGTATGCGCCGCTCCATCCGCAATCTGCTGGAATTAGCCCCCACCACGGTCACCCGTCGCCGCGACGGGCGCGAGGAGACGGTAGACATCAGCGAGCTGGAAACGGGCGATCTCATTCTGGTTCGCTCTGGCGAGCGCATTGCGGTAGATGGGATCATCCGCCAGGGCGAGGCGTCGGTCAATCAGGCCCCGATCACCGGTGAATCGGTGCCCGTGGACAAAGGGACAGGCGAGGAGGTCTTTGCCGGGACACTGGTTGAATTGGGCGCGCTAGAGGTGCAGACGACCAAAGTGGGCAGCGACACGCTGTTGGGGCAGATCGTCGAATTGGTGGAAGCAGCGCAGAAAAGAGCCGCGCCTATCCAGCGCGTAGCTGACAAGTATGCCAGCTACTTCACTCCCATCACTGTCCTGATCGCTGCGCTGGTCTGGCTCATCAGCGGCGAGTTTATGCGCGCGGTGACGGTGGTGGTGGTAGCCTGTCCCTGTGGACTGGTGCTGGCCACACCCACAGCAGTTGTAGCTGGCCTGGCTAACGGTGCGCGGCGGGGCATACTGATCAAGGGCGGTGCTTTCCTGGAGATGCTCGGCAAGGCCGATATCGTCGGCCTAGACAAAACCGGCACGCTCACCCGAGGGCAGCCTAATGTGGCAGGGGTACAGTCGCTGTGCTGTCATTCGGAAGAAGAGATCTTGACTCTGGCCGGCGGTGCTGAGCGTTACTCAGAGCACCCGTTGGGCCGGGCTGTGTTAGCTGAGGGGTTGCGCCGGGGCTTGGAGATGCCGGAGCCGGTCACATTCCGACCGGCTATGGGACGTGGTGTCTCCGCCGCCTGGGTGGATACTGAGGTAAAAGTGGGACGGGCTGACTGGTTAGCTGGTGGGGGGGTGAACCTGGCGGAGCCAGTGCAAACGGCGGTCGCTGAACACGAAACTCATGGTCACACCCCCCTGTTGGTAGTGCATAACGGCCATCCGGCAGGTGTCATCTGCGTGGCGGATGCGATCCGCGAGGAGTCAGTCGAGGCTGTGGGCCGATTGAAAGCACTGGGGTTGAAGGTAACGATGCTTACCGGTGACAACCCGCTCGTGGCGGGAGAGATCGCGCGTCAGACGGGTGTGGACGACGTGCAAGCCAACCTGCTGCCGGAGGACAAGGCGACCATCGTGCGTCGGTGGGTGGCTGAGGGAGAGAAGGTGGTGATGGTCGGTGATGGAATCAATGATGCGCCAGCCCTGGCCGAGGCTACGGTGGGCATTGCCATGGGCGCAGCAGGCGCAGACGTTGCTATCGAGGCAGCCGACATCGCGCTGATGAACGACGATCTGAACACGGTCGCGGACGTCATCTCTCTTAGCCATCGAGTAATGAGTACCGTGCGGGCAAACATACTACTCTTCTCGCTGGCGTTCAACATACTAGGCATTACTTTGTCGGCGATAGGGACCATCCATCCAGTGGGGGCAGCGGTGATGCACAACGTCGGCTCGCTGGCTGTGGTGCTCAACTCGGCACGTCTTATTTTCCGTAAACGATTGTAACATGTGAGGAGAAGTGACGTGACGCACAGTGTCAGTGTCAGTCAACCATGCTCTAAACCGCAGACAGACCTAACTAGGAGGCAAGTATCGTGACCATTGCAAGTAGCATTTTGGCCGTAATCGGAAACACCCCTCTGATCCGGCTGAGAGAAGTCGTTCGCGGGCTTGATGCAGAAGTGTTAGTAAAGGCTGAGTACCTAAACCCTAGCGGCAGCATCAAGGATCGCATAGCCTTGTACATGATCGAGGGTGCCGAGCGCGCTGGGCTGCTCAAGCCGGGTTATACGATTGTCGAAGCTAGCACGGGCAATACCGGCGCGGCCTTGTCTTTTGCGGCTGCGGCCAAGGGCTATCGCATGCGCGTATTTTCGCCTAAAGTCGTCGCCAGCCCCGAACGAATGCGTATCATGCAGAGCTATGGCGCCGAAATCGAGATCATAGACACAGAGGCGTTGCAAAAGGATGAGAAGTTGCGAGACACGAGCGTCCACGGTGCTGTGATCGAGGTCATCCCAAGACAATTGTGCCTGGAATTGGAATGCTCAGATGCCACCGTCTGGTGGGCGCGCCAGTTCAGTAATCCAGACAACGTCGTTGCCCATCGGGAAGGGACGGGTAAGGAAATCCTCGAACAGACCGGGGGCCACCTGCACGCGTTCTTGGCTTCGGTGGGCACCGGGGGCACGCTGATGGGAGTGGCTCAGGCGCTGCGGGCACATGACCCCAGAATTGAAATCTACGGGGTAGAGCCTGCTGCTGCGCCCCATTTGCGAAGCGGCCTGGAGAACATTCCGATCATCCCTGGCATTACTGATGGCATCACCGTGGACATTCTCAAGGCGAATATCGTTACCGACATCATCAGCGTGACCGATAGGGAAGCTATTGATATGGCGCACCAGCTCGCTGAAAAAGAAGGATTGTTCTGCGGCATGTCGTCTGGGGCTAATGTGCTGGCCGCGTTGCAGGTGGCGAAAAGGCTCGGCAAAGGCGCGCGCGTGGTGACCGTGCTGCCGGACAGCCGAGATCGCTATCTTTCGGTCGAGAAATACACCACTTAGGTTCGGGTCGATGCCATTCGGCTAAGACTCAGTGGACCACTTGAAAGAGCGGCTGCTCCTTCAGGCGATGCCAGGTTCTTCGTGTCTCGACAAAAACAGGAAGAGCGCAGGGGATCCTGTGCTCTTTTTGTCTTTTTGCCAAGTGGATCAATTGCGCCTTTGGGGTTGATTGCCGCCTTTAGGCTGACTCACAATAACCCCTTTGGCCTGTAGTGACCCCCTAGAATTGGACAACTACGATAGTTCAAGTAGAATTAGTCCAAGAAAGGGGAAACACTATGTCAAAGCGTCGAACGTTTACACCAGAGTTCAAGGCCCAGGTAGTCCTGGAAGAACTGACCGGCGTCAAGGACAAAGCCGAAATCTGCCGGGAGTACCGACTGAGGCCACAGGTCTTCTCCCGTTGGAGAGGAGAATTCCTGGAACGAGCA
>JABAOC010014663.1_pt1 | contig 16238 bp, 15 predicted proteins | sample 7062161 | NCBI WGS metagenome assembly JABAOC01 (sample SAMN14538625, study PRJNA623070) | marine sediment metagenome | biome: marine biome [ENVO:00000428]; feature: marine pelagic biome [ENVO:01000023]; material: deep marine sediment [ENVO:00002113] | place: India: Gulf of Khambhat ... | reverse complement strand
TTGGGTTACCTGGCTGAAGATCTCCATGTTGAGCGTGATGGTGTTCTCTTCAATGACGGGTGATGGAATGAACTCCAAGAGAGAGATCCGTACCGCTTCCATGAGCGCATTCAGGATTGCATTCTGACGGGCTCTTCCGACATCCCCCTCAACGATTTTCCCGGACCCCACTACCATAAGTTCCTTTACCTGGGGCAATTCCGCGGCCGAAATGGGCGTCATTCCGGCCATAATGAATAAGCCTACGATAATGACAATCCTTTTCATGGGCTTTCCCTATCCTCCCGATAGAGCGAAAATCTCTATCGGTCCGAATGGAGTTCTTTGATAAACCTTGATTAACCTCATTTTTATCAATTCCAAAAGGGCGAGGAACGTGAGGATAATATCCTCCTTGGACGACGCTCCGGAGAAGAGCGACGAGAAGAGAAGTCCGTTCCTTTCTAACTTGACCGTCTCCAGAATTTGGGCAATCCGTTCCTCTATCGTTATCCGATCTAGAGTGATATCATAAGAGGCCTCAATGGCGGCCCGATTCAAAACATCTTTGAGGGCCTCGATCAGTTCGAAAACCCCTACCTCAACAAGTCCCCTATCTTCAGATCCCTCCGGCTGATTTTCCTGCACAAAGATATCCCTGTCCAACATATCCCGTTCGTGGAGTCGAGCAGCCGCTTCCTTGTATTGCTGATATTCCAGTAATCTGTTTACCAGCTCTGCCCTTGGGTCTTCCCCTTCCTCTTCCTCCTCCTCGGGCGGTATGGGGAGCAACGTCTTCGATTTTATGTGGAGCAAGGTCGCCGCCATCAAAAGGAATTCACCGGCTACATCCAAGTTGAGGTCCCTCATCATCTTGAGATAATCCAGATACTGATCCGTAATCGCGGCAATGGGAATATCGTAAATGTCTACCTGACTCCGTCTGATGAGGTGCAAGAGAAGGTCCAAAGGACCTTCGAAAATTTCTAACTTTACGGTGTATGGATCGATAATACCCATTGAATATACCGTTGCATTGCCCCTATATCATATATAGGAACCCAACAAGAGGATCATAAAGAACCGGATTATGGGCCAGATAAAATCGATCATTCCCGTAAAAAAAAGGAACAGTATAACCATAAATCCATAAGGCTCTATCTTCGAAAATACCGCCGACTGGTGCGGGGGAAGAAGATGGGCCAAAACGCGGCTTCCGTCCAGGGGGGGAATGGGAATGGCGTTAAAGACGGCCAAAATAATATTGATCATGACGCTAGCCCTTAACATCATCAATAGCGGGGTTACAATAAGACTCCATGAACCGAGCACTGTCGAAACCATGATTCGAAATACCATGGCGGAAAGGGCCGCCAAGGCCAAATTAGTCAATATGCCCGCGAGGGATATCCAAATAATATCCCTCCTCGGATTCCTCAGGTTATAGGGATTGATGGGAACGGGTTTGGCATACCCGAATATAAACCCGCCTGAAATGAGCAGGACGAGCGGCAGAATGACCGTGCCGAATAAATCGATATGTGCCAAGGGGTTTAGGGTTAATCGCCCCGAGTATCGCGCGGTGGAATCGCCCAGCCTATCGGCAACCCATCCATGCGAGATCTCGTGAAGGATGATGGCCAACAAAGTCGGAATGAGATAGATAGATATTTTTTCCAGCACTGAGGCCATGTGGCCTCCCTCGGGGTAATGGCCTCGGATTAAGCCGCTCCCCCCTGATTTATGTAGGTCCTCTTCACGTAATCGACCTCATCGTCCCTCGTTTTGATGCGCCGATCGAGACGGGCCCTCAAGAGATCGGCCAATATCTCCTTCATGATGGGCCCTGGACGAACACCCAATCGAATCAAATCTCTCCCCCTCAATGACGGTTTCAATCCTCGAAGCGCTGTAAAGAACAGGGAGATCCACTGTTTCGTCTCCTTCTGGGTGGTCTTGGCCATCATGAAGAGCTTCACCTCCGTGGAAAGGGGTTCCAAAAGCTCATAAATTTCGCTTCTTTGAACCCTCCTCTTGGAATCCGATCTTCTGGTAATCTCCCTCAAGGTCTCCTCGGCTTCTCCCCTTCCGCTTCTGACCCTCTCCCTGTTTTTCTCGGAGAGCGAAAGGCGTTGGCAAACATCCAAGACCTCTTCCTCCGCCAGGGAATCCATTAGTCCATAAAAGTAGACCAGCCACTTTTCGCACTCTCCCTCCAAAAAGAGCAAGTCGTACCACGATATGACATTCTTTATATTCTCCAAGAGGTTCCCGTTCTCCTTCTCCCAGGGGATTTTGATGTGGATGGACTTCAACAAGTCAAGATCCCTCATCCTTCTAAGAATGGGGATTGGATCCTCTTCGTTGAGGATGAGTACCAGCTCGGTGAAAATCCTCCGCCCCGAGAGGCGATCCAGAAATCCCATCTTCACGGCATTCTTGATCAGATTTTGGGTTTGTTTTCCCAATTGGAAGCCAAACCGCTGCTCGAAGCGAATGGCCCGCAAAACCCTCGTTGGGTCTTCGACGAAACTCAGGTTATGGAGTACCCGGATTACCTTCTCCTTAATATCCCGTTGGGCGCCGAAGAAATCGACCAGCTCGCCAAACTGTTCCTGGTTCAATTTGATGGCCAGCGTATTGATCGTGAAATCCCTTCGATACAAATCCCTCTTGATGGAACTCAGTTCCACCGTGGGAAGAGCAGCGGGAGAATCATAGTATTCCAGCCGAGCCGTTGCTATATCAACCTTCAGGTTATCCCCAAATCGGAGAGTAGCCGTTCCAAACCGCGGGTTGACCTTGATCCTGCAGCGATGTTCCCTGGCAAAATGCTCGGCGAATCGAATGCCGTCACCCTCTACGACGATATCCACGTCGAAGTTATGATTTCTCAGCAAGAGATCCCGAACGAATCCCCCTACTGCATACACGGGACAGTTCAACGCGTCCCCAGTTTTGCCGAACTCTAGAAGAAGTCCTTGCACCCTCGGAGGCAGCCTCTCCTCCATCAGCTTCGTGATCATCTTCTTCCTGGCGTGGAGCTTTTGAATCTCAAAAGGGAATGGAGAATCGCTTCGTGTCGCCGAACCCTCCTGAATTGCCCTCAGGATGTCCGTCCGGGTGATGGCCCCCACGAGTTCCTCTCCTTCCATTATGGGCAAGAACCGCTGGTTGTTGCCTACGATGAGGCGTTGAATGTTGCTCAGGGGAGTGGTTATATCGGCTACCGAAAATTCCGTGCTCATGTATTCCCTCACCGGACGATCCCCGAGCCCGTGGAATGTAGCTTTTTCGACGACTTGCCTGGAAATCAACCCCACCAATTTTCTTCTTCTCATCACTGGCAATAGGTTTATATTATACCGAGTGAGGAGCTCCCTCGCCTCCGATACCTTCCTCTCGGCTAGGATGGTCTTCACCGGGAAGGTCATGAGATCTTTGGCGAATTTCCTCGGCTTGACAGATTCCTGGAGCACCCTCACCAGTTTCTCCCCGCACTGGATTAACGTCAAATCCTTCACCGTTGCCGAGGCGGCCGTCGCATGCCCACCTCCGCCAAACTCCAGCAAGATATCCGCCACGTTGACTTCCTCGATACGGCTCCTTCCTATTATGTGTACCCTGTCCTCCATCCTCACCAGGGCGAAGAGAACATCCAAATTCTCCATATCCTTTAATTTATGGACGAGAATGGCGATGTCACCCACATACCGGTCAGCCGACGCCGTGGCCACGACCACGTCGACACCGTGTATCGTATAGGTCGTAGCCGACTGGATCAGGTCATTGAGGAGAAAAACCTGTTCGGCCGTTAGCTCCTTGGTCACCATATCCGATATCACATTGAGACTTGCCCCCTTTGAGAGCAGATATGCGGCGGCATGAAAGTCGTCCTCCGTTGTCGAGGGAAAGGTGAGGGAGCCCGTATCCTCGTAAATTCCCAACATCATTGCCGTCGCCTCATCGGAGGTTATCTCCATGCCCTTTCCCTTCAGAACGCCGAGCAGCAGGGTTATAGCCGCTCCCACTTCTTTCACCACTTCTACCGAACCCTTAATATCCTCCGAAGAAGGAGGATGGTGATCGTAGATGTGGATATCCATTCCCGGTCTGTTGAGAATTTGAGCGAATTTCCCGATCCGGCTTATCTGTCGGGTATCGACTAAGATGAGACGGGTGATTCGATCCAAATCCACGTTCTTAATCCGCTCGGCCTCGAATACGTAAATGGCTGACCGGACAAAGAAATCCCGTAAGCTCCCCTCCTGGGAACCCGGGAAAACTAAAATCGCCTGAGGATAGAGCTTCTTAGCCGCTAACATGCAGGCCATAGCGTCGAAATCAGCGTTAATATGGGTAGTAATAACCTCCATTTCTTTAGGCAGGGGTATTTCCCTCCTCTCTCAGCGAACGCTGGCGATCACGACCTGGGATGGTATTGAGCATGGATCTTCTTCAACCTCTCACGGGTTACGTGGGTATAGATTTGGGTGGTGGAGATGTCCACGTGCCCAAGCAAGCTCTGGACTGATCTCAAATCCGCCCCACCTTCCAAGAGATGGCTAGCAAAGGAATGCCTGAGGGTATGGGGAGAGATCTTCTTCCTAATCCCAGCCATGAGCGCGTATTTCTTCATGATCTTCCAAAAACTCTGCCTGGTCATTCCCCTCCCCCATTGGCTCACGAACGTACGGGGACTCCGGTTGTTCCCGAGGAGCCTCTGGCGGGATTCCTCCAGATACCTCTTTAGCCAATGGAGTGCCTCTTGGCCCATGGGAACAATCCTCTGCTTGGCCCCCTTGCCTAGAACGATTAGGTACCCCGCCTCTAAGTTGATATTCGTAAGAACTAGATTGGTTAACTCCGATACCCTCAACCCGGTTGCGTACAATAATTCCAACATGGCCTTATTCCTCAGCCCGATAGGATTGGAGGGGTCGGGTTGATTTAGCAGTGAATCGACTTCATCCAGGGAAAGTACTTCCGGCAGGGAGCGGGTCGTCCTTGGGGATTCCATGTCCTCCAGTGGGTTTCCTTGCAGCACCCCTTCATCGGCCAGCCAACGATAAAATCCTCGTAAAACGGCAATTGACCTAGCCACTGTTTTATCAGAAAGGTCTCGTTTCCGCAGGGACAGAAGGTAAGCCATCACCTCCAGTTTAGAGGTTTCTGCGATTTGGACAATTCCCAACTCCCTCAAAAAGCTCTGGTATCGAACGAGATCGGCGCCATATGAATCGAGAGTGTTTTGGGATAGCCCTCTCTCGACGGTTATATAGTTCATGTAGCTGTCGATCCATCTCTCCATAAATAACCTCAAGGACCTTTCCAACTATCGCTAAAGACCGGTGTGGCCGAAACCACCTTCCTGCCTGTGGCTCGTGGGCAGTTCATCTACCTCCTCCAAAGCCGCCCTATATACCCGGGAGACAACGAGCTGGGCAATTCGCTGCCCATTTCTAATGGAGACGGGTTTGTTGCCATGGTTAATCATGAGAATTCCGATTTCCCCCCGGTAGTCTGCATCGATGGTCCCGGGGGTATTGACCAATGTCACCCCATCCCTCATCGCCAGACCACTGCGAGGTCTCACTTGTATCTCAAACCCATCGGGAATTGCCACAGCCAGACCCGTTGGAATCAAACGCCTCTGCCCCGGAGAAATGAGCACGTCCTCATCGAGAAAGGCATGGATATCCAATCCCGCTGCGTGTTCGGTCATATACGTGGGCAAAGGGCCATTCTTGTTGCCCCCGAGTCTTTTGATCTTAATCCTTACCCTCCGTGGACCCTCTCCCATAGCCGTCCAATCTACCGGAAGCTCAACAGATCTCGAGTGAGCTCTGTTTCGTCAATAGGGCCCAAAACCGTTAGACAGAACAGCTCCTCTCGAAAAAGGTCCTGGGCCAATTGATTCACTTCTTTCGAGGTGACCTTCTCGATGCCCTGGAGAACCTCCGCGATCGGGATGTGTTTTCCGAAGTAGATCTCGTTTTGAGCCAAGCGGGTCATCCAGCTATCCGAACTTTCCAGGAAAAGGAGCAAATTCCCCTTAAGTTGCTCTTTTGCTCGCTTCAGTTCCTCCGCACGAATTCTCACCTTTCGTAATCTATCGAACTGCTCTATGATCAATCGAATGACCTCCTTCAATGATCCTTTGTCGGTCCCCGCATATACCACCAATTGGCCCGCATCGAAATAGGCCGGCCTATAGGAATATATGGAATAGGCGAGGCCCCTCTTCTCCCGGATCTCCTGAAAGAGATAAGAACTCATGCCCCTACCGAGAAGCGTATTGAGGATGTAACCAGCAAATCGCATGGAATGGGTCTGGGAAATGCCTATGGTGCCCAAACAGAGGTGAACCTGCTCCAAATCCCTTGAAAATACACTGATTCGGGGATTGGGCTCCGGGGATTTCCCTCTCCCCGACTCCACCCTCTGCTGCAACCCATCGAATTTATCCTCGATCCGCTGGATCACCTCATCGTGGTCAAAACTGCCAGCCATGGATATGATGAGGTGGTTGGATCGGTAGTGATCATCGAAGTAGCGATAAATGGTCTCTCGATCGAAGGAACTGACCTGTTCCTTCTTCCCCAGGATGGGATACCCCAACGAATGTCCCTCCCAAAAAACCTGGTTAAACAGGTCATGGACATAGTCATCGGGCGTATCCTCCACCATTTTAATCTCCTGGAGGACTACGTTCCTCTCCCTTTCGATCTCGTTGGGGTCAAAGGTAGAGTTCAGAAAGATATCTGAGAGGAGCTCGATGGCAAGGGAGCAATGTTGATCCAACACCTTTGCGTGAAAACAGGTGTACTCCTTTTCCGTAAACCCGTTGAGGATGCCCCCCACCGAGTCGATCTCTTTGGCTATATCTTGGGCACTTCGATTCTTCGTTCCCTTGAAGACCAGGTGCTCAATAAAATGGGAAATCCCCCTTTCCTCGGAAACCTCCTGGCGCGATCCTGCAGTGATCCAAATCCCGATGGAGATCGACCTGATATGGGAAATCTTTTCCGAGACGACCCGGACTCCATTTTTCAGGACGGTCTTTTGATACATCTCCTATCGTAAATTCTTGTTCTTGATCAGCCCTTTATCATATCCGTGTTTCAGTGCCGCCTTGCGACTTAGCCGAATTCGGCCATTGGATTCAACTCCAATCACCTTAACCAAAACCTCGTCGCCTTCTTTCAGGATATCCGAGACCTTCTCCACCCGTTCCTCTGCCAGCTGAGAGATGTGAATCAACCCATCGGTCCCCGGAAAGAGCTCAACAATGGCACCGAAGTCCAACACTCGCTTCACATTCCCCAAATAGAGCCCACCCACTTCTACCTCTTGGATGAGCCTCTTGATGATGGCTATAGCCTCTTCGATGGCTTCATAATTCGCCGAGGCGATTTTGACCAATCCCGGATCCTCGATTTCGATCTTAACCCCAGTCTGCTCGACGATACTCCGGATGTTCTTACCCCCTGGCCCAATGATATCACGAATCTTGTCCGGTTTCACCTGAAGGGTGGTGATCCTCGGGGCGTGACGTGAAAGGTCCTTCCTGGGTTCTGCGATCGTCTCCCTCATCTTCTCCAGGATATGGAGTCTTCCCTCCTTACCCTTGTATAAGACCTCCCCCAATAAAGCCTTGTTCACGCCGGGCCCCTTGATGTCCATTTGCACTGCGGTGATCCCCTCCTGCGTTCCGGCCACCTTAAAATCCATATCACCGATGTGATCCTCGTCGCCTAAAATATCGGACAGGATGGCCACCTTCTCCCCCTCCTTGACCAGTCCCATGGCAATCCCAGCAACGGTATCGATGGTAGGAACTCCCGCATCCATAAGAGCGAGCATGCCACCACATACCGTCGCCATGGAAGAGGATCCATTGGATTCTAAAACCTCGGAAACAACCCGAATGGTATAGGGGAACGTGTCATTGGGAGGTAAAACGGGTAATATCGCCCTTTCGGCCAATGCCCCATGGCCGATCTCCCTTCGGCTCGGTGACCTTAAGGGTGAAACCTCACCGACACAAAACGGAGGAAAATTGTAATGAAGCATGAACGATTTGTAGCTCTCCCCGCTCAGAGTATCGATCTTCTGTTCGTCAGATGAGGTCCCAAAAGTGGTAACAGCCAATACCTGCGTTTCACCTCGAGTGAAAAGTGCCGATCCGTGCGTCCGGGGAAGAATTCCCACCTCACAAGAGATGTTTCTGATATCAGAAAGCCCCCTTCCATCGATTCTTCTTCCCTCGTTCAGGATCATTTCTCTGATCAATCGCCTTTCCGTCTCCGCGAGGATCTCCTTCACCTCCGCCCTTGATTCTTCATCTTCCCCACCCCATTTCTCCATTGCACCCTCGAGGATCTCTTCCAGCCTCCGCCTCCTTTCCAATTTCCCCGAAATGGCATGGGCTTCCCTTATTTGGGGCATGGAGAAGGATTGAATTTGTTCCCTTAGCGCCTCATTGTCCCGGGGCGTAAACTCAACCTTTTCGATATTCAGCTCTTCACTCAGCTTCTCCTGTATTTCGATCACGGCACTGAGATGATCATAACCAAAGAAGATGGCTTCCAGGATATCGTCTTCTTTGCCTATCTTCGCGCTTCCCTCAACCATGATTACGCCATCCCGATTTCCCGCCACCAGGAGGTCTATATTGCTCATCTCTAGCTCGCTATTGGTGGGATTACATTTGTATTCGCCGTTTATCCTCCCTACCCTTACACTCCCAATGGGCCCTTTGAAGGGAACGTTCGAAACCGTCAGGGCCGCCGAAGCCCCAACCATTCCTAAGATGGCAGGATCGTTTTCTTGATCCGCGGAAAGCACCGTGGCGATAATCTGAGTTTCTCTCCTGAAACCTTTGGGGAAAAGGGGCCGGATGGGGCGATCGATAAGCCTTGAAATGAGAGTTTCTCGGTCGCTCGGCCTCCCCTCCCTCTTGAAAAAACCGCCGGGTATCCGACCGGCGGCGAAGGTCATCTCGAGGTAATTCACGGTGAGGGGCATAAAATCGATATTCTTTCTCTCCTCCTCACTGCATACAGCGGTTACCAGGACTATCGTCTCTCCGTACTGGACGGCTACAGCGCCATTAGCCTGCTTTGCTATTTTCCCCGTCTCAATGGAAAAATCCCTGCCGCCCAATTCAATAGACATTCTCCGTTCCATCATCTCTTCTCATCTCCCTATCTTAGGTTTTTGCCCCTCTTGCCTCTATCCCCGAATACCCAATCTTTCGACAACAGTTCGATATCTCTCAATCCTCTTCTTCTTCAGGTAGTTGAGCAAATTTCTCCTCTGCCCCACAAGAGCCCCCGTCTCGAATGGTGATCCTTTTTATGTACCTTAAAGTGTTCTGTCAAGTACCTGATGCGCTCCGTAAGAAGGGCAATCTGAACTTCTGGTGAGCCCGTATCCTTATCATGGATACGATACTCCTCGATAAGTTCCCTTTTCTTTTCCGCTTCAAATCTCATCTTATCCCTCCCACGTTTTCATGAAAAACCCTGAGCAATCTAAATGCCACCGCATCATTATCCACAGACTCCCCATACCCCATCTCCGCTCGGGCGATGGCGATCAAATCTCCCTCGGATGAGATAACCCGGACCGGGACCCCTCGGTCAATTCGAGGAAATCGAGATTCACTGATATCCCTTGCCAGAATCTGCCCTCCTCGTTGGATCTTCCGCTGCAATGCCCTCTCAACAAAGAGCTTCGGCAATCCCCCCAGCACTTGGTTTAACGAAATAATTCTCTCTTCGATCATGCCCCCTTCCGCCAATGACTTCACTTCTCGAAAGGGGACGGCATCTCCAAGGGTAAATGGACCGCTTCTGATACGGTGCAACTGGGAGAGGTGTGCCCCGCATTTCAATTCCCTACCGACGTCATGGGCAAGGGTTCGAATGTAGGTCCCCTTGGAGCAGGCGACCTTAAAGGAAACAAAGGGGAACCCAATCTGGGTAACCCCGATGTCCATTATCTCCACCACACGCGGTTCCCTTTTCACGACAATTCCCCGCCTCGCCAATGTATAGAGGGGCCTTCCCCGGTGTTTTACAGCGGAGAACATGGGTGGGACCTGTTCTATTCGGCCCACGAATCCCCTCATAACGCCCTTAATGGCCTCCTCATTCACCTTCAACCCACCCAGATCCGTGGCCGCGGTAATCTTTCCCGTCCTGTCATACGTATCCGTCTCTACTCCCAACTTCAGGACGGCTTCGTATTCTTTCTCATCCTCAGGCAGAAAGGGAACTGTCTTCGTCCCCTCATTTATGGCCAAAGGAAGAACCCCACTGGCAAAGGGGTCCAAGGTGCCCGTATGTCCCACCTTCTTAATCCTCAGCCATTTCTTTACCTGCCGAACGACACCGAAAGAGGAGATTCCGGAGGGCTTATCGACCACGAGAATTCCGTCCATCATCCACCCTTTTCGTCCTCTGATTTCTCGCCCTCGTGGATTTGATGAATCAGCTCTGCCAATCGACTCATATGTTCCAAGGAAGGATCAAAGCTGAAAACGATATCCGGGATATACCGAAGCCTGAGCCTTCGCCCCAGTTCTCTCCGCATAAAACCCTTGGCACTATTCAACCCCGTCAGCGAATCCGCCCTTACCGATTGATCGCCCATTACGCTGAAATAGACCTTTACAAACCGAAGGTCCTTTGAAACCTTAACTCTGGTAATGGTCACAAACCCGATCCTGGGGTCCTTGACTTCTCTCAAAAGCAACCGGGAAATTTCTTCCTTAATGGCCCCTCCTACCCTGTTTGACCGTCTTTCGTCCATTCCTCAATTTCCAAAATTGACGGCTTCGTAAAAAGTCCATCTGCCGTTCGACATGCTCACGGCCCTGAGCAAAGCCGAAGGGTTCCGTTGCGCTGCATCCTTCCTCATTGCAGCGTACTTCAATGTACGCCTCATTTCTCAGGATTTGCGCGGCTTGCATCTGGATCTTTTTTCTTTACCGCCTAATTCCCACTTTTTACAATGATGTCAAAATTCATCTCACAAATTGAGTATTTCCAATTCGCTATGAGCGATATTAACGATATTCATCCCCTCAATGAAATTGACAACTCTATCCAGATACGAATTGACGAATTGCCGATCGTTCCCTACCAAGCTCATTCCCAGTTGGGATCTCTGCCATAATTCGTTATCGCCCACCTCTGCGATGGAGATATTGAAGCGACTCTTCACCCTGTCAATGATCCTCTTAATCACTTTACGCTTTCCCTTCAGGGAATGGTTCTCCGGGATAATAACATCCAAATGACAGATGCCCACAATCATTCTGCTCTCCAAATACGGAAGAACTGAATCTTAGAGGGTGCGGGAAACCTCTTCGTACTCATAGGATTCGATGACATCCTCCTCCTTCACATCGTTGAAATTCTCGATGCCAATCCCGCACTCATATCCCTGTTGAACATCCTTGACGTCTTCCTTGAAACGCTTTAGGGACGAAATCCTCCCTTCGTGAACGACCACGTCATCCCTTATCAACCTAATCCTAACCCCTCTAGCAATCCTTCCATCAATTACATAACTTCCCGCAACAGTTCCCACCTTGGGTATGTTAAAAGTGGCGCGAACCTCTGCCCGGCCCAAAATCTTTTCCCTAAGGGTGGGTTTCAGAAGGCCCTCAAGCGCTTTCTGGATATCCGATACGGCGTCATAGATCACGCTATAGGATCGTATATCGACCCCTCCCTTCTCGGCCGACTCCATAGTCTTCAATCCAGGCCGAACGTTAAACCCGATAATGATAGCATGGGAGGCCATCGCCAGATTCACGTCCGTTTCGCTAATTCCTCCAACGCCTCCGTGGACGATATTCACCTTCACCGAATCGGTCGAGAGCTTTTCCAGGGAGTTGCAAACGGCCTCCATGGAACCCTGGGCATCGGCTTTAACGATCATATTCAATTCCTTTACTTCACCTTCCTGAATTTTGGCGTAGAGCTCCTCCAATGATACCTTGCTCGAACTGGCGAGCTCCTTTTCCCTCTTTTTCTGCTGCCGGTACTCCCCTATCTGCTTGGTAATCCGCTCATCATCCAATACGATAAAGGCCTCCCCTGCCTCGGGAAGCCCCGTGAACCCCACTACTTCCACTGGGATCGAAGGGCCAGCCTCTTCAATTCTCTGCCCTCGATCATCCATTAAGGCCCTGAGGCGACCGTAATTCATCCCAGTAATGAAGGAATCCCCCACCTTCAATGTCCCCTCTTGGACCAACACTGTCGCCACAACCCCACGACCTCGATCCAACCTCGATTCAATGATGGATCCCCTGGCCAATTTGTCGGGGTTGGCCTTCAATTCCAATACCTCCGCTTGAATCAAAATCAGTTCTAAGAGCTCGGTAATTCCGATTTTTTCCTTGGCCGATACTTCGGCAAATATGGTTTTCCCACCCCATTCCTCCGGGATCAAGTCATATTCCGCCAGATCTTTTTTGACCTTGTCCACGTTGGCATTGGATTTATCGATCTTATTGATAGCCACGATGATTGGAACGTTAGCGGCCCTTGCATGATTGATGGCTTCAATTGTTTGGGGCATAACCCCATCGTCCGCCGCAACCACTAATACCACAATATCCGTTACCTGAGCACCCCTGGCTCGCATCGCCGTGAAGGCCTCGTGACCGGGTGTATCGATAAACACAATACGGCCGGAATCCAATTGTACGTTATACGCACCAATACGTTGCGTAATCCCTCCCGCTTCATCGTCAACCACGTTGGTTTTCCTAATGGCATCTAATAGTAAGGTCTTTCCATGATCAACATGTCCCATGATGGTCACCACGGGGGGTCTCAGCTTCAGCTGCTCGGGAGCATCCTCCGTTTTCTCCAAGAGATCTTCCCTTTCCAGCGAAACCTTTTCCACTTCGTAGTTAAATTCGCCCGCGACAAGAGAAGCTACGTCGGCATCAATGGACTGATTGATGTTCACGATGGTACCCAGTTCAATCAATTTCTTGATCACTTCGTTGGCCTTTACCCCCATCCTTTTTGCCAGTTCCGAAACCATGATGACCTCGGCAACTCGAATGATCCTCTTGATTGGTTTGGGGGTGGTGATCACTGTCTTCTTCGGGAGTGCGAACTCGACCTTCTTCTTGGGCACCTTGACGGGTTTAATTACTTCCTCCCGAGGTCTACGAATATATCTCTTCTCTACTTCTAGGTCTGCTTCCTCGACAATCCTCCTCTTCAACAACTTCTTCTTCGGGGCACCCTCTTCCTCTATTTTTTTGGCCATTTTGGCCTTCTTCTTGACCCTTTCTCTTTCCTCTTCCTCGGCGGTTTCGGCCGGTTTCACCTCCTCTTGGACGGATGGCATGACCTCCCCGGATGGTACCTCCGTAACCTTCTCACGGAGCTCTTCGGCTATCTCAGCAGGGGGTTCCCCTTCCATCTCTTCCGTACGAGGAGGGATAACTGGTTTTTCCTCTTCCAAAACCTCCGCAACCTCTCCCTGCATCACCTCTTGGGCCTCCAGTCGAACCTCTTCAGGGATTTTCTCGGGTTCCTCTGGGGCCCTTGCCCTTCTCCGAATCACTGTCGGCTTAATCCGTTTCTCGATGATCTCGGCCCCCTCTTCATCCTTGATGACTCGTTCCGTCGCCCCCCAGGGAGTCCCCTGCTCCGCCATCTCCTCATCCTTTACCTTCACTCCCATTTTCTTGAGTTTGGCGAGGAGTTTTTCCTTCTCCAACTCTCCTTGGGCCACATCGAGAACCCTAATTTTGGCCATTCCGTTCCCCCTCCAATCTAAGCAAAAAATGACCTTATCTGCCGGCTTTTATCCCAACCTTCCTAGGAAATGGTTTCAATGGATTTTCGTAAGTCCCCATCAATGATTACCCTTTTCCCAAAGGCATTGGACACGGCCTTCGCATTAAGGCCTATTCGAAGACAACGATCGTCCTTACAGAGATAAGCTCCCCTCCCGGGCATCCTTTGCCCCACATCTACCACCACATTTCCTCCCTTCACAGACACCAGCCGAATGAGTTCATCCTTTTTCCGTCTCTTGCGACAACCCAAACATCGCCTCAGAGGAGTGTGACCGACCTTAGTCACGAGCCCCCTTTCCATCAAAGGCCAAGGCCTCCCTCAACAATATTTCCGCTTTCTTCGTCCCAATTCCAGGAATTGAGGAGAGCAACTCTAAGTCGGCCTCCGCCAAATCCCAAATGGTCTTGATCCCTTTGGACATGAGCAGTGCCGTCGTCTTGACGCCTACACCCTTCAAATCGCTGATGGGTGCGGATCTTCTCTGCTGATCTTCCTCGGCATCCACTTCTGTCCCTTCCGCCTCGACCTCCGTCATTTCCCTGGCAGCCATTACAATCTTCTGGGCCTTTTTTATCCCGATACCCGACAATCTCGCAAGTTCCTCCACTCCAGATTCGGCAATTTCCTTTACCGTAACAAACCCCTCGTTGTAGAGGATCCGAGCAATCACTTCTCCCACATGGGGAATTCCTCTCAACTGCCCGATGATTTCCTCCGAAATTTGCTCCATTCTGGATTCGCTCTTGATGTCGATCCTGAAACCCGTGAGCTTTGACGCCAATCTCACATTTTGACCCCTTTTCCCAATGGCCAAGGAGAGTTGATCATCCTCGACCACGATCTCCATGCTCCTATTATCCTCATCGATGTAAGCCCGGGATATTTTGGCAGGAGCTAACGCATTACTCACATACTTGGCAATATCATCCGAGTGGGGGATAATATCAATTTTTTCACCTCGGAGTTCCTGGACCACGCTCTGAACCCTGGAACCCCTCATTCCCACACAGGCCCCCACGGGGTCAACATCCTTATTGGTGCTGTAAACGGATATCTTTGCCCTCTCTCCTGGCTCCCTCGCTGCGTCGACCACCTTGATAATTCCCTCTGAAATCTCCGGAACCTCCATCTCAAAAAGCTTAACCAACAGTCCCGGATGCGTCCGGGAAAGGAAAATTTGGGGCCCTTTTGACGATTTTTGAACATCCAAAATATAAGCGCGAATGCGGTCTCCCTGTCGATATACCTCACCACGTGCTTGCTCTCGGGCCTGTAAAATCGCCTCAGCCCTTCCCAAGTTTATATAGAGGTTTCCCCGTTCAACCCTTTGAACACTCCCCGTCACGATCTCCCCTCTTCTATCCTTATATTCATTATAGATGTTATCCCTCTCAGCGTCACGGACTCTTTGGATGATAACCTGCTTGGCGGTCTGAGCGGCTATCCTTCCAAAATCACTAGTATCCAATTTAACTCCTAAACTGTCCCCGATCTCCGACTCCGGATCCAGTTGCCTCGCCTCATCCAGGGATATTTGAGTGAGGGGATCCTCCACCTTTTCCACCACCTCGACGAATTGGAAGAGTTCAACTTCTCCAATCTCCTCATTATAGTGGGCCTCCATCAACCTTTGGGGCCCAAACTTTTTCCGAGAGGCCATCAAAACCGCATTCTCCAATGCGTCGATAATAACCTCCCGCTCGATTCCCTTGTCCTTTCCCACCTGTTCGATGATATAGTTCAAATTCTGCGACATTGATTCTCCTCCCCCTTCCCCCCTTTCTCGCCAATTAGAATTCAAATTCCAAGTTCGCCTTGGCCACATTAGATAGGGGTATGTGAAGGACTTGCCCTTCTACCTCGATTTGAATCAACCCCTTCGTGCAGCCTAACAGTCTTCCCTTGAAGTTCCTCCTGTTCCCTATGGCATCATGTGTACGTATTCTCACCGACCTATCCCTGAATCTCTTGAAATCTCTCTCCTTCTTCAAGATTCTGTTGAGGCCTGGGGAAGAAACCTCCAGCGTATAGGGCGACTCAAAGAGGTCCTCGACATCCAATACCACTCCGACTTCATTGCTGACCAGAACACAATCATCCAGGCTCACTCCACCTTGCTTATCGAGGTAAATCCTGAGCACCCACCCTCTGGCTTCCCTCTTGTACTCCACAGCGACCAACTCCATCCCCTTGGAAGCCACGATAGGTTCGACGATTTTACTAACCGCGTGTTCCGTCTCCCTTTCCATCTCATATCAGCGCAAGCAAAACAACCCCTCGCTGGAAAATGAGGGCTCTAATAAAAAAGTGGGCCGAGAGCCCACTTTTCCAGTAGACCTAAATACATATAAGTTAACATAACTCAATGCACATTGCAAGGAAAAAAGTTACTGGAGTTTCCGGAGTTTTTTA
>JABAOC010005333.1_pt4 | contig 16245 bp, 13 predicted proteins | sample 7062161 | NCBI WGS metagenome assembly JABAOC01 (sample SAMN14538625, study PRJNA623070) | marine sediment metagenome | biome: marine biome [ENVO:00000428]; feature: marine pelagic biome [ENVO:01000023]; material: deep marine sediment [ENVO:00002113] | place: India: Gulf of Khambhat ... | reverse complement strand
TCTTTTTGGAGATTCTTCTCTGCTTTGTGTTTGTACTGCAGGCGGATGTACAGAATGAGCAGCATCAGAGGGCCCAGAATTAATCCGCCGATCAGGAATAAAATTTGACGTCCTTCACTGAGACCCAATTCCAGGGCCCACTTGGCAGAGATGATCGCGCAGAGCACGTTGCCCACGGCTAATGCTTCGGTCATAATCCCTCCTTTTTCCTGAGATTTAACTCTTGAATAATATTCTCCAAGGAATACCCCATGTCCGTGACTTTGGAGATGTATTCATCCGTTGCCTTCACGAACAGTTCGAGCCGTTCCTTCTGCATTTTTTGACTGTCCAGTTTGACGAAATATCCGGCTCCCGGACGTGAGATGACGAATCCCTCCATCTCCAGCTGGTAGTAGACTTTGATGATGGTGTTGGGATTGATCTGGAGTTTCAAAGCCAGTTCCCTGATCGACATCAACTGGTCCCCGTCTTCCAGTCGTCCGGAAAGAATCACCAGCTTGATGCCCCGTTTGACCTGCTCGTACACGGGGAGAGCAGACTTGACGTCCACTTTGATTTCAAAGGATCTTCTTTGTTCTTTTTTCACTGATCTACAATAATATAACAGTAAATCAGCCTGTTGTCAAGATAAAATAAAAAAAATAAAAAGATTTGTGTAACTTCTTGATTTAGTCGTGAATATGCATTAAAAATTAAGCCTAACTCCTGGAAAGAGAAGACACGTGATCGATATCAATTTTTCGGAAAAAGACCTCAACCCAGAACGGCCGAAGATCGGTTGGGTTTGCACTTATACTCCGGAAGAAATCATACATGCCGCGGGCTTCCATCCTTTCCGCATCCTTGAGAAGACGCCCTCCACCAAGAGGGCCGATGCGTATCTCCATCACAATCTCTGTCCTTACGTGCGGAGCTGTCTCGATTTCGGGCTGAAAGCAGAAGACCAGAATCTGAAAGGAATCGTGATCGCTCATTCCTGCGACGCCATGCGCGGCTTGTACAACAGCTGGCATCATTATGTGTCCTCCACTCCATTCGTCCATTTCATGAATGTCCCGAAAGACTCCAGCCCTCTGGCCATTAACTATTTCACCAAGGAAGCGGGAAAGCTCAAGGAGGCCCTGGAAAATTATTCAGGCCGAAAGATCGAAGACTCCGCCTTGTGGAGAGCGGTAGACCTGTATAACGAAACCCGGGGTTTACTCGGCGAGCTCTATGAACTCAGAAAAACACCCGTATTTACGATCAAAGGAACGACTGTTTTTAAAGTCATCCAGGCAAGCCAGAAAATGCGCAGAACAAGCTTCAACAAGAAACTGAGAAACTTTCTCCGCGAAGTTAAAAATCATGAAGAGAAATCTCAGGAAACAGGCCCGAGGATTATGATCGTCGGGTCCCTTCTCGCCAACGCTCAGATTATCGAAATCGTTGAGGGGGCTGGAGCCGCAGTTGTCTGCGATGACATGTGCTCCGGAAGCCGTTATATTGAAGGGAATGTCGAAAAAGGGGATGATCCCCTGAAGGCTCTGAGCTCCCGCTACCTCCTGAAATCTCCCTGCGCCCGGATGAAAGACACAGAACTCCGCTTAAAAAAAGGAGCGAAACTGATCGAGGATTTTCAGGTCGAAGGGATAATCTACCAGACAGTAAAATTCTGCGACAACCATCTCTACGATTTTCCTGTTTACCAGGATTATTTTCAGGATGCGGATGTGCCACTCCTTCAAATAGAGGAGGATTTTATCGGTGGAAACATCGGCCAGATCCGGACGAGAATCGAGGCCTTCATTGAAATGCTTTGAGTAAGCAGAGAAAAATGAAAGAGAGAAACCAACAGATAGTCACCAAGGACATGTTGAAGAAAGAGAGCTTTTACGTCAAAGCGAAATTAGCGAATAAAGTGAGGAAGCGCCCTTCCAGTCTCAAGGCCTCTCAAAAATTGATGGACATGATACTGGACATCAACCAAAAAGCGGTTCGGGGAGAGAGGCCGCATGTCCTGACCACCATATGGGCGCCTTCAGAAATTTTGTATGCCCTGGATATCCTGCCTATCTGCGTGGAATCGACTGCAACGGGTCTGGCCAGTTCCGGGTTGAGCGATGAGTTCTTGGGAATCGCTGAGAAGAATTTCCACACACCGGAGACCTGTTCGATCCTGCGCTGTGGAGTGGGAGCCGTCATCGATAGACTTTTTCCCCAGCCTGCGGCTGTAATCGCCATGACTCATCTCTGTGACGCAGGAACGAAAGTGAACTCCATCGCCAGTCGGGTTTACGAATCTCCTTTCTTCTTGATCGATATTCCTCAGGAGAGAGGACAAGAGGCTGTCTCTTATGTGACCGGACAGCTTGAAGGGATGGCGAGCGGGTTGAGTGATCTAACTGGCCGGAAACTCAAGAAAGAAAAGCTGTCCGAAGCCATAGATCTTTCGAATCAAGCTCGAAAATATGCCCTTCGTGTGAATGAGCTTCGCCAGGCCGTACCCTCACCGATGAAAGGGAGTGAAGCAATCGGTTATCTCTACTCGATCACCCTTGGATTCGGCTCGAAGAAAACTGTGGAAATTTACCGGAGCATGGCCAAAGAGCTTGAAAAACGCGTGGAAAAGAAATTCACCCCTCTGGGCAAAGAAAAATATCGCCTCCTCTGGCTCCATATCCGGCCCTATTTTCGAAACCAGTTGTTCAACTATCTGGAAAAGCAACAGAAAGCTGCGGTGGCTTTCGAGGAGATAAATCACATTTATTGGCCCGAATTGGACCCGGAGCAGCCGTTTCGAAGCGTAGCGAAGAGGTTGGTTTTAAATTCCGGGATTGGACCGATTGACGCTTATACCAATACACTTTTGGACCTTGTGCGGAAGTACAAAGTCGATGGGGTCCTTCACTACGCTCACTGGGGATGCCGGTGGAACTATGGCCGGTTGAGAGTGATAAAGGATGCGTTCCAGGGAAAGGGGATTCCTTTTGTCAGCATTGACTGCGACAGCGCTTCCAGCCAGAACTACTTTGAAGGCCAGCTCAACAGCAGAATCGACACTTTTTTGGATATGCTGAGTTGAGAGCACAATCCTGCTCAGGCTTGACATCTTATTTGGCTGGCTATATAGTTTGACTGCACTAATCGGGGAAAAGGAGTGAAGAGTGGGATTACTTGCCAGGCGATTGTCTCATCTGCTATTCCCCAGAATTGAAGCGCATGAATGGTAATGCATGAGCGAGAATTGGAATGATGGAAGAATCTTGGGTGATCGGTCTATGATATTGAAAGTGAAACTGTTGTATCATCTGATATAAAATGAAGGCATCAAAAGGAGGGAATGGAATGTTTGCGCGCTTGACCATATTTCGGATCTCTCCGGACAGGGTTGATGAAGGCACAAAACGCTATAAGGAGAGTGTATTGCCTTCTACAAGGGAGCAAAAGGGTTATAGTGGAACCAATGTCATGGTGGACCGAAAAACAGGAAACACTGTGATTATTACCTTTTGGGAGAATGAAGAAGATGCCGCGGCTAACGAGAAGAACCGCTACTACCAGGAACAGGTGGCAAAATTCATAACATTCTTTAAAAAACCTCCGATCCGTGAAGGATATGAAGTTGTCATCCGGGATTTAACATAAGGAGAAAATACGGACGATTCCTGATTGACCGAATGTTTGACTCTTTTTTGGGTTATTGATATTCTTTCGCCTCATTATTAAAGGGAAAAACAGGCATGAAATGCCCCAAATGTGATTTTGAAAATCCTAAGGATTCCAATTTCTGCAGCAAATGTGCCACCCAGCTCATCCTGCAAGAGAAGGATTCTGCCTCCAAGGATGGGAACACCCATGAGATAAGGATCGAGCTGCTTCCAGGAGAGATTTTTGCGGGGAGATACCAGGTCTTGGAGGAATTGGGCCGAGGCGGAATGGGCAAAGTGTACAAAGTCTTCGATAAAGAAATCAAGGAAAAGGTGGCGCTGAAGCTCTTGAATCCGGATATTGCGGCTGACGAAAGAATTATAGAGCGTTTCCGGAACGAATTGAAACTGGCCCGTCAAGTCTCCCACAGGTACGTTTGCCGGATGTTCGACCTCAACAGAGAAGGAGAGGCCTACTTCATCACGATGGAGTATATTTCCGGGAAAGATCTGAAAAGCATGGTCAAAATGATGGGGCCGATGAGTTCAGGCAAGGCACTTCTCATAACCAAGCAAGTGTGCAAGGGATTGGCTGAGGCACACCAGAGAGGAATCGCTCATCTGGATCTCAAGCCTCAGAACATCATGATCGACAAGGAGGGGAGTGTTCGGATCATGGATTTCGGGATCGCCCGCTCCTGGAAAGAAAAAATCAAACCTAAGACTGGGGTGCTGATCGGGACGCCCGAGTACATGTCTCCTGAGCAGGTTCAAGGAAAGGACGTCGACCATCGCTCGGATATCTATTCCTTGGGAATCATCGTGTATGAAATGCTGACCGGCGAGGTTCCCTTTGAAGGAGACACTCCGTTGAGCGTGGCCCAGAAGCAGAAGAGCTCTGCCCCCCCGGATCCGAAAAACATCAACCCTCAGATACACGATGAAATCAGTCAGATGATTCTCCGGTGCCTCGAAAAGGATAGGGGAAAAAGGTATCAGGACGCCGAAGACGTGCTCGAGGAAATACGGAAAATCCAGAAAGGCGTTCCGACAACGGATAAGATTTTGCCGGCCGAAAAGCCGGATACAGAAAAAGTCATCGAGAGGAAATGGGAAAATTCTATCGCCGTGCTTCCGTTCGCGGATTTAAGCCCGCAGAAAGATCAGGAGTATTTCTGTGACGGGATGGCTGAAGAGCTCATCAGCACGCTGGCCAAGATCGACCAGCTCAAAGTCGCTTCCAGAACTTCAGCCTTTCAGTTCAAAGGGAAAGGTACGGATATTCGGGAGATAGGCAATAAGCTCCAGGTGCAGGCCGTGCTTGAAGGAAGTGTGCGAAAGGCCGGAGACAGGCTGAGAATCACGGTTCAGTTGATAAACGTCGAAGACGGATTTGAGCTCTGGTCCGAGAAGTACGACCGGGATTTGAAGGACGTGTTTGCTATCCAGGATGAGATCTCCCTGGCCATCGTGGACAGCTTGAAAGTCAAGCTGCTGGAAAAAGAAAAGGAAGCATTGGTCAAGCGCTACACGGATGACACAGAAGCCTATAAGCTGTATTTGAAAGGACGCTTCAACTGGAACAGGCGGTATGAAGGCGGGCTGCAGAAAGGAATCGAATTCTTTCAACAGGCTATCGATAAAGATCCCAACTATGCTCTGGCGCATACGGGAATCGCCGACAGCTACAGCCTTCTCGGACATTACGGCTTCCTTCCCCCCAGAGAGGCTTGTCCGAAAGCCAAGGTCGCTGCTGAGAAAGCTCTTGAGATCGATGACAGACTTGCCGAAGCGCACACATCTTTGGCCAGGATCAAGATGCATTATGATTGGGACTGGAATGCCGCTGAGAAAGAGCTGAAAAAAGCCCTAGAGCTGAACCCGAATTACTCCACAGCGCGCGAGTGGTATTCGCTGTATCTGATGATCATGGGCCGGTTCGATGAGGCTATACAGGAGGCCAAGCATGCTCTGGAGCTGTACCCGCTGTCTCTGATCATAAACGCGGTTTTAGGGGGGATTTATTATTTCGCGGGAAAGAATGACGAGGCGATTGAACAATTTCAGAGAACCGTCGAGATCGACTCCAACTTCTCCTTGACATATTTGTTCCAATCCGGGGCTTTGGCAGAGCTGAACAGGCTTGAGGAGGCCATCGAGTCGCTCAAAAAACTTGTTTACCTCACCGCTGGGAGCCCTTTTGCACTCGGATACCTTGGCGCGGGATTCGCCGTGGCGGGCCAAAAGGATGAAGCGCAAAAAATGCTCGACCAGCTGAATGAGCTGTCGAAGAAAAAATACGTTTCACCGTTTTACATCGCAATGGTCTATCTTGGATTGGACGATAAAGATAAATTATTCGAGTATCTCGAGAAAGCCTGCGAAGAGCGGGAATCATTCCTGGCTTTCATCAACACATGGCCTTTATTCGACACGCTGCGTTCAGAACCACAGTTTAAGGCAATCCTGAAAAAGATGGGATTCCCACCAAGCCAGCCCAGGACGAAATAATTCCCGCATTTTTCCATCAGTGAATTTGTCATCCCCCCTTCCTTCTCTTATACGGGAACTTCAACGAGTGAAACCTAGAAGATGCGATTCGTTAGGTCCCGAGAAATGAGGGGATGGGCAGGACAATCGAAAAATTCCTATTAATTTTATTAATATAGTAAACTTTTTTTCAAGAAAATGCGTCTATATGTATATGAGAGTAAAAATGAAAATCGGAGGTTAACATGAAAATAAAAGAAAGATTAGCGATACTGATGGTTTCAGTCCTGTTGAGTCTCGTGGGTTTCAGCCTGATCGCATCCTCTTCATTCTTGAACGGGATAGGTTAGGTTGATTCCCAAGGCCATGACATGCCTGCAGGTTTTTCCGCAGGCATGTCTCTATGGGCCAGGAATCAGCAGAAACAGCGGACAGGTCTTTAAAATTCAACCCATGCGTTTTTCATAATCATTTTTTCTTCATCCTGCCAATTCTTATTTCCAATACTTTTGTTTCGACATATGAGAATAACAGTGCATTCGAGGTTGCCTTAGGCCGAAGTGTTTTCTGGTAGAACGAAATCACTTCAGCTTGAAAATACTGATTACCCACTTGACAAAAGCTTTTTCAATTTTTATATTGTGGATATAAACAAACGTTTGATTAGTTAATACAGTTGAGGGAGTTTGTCATGAATGTCAAATGGATGGGTCTTGTCTTGATACTATTTCTCAGCACGAGTGTCTCGGGTCAGGGACTGTTTGAGGAAGCTGAAAAAAGTAAGGAAAAAGAACAAGCATTCGAGTTGAACGGCTATCTGCGAAGCACATTGTATTTAGGAAAAGTCCTTGAGGAAAACAAGGCTGACCTGAAAAGCGGCTTCGGCGAGTTCTCGCTCAAACTCAAAGCGAGCAAGAAGAGTTTCGGCAGTGCGTTTGCAGAGGTCAGGTACCGGAGCGGGTATGAATTCAATAATGAGATATCCGAACTGAATCTCCGCGAAGCTTATGTCAGTGCCTACGTCGGGCGGTTTGATTTCAAGCTCGGGCACCAGATCGTTGTATGGGGAAGAGCGGACGGCATCAACCCGACCGATAATATCACGCCCAAGAATATGCTCAGCCGTTCACCTGACGAGGATGACAGGAGGACGGCGAATTTCCTCCTGCGGGCTTTCTACAACGCCCGGCCGGTCAGATTTGAATTCATCTGGGTTCCGGTCTTCAGGTCTTCGGTCGTTCCCACAGACATGATTGAATTTCCTCCGGGGATAACGCTCGGAGATTTAGTTTATCCGGATACGTGCCTGGAGAACAGCGCGTGGGCCGTGAAGCTGAACCTCGAACTGGCGTCAATTGACGGCTCTCTTTCCTATTTCGACGGGCACAATCCTTTTCCGGGCATTTCCTTGGATTACTTTCCGCCGCTTCCCGGTTCGCCAGTTCCCGGAATGATGATTTCATTGGAATCCTACAGGATGAGAGTCTTTGGGGCCGACTTCTCGACGACGGTAGCCGGTTCATTCGGTCTTAGGGGAGAGATCGCCTACACAAGACCGTTGGGAGATTATATCTCTTCTGCCCATATCCCTAATCCTGACTTCCGGTATGTTTTTGGGGTTGATAAGGAATTTTCAGGCAATTTCAGCGTCATCCTGCAGTATATCGGAAGATATGTGTATGATTTTGTCCCTTTAGTCGTGCCTGTCGACCCGGTAGACATCCCCGCCTACGAGCTTGAGCTCACGAACAGGATCATCACTTTCCATCAGTATGAAACCAGCCATTCCTTTTCTTGTCGTCTGGATTGGAATCTTCTCCATGAAACGATGGAACTCGAACTCCTCAGCTTGGCCAACCTCACTTCCGAGGAATTTTTCTTGAGGGCCAGAATGGCTTACGATATCGCTGACGCGTTTACTTTGACTGTGGGGGGGGAGCTGTATTCAGGACCCGAGGACACGCTGTTCGATTTTGTCGAGGACCATCTGAGTTCGGTGTTTGCGGAATTGAAAATATCTTTTTGAGCAGGAGGGGGCAATGTCACAAAAGAAGAATAGAGAGCCGAAACAGAGGATTCTGGAGGCAGCGATTTCCCTTTTTGCCCAAAGAGGATTTGCCTCAGTCGGAGTCCGGGAGATCGCAAAAGAGGCGGATGTCAATATCGCGATGATCTCCTACTATTACGAGGGAAAAATCGGGATACTGAAGGCTGTTCTCGAGGAGTTTTTCGGACGATACTGCCAGATGCTGAAGGATACGGTCGAAGAAGGAAAATCGAGCGAAGAGAGCATCCGGATATTGATAAGTCATATGGTCGACTTTCTTCGGAGGAACACAGAGCTTGCGATAGTGGCCTATAACGAACTCCCTCTTGATCTTCCTGAACTGGCCGCACTCAAGGCCGAGAAGATCACACAGATGATCGGGATCATGAGCGGGCTCATCAGGAAATTCGGGTTAGATCCTGAAGACACTCGCCTGCTCGGCATGATCGGGCCCAGCTTGATCTCGATGGTATTCATGAATTTCAGGATCAAATCCATCCTGAGGAATGTCTTTCATGTCAAATTCAACGATGCCTATTACAGCGAGTTTTCAGAAACTATCGCCGCGCTGTTCTTGAGCGGGATCAACGGTGTTGTGTCTATAAAACAGAAGAAGAGCCGGAAAAAGCCATGAAAATACGGGCCAGTCTCATCCTAAAATTTCGCTGGATGATTATACTGTTCTTTATCCTGGCTGCTGTTTTTTTCGCCAGTCGAATCCCAAAAGCCGAGATAGAATCCGAAATGAAGTCCATGCTTCCCTCTCATCTTGCCTCGCGGATAAACACAGAGATGATAGATGAACTTTTTGGCGGGACAGAGATGCTGATGGTGATCATCAAGACGGATGATGTGCTCAATCCAGAAACACTCGAGCGAGCCAAGAATATGTCCAGGCAGATGAAAAGGATCAAAGGAGTGGATAAGGTTCTTTCCCTGTTCGAGTTGAAAAGTATCAAAGGAGAGGGAGGAGCCATGATCGTTAACCCTACGGTCAAGCGTATCCCTCGAACAGAGGACGAAAAGCATGAGCTGAGACAGGAGATCATGAATAATGATTTGGTCTATGGAAGTGTGGTTTCTGAGGACTTCACGCTGACTGCTGTCATTGCGCTGCTGAAGACAGATGTCGAGGACGTTTTTATCGTGGGTGAAATCAAGAAACTCATTGAAAATAATCCGGGAAAAGAAGAGGTGGTTATCGGAGGCTTACCGAACACAAGAGTTGTGGTCACCCGGAGCATTCAGGGAGATTTTCGCAGACTCATTCCGCTTGCCATTATCATCATGCTGATATTCCTTTTTATTTGTTTTCGACAACTCAGGGGGGTGCTCCTGCCTTTTGCGGTTGTCATGATGTCCATCCTGGTATCGATGGGAATGGTCCCCATAATCGGATGGAAAATCCATGTCATCACCATTATTGTCCCGGTATTTCTGATCGCCGTGGCCAATGACTACGGAATCCATTTGATCGCCAAATATCAGGAATTGAACGTCGAAAAAAGCCCTCTTACCTCCCGAGATTTGGCGAAAGGCGTATTCCAAAGTCTGAGTCAACCTGTTTTACTGACAGGCTTGACAACCATAGCCGGGATGCTCTGCCTTTTAGGACATATCACGATCCCGGCGCGAGAGTTAGGCATTCTCGCATCATTCGGAATTGTATTTGCCCTTGCGGCAAGCTTATTTTTCATTCCTGCTGTCCTTTCCCTGCTGCCTAGGGCCAAACCGGTCGTCCGGGCCAATAATCAATCCAGACGGAGGCCTTTCCTGGAGCGGATTCTCAATTTTTTCGGAAATTTTGTTTCCGAAAGGCCCAAAACTATTGTCATCGCTGCATTCTGCACGGCTCTGGTGGCCTCAATCGGAATATTTTATATCGTTGTGGATTCAGACCCGAATAACTATTTCTCTAAAGATTCTCCGATTGTCCGCGCGTCTGACCTGATCAACCAGAACCTGGGAGGCGCGCAGAGTGTTGCGGTTGTCGTTGAGGGAGATATTAAAGATCCCCGGATCATGAATAAAATTGACCGTCTGGAAAAAGAGATTGGAGAACTTCCCGAAGTGGGCACCACGTCTTCCGTGGCCAGAGTCGTCCGTATGATGAGCCGGGCTCTGAACGATGAAGGAGAAGAGTTGTATGACTCCATTCCGGATACCCGAAATGCAATCGCCCAGTATTTTGAGCTCTATTCGATGAGCGGGGATCCAGAGGATTTCGAGAAGATGGTGGATTTCCCTTACGAGAACGCTCTGATCACCGCCCGCATCAACACGACCAGCACCCCAAGGCTGAACGATATCAAAGAACGGGTAATGGAAATGACAGAGAATGATAAAGAAATAAGGCTGGTGGGCGGTTTTGTGATGATTCTTTCGGATGTGGCCCGACTTTTGGTCAACGGACAGATGCTGTCTCTTGGACTGGCCATCGTGGTCATCGGGATACTCCTCATGATTCTCTTCCGGTCAGTTGCGGCAGGGCTCATCTCGTCGATCCCACTCGGGCTTTCTGTGATCGTGCTCTTCAGTTTGATGGGTATATTCGGTATAGAACTGAACATGGCGACAGCCATGCTGTCCTCGATCATGATCGGCGTGGGAGTGGATTACACGATTCATTTTCTCTGGAGATACAGGGCAGAAAGACGGAACGGACTTGGAGCCCCGGAAGCAATCAAAAAGACCCTGACGACGACGGGCAGGGGGATTGTTTTCAACGCGCTTTCAGTGATTGTCGGATTTCTCGTGTTGCTCACTTCCGGTTTCATGCCCGTCAGGTTTTTCGGATTTCTTGTGGTCGTATCGATCTTCTCCTGTCTCGTCGGTGCTCTGGTTTTCATTCCGGCCCTCTGCCTGGTGTTTCGACCCGATTTTCTCGAACCGAATAAGATGATCAGTTTAAACTGTTGAGGATGCGATAATATGATTCGGAGGAATGAACAGCATTTTATTTTCAACGTGTCATTGCAGGTGAGACGCGGAAATCCCTAAAGTGAGGATGAGTGGATTAAAAGTGCCATTGCGAGCGAAGAATGGCCATCCCTTGGGTTCAGATGAGTGGATTCAATATGTTATGGCGAACGAAGCGCGGCCATCTCATAGGAATGATAGGATGAGTTAGTGGTGTCATTGCGAGCTTGCGCGGCAATCTCATAGAGAAAATGAGATTATTCCTGATTTACAAATAGTTACTCGTCTAAGGAGAATATGATGAATAGAATAAAATTAACAGCTGCGATATTCATGATTCTTTTTATCGGCTTAATCCTTAATGGACTGGAAGATCTCACTGCCAAAGAAATCATGGATAAAGCTTTCGAAGTGACAAAGCTCGCAGGTTCGGAGGCGGTGTCCACCATGACCATTATAGACGGCAAGGGAAGAGAGCGGATTCGAGAGATTGCGATGGTGACCAAGCTTTACGATAACGGCGATACAGAGAAACGACTTCTGCGTTTCCTCGCCCCTGCCGATGTGAAAGGGACAGGGCTGTTGGTCTTTGATTATGAGAAGAAAGATGATGACATGTGGCTTTTTCTGCCAGCGTTGAGAAAGACGAGGCGAATCGTCAGTTCTGAAAGAGCCAAGAGCTTCATGGGCTCGGAGTTTTCCTACGCGGATATGTCTCCTCCTATCCTGGATGAATTCACTTACACTGTATTGAGCGAAAAAGAGGTAGAAGACACACTCTGCTGGGAGATAGAAATGGTCCCGGTAGATGAAGACGTAGCTGATGAGAATGGCTTTTCAAGGAGGGTCGCCTATATCGGAAAGAAGGACTTCGTTATTCGAGGTGCTGTGTATTATGATCTCGACGGGGAGTTGCACAAGGAACTCTCAGTCAAAGAGATTCGAGAGCTTGATCCTGTCAACCACAGGTACAGACCGATACATATGATCATGGTCAACAAACAAAATGACAGAAAGTCCATCCTCAAAATAAATGAAATCCAGTTCAGCCCCAACGTGAAAGACGACTATTTCACCACCCGATATCTGGAAAGATATTGAGTGTTTCGATTCTTTCCGGCTAAAATCATGTAATAAAAACGGACTGAAAAGGGCTACTCTCAGACAGCCAGAGATATCCTCCTTCCATTTCAGCCTCGGTCGGTTTTATCACCCCTAAATTCACCCCCTGAAATCGTCGCATACGGTGATTGAATTATTTTCAAAAAGGTTTATTAATAAATAGAAAGCCATATCTACGAGGAAAAAATGAAAAAATTAGCGCTTTTTGCGATATCCGCGATCCTGTTCTTGGGCGGATGTTCGACTTCGGATACGACAGGGAACTTCCAACTCTATTTGACTGACCAGCCCATAGAAGGCCTGGAACATGTCTATGTCACCATCAGCTCGATTAAAGTTGAAAAGGAAAATGATGCTGTGATCACACTCTGGGAAGGAACCCGCACATATGACCTGCTTGCTCTGAGGGATATTGAAGAACTCGTGATTGATGTGGACCTCGAAGTGGGGACGTATACAGCGGTTATCGTGGTCCTGGATGAAGTTTCGATCGTGGTGTATGGAGACACTTATGATCTGAGCATCAATCCGGGGCTTGAAGTGAGAATTCCGGTAAGTTTCACCGTCATGGAAGACGGCTCGATTGAAGTGGTCCTGGATTTTGACGCGGATAGCTCGCTTGAAGGATACGGAGACCAGTTCGTATTTATTCCCGTGATCTCTGTCAAACGAATAGGGTACTGATTCGCGTTTTTCTGAGGAGAAGGCCTGGCATTATTGAGGTCCGATCCCAGAGAGACGAGTCGAATGAGGAAAAGATATTAACCTTGAAGTCGTTGGCTCTTTCCTCCCCGGGCCTATAGGTCGCGCCCTTTAACGCGCTGTCCTAAGAGGGGAAAAGGACAGGCTGCTAGTGAGGGGAAAAGAAGCGGGAGGAAAGAGCCTTTTTTTATTCCCAATATTTCACTTCTTAGAATCCTCGATTCGCTCCTAAATAACGAGAAAGACGACTTGTATTCCAACTTTTACCTGCATCACTTGTTAGGCAACGTCGTGACATTTGAAAGGTGTCATTGCGAGCGAAGCGCGGCAATCCCTTAGGGGAAAATGCATTTCTTTGGGAGAGATTGCCTCACTCCGTTCGCAATGACCTTCTGAAAGCGTTGAGGAATTGTTGGGTGAGTGCACCTATCCTTTTTTCTTTCCGGATTGATTGCTTACTTCATTTTCGGCTTGATTTTCTTCTAACTTCCATGAGATATTCTCTTCATTCGAGTTTGAATACTCTGATTTCAAAAGGCAAGGAAAGAAGCAATGGAACACATAGAAAAATTCTTAGCTGGACTTCCCGTATTCCAAAAATTCTCAAGAGAAAAGCTTAAAGAACTGATTAAAAAGAGTCGAGTGGAGACTTTTGACACGCAGGAAGTGATCATCCAATTCGGACAACCGGGGAGATTTCTGGGAATCATCCTAGAGGGACAGGCCATAGCCACGGTAACGAGCAAAACCGGAGAGCAGACCCCTCTGGGTGTGATCAAACAGGGAGGATTCCTCGGAGAGATGTCTTTACTCACTGGCGAACCGACGATTGCGGATGTGATTGCCTTGGAGCGATGCGAAATTTTTCTCATCCCTCATGACGTCTTTTCGTCTTTTATCGCTGTGAATCCCCATGCTGTGCAAATACTGGCGAAGACCATCACGGAAAGGTTAAGAAGTCGACACCAAAGTGAAGAAGAAAAAGAGAGGGTGAAGGATGCCTGGCAGAGCGCCACGGATCCTTATGGACTGAGGCTTACTGTGGATACACCCAAGAAGATTCTAGTTATCAACTGTGGAAGCTCTTCGTTGAAATACAGTTATTTCGATACATCCCATAAGGAGAATGATGGAGAAGGCATTGTGGAGGGAATCGGTCAGGAAAATTCGCGACTGATTTCGTCGACGAAAAAGGAGAGAAAGAAAAAAGATCTTGGAGAAATCAGTTATGAAGAGGCGTTCGAAGCAGTAGTGGATGTTTTAACCGCTCAAAAGGACGGAGTGATCAGTGACTTGAACGAACTCAGCGCAGTCGGCCACCGGGTCGTTCATGGCGGGGATAAATACAGCAATCCGGTCGTTATCGATGATGAGGTGATCGCGGACATCGATAAGTATTCCAGTCTGGCGCCCCTCCATAATCCCCCGAACCTGATGGCGGTAAAGGAAAGCATCAGACTTATGCCGAATGTCCCGCAGGTGGCTGTTTTTGACACAGGTTTTCATCAGAAGATGCCTCCGCATGCCTATCTGTATGGCCTTCCGTATGAGTTTTACGAAAAGGACAATATTCGGAGGTACGGTTTCCACGGCATTTCTCATAATTATGTGGCTCTCCAGGCCGCAACGCATCTCCAACGCAATTTTCGGGAGATGAAGATTATCACATGCCACTTAGGGAACGGGGCCTCCGTTTGCGCCATCGATCACGGGCGGTCAGTGGACACAAGCATGGGGCTGACACCTCTGGAAGGATTGATAATGGGAACCAGGTGCGGAGACCTCGATCCTTCAACGATTTTCTATCTCAGCAGAGAGAAAGATTTATCTATTGATGAGATTGATGAAATCCTGAATCGAAAGAGCGGCCTTCTCGGTCTCTCCGGAGTCTCAAGCGACTTGAGAAAAATAGAAGAAGCGGCCACTCAGGATGACTATAGAGCGCTTCTCGCTATACACACCTTCTGCTACCGGATTCGAAAGTATATCAGCGCCTACACGGCGGCCATGGGTGGGCTGGACGCACTCGTCTTCACAGGGGGGATCGGTGAGGGCAGTAATTGGGTCAGGGGGCTTGCCTGTCAGGGATTGTCATTCATGGACGTCCATGTGGACTTAATAAAGAATAAAACTGTGTCTTTCGATCTCGGTGGGGTAGCGGATATTTCGGATGATCATTCTCAGGTCAAAGTTCTGGTTATTCCGACCGATGAAGGAAGGATGATTGCGAGAGAGACCATACGCACCCTGGGATTTCAGGCGGTATCCCGGGTCATCAAGAGCCAAGAAAAAAAGAAGATTCCTATCGAGGTTTCGGCTCATCACGTCCACCTCGCGCAACGGGAGATTGAAGCCCTCTTCGGGCCCGGAAGTGAATTGACACACAGGTCAGACCTTTCCCAGCCAGGACAGTTTGCCTGTGAGGAAACAGTCAATCTTGTGGGCCCCAAAGGACGAGTCGAACGGGTGAGGATTCTGGGGCCCGAGCGGAAGGAAAGCCAGGTAGAGATATCCATGACCGAGGAATTCAAGCTGGGAATCAAGGCGCCGATTCGAGCCTCCGGTGCTCTGGAAGGAAGCCCGGGGATTACCCTTGAAGGACCAAAGGGCAAAAGCACTCTCTCTCAGGGAGTAATCTGTTCCTTTCGACATATTCACATGTCTCCTGAAGATGCTCTTTCCTTTGGATTAAAAGATCGGGATATTGTCAAGATCGAAGTTCAAGGGAAGAGGACGCTGACCTTTGGAGACGTTTTAGTGAGAGTTCATCCTGATTTTCGGCTCAGCATGCATATCGACACGGATGAGGCCAATGCAGCGAACATCCGGACAGGAATGGAAGGGACTTTAGTCGGGATTCAGGACCGCAGATAACCTGATCCTCATTACTTTTCCAGTAATAGTGAAGATAGATGTGTCATTGCGAGCGGAGCGTGGGTATCTCCGAGAGTGAAACTTTTTACAGCAGGCTTTTTCAGGAAGATGGAGTCTTTTTATTGACATCCAGGACTTCATACGCCATAACAGGGGTGCTGGCTCCTTTGACTTTTCTATGGCCAATCTCTCGAATATTGAATTTTCCCTTCACACGCCGGTAGGTCTCCTCCCCGATGATGATTTGATTGGGTTGAGCGAGAGATTCCAGCCTTGAAGCGATGTTGACCGGTGTCCCGATGACCGTGTATTCCATCCGTTTGGGCGAGCCTATGTTTCCTGCGACAACATGTCCCGTGTTGATGCCTACGCGGATGCTGAATTTTATGTGTTCTCCTGCCTTCTCCGTCATCGCCAAGAGTTCCTGTCTCATTTTGAGTGCTGCAGAAACCGCTCTTT
>JABAOC010011225.1_pt1 | contig 16254 bp, 17 predicted proteins | sample 7062161 | NCBI WGS metagenome assembly JABAOC01 (sample SAMN14538625, study PRJNA623070) | marine sediment metagenome | biome: marine biome [ENVO:00000428]; feature: marine pelagic biome [ENVO:01000023]; material: deep marine sediment [ENVO:00002113] | place: India: Gulf of Khambhat ... | reverse complement strand
CTGGATTTGAATTATTTGTTATAGAATTTTCTTCTGGAACCTGACATTGTCCCCAAACGGATGGTGAAACAATGCTTGTTAGAATGATCATAATTACGATGCAGATTTTCAAATACACTTTGTTTTTCATTAATTATCACCAATTCATTGAAGATTATCCACCAAATGCAAAAATGAAATGCTCAGTTATTATCCCACAAAGATATGCCATACCTAAACATTCACTATTGTTAAAGCGGCGAATAACGGGTATAAAAGGATGGTCATCTGTAAATGTAATGCAAATAACATTAATAGCATTAAAGGTATAATAAAAACAATATCCATGAGCAAATTCTTCAAGGTTAGTAATTCTTCCGAAACAAAAGAAAACAACTTCAAAAGGTACTCCTGTGTTAGTTTTATTTGTTTCATTGATGGTGTTGAGCTCTGAATCTTGAATCTGAGCTGGAATAGATGGTAGTGCAATAATTGTCAGAATCCCAATAATAATTAATACTTTCAACTTCATATATTATTACCCCTCTTTGCGTGTTACTGTGTCACACGTATGCACGCACTATTATAAATATTTTTTGTAAATGTGTTTGAATTGAATCCTGCCACTGTTGTTTTTAGCCAGAAGAATCTGTTTTAAAATAAAAAATCTCAGTACTAGGTTTATCAGATTATTTCATTTGCATATAGGAGTAAGTCATTTTGAGGTCTGAAACATGGACAACATCCACTTTCTGTACCTATGGAATGAAAACAATCTCGCAAAGCTGATAAGGCAATGAACACTAAAAGTACGGGATAAATGACTAGCATGTAAAAGATTAGAGCAAGTATGCAACCAGGTATCCATTCTTCGTCTATTGTATATTGTTGCTGTTTGATTTCAATCTTACTATCAGGTTCATCATTCTCATTAATAATATCCATTTTAATATCTTCTGGATTATTTCTAATGCAGCGAAAAGAAAACAGTATCTCTGCAATGTGTTTGTTCTTGATTTTTTTATCGTTGGTAATATAATTGATACCATAATCTATGAATTTGTTGAATGTATTTTCATCCATTTTGCTAATACTATCTATGAATTTGAAAATTATTTTCATTCTTTGATCTAGTTTTGAAAGTGGTATTTTTATTTCTTTACTCTTTCCAATATACCCACAACTAAATTCCCCATCCTCTTCCTCTATCGCTCTGCTTGTTCTGATATTAAATAACGGTGATTCTTTAATATTAGTATTAGGATTGGATTGATACCCTATTACGGAAGTATAAGATACTAGAATTAGTATTACCACTGAAAAAATACTACCTAACAATATTTTCTTCTTCATTCTCCATACCCCATATTCATAAAGATATTCTACTATATAGGTTTTTAGCCAGAAGAATCTGGGATAGAGATTAGTGTTTTAAAATTATTATTTAGATTATGTTACAAATGCTCCAAAATTTTATATACAACAATCAAGATATAGTTTTAGGCATGATAAGTATTATCATGTTGGGAGGTTAGAAAAATGAAGAAACTGATTGGAATATTTGTTTGTATGCTGTTGATTACTATTGCTGTACCTGTAGTAGGGTTCAATAACTCATTCTTAGAAGAAGATATTTATTTTGAGAAAATTCAAACTTCTGCTGGTAATGATGTCGATTGGTGGCCGATGGTTAAACATGACCTAACACATAGTGGCTATACGACATCACAAGCTCCAAACCAAGCTCATCTTTTATGGACTTACGATACAGGTTTTTTAGTGTATTCTCAACCTGCTGTCGTTGAGGATAGAGCTTACTTTGGGGCTATGAGTGACAAGCTTTATTGTACAAATGCCAGCACAGGCGAACATATATGGGAATTTCAGACTGATCATTGGGTAATGAGCAGCCCTTCTGTTGTTGATGGTAAAGTATATTTCACCTCGAGGGATGACAATCTTTATTGTCTTAATGCTGAAAATGGAAGTCTTATATGGAAATTTACCTCCTCCTTTGGAGATGCGGGTGGATGTCCTGCAGTATACGAAGGTAAAGTCTACATAAGTATAGATGGTGGTTATCCAGAGGGAGGGGCGTTTCATTGCCTCGATTCCGAAGATGCTAGTGTTTTATGGACATATGAGACATCTGATGAATTCGTTTCTTCCCCTGTTATCTATAAAGGTAAGGTATACATTGGCGTAGCAAATGAAAATCCACCTAATCATTATGGAGCAACCTATATATGCTGTTTAAATACTGATAACGGAAACCTGGACTGGAGGGAATATATGGGTTTTTCTGAGTATCATGTAACTCCAGGTATCGTAGTTTATAATGATAAGTTATATGTGAGTTTATCAGGTTACAGAATAGCCAAGGTACATTGTCTGGATATTGAAAGTGGGAATAAAATATGGAGTTTTTCACCAAAATTTATTGATGTTTTTCCATCCATTTGTCTTTCTGCTGCATACGGAAAAGTCTACATCAGTTTTGCCATATATGATAAAATCAATAACCTCTACTGTCTCGATGCTGAAACAGGTAAGCGTGTTTGGACTTTTAAGGGATATAGCGGTTCTCCTTCTATTGCTGATGGCAAAGTCTTTTTTGGTACAGCTAAGGGTCAGGGTGAATGGGAAGGTAATGTTTTTTGCTTGAATGCTGAAGATGGAGAGATTGTATGGCAGTACTATGTAGGGCAAAATATTTACTCTGTACCCTCTATCGCTGATGGGAAGCTATTTATTGGGACATGCCAAAACAAGGTTTATTGTTTCGGAGACCCGAGCAATAGACCAGATTCACCATTCGTTAATGGCTCATCCAATGGAAATACGAGAGAGGAATATACATATACTGCTACTGCTACTGACCCTGATGGTGACGATATCTTTTATTTGTTTGACTGGGATGACGGTACGGATAGCGGTTGGCTTGGACCATTTTCTTCTGGAGAAGAAGCAGCAGTAAATCATTCCTGGGTTAGAAGAGGAGATTATAAGATTCGAGTAAAAGCCAAAGATATCTATGGTGCTGTGAGCAATTGGGGAACCATTGAAGTTTCCAGGCCAAAGAATCAGAATATGCATCTGGGGTGGTTGGAGAGGTTTCCTAGATTGTATAGATTATTAGATGCTCTAGAGATAATCTAGGGTCCTCGTGTCTCGGTTAAGCATCAGAATCTACAGGGAGAATTTATAGAATTTAAAACTACATGCGTGTCTTAGCCCAGGTTGGTTTTAATTAACCGAGACATACATCTGTTACAAAGATTAATATACAATAACGTGTATGAGAAATTGGATCGGAGGATAAAATATGAAAAAAAATTTTACTATTTATAAGTGTTTAACAGTAGGAATTGTTATAATTTTTATCTGTTCAAGTTTTACTTCAAGTATCAGCGGATATTCAGAAGATACTAATCAATTAGCGATTGATGTTAAAGATACTCAAATATCACAAGAGGAGGTTTTTGTGAATTGTCAAACATTTGGATTTCCTGGAAAGCAATCATATGAAAATAGTATACCACTCAATAAAGCAGAGTTATTGTATGAAAAAATCGAAGCATTGCAATTTGAAGTAGCTCGTGATCCATTATCAGATACAGTCCACGAAATACAAAATGATATTATAACTATTGCAAAAGAACACAATCTTCTCCCAAAAGGTGTATCAACAGATGAAGTTTTATCCAGTCTTTCACCAATAAAGAACGCAAATAAACCTGTTCTACCAGTCCCTCGTGCACCAGGGAAAGCTTCTGAAATGTTTTGTAACTATGTTTCTACTGGTACTGGATCAGCACTACCCATTATTATCTTTCCACGGCTTGTGCCAATACTTCTCACACCGATCCCTCGACTCTTTGTACGATGGTCAACCTATGAGGGAATAACATCATGTGGAGGACTGCGGTCTGGTAAAGGATTTATTGCATCCGGTGCACAACGGGGTATTGCTCTTGGATTTTGGGGCATTGGATTTAGCATTTTCATCCCACCAGTTAAAGCATATGGTCTGTTTGGATATGCATTGTATGCATCGGTTAATGCAGAAAATATCAGCTTTTGGCCTCCAAATTACCCACCTGAAGTAACCATGCTCAATCCACCCAATGGAGCTCAGAATGTACCTATTTCTACATCAGAACTAAGCTTCCATATAAGTGATATTAATAAAGCTCTCATGAACTATACGGTAACAACTACTCCTGATGTTGGCTCGGGAAGTGGGAGTAATAAACCTGATGGAACGTATTCTGTACCAATTAGTGGTCTTGAAGGTACTGAAGAATATACATGGTATATCCATGTAGATGATGGGGTGCACGAAGTTGATGTATCATCTTTGTTTACCACAGAAGCAGTAGCTCCTGTTGTCTCTAATCCGAAACCAGAGGAGGGTAAACGGTATGTTTCTTTAGATCTACCTCAATTGAGTTTTCATTTGAGCGATCCCCAGGGTGATTTGATGGATTATACGGTTGAAACATCACCTGATATTGGTTCGGGAAGTGGAACTAATGTTGGTGAGGGGACTTACAGTGTAAATATTAATGGTCTTGACTACTCACAGGAATACACATGGTTTGTAAATGTTACTGATGGGACGAATTGGAAACATAAAGCATTTACATTTCAAACTGAACCAATAATGGTGTTCGATCCATTTAAAGGAGGATGGAATTACCGGAAAAAAATAACGATTGACCATACTCAAGTTACGGGAGATCAAATAAATTTCCCCGTACTTGTGAGTACTGTTGATTCTGATTTACGTGATAAAGCGCAGGATGATGGTGATGATATTCTGTTTATGAATGATACGGGTGTTGCTAACCGGTTATACCATGAGATTGAAACCTATGATAGTTCAACTGGAGAACTTATTGCTTGGGTAAATATAACCAATCTTGCTTCCACTCAGGATACTATGTTTTATATGTATTATGGCAATTCTGATTGTTGTAGTCAACAAGCTCCTGAACGAGTTTGGGATTCATACTATAAAGCAATCTGGCATTTAAATGATGTATCAGGTTTAATTACTGATTCCACTTTTAATTGTAATGATGGGACGAATTTAGGTGCAACATATAGTTCCATTGGAAAAATCGGAACAGCTTTAGATTTTGAATGTGATGATCCTGATCAAATAAGGTTTCCACACTCATCTAGTCTTGACCTTAAATCTGAAGTGACAATTGAACTATGGTTTAAACCAGAATCATTTACATACAAGAGAGGAACACTTTGTACAAAATATAAAGGTTATTATACCAATATACTTACAACTGGTCAAGTTTCAGTATATACTTATTGGAATGATGGTGGATCAAGAGAGAAATCAACCTATATGGATGCAAATACACCTATGACGATAGATAAATGGCATCATATAGCATGGTCCGAATCTTCGCAGGGATATAGAAAGATTTTTATGGATAGTATCTTGGACGCGCAAGGAAGTTATGAGGCATCGATTTGGACTGAATCATCAAAATTATATATGGGTCATAATTATGATAGTAATAAAAGACGATTAGATGGTGTTCTTGACGAGGTTCGAATTTCAGATATTGTAAGAACTCCAGATTGGATTTCTACTGAATACAATAATCAAAACAATCCTTCCAGTTTCTTGAGTTTTGGATCAGAAGAAACAGGTCCTTAATATTTAAATTAAAAACTAAACGAATAAATTTCATCTACCATCCTCTCCAATTTTCCATTTCCTGCTCTGTGAGCCCAGTCCAGTGCATAGTTTTTCACCCTAACTCATTTCACGAATGGTATATGTCCAGTCAGACATTGAAATTCGATTTCCCTATATTGGAATAGAGAAAAAACGAGGTTCTAAAGATTTTTAAACAATAATATGTTGTAAAATTAGGAAACGGAGGTTATAGATTCTGAAAAAGCAGATAATCATACTCGGATTAGTTGTTCTTCTCATCTGTGTTGGGTTAAGTGGATGTGAAGAATCAAAACCCAGAAAAATTCAATACTACGGAGATGGTGAAACCCTAACGGTAAATTATCCCGACAAACCAATCAAATTGGAAGTTTATGGAAATAACTGCACATATACTGTAACCAAAAAAACCAACTTAGTTGAAATATGGATTTACGGAGACAACAGTACTGTTTTAGTTTCAAAAACTCATTCATTTAATAGTACTATCTGGGGTAACAATTCAAAATTTAATTATTATGATTAGAATATCGCATATCCATCAGAAAAAATAGATTTGGAGGAGGAAAAAATGGGAAAGAAAAAAGAGGAGGAAAATAATTCGAAAGATGAATTTGGATTTCACCCTAAGGATTGGCTCTTAAATAAATGGGAAACTATTAAATGGATTTTTCTCTCTATCGTAATTATTGGTATATTTTTTGATTTGTTTGGTAACCACCCATTCGATAGTTCAAGTTCATGTTTCTTGGTTCGATGTGCAATAGCTATTGTAGCAATATTTCTTTTTATGTTGTTATTGGGAATAGAATATATATGGTTTAAAAAAAGAGAAAAAAATAAATGGTCTGAAGATGAAGAAGAACTAAAATATGATAATAAAAAATGGGAGCATGCTATAGATATTTACAGGCATACAGATAGATTATACCATCATAGATTCAATTTCTTTCTAGTAGCAGAATCAATGTTGATTGTATCATTTGTTACGACACTCTTGATAAACCCTAATAACATCAATGAAGAATATGCAAATTATATCAGAGTTGCAATTGCTATATTGGGTTTAGTATATACTTTTAGTTGGTTCTATGTAAATAAAAAGCTTGATTGGCGTCTTGTTTTTCTGACACACAAATATTTGAAGAGGAATCCAGAGTTTAATGACTATTTAGGTTCAATTGATAAGATTGCGAAAATACATAATGGATTCTTTATGTCAAGCGTTTTACCAACATTCACATTTGCATTCTGGTATTTCTTATTTTATATTGCACGTTGGAAACTTATTTAGAAAGATGGAACCGTGCTAATACTTCAACCATAACGAAACAGAACCAAACATGGGTTAAATTTAAATACTATGAGAACAATATTATTATTGGGGCATTGCTATTTTTGTAAGTAAACTATCTTGCAGTAAGTACTGTAAGGTTTGTAAACATAGGATAATACAAGTTCCGTTACGGAAGGTTAATTCCCTCATGATGTTGGAGTATTATTGTCCATATTGTGATGAATCTAAAATTGGATATGTGAATTATAAAAAAATGTAAAACGATAAGAATCCACAATAAATAAAAATAAGGGAGTAATATGATTTTTTATAGATATTTTTTACTGATTATATTTAAAATTGATTTCCTCTTTTTTATCATTTAATGTTAGATATTATTGCATTCGTAAATATAATCATAATACTAACTAATCCTGCATACATTACTATTAATAAAAATGAAAATCCTAAGAACATTGGAAATTGTATCTCATGTAAAACAATCCCAAAAATTAGTAATGATAACGGAACACCTAAGATATACCAATACATTAATGTTTGAGTTTTTCTGGATTTTTCCCTATACATATCTTCCTACTCCTCGCCAGTAGTCCCATAACATCTATTTGCTTAAAAAGATTTATATATCTAAACTTACAAATATATATTTTGAGAGTGGGGGAAAACACTTTCTTAGGATTCTACTTGTTCTATACGCCTCTAGTGAAAGTGTATTCCATCTTTCCTCTTTTCCAATATCCTCCACTCTCATCATTATATTTAATTCATATACCTTATAACAATGATATGTCAAGTGATAACTACATGTATTTTATAAATTTACTATTCTCAATAAAATTTGAAATAATCTATCTGTTGGTTTATATAATTACAAAATAACATTGGTATAATTAAAACTCATAATCTACGTAGATATCTAAGTGTTGGGAATATATAAGGTAACGATTTAAACAACCACCTAAAAACATAAAATTTTAAAGCTATATTTTTTGGCATAGTTACCTCTAACATACCCCACTCACTTTCAGCATCATCACCATCTACTGCTTTTGCTTTGATTGTATAATTTCCCCGTCCACTCCAGGAATGATTTATTTTAACATTCATGCCAGAAGGATGCTCACCAGTCCATTCATTGATAGTATCTCCCCAATCTATGAAGTATTTAATGTCATCTCCATTTGGATCAGTTGTATTAAAAGTGTATTCATATTCAACTCCAGTTTCACCATAAACTATACCACTTATTGTTGGAGCATTTGGTGGTACATTTCCAATTATCAATTTAAATGGTGGATCTGTCCAAAGACCTTCATCCCAATAATCTGAAGCTTGAGCTTTAATATAATATATTCCTTCCTTAGCAAATGTATGTCTCCTGGTAATTTCCTCACCAGATTTTTTAGGTCCAATCCAATTTGTTATATCTCCATCGCCCCAGTCTATTTTGTACCATATATCATCTTTCTCTAGATCATGAGAAATAAAAGTATACGTTAATTGTTCACCAGGTAATCCGACTGCTGGTCCGGATATATTTGGTGGATTTGGTGGTTTATTACCACCAGGATATTTAATAATCTTAATATCATCAAGTAATCCATCAAAAGCTTTTGATTCATTTACAGCTCTTCTACCAATTTTTGCTCTCCTAAATTCATCAGCACTAATCTCGCACATCCATTCTGTTGCACTGTTTTCGAGGTTACCATCAACATAAATTTCAATTGTAGGTTTAGCTGTTGAGCCATGATAATAGATTTGAAAGAAGTGCGGTTTATCATCATTATATCCAGCATAAGAAAAACATTCTATACCACAATAAAGTGTCCAGACCTTAAATGATAGAGATCCGTTCGAGCACAATTTTATAGAAAGTTCTGGATTTTCCTTATTCCAGCTATCGCTCATACTATAAATTAAACCCTCCTTTGTTGATGTTGAGATAAACCAACCTGAATATATCATATCATCGGTTTTATTTAATCCGAGATTCTCTGAATAATCATCTAATCCAACAAAATCATTTACTCCATCAAAATCTAGTGCACATTCTGAACCATATCCAACCCAAGTTGCTCCGTTTATCAATCCATCAAAATCATGTCCTGAGGAATCATATGCAACATCACCACTGCATTCATCAAATTCCCAATAACCAAGAATGTAATCATTTAACGAAGAGTTAGTTAAAGCAACTTTGGGAGAATTTTTTATAGTTCCATTTATACTTGCAGTAATGTTCAGCCCAAAAAATATTATTATTATTCCACAAACCAAACTCCTTCTGAAAGGATTATTTGACATTTACAACCTCCCTTATTAATTCATAAACCTTCCAATATATAAATCTTTTTGATAAGTTAAATTAAATCTTTGTAACAAAAATTAGATATATTAGTTATTCAATTTCAATCTGGGGAAAAGAATGAAAAAATATTTATTAATTAGTAGTTACCTATCAGCAATAATACTGATTTTTGTATCATTTACAAGTGTTATAGGATATCAATATACTTCATCTGATGCAAAAGGACTATCACCATTATTTAATATTAGGATACAAAGAGCAATTGATTTAGCAGATAAAGATATACAATATGAATATTTAGGAAAAGGTGAGGAAAATTCAATTCTGTTTCCAATTCGAGATAGAGAAGTTTCTCTTATTTATCAGGCGATAAATAAATTTAACCATATGGATGATGGATTGTTAAGATTTAACATTCAACAAATTAATCAAATGTATCTGATTAAGGATATGAAAATTGAAAATCTCCAAGGTATAATCAACAAACTAGAACAAATATTACAAAATAATGAAGAGATTATACAAAATCTCCATGATGATTTAGATAATCCAATAACAAAGCCTTTTACGATTTATAGACCTCTTTACATCCTGATTCTTTTGATTTTTGTAATAATTTTTGGACTTTATATCCCTTTAATTTCACTTTATGCGGGTGTTACGTGTGATCCATGTTGTTTTATTTATGATCCTACGACATTCAGAATATAAAGAATAATTCTCAATTAATATCAACATACTTCTTTGTTAAAAAATAAAAATTATATTAACTAAAGAAAAAAAGAGGGGTAATTTGTTGTATGTTTACCCTAACATATGTGAAAATATTAGTTCAAGTGCTGGAAATCGTTGTATGAGTCGTTCAAAGAAAGATAGGAATAACGATGGTTTGTTCATTGGTGTTGATAGTCGTACGTCGATAGTACAATAATCATCGGGATTATCTTTATTTTGAATCTTAATTTGTCCGGAATATTGTTGATTTTTCTCTCCTGGTGCAACAACTGTTACTTGTACTTCTAATGGTGCTCCAGGTGCAAGATTATCTCCCCCATCGGGATCAAATGTCCATTCGCCCCAACTTGGTTTTTTCACTATATTCCAGCCAAGTAATCCACTACCGACATTTTCGACATCAAAACTACCGGTCTGGCTTGAACCCGCGGTAACATTTTCCCATTCTAGTGTGTCACCACAGTTCAAATCGGGATCTTCACTAACTTCTCCCTCTAGTCTAAAATCATCATAATAAACAGAGGTGGACAACGTCATATCTGCATAGAGGTCTATGCATGCAAGATTCTTGTTTGCTCCCCAATCTTTTGAAAGCAATTCTTCATCATCATAATAAACTGTCTGGATATAATCATCGAAATCGATAATAACCTTGATTTCAACCCACGCATCTGTAATAAGTGTCAAATAGGTACTTGGATCATCGAAATCTGCAATAGTCCCTTTTGTAGCACTAACTTCTAATTGAAGTGACCATGTATAAGGACCACCATGATGGTAATCATCGAGAAGTAGATAATAGGAATTACCTGTCATATCACTAGGTACATACTGATAAACTGTTAAATTCACTGTTCCAGAATTAACTCCCGAAAATTGATATACCATGTCCGCTGATTTTCCTCCAAACCATGCAATTTCGGCTGAGTTATCTGGACTTTGTGATTGGTTATCAGTTACATACCCTGTTACTGTAGGATCATTATCCCATGCTTCCCAGCCACCTTGACCGTGTAAAGGACCTATTGTATAATTATCGAAGTTATCAGACCATATTACCCCAGTTGTAACTGGATTTGGTTCCGATAATGAAAGAACAGATTTTTCAATATTTATTGTCCCTGTTACTGAACTGACAGTAACGAATAGCAGCATACCTACAAAAATGCTCACTATTTTATGTTTCATATTTTCCCCCGAAATTTAGGTTGTATATATAATAATAAAGTTCTCTAATTTAAATGTTTTGTATAAAATAAAAAGAAAATTAGAAAATTAATAAGACATTTAAAAATTATTAATTTTAAGACAATAACTATAAATTATAAACAGAAATGTATAAATATTTGAGGCAGGATATTATTTTATCGCATTGAACAAAAGATAGGGGATAAAAATGAAGATAGTATATAATCGGCTGATTGGATATTTTATAATTTTAATGTTTTTAGGAGCAACCTTTAGTGTAGTGAATGCGGAACCTCTAGCAGGTCCAGAGCTCGAAATTGTTGAAATAACAGGTAAAATTGGTCGAGTTTGCACGGAGATAAAAAATATTGGAGATGAAGATGCTGAAAAGGTTGTTATAACGATTTCAGTTAAAGGGGGCATATTCAACAGAATTAACATATCAAAAACGTGTAGTGGTTGCGGACATTGTAATACGACAATTGCACCAAATGCATCAAAAATAGAATGCACAGATAAGTTCATTTTGGGACTTGGAAATGTTGAGATTACGGTAACAGCAGAAGCAGAAAATGCAAATAAAGTAACAAGTACTAAAAATGGACTAGTATTTGGATTTTTAATTCTAATTCAATAAAATAGTTTTAAAATAATATATGAGTAATTTTATAAGGAATTTTACTCAGATCATCTACTATTCTTTTAACTCCATATAATACTATCGCTATTCCAATAAAAATTATAATCCATGGAGTTCTACCGAGCAAATCTAATGGACTTGAGCTACTGGATTGTGCCATCCATAAAGTAACATAACTTAACCATGATTCTCCAAGAAATATTACTAAAAAACCAATTATCATTATAACTACTGCTACAATAATATCAATACTTGAAATCAGTTTTATTCTGTATTTTTCCTCCAAATAAATCATCCCTTATTGATTCAATTCATCAATAATCTTATATTTATTATTTCTTAATCTCCTCTAAATCCACAATTTGCTTCAATTTTAACATCTTTATAATGTGGTTTTAGAATTTTAAACAAAGTTTTTTCTATTTCATCCGATTTTAAAAGATCATCTCCAGAGGTTATCTCTATTACTATTCCTTTTAATCCTTTTCCAACTAAAACAAAATCCAATTTAGAATTAAGGTTACCATATAATTTTTCTACTTCTTTTTTAACAGTATCAAATACAGAATTTTCTGTATCTACCAAAATTTCATTGATAGTTATTGTTATAGTACATGTATATTCAATCGTATCCCTTGTCTCCTCTAGATTTTTGATTCAGTATCATTCTTTTTATTTAAAAACCTTTAGATAATTGTTTTTCCTCATTATATTATATCAATGCTATTAATTATTACACATACATATATTTAGCAAATTAATAATTATAAAAGGGAATTAAAAATAAAAAGAAAATGGTTAGTTTATATCGCGATATTAAAGAATCCTAATGCAAAGTTATACGTTAAGATTCCAATTTTGGATCCAAAGGTAACAATTGTTCCCTCATTTGTATAAGTGTTCAAGGAAAATGGATTAAATGTTAAAACCCGTGTTCTTATGGCATCAAATTTTATCAAATCTTCATTTTTAATTAGATTTTGAATACGACCACAGATCACGGCTTTTTTAACATCAGGTTTAGACTCTTGTTCTCCAATAGAGACTATAACATTGTCAAAACCTGATCTCTGAAAGAGCTGTGGTTGCTCACCAGCGCAGATTATATAAATACGTACTTTTAATGGTAAACCTGGTGTGAATATTGTATCATATATCTTCCCACTGCTATCTCCTGCCATTTTTATTATATACCTATCACTAAATATTTGAATTTCATTTGACCATTTTCCATCAGGTTTATATGTACTTAAATAAGTATATGAACCATCATTACTATCCATAAAATGGGTTGCTAGTTGGAATCTGTGGAATCTTGCCCATATCCAATTGATACCATCTGTTACTTCCAAAAATAATTTCCCAGCCCAATTTGTACTATAAATATCTGTTATGATATCCCAAGTCACAACTAAGGGAATATCTGTAGTTAATAGGTAGTTAAATTCATGACTTTCTATACCTTCTTTATTTCTGCCACCATATCCTGGTTCCCATACCATAAATTCACATCTTTGATTTGATTCGGTCCATGCACCATCAAAATAAATTTCTGTCCATTTTGTAAAATCTTTTTCATTGTCATTAAAATCATCTTCAAAGAGGATTGTACTGCCATATCTATTTTTCATCTTAGGTAATTCCATATTTTTCTGAAATTGCTCTGTTTTTTCATCTGCCATACTTGATACAATACTAGTGCTAGTAAATATGATAATAAAGCCTATTATCAATATCTTTCCATACATAGATTTTTTCATTTTATAACCTCCGAAAGAATGTTAATGTTTAACACGTATAAAAATCTTCTTATCAGTTAAATAATTTATAATAGTAACAACCCAGCATCTCCTAAACATATTTTTTTCATTTTCTATTTCCCCCTTTTACTTTCTAATAACCGATTGATATATAAATTTTCTTAACAGGATTATTTAAACTGTTAAATAAATGATAGTTACAGTTATTGTGAATAATCCAAATACCTTTTTTGAAGTAAATATTATTCCTAATTTTTTAATGAATATAGTCACCCTAGATGTAAATCTATTAAAAAAAGATGGATTAAATTGAATACGATTAAATCTTTTTCTTTGAATCGTTTTACATATCCCTTTTTATTTTCTCTAAAAAACTATCATTGCTTTAAAAATTTTAGTTTTAGTATAAACATAAAAAACTAAATTTCTATATAATAGTTATTTAATTGAATATTGAATGAAATCCTACCAAATAATGATTAAGAGTTCTCATACGCGTTGCTCTTTAAATACAGTGAGTTCCTCAATGATTTATCGTTACCTTCTTAAAAATAATCATAAAATTATAAACGACATTTCTAAGGCAGATTTTATTATAATTAACTCCTGTGGATTTCATAAAAAAACAAGAGATGCAAGTATCAATCTCTATAATAAATTAAATAAGAAGAAAAAACAAAATGCTAAGATAATCATGTTTGGTTGTCTCATAAAAATTGATACTGAAAGACTTCGATTTTTAAATCTAATTCAAATTGATTTTAACGATAGTGAACTTCTTGATAAATATTTTTATCAGAATACGAAATTTGACGAAATGACACCTTTTTGTGATAATAAAACAAGAGAAGAGATATTGCAGGAAGAGAGCAATCCAGATTTTTCCAAATATCCTAATTTCTTCTTATCAAGAAAATTTCTTCGAATTTCACCAAAGATTAAATCAAATTATGAACGCCTCCTATATGGAATGGATCATGCTGATAAATTACTTGTTGAAATAAGTAGAGGATGTATGGGAAATTGTCATTATTGCACCATTAAAAAGACAAAAGGTCAATTAAGATCTAGGGATATTGAAGAGATTATATTAGATATTAAAAGCATTTATGATTCTACAAAGATTTTATTTTTAGCTGCAGATGATTGTAGTTGTTACGGTCTTGATATTGGTGCAAATATTTTTCAACTCATAAATAGAATTGAAAACGAATTTCCAGAACTATCATTTCAGATGAATTATCTAAGTCCAAATCTATTAGACAAGTTTTATAAGGAATATATAGAGCTCTTTAGCAAATCAAATATACCTTTTATCACAATTCCTATGCAAAGTGGATCGAATAAGATAATAAGAAATATGAATCGAAATTACGATTCTCGAAGAATTTTCAAAATTATTAAGCAAATTAAGAAAGTATCACCAAAGACGTTAATTGAAGGACATTTCATAATTGGTTACCCTGGCGAAACTTCATTTGATTTCCTCAAAACTATCTTTGCAACAACATATTTTGATTATCCAATTGCTTTGATCTATTCTGATTCAAAAGGAGTAAAAAGTTCAACATTACCAATGAAAAAATCATACATAACAAAATATTTCCGATTCTTGATTATTACTTTTTTTATTAATATTGTGATACTTTTTAAATTTTTAACTAATCCAAATGTTAACTCTAAAGTATCATTACAGAAATGGCCTAACAGATAAACAAATATATCAGTTCTGCANNGGAAGAATGAAAAGAATCCTTGCAATAGGTGTAATTCTTCTGTTTATCGGGATAAGTTTCTCGCCTTCATTAGGAAAAAATAATGAGTATATATATTCAATAACAAAAATTGATAAAAATGGAGTAAATATCACATTAAATGGAACTCTGGGAGATAATGGCTGGTATATCAGCTGTGTTAGAATAATTATTGAAATTCATATTGAAATAGAAGAATTATACTATCAAATCGATAATACTGGATGGCAAGTATATACTGGAGGACCGTTCATAATCTGTGAAGATNNGATATTAATGGGAATCAATCTGAAATCGAGTGTATAGATTTTAAAATTGACCAAACTAAACCTAAAATCAATCTAACTTGGTATGCTTATGTAAAATATAGTATGTGGCATATAATTATGATAGCAAATTGTAGTGATACCATTAGTGCTATGAATAGAGTAGAGTTCAATCTAAATGACATTTGGTATGATACAATCGTTGGACCTGGACCAATATATGAATGGTTAATATTACCTTTAAAAAGTTATCAGATTGTTGGATTTATCTGTAACAGGAAAATTATTGAAGAAAATATTAGCTTTTTTGGTGTATGGGGTTTAAGATTTATGAAATACTATTTTAATTATACAACTGGAGGTTGGGTTACAGCTTATGCATTTGACAATGCTGGGAATTTAGAAACAAATATAACTGAATATATAGGTCTCCCTTTTATACCAAAATGGAGTCCCATTTGGTTTGATCGTTTTACATTCGAAAATAATTATGTTGGTTTTTTAGGTAGATTTTTTATAAATGCAATATTTGAGAAAGGACCTTTATTATATACTTAAATGGTGAAATAAAATGAAAAATTTGCTTACAATAGGCATCATCCTTCTATTCATAGGGA
>JABAOC010007965.1_pt1 | contig 16268 bp, 19 predicted proteins | sample 7062161 | NCBI WGS metagenome assembly JABAOC01 (sample SAMN14538625, study PRJNA623070) | marine sediment metagenome | biome: marine biome [ENVO:00000428]; feature: marine pelagic biome [ENVO:01000023]; material: deep marine sediment [ENVO:00002113] | place: India: Gulf of Khambhat ... | reverse complement strand
AACCCGATATTTCCCCTTTATGATCAATGGTTTAATCCACAGACTGGTATCAGTAAACAAGGCGTTAGCCTTTTTACCTACAGAAGCCTGATTTATCATGAGACCTGGTGGCGGATGGCACTTCTGCCGGTAAGAATCTTCTTCCAGGGCCAGGACGGGAGCCCGCAATACTTTGACGGAAAACTTAACCCATTCCTCTTATTCCTCCCATTTTTCGCCTTTTATCGAACTAGAAGTGACCCTGAACCCCTCAGGAATGAGGTGAAGATACTGTTAGCCTATGCCGTTTTGTTCTTCGCCTTCGCCTTCTTTAGCGGGGGCTTGCGAATCCGATATATCGCTCCAATTATCCCGCCACTGGTCATTCTATCTACAATAGGGGTGAGGAAAACGGTTGAGGCCCTCAGGAGACTTGGCTCTCGATCCCTGCAAACCATAGGGTGCACCTCGATTCTCGTCATGCTCGGTGTTTCCCTCTGGCTGAACGTACGTTACCTCATGGATCAATACCGGTACTACGTAGCCCCCTTTAGTTACCTGAGGGGTGATGTGACCCGTGATGAGTATATAGAGAAATACCGCTTGGAATATCCAGCCATGAGATACATTAATAAAAACCTCCATCGAGATACCAAAATATTGTTTATCTGCATGGGCAAAAGGGGCTACTACTGTGACAGGGAGTATGTTTTTGATATGTACCAGAACAGGAGTATGCTGCAGCAGTCTGTGAGAGAATCGACAAACACCGATGAGGCACTGCAAAGGTTACAAGGCGGGGGGATAACGCACTTACTTATATGCCATGATGTCTTCGATCGTTGGGTGAAGCGTAGTTTTACGATTCAGGAGCAGGAGCTGCTAAACCGATTCTTCAAAAGGCATGTTCGGCTCCTCTACTTTGAACAGGGGTATGGTGTGTATCGACTGGAATATGATTCGCTTCTCGTTTATGCCTTGTATCTGTACGGAAATCCACCCTTTACATATACCCGAAATCATACTAGCATGAGTTCAGATTCACTACAGGCGACTCACGGAAGAGGAGCCTTGCCCATGACAAAGGAAGCATTCGGTCTGGGGAATGCAGGGTAAGGAGATTGCCTTCCGGCGGCCACGGAATATGGCAGACATGCGCTGGCAAGGCTTTTGCATGATGAGTAGGCGGATATGACAAGAGGCCGCCTGCTTAGAGTGCTGATGAGATCAAGTTCGCACATGTAGGAGACTTCCTTCAGCAATGTACCTGCAAAAGACAATCGGTGTCGTTATTCCAGCCTATAATGAGGAGAAATTAATAGCCAATACATTAACCTCAATTCCCTCCCTTGTGGATACGATTATCGTTGTCGATGATGGGAGCGGCGATAACACGGCGGAGGTTGTAAGGAAAAGAGCGGAGGACGATGGAAGGATCGTCTTGATACAACATGAGGTTAATGAAGGGGTAGGAGGGGCTATAGTCACGGGATACAAAAAGGCCATTGAGTTGGAAATAGATGTTACTGCCGTTATGGCTGGTGACGGACAAATGGATCCACGGGATCTCACCAATATCTTGAAGCCCGTCGCAAAAGGGGTTGTTGATTACACCAAGGGAAATAGGCTCTTTCAGGGTGATGCCTGGAATATGATTCCCCATTATCGGTATCTGGGTAATTCTTTTCTTTCCCTTTTAACCAAAATTGCCTCCGGGTACTGGCACATCGCCGATTCTCAGACGGGCTACACTGCCATTTCCCTGCCTGTACTGAGAAAAGTAAACCTGGATACGATCTATAAACGCTATGGCATGCCGAACGACATGCTCATTAGACTGAACCAATATGATTTTCGGGTGAGGGATATCCATGTGAGGCCGGTATATGGGTTTGGGGAAAAATCGGGAATGAACCTATTGAAGGTCATTCCCAGAATATCTTGGCTCTTATTCAAGGGATTCTGGAGGAGACTGTTTTTCAAATACGTCATCAAGGATTTCCATCCCCTTATCTTCTTCTACATCTTGGGTCTATTATTCGGTGTGGCTACCGTTCTTCTCTTTGCGAGGCTTTTCTATATTTGGCTCATCTTGGGGTTGAATATTCCTAAGATTAATGCATTAGCGGCCATGTTTTCCTTTATGAGTTCAAGCCAGTTCACCCTTTTTGCCATGTGGTTCGATATGGAGCAGAACAAGCATCTGCGATGAAAGACTTTACCCTCTCCGCCTATAAGACGTACCTTCAGGCTATCAGGTCTTCCTACAAAACGCGTCTCAGATTTGGTGACTACCTTGCTGCCGACCCCAAACCGGAAATCTTTTGCATCATTCGCCATGATATTGACCGAAGGCCCACTAACGCCCTGAGGATGGCTCGATTGGAATACGATGTGGGTATCGGAGCAACCTATTACTTTCGGAGCAAGGCCCATACCTTTCGACAGCGGATAATTCGGGAGATAGCAGCTCTTGGCCATGAGATCGGCTATCATTATGAGTCTCTATCCGATGCAAACGGCGACAGGGATCTTGCGCTCAAGGATTTTAAGAAGAACTTGAAGAGATTTCGTGAGATTGCCTGCGTAACAACCATATCCGCGCATGGCAGGCCCTTGCTGCCCTTTGACAACCGCGATTTATGGAGAAACACCGAGAATCACCGGAGGCTCGTTGGGGAATTAGGCATTCGTGGTGACATCTATCTGGATGTCGATTATTCCGATATCCTCTATATCAGCGACACAGGACGGAACTGGTCCTCTACGAAATCAAATATACGGGATACGGTTACATCGAACATTCGGAAGGACTTTTCCTCCGGGAGGGAATTGTTGCGGTATCTAGAAGATTCCCCTCATAACAAATTGATTTTTGGCGTTCACCCCGAAAGATGGACGGACTCAGTGCTAGAATATGCGTACCAGAGGCTTTTTGATTTTTCAGTGAATATGCTCAAAGAGTTCATATGAAGAAACTCATGTTCGTATCGACGGGCAGATGTGGAACCACAAGAATAGCACAAATACTACGGGCGAAGTTACCCGGTGATTATTCCGTGGTGCATCAGATGAGGTATTCACGAGTTGCCAATATTATTGGGAATGTGATGCTCTGCCTCGGCGAATCGAACCGCATTAAGCGATTCCTGTTTGAATTCATAATCTCCGCGTATAATGGGAAAACCCATTTTGTTTCGACCGATCCCCTCACTGCGATGGTTATTCCCGATGAGTATGTCTTTTCTCCGGAGGTCTGTATTGTCCATATCGTGCGTGATGAGACCTCCTTTGCCAGATCCTTTTTTTCGTTCTCAAGGTCGAGGTGGGAAAGCTTTATAGGCCATAACTTTGTCCCTTTTTGGCAGCCCGGTATATGGCCACTTGAGAATATCTTAAACAGGAACATTGGCAAGAGATATCGAGACGTGTGGAGAGTCAAGAACACGTTCTTTTGTGAGAAGTATTCGGCAAATCCACATTACCGCCAGGTGAGCATGGGAGATATCTTTGAAACTCCAGCACTACAAGACATCGTGAATGGGTTTTTTGATGAAGCCATTTCTATCTCCCGCGGTGATCTATCAATAAGGGCGAATGAATCCGAGGATTCATATCGGAGTCCGGGAGGCTGAAAGGGAAGAAAGATGAGACATTGCATGATTTGCCAGTCATCCATCGATCCTTTCATTTCCTTTGGAAAGATGCCCATAGCCAATAATTTCCTTGTACCAGAGCAGTTTGAGGATGAATACTTTTTCGATCTCAAGGTCGCATTCTGCAGGAATTGCAAAATGGTGCAGCTGATGGAATTCGTTGATCGGGAAAGCATGTTTCATGATCATTATGCCTTTTACTCCTCAACCTCCACGAGGATGGCCTTGCATTTTGAGGATTTTGCGGATACGGTTTGTCAAAGCTATCTAAGGGGTGCAGATCCATTTGTAGTTGAAATTGGAAGTAATGATGGGATCATGTTGCGGCATTTTGCCGAGGCGGGTATCCGGCACCTCGGCGTGGAACCTTCGTCAAACGTGGCAGAGATTGCCATAAAGAACGGCATGAATGTCGTAACCGAATTCTTTGACGCTGATCTCGCAAAGAGGATTGTCGGCGAATATGGTCAGGCAGATGCGATATTGGGTGCAAATGTCATGTGTCATATCCCCTATCTCCATTCGGTTGTCCAGGGCATAAAGATACTTCTTAAGCCTGATGGAGTGATTATATTCGAGGACCCGTATCTGACAGACGTTGTGCAGAAGACCTCATATGATCAGATTTATGATGAGCATGCCTTTTATTTTTCGGTTGCCTCGGTGAGCTACTTGTTTGGTCTGTATGGATTAGCGGTCATCGAGGTGGAGCCCCAGGAGGTACACGGAGGTTCCATGCGGTATGTGGTTAGCCATAAGGATGCTCACGAGGTAGCTCCCTCAGTACCGAGTCACCTTGCAAAGGAGCAGAAGCTGGGGCTCTACGAGCCGCACACTTACGAAACATTACGGAAAAACATCGAGCGCTCGAGAGGGGAGTTGGTTGGTCTCCTGGAGGACCTCAGAAGGCAAAAGAAGCGCGTCGTGGGATATGGTGCAACCTCAAAAAGTACAACCATCTTGAACTACTGTGGTATTACCGATGAGCTCGTCGAATTTATTAGCGATACCACCCCCATCAAACAGGGAAAATTTAGCCCTGGAGTCCATATACCGGTGCGTCCCTACGAGAAGTTTGAAGAGAACTATCCTGATTACGCGCTGTTATTTGCGTGGAATCACAGCGAGGAGATAATGGCAAAGGAGAAGCGGTTCAGGGGCCTCGGAGGAAAGTGGATTGTCTATGTCCCGAACGTGGAGGTGCTGTAATGATATCGTGTGGTGACCCAAAGGCCCAATACATCGCTCACCAAGGGGAAATTGACGAGGCCATACACCGCGTGCTTGATAGCGGGTGGTATATTCTAGGAGAGGAAACGGCTGCCTTTGAGAAGGAATTCGCAGACTACATCGGTGTGCGATATTCCATAGGCGTGGGGAGCGGCACCGAGGCATTGCACCTGGCGTTGACAGCCTGTGGCGTCTCCAGGGGAGACGAGGTGATTACTGTTTCCCATACGGCGGTGGCAACCGTTGCTGCTATTGAGTTAGCCGGGGCTCATCCTGTCCTTGTGGATATTGAACCGGATTACTACACCCTTGACCCTTCTGCCCTCGAGGAGGTTATTACTCCGAGGACCAAGGCGATTGTCCCAGTCCACCTCTATGGGCAACCTGCCGATGTGGAATCAATAATGGATATCTCGCAAGGACATAATCTGTGGGTGATTGAGGACTGCGCGCAGGCCCATGGCGCACGGTTTAGGGGTAGACGGGTGGGCTCCTGGTCGGATATAGCGTGTTTTAGTTTCTATCCCACTAAAAACCTGGGCGCCATAGGAGATGGCGGAATGGTGGTAACGGATGATCATGAACTCGCCAGCAAGGTCAGGCTGCTCCGGGAATATGGATGGAAGCAAAGATTTAGGAGTACTATTCCGGGGTGGAATTCCCGTCTCGATGAGATTCAAGCAGCTATCCTACGGGTAAAGCTGCAATATCTGGACGAGGATAATGAGAGACGTGCACAATGGGCTCGCAGATATTGTGAGGAATTACACAACTGCGATCTCCTGTTACCTAAGGTACGTCCCGATTCGACACATGTCTATCATCAGTTTGTTGTTCGTTCCTCTCAGCGCGATGCTCTACAGAAGTTCTTAATGGATCAACGAATCGGAGCGCAGATCCACTATCCAATGGCAGTTCATCAACAGCCAACCTATTCCACGAGATTGGATATTCGTAGTGAGTTGTCAGTGACAGAACAGATAGTCGAAGAAATACTTTCTCTTCCTATGTATCCGGAATTGAGTAAGGAAGGGATAGAAAGGACATTCACCGCGGTGCAGGAGTTCTATAGATGAGAAAAGGAATCTGGGAGGGTATCTACAAGAGTTTTGGTGAAACTCCCGAGGGTGAACAGGTTTTCGATTCAAAAAAGTGGATTGAGCTTTCAAGAGAAAGGATGGCAAAACTAGTTGATGAAGCCAGCAAAGAGGCGACTATTCCATCTGTTACTTTTTATAATGCTAGTTTATTACCTTTCTTAGTTGCCCTAGTTCAAGATAGGCAGAAAGAAGTGAAAGTCTTGGATTTTGGCGGTGGGGCGGGAAACACTTATATCCCCTTAGTTTCTGGACTTGTCGATTCAAGGAATATCGAATATCACATTGTAGATAGCGAAAGGAGTTGCAAATTAGGGACTTCAATATTTCACAATGATGAAAGAATTCGGTTTCATACTTCTCTCCCGAAAGAACTATGGGATGTTAGTATTGTTCATTTGGGTTCATCCCTGCAATATGTAAAGGACTGGAAGAATATATTGTCCGACCTAGCAAGATATAATCCAGGATATTTTCTGTTTACCGACCTTCCAGCAGGGGACATACCAACCTATGCTACCGTACAGAATTTTTACGGATCTAAGATCCCGTGCTGGTTCTTTAACATAGAGGAGATAGTTAGGGTGATGAAATCGATCCATTATGAGTTGCTGTTTAAAGCGAGTTATCTAGCAAGAATCTTGGGGAAAATACAGAAATTGCCTCAAGCAAATTTTCCCAGAAAATTCAGATTGGGTCACGCCTGCACCCTTTTGTTTTCCGGAGGACCCAATGATTAAGGGAGTGGTTGTTAAGAAATTAGTAACCCATACCGACGATCGTGGCTTTTTTCGAGAGATAATCCGCGTGACAGACGCGTTTTTTGAAGAGGGTTTTGCTCAATGGAGCCATTCGTTAATGTTCGATGGCGTAACCAAGGCTTGGCACTACCATCGCATTCAAACGGACTGGTGGTATGTTGCCACTGGTGTCCTGAGGGTCGGCTTATTCGATCTGCGGGAGGACGCTCCATCCTACGGGGAAGCCATGGATGTCTATATGGGGGATTTGCAACCCGCTCAGGTTCTCAAGATACCACCAGGTGTCGCACATGGGTGTAAGACCATTCAAGGGCCAGTGAATCTCTTTTACGTGACATCGCACGTCTATAGCCCTGAGGATGAGATGCGCATCCCGTTTGATGATCCCAAGATAGGATTTGATTGGTCGGCCCGACCCACATGTAAGTAACCTGGTCTTAGATGCATGGGAACATGGCGGGCTGTATGGCAAAGGGCAAAATAAAGAGCTTGCTTCCGCGCGTATTTGTCTGGGGAGGGACAGGTCAGGCAAAGGTTGTTCGGCCGATTGTCGATCACTACGGCAGCAGGGTAATCGCCGTGTTTGATGACACACCAAACCTCCCCTCTCCCTTTGATGATATTCCCATTTACCATGGTTGGGATCAGTTCTTGCGGTGGATCTCCGATCAGGATAGATCGGGGTTGTGTTTCTGTATCACGATTGGCAACCCCCATGGGAGGGTCAGATTGAGATTTCACGACAGGTTCATTCAAATGGGCCTGCAGCCTGGAACAATCGCACATCCATCGGCATCCATTGCGGATAATGCAATTATTGGGCCCGGAGCGCAGATTATGGCAGGAGCCATCATCGGGGCTGAGTCCAGAATTGGCAAAGAATGCATCATCAATACCAAGGCCAGTGTCGATCATGAGAATGTACTCCAAAACGGGGTGGAAGTTGGCCCTGGTGCAACACTTTGTGGCCTCGTGAGGGTGGGCGTCAATGCATGGATAGGAGCCGGTGCCACGGTACTGCCCCGAATAACAATCGGTCATGATGCTATCGTTGGGGCCGGTGCCGTTGTCACCGAAGATGTTCCTGACGGTACAACGGTGGTCGGGGTACCCGCAAGACCCGCGGGCGAGAAGTAAGGAGGTCTGTCAATGAGCCAGATATTCATGGCGGGACCGTGGATAACTGAACATGAGCTTGCGGTTGTTGAAGATGCGATGCGCAACGGATGGTATGAAAGGGCCTATGATTACTGTGAAAAGTTTGAAAGGGAATTTGCGGCATATCATGATCGCGCCTATGGAGTGATGACGCCAAATTGTACATCTGCGATTCACCTCCTCCTTGCCGCACTGGGGATCTCAGAGGACGATGAGGTAATTGTTCCCGAGTGTACCTGGATCGCCACTGCCGCCCCTATTACCTATTTGCGGGCACGACCCGTATTCTGCGATATCGATCCCGTCAACTGGTGTCTCGACCCGGACTCGGTAGGAAAGCGGATAACCTCCCGTACCAAGGCCATCATCACAGTAGATTTGTACGGAAATATGCCGCTCATGGATGAACTGATTGAATTGGCCAATGAGCACGGCATTCCGCTCATCGAAGATGCAGCGGAAGCTTTAGGATCAACGTATAAAGGGGTTCGGGCCGGTAAGTTTGGAGTCGGTTCCGTTTTCAGCTTCCATCGCACGAAGACCATTACAACCGGGGAAGGCGGTATGCTCTTGCTGGATGATGAGCGGCTCGTGGACCGGTGCATGTTCTTACGGGACCATGGCCGTAAACCAGATGGCCCCATGTATTACAACTATGAGGTGACCTATAAATACATGCCCTTTAACCTGCAGGCAGCGTTAGGATATGCCCAGTTTCAGAGAATTGATGAGTTGGTGGGCAGGAAGCGACAGCAACTTCATAAGTACCGTGAGGGTCTACGGGGTGTTGAGGACATCGAATTGAATCCAGAGCCGGAGGAAGGGGTTAACGGCGCATGGATTACCACTGTTGTCTTTGGGAAATCATACAATCTGACGAAGCAGCAGGCAATTGACAGGCTGGCACAGCTCGGGATTCCCGTTCGGCCGTTTTTTTATCCCCTATCCTCCCTACCCGCTTATCCGAGTTTTCGAGAAAGGTATGAGCAGCTCAATCCGGTGGCGTACGATATATCCACGCGCGGTATTAATCTTCCTGGTGCTGCCAATCTCACTGAGGATCAGCTGAACAGCGTCTGTAAAGGGCTCAAGACGATCCTGGGCGAAAAAAGTCACTAACGATCATTGGGTCAACAAGGCGTTATGAAGACAAAGGCCACATTGCCGAGTTTACGGGGGCAGAGGGTACTCATTACCGGGGGATTAGGGTTTGTGGGAAGCAATCTTGCCCATACATGCCTTGAATTGGGCGCTGAGGTAACAATCTATGATTGTCTGGACCCCAGATCGGGGGGGAACCCGTACAATATCCATGATATTCGAGACTCCGTCACGCTCTGTTATCAGGACATACTGAATTTCGACCAGGCATCCAAGGAGGTCGTGGACAAGCATATTATCTTTAACTGTGCAGCTTCCACATCTCACCCTTTCTCCATGAGGGAGCCATGGATCGACCTGGATGTGAATAGCAGAGGTGCGATCAATCTGTTGGAGGCCGTTCGTCGGTTTAATAGGGATGTCAAGATCATCCACCTGGGCACCAGCACGCAGTTAGGCAAGCTCCAATACCAACCGGCTGATGAAAGGCACCCTGAGTTTCCGACCGATATCTATTCTGCCAACAAGAGCGTCTCAGAGAAATACGTCCTGATCTATGCGAATGCCTATGAAATTCGAGCCTCTGTTATCAGGCTTTCCAATGTCTATGGGCCGAGGGCGAGCATCCATAGCCCGGACTTTACCTTTAACAATTATTTCATTGGGTTGGCCTTACAGGGGAAAGACATACCCGTTTTCGGCCAGGGCAGACAGAAGAGAAATGTGATCTATGTAGAAGACGCTGTTTCCGCGCTGATCCTTGCTTCTCAAAGCGATAAAGTAGACAGAGATATATTGTTTGCAGTTGGTGATTAGCATTACAGCGTCGGCCAGATTGCCGAGGCAACAGTGAAATATATTGGCTCCGGGAAGGTCAATTTCATTGAGTGGCCCAAGAGCAGAAAATCGGTCGAGGTGGGTGATGCGATCATTAGTAATGAGAAGATTAAAACGGTTTTGAATTGGAAACCACACTATGATTTAGAAAGTGGTTTGATAAAGACCAAGGCGTATTATGAGAATTGTTTGCAGGAATACTTAAGGTGACATTGTGAAAATCGTGATTACCGGTGCGCTAGGTCATATCGGCTCTCGATTCGTCCGAGAGTTACCGTGTACGTACCCAGAAGCTGAGATCGTTATGATCGACAATCTGCTCACGCAGCGTTACTGTTCTCTCTTTCGCTTACCTGACCGCGGGGATTATCGCTTTATCGAAATGGATGTAGCGGATAATGACTTACGGCCGATCGTTGAGGGTGCCGATGTAGTTATCCATCTGGCCGCAATCACGGATGCGGCAAGCAGCTTCAGGAATAAAGAACAGGTCGAGCAGGCTAACTACCGTGCCACAGCTCACGTCGCCGAGGCTTGTCAGGAGGAAAACTGCCCCATGGTCTTTGTCTCTTCGACGAGTGTGTATGGGACGCAAAATAAGGTCGTGGACGAAGATTGCTCTCCTGAGGAGCTGAAGCCGCAAAGCCCCTATGCCGAGACGAAGCTCAGGGAGGAAAACCTCTTGCAGACCTTAGGTAGTTCGGAAACCTTGCGTTTTGTGATCTGTCGCTTTGGAACGATATGTGGGGTTTCCCCTGGAATGCGGTTTCACACGGCAGTCAACAAGTTCTGTTGGCAAGCGGTTATGGGGCAGCCCATCACCGTTTGGCGGACTGCCTTGCATCAGAAACGCCCCTACTTGGCACTGAGCGATGCGGTGGAGGCCCTTAACTTCATTATGAAGCATGGATTGTTTGACCAAGGGGTATACAATGTGCTCACAGAAAACCTGACCGTACAGTCCATTATCCGGTTCATCCAACACCATATACCGCAGCTTGACATCCAGTACGTGGAGTCTGAGATCATGAACCAGTTGTCATACGAGGTCTCAAACCGGCGTTTTAGAGACCGGGGCTTTGAATTCACGGGGAGTATCCCACAAGGCATTGGCGAGACAATTGAAATGCTTTATAGGGCAGGGGGAACGTGTGTCCGATAAGAAATTTTACACCCGTGAGGAATTTGAAGGCCTGCGAATAGAATCCGCCGAGGCCATGGCCTCTGATGCTAAGCTCCGTCAGGATGCCCTCAGGGTGTTGGTGGAAGCCGATCACTATCGGTGGATTCATCAGACTAACTGGTTCGGCGAGCCGATCCTTAATCTTCCTCAGGACATGTTCGCACTCCAGGAAATCATCTTCAACACCAGGCCCCGATTTATTATAGAGCTGGGGATGGCCTGGGGCGGTTCGCTGTTGTTTTATTCGACACTGATGGAGGTACTGGGGGGGGAGCGAATTATTGGAGTGGATACCTATATCCCCGACGATTTGCGACAACGGCTCTCTCGCTACGGAAGGGTCTCTGAACGGTTGACCTTAATTCGCGGTTCATCCATTGAACAGGATACCCTGGGTCAGGTTCAGTCCATCGTGGGGGACTGCCGTGAGGTTATGGCAGTGCTGGATTCCTGCCACACCCATGATCATGTACTGAAGGAACTGCGCCTATACTCTCCACTTATCGGTAAGGGGTTCTACCTTGTTTGCGGGGATACCATTGTAGAGGATATACCCGAGCAAGAACACCGCCCTCGTCCCTGGGGGCCTGGAAACAATCCGAGGACGGCTCTCCGCCAATTTCTCAGGGAGAACGACAGATTCGTGATAGACCGGAACCTCAACAACAAGCTGTTGCTTACCTGCAACCCTGGAGGCTATTTGGTTTGTATCAGAGACTGAAAAACACATCAGGATGCGAGACTTCCGCTATTTCAAGACATAAGAAATGAATCCGAATGCGTTACCGAGCGTCGGGATTGGCCTTCCCGTATACAATAACGTGAAACATCTCTCCAAGACCTTAGATTCACTGCTCAATCAGAGCTATCAGAACATTACTATCTACCTCTCTGATGATTGCTCCGATGATGGCACGGATGGTATTTGCCGACGATACGCCGCTCAGGATAGTCGGATCAGATATGTTCGAAGTGAGACAAACAGAGGGGCCAATGCGAATCACGCAAAGGTTCTATCCTTGGCAACAACAGAATACTTCATGTTCGCGAGGGCGCACGAGATATTATCTCCAAATCATATTGCCGATTGCGTCCGGATTTTGGAAGAGGATGAAGCGGTCGTCCTTGCCTTTGCCACGACACAATGGATAGATGATGACGGTACTATCATGGTGAACAAGCCTATTGGGTATTGTGATACGCGGGGACTTGATGTCGTCACGAGGTGCGCCCTCGTTTTTTGGGGCAACTATGAGTGTTTTTATGGTCTCACCCGGACAAAGGCAATGAAAAGCATTCGAGCCCTTGAAGAAATTATTGCAAGTGGCGGGATTATGTTGCTTGAGATGGCACTGCGAGGGAGTTTTGCCCATATCCGCTCTGGTATACGGTACAGAAGATATCATTATGGGGATGAGACGTACCAGAAGAGGATCCAGCGATACAAGAGGAGTACATATCGCCACCTCAAGGCGATAGATCGTGTCTTACCGTTTGCACGGTTACCATATCATCTGTTTTTGAGTGTCCTCAAGTCGAACATGTCACGACGCGATAAGATTAGAGTCCTGTTGGTGGTTCTCTTCAATGCACCCCTGAGATACCTCGTTTCAAGAGATAGGCAGCTGTAGGCAGACGTCCATACCGTCCATTCAGATGAACGATCATCATTTGGCCAAGGGAAGTATCTACCTCATTACCAGTCATGGTCTCTTCTATGCTAGTGGCTATCTCATTCATTGTATCCTCGCGAGGATTACGACCCCCACAACCTACGGAACCATAGGCGTCCTTCTTTCGCTCCTCACGGTACTACAGATTTTCTTAATTCACGGCGTTCCGACGGCGGCGGCCAAGTATCTATCTGAGGGGGTAAACGGAAGGGAGGTGAGGAGTAGATCTTTACTTTTACAATTTACCTCTACGTTGATCGTTTCTTTTTTTGTCTATAGCACTGCATCGCTTATTGCTGATCTTTTCCATGACCGCTCCTACGTTCCGTATGTTAGATTTCTCACCATCGTAATTGTCGTCCGATCAATGAATCAGCTATTCAATAGCTTCTTTAATGGCTACAGGGAGTTTACGAAGCAGTCGATTCATATGGCCATCGATTCGTTTCCAAGGGCGTTGTTTGTTGTTGTGCTTGTGTGGATGGGTTACGGGATCTATGGGGTCCTCGGGGGCTATGCAGGGGCCTCTCTGGTGGGTCTGACATACGCTCTCGCCTTTTTTCGTCCAAAGAAGACCAATGAATCAATAGGCTACCGGCAAATACTCAATTTCTCCTTTCCAGTCATAATCTTCTCAGCCTTTTTTCACCTCATTACCTCATTGGATCTATTCTTCATAAAGTCGTCCAGTATCGCTGGAGAATATATCGGTTTCTATACCTCTGCCAGAGTGCTTTCGACCGTTTTTGTAATCGTGAGCGTATCATTTTCCTCAACCCTATTGCCCTCGATTTCGCGTTCATTTTCCAGGGGAGATACGGAACATACAAAGTCATATATACAGACTTCACTGCGATACCTATTGATCATTTTTTTCCCCATCGCCCTTTTCATATCGGTCTATTCAAAGGCAGTGTTAGCGTTGTTGTTTACCCCAGAATATGCGAAGGCTGGAGACGCACTATCGATACTGATTTGGGGCTGGTTTTTCTTACAAATATCGTTTGTGTTGTCTGCCATGATTAACGCCAGCGGTAGAACGAACATACCGGCACAAGTGGCTGGAATATCCCTCCTCGTCTCCTTTATCAGTAATTATTGTCTCGTGAGCCGCTATGGTATTGAGGGTGGAGCAACGGCTACCTTTATTGCCGGTATGGTATGCATCGTGGGCGGATTCTATTTTGTTCATAGGATATTTAGAGTCGGTATCGATCTCCATTCAACACTGAAATTGGGTGCTGGATCACTTGTGCTCTTCGTAATATCAACTCTGGTTAAGGCAGAAGGAGCGTTCTTACTGGCCTGGATTTTAGGGCTCTTTTCCTTGTATGTGGTATTTCTCGTCCTCACGAGGGCGATCAATAATGATGATATCAGGCTGATAAGGGAACTCTATCGGTCGTTCGTTTCCCCTACCTTGACCGCCCAACCCTGAAACCCCTTTTCCTGCTGCTGGACATCAGAGCAGTGAGCACGGCAACTGAAAAGCCTTTGTCAGTCATAAATGTTGGGTTTTTCTTATCAAAAAACTATCTTTTTTACGTGAATAATCTTATTGTTTTCGTAGAGAGATGGTAACACGATGGGTACCAGCGGTCTGCCATATCAGATTATTGAACACACAGCCGATCTGGGGATAATCGTTAAAGGCCCTGATACAAAGGGTCTCTTTATCAATGCTGCTCTGGCCATGATCGATCTCATGGTCAAGGGAACGATCAGCGATATAATCACTACAAGGGACATCCTCATCGATGGTGAGGATTTTCCTGACCTTATGGTTAAGTGGCTGGGAGAGATTCTCTACCTCTTTGAAGGTGAGGATATGATAGTACATTCAATAGAGATCAAATCAATAAGTCCAATGCAACTGCAAGCCACACTCACCCTCAGCAGTTTCGAGCCAGGACGTCACCAGGTCTTGAGAGAGATAAAGGCCGTTACCTACCATGGGATTTCAGTTGACAAGGCCAACAGTGGGTGGGAGGCAAGGGTTATATTTGATATCTAGCAGTTCAGTGCGTTATGGGTTTCGAGATAAAAAAGATAGACGAGTGGCGTTTCCTTATCCCTAGGACAGGGGCTATGAGGGTGCCGGGGCTTATCTTTTCCAGCTCAGAGTTAATGCCCAACATCAAGGAGGATCAGAGTCTCCTTCAGGTAGTTAATGTCGCCACTCTCCCCGGTATTGTCAAGCACGCCCTTGCTATGCCGGATATACATTGGGGCTACGGCTTCCCCATAGGCGGTGTAGCTGCATTTCGCGTCGAGGATGGCATTATCTCACCAGGGGGAGTTGGGTATGACATAAACTGCGGCACCAGGCTTCTAACCACTGCCCTCCTCGCAGGCGAAGTCAGGCCAAAGATCAAGGGGCTTGTCTCAGCCCTCTTTGGAGCTATACCTACAGGCGTTGGCTCCAGAGGGAGGATACGCCTATCAAAAAAGGAGGGGTCTGAGGTAGCTGTCAAGGGTGCCTCATGGGCCGTACAAAAAGGGTATGGTACGAAAGAGGATTTAGAAAGGACCGAGGATCAAGGGGTCATGAGGGGTGCTGATCCCGCAGTAGTGAGCGACAGGGCCTTTAAAAGGGGGCACGATGAACTTGGAACACTTGGCTCTGGCAACCACTTTCTGGAGATCCAGTCAGTTGAGGAGATCTATGACGAGAAGATAGCCAGTATCTTTAATCTCTTTGAAGGTCAGCTCACTGTTTTTATCCATTCAGGCTCAAGGGGATTTGGTCATCAGATCTGTGATGATTTCTTAAAGGAGATGGGAACACAGGTGAAGGACCTAGGATTTGATCTCCCCGACAGACAGTTAGCCTGTGCCTATATCAAATCCAACCCGGGTAAAAGGTATCTTGGTGGCATGGCCTGTGCAGCGAACTATGCTTGGGCGAACAGGCAGATAATAATGCACTGGACCAGGGAAACATTTGAGAAGGCGCTGGAGATTGGCCCAAACGATTTGAGGATGGAACTACTCTACGATGTCTGCCATAACATTGCTAAATTAGAGACACATGTGGTGGATGGCAAGAAGCTAACCCTGTGTGTTCACCGAAAGGGGGCTACGCGGTCATTGCCTCCCGGCCATCCGGATGTTCCTCAGAGATACAGGGAGGTGGGTCAGCCGGTCCTGATCCCCGGTGATATGGGGAGTTGCTCTTATATTTTGGTGGGCTCTCAAGGGGCCATGGAGGACAGCTTTGGGTCCACCTGCCATGGGGCGGGCAGGGTGTTGAGCAGGAAGCAGGCTATTAAAGCTGCAAAAGGGAGGGCCATAAATCGAGAACTTGAAGACAAGGGCATCTTTGTTCAATCGAGGGGAAAGACCACTTTGAAAGAGGAGATCTCTGAGGCTTACAAGGACGTGTCATTGGTGGTTGAGGCAGTTCATATGGCGGGGTTGGCAAAGAAAGTGGCCAAGTTAAGGCCGCTTGGTGTCATAAAGGGCTAATCTCTTCTCCGTGTCCAAAAATTCATACCGAAGACAACCAGAAAACCCAAGAACATTAAGAGGAGTGCGGCACCAACCTCACTGTCAAAAGACGGAGGCAAGGTATTGGCCTGCAGGGGAGGGAC
>JABAOC010000682.1_pt1 | contig 16273 bp, 19 predicted proteins | sample 7062161 | NCBI WGS metagenome assembly JABAOC01 (sample SAMN14538625, study PRJNA623070) | marine sediment metagenome | biome: marine biome [ENVO:00000428]; feature: marine pelagic biome [ENVO:01000023]; material: deep marine sediment [ENVO:00002113] | place: India: Gulf of Khambhat ... | reverse complement strand
GAGCTCGATACACCCGGCTTGACCAGCCCCCGCCTCGCCGGCTTCAGGTTCGAGAGGCTCAGGCGCCCCATATTCCCACTGGACCTTGAGATGCTCGGCATCACCGAGCTTAAGACAATGGAGGAGGAGTAAGGCCCAGATAGCATTTTATTCCCCATCGCCGTCATTCTCTGAGTTGAAGCCATGAAGGCTCTTAAGGGAGTCAGGGTTCTGGACCTCACCCACGCCCACGCAGGGCCGATCTGCACCCTATACATGGCCGCGATGGGCGCCGATGTGATCAAAATAGAGCCTCCCTGGGGGGAGAGGACCCGGTTCTTCCCGCCCCTGATCGAGAGGATCAGCCCCTACTACGCGTTCCTTAACCGCTGCAAGAAGGGGGTCACTCTGAACCTCAAGGATCCGAGGGGGAAGGAGATGTTCACGGAGATGGTGAAGAAGGCGGACATCGTCGTTGAGAACTTCTCCCCCGGAACCATGGACAACCTCGGACTCGGCTGGGACACGCTCAGGGGGCTCAACTCAGGCATCATCTTATGCTCCATCTCCGGCTTTGGCCAGACGGGCCCGTGGAGGGACCGCCGAAGCTTCGACCCCATCGCCCAGGCGGCGAGTGGCTACGCGTGGCTGATGAAGGACTCCATTGACCCAGAGGGGCCTCCTTTACTGGCGCCTGAGGCAATCGCCGACACCATACCGGGGCTCACGGCCCTCATCGGCATCCTCGCCGCACTCAACCATCGGCACATGACGGGCATAGGGCAAAGGATAGACATCGCCCAGATGGACTCGATGATCGGGGCGATGCAGAGCTTCTCCTTTTGGAACATAGCGAAGACAACCTTTAGGAGGGTCATCCTCTCAGGCGACATCGGGTTCTACGGGATCCAGAGGGCAATGGACGGCTATGTCATGCTGGGGATCTCACGTGGCCGTATCACGGACTGGCTCAGGGAGAAGCTAGGCGTGGAGGAACTGACGACGGAGGTCCTTAAGGAGTGGGTCGCGCAACATACGGTTGAGGAGGTATTAGAGATCATGGTGGAAACCGGCGTCCCAGTAGCCCCGGTACTGGACCTGAGCCAGGTTATGGCGAACGAGCACGCCGCTGCGAGGGAGATGTTCGTTAAGGTCGACCACCCAGCACTGGGGGAGACGACCGAGCCAGGGTTCCCGATAAAGTTCTCGGAGACAAAGGGGGATGTTTCGACTCCAGCACCACTTCTGGGGCAGCACAACGTAGAGGTATACTCCGGTCTCCTCGGCCTATCCGAGTCTGAGGTCGAGGCCCTTAGGAAAGAGGGCGTCGTCTAACGGGCAAGCAGTGCCACGTAGGCGGCTATGTGCCTCTCAATGGCCCTCTTCTTCTCATGGACCTTCGAGACATGGGCGCGCCCCTTTTTTCCCCTCTCCCTCCACCTGTCGTCTTCCAATAAGAAGCGAAGACCCTGATCTAGGTTTCCGTTTTTGACGTGGAACCCAAAGCTACTAGCGAATCCATCCGGGTTGTGAAAGCTGAGGATGGCACATCCGCTGGCGGCTGCCTCGAGGAAGGAGACTGGCAGGCACTCGCTCACGCTCGTGTTTACCAAGACCCAAGACTCCCCCAGCAACTTGCTCTTCTCTGGTTCTCTCGTGAATCCGGTAAACTCGAGGTTAGGAATGTTACCGTATACGCGTCTCAGTTCGCGGTCTCTCTCCTTACCGTGAGCCTTCCCCATAGCGACAAACCTGACCTCAGGAAACCTCCTCGCCATCTCGAAGAAGAGCTCGGGTCGCTTCTCTCCGTCGAACCTCCCTAGGAAGCACACGGTCGGCTCCTCGGCCTTCTCTGGTACCCTCGTAGGGACCTCGACCGGGTTGGGAAGGAACTCTGGTTCTTCTTTGAGGTTGTAAAGAATCTTCGCCTTGGGCATGATATAGCGGGCCTGGCAGTATACGCCATCCATCTTCCTCGCCGTCTCACTCAGCCTACCGTTGAACAGGGCGTTGAAGAGCCTCCGCCTCAGGGGGTAGTATCTGTTGACCAGCCTCCAGTCCTCCCTGGTCCTCGGGTTCTGGAAAGTGACCATGTGCCTCTTCCTTGGCATCGACCGCATGGCTATCCTGCTCCCCAAGCTGAGCCCTTCCGAGTGGTATATGTCTGAGTCGCAGCATTCGTACAGGTCCCTGGTGAACGGGTAATCGTATAGGGAGTGGCTGTAAACAGTCATTCCTTCGAGCTCTTCGACCAGCCCCTGACCTGTGCCTCTCGGCACGACAACAGAGACCCGGACACCGCGTTCGGCAAGCTCAGAGCCAATCGTCCGGGTGCAGCGGCCCAATCCTCCGTGCCTACCCCACTCGAAGATCTCCGTAGCGACGAGGCAGATTGATAGGTCCATAACGATATATTCAGTTGAATGTTAGGATAAATCAGTCTTTGCGTCGGTGCCGTTTGATGAGGGTTCTGGTGGTGACGCCTTCTTACCCCAGGTTCGCTGGAGACTACCACGGCCGGTTCGTCCAAGATCTTTGCTCAAAGCTCGCCGAGAGAGGGGTCGAAGTAAAGGTTCTGGCCCCCCGCAGCAAATCCTGTGAGGCGTACCTCTCGGCATTCGAGGTGAGGCGGTTCCCATACATGCCCCAGAAGACATTCGAGCTTCTGCCTGAGAGGACGATGAAAGGCGCCCCCATCAAGCACCTCGCACAGCTTCCGCCCTACCTGCTTTCGGCCTTCATCAACATCGCGGCCGAGCACGCCAACATCGTCCACGCACACCTCGCGATACCACTCGGGTTCGTGGCGACTTTCAACCCGCGGCGCGCTCCCCTGGTTGTAACCTGCCACGGAAGCGATTGCACGCTCGCCTACACGGAACCCGCCTACAGGCCCTTCACCACGCACACGCTGAAAAAGGCAGACAGAGTTGTAACGGTCTCTAACTTCATCAGGAGGCTTGCTATCTGGCTCGGCGCGCCCCCCGAGAAGGTAGAAGTCATATATCTGGGCGTAGACACCGCCAAGTTCTGCCCACCGGAAGATAGGACCTGCCTAAAAGAGAGGTTCGGCATCCCAGCTTGTCGCCTCGTCATCGGCACCCTGGGGCGACTGGTCCCAGAAAAGCGGGTCGAAGACCTGATCAGGGCAGCGGCGATAGTGTCGAAGGAAATCGACACCCAGTTAATCGTAGGCGGTGAAGGCCCCCAACGCAAGCACTTTGAAAAACTGGCCGGCCGGCTAGGCGTCGAAAACGTTAGCTTCCTCGGAGAAGTGAGGGACGCCGCTGGTTTTCACCGCCTCTGCGATGTCTTCGTGCTAGCGTCAGTGAGGGAGGGCCTCTCATTGTCCCTCCAGGAAGCGATGGCGACAGGATGCGTCCCAGTAGCAGTCAACGGTTTCGGCTGCCCCGAACTGGTGTCAGAAGAAAATAACGGTTATCTCTTCCAGCCGGGGGACGCAGAGGGCTTGGCAGGGAAGATTCTGCGAGCCTCTTCGAACCTCGACATAAGCATGAAGGCAAGAGAGACCATTGAGGAACGCTTCGATTTAGGGAAGAATGCGAAGAGATACGTAGAACTCTATCATGAATTGATATCGGACAGATGATGAGCCAAAGGCTGCTCCGATGGCGACGGCTCCGTTTGTAGGACCTTGTTACACACGTGAGCTAAAATAAAGTAGGGATCCAAAGGGAAGCAGAGGGTTCAGGCCCTTCGGGGTGGTTAGGCCATAGAATCGAGGAGGTCGAAACTGGAGATATACTTGGAGGTCCTCCAGATCATAAAGGGGGGGACATCTAAGCCGACCCGAATTATGTACCAGGCCAACATATCGTGGCAGCCGCTAATGAAGGTCCTAGGATCCATGGTGTCCCAAGGCCTCGTAAGCGAGATCGACACGACGTCTATGGGGAGGAGGAGGGACAAGAGGACGAGCAAGATCTACGAGATCACCATGAAGGGCGAGCAAGTACTCAAGTACTTTAAAGGCGCCAAGGAGTTTGATCTCGAGGAAATTAACATCCCCATCTAGCCTGACACTGCCCAAGTTAACACATTTTTTCAGGCGAGTGGCTGTTGTCAGCTTACCCAGATTCCGCCGTCGGAGAGCTGAGGAAACGACCCTGACTCGCGTCGATGTCTGAGGCAACCCATCTCGATGCCAACCCTTACTCCATAAAACGTGAGCTTTCACTGAGCGGGGCATTTAAACGAAGGTTGGGGTAATAGACAGCCGTATCCCGATGTCTAAGGTAGCCGGGGTCGACGAGGCTGGGAGGGGGTGCGCCATAGGACCCTTGGTTGTGGCCGGAGTCCTGTTCGAGGAGGAGATGCTCGATGACCTGGAGTCTCTAGGAGTGAAAGACTCGAAGCGGCTATCACCGAAGAAGAGGTTGGCTCTCGACCCCGAGATCAAATCCCTTGCTTCCAGGTGGTCCTCCTTCGACCTGCAACCTTGGGCCATCGACATCGTCGTCAGGAGGGGAGTCAAGCTGAGGAAGTTGAACTACCTCGAAGCTATGGCGATGGCGAAGGTTATAAACGAATTGAGGCCCGACAGGGCATATGTCGATCCCGCCGACGTCGTGGTGGAGAGGTTCGTGGGACAGATCTCGAGGGTGCTGCCCTTCAGGCCCCAAATCTTCAGCGAGAAGAAGGCCGACTCCAAGTTCTCTGTGGTCTCGGCCGCCTCCATCCTCGCTAAGGTCAGGAGGGACCGGTTGGTGGCCGAGCTGCGGGAAAGGTACGGCGACTTCGGGTCCGGATACTGCAGCGACGTGAAGACCGTTGACTTCTTGGAGTCTTGGTTCAGGGAGAACGATGCGTGCCCACACTTCGTCAGGGGTTCGTGGGCCACCGTTAGGCGTATAAGGGGCGAGATCCTCTAGGCCTCGTATTTAGCCAAGACCATCGCGTGGTCTTTCTCGTAGGGATCTAGCTCCAATACCTTGGCGACGTCGAACCGCTTCTTCTCGAGTAACTTTATCTGTTCGGCATAGACCGTATGTGGCGTACTTGTTACGTCTATGCTCCGAGATTTCACCATCATCATAGCCCACCCCCCTGATTTTAGGTACATCGAAGCGTTCTTCGCCAGTATGTTCGCCTGGTCGGGTTGCGCAACATCCGAGTATATTACATCCACCCTCGGTACCATTGCGGAGTACGACTCGGGCCTCCGGGCGTCGCCCAATATCGGGGACACGTTCGGCCTGCGTCTGGCGAGGTTCTCTATCATGTCGCGCAGGGGGCGGGGTGCGAAGTCCACGCCCCAGACGTGCCCCCCCTGACCTACGATGTCGGACATGTGGGAGCAGGTGGTCCCCGAGGCGACTCCCAGGTACAGCAACTTGTCGCCGGGGGAGAGAGGGACTACTCCGACCCCTTTCAGGATGGCGGCTGCGAGCTTGCTTCGGTAGGGGCTCCACGATCGATACTCATCGCCGCGGATGCTGATCAGCTGCTCCCCGTAGAAACTAATGCCGGGTGTGAGGTTGCGTGTGGCCAGAACTCTCTTGGAGTCCGATTCTATCTCGTATATCTCTGGCGAGAGCTCCTCTATCTCCATCTCTGGCCTATGCAACACTGTTTCCTTATGTAAAAAGCATCCGCCGCTTGGGGGTCGCTAGGCCCCTACCTTCTGCTCCATTATCTTGTCTTGGTCGACTGCGAGCTTCAGGAGCCAATCCATCGGGGTCCTCAACTCGTTCACCCTCTTGGCGAAGTGGTGGCAGTTCAGGTAGGCGGGCGAGTTGCAGATGCGGGCGAAGAAGTCTTTGGTGATGTGTATCCCGCAATCTTGGAGATACGGGCAGTCCTTGCGTTTGAGCTTCTTCTGGAAGGCTTCAGAGAGCGAGGGCATCTTTTTCACCCGCAGTTGCTGGTTCGATAATCTGTATCAGTGATACACCTTCATCCGATTTATACTTAACTGTATCAGTGGTAAGTAGCAGAGGTAAGTAACAAAGATCACGAATATCGTTGATTACCAATATCTTAGTATTCGCCGTTATTGTGGGATTGTTAGTATATTTTAAGTACGTGTAGTGAATTGTTAGGATGGGGACAGCTGTGTCTACCGACGAGAGGGTATATGTGGGCTCTAAGCCCATCCTGGCGTACGTGACTGCTGTGGTGACCGCGTTTCAGAGGGCCGACAGCGTCAGCGTGATGGCCCGAGGCAGGGCCATAAGTAGTGCCGTCGATGTCGTCGAGGTGACCAAGAGGAGCTTCATGACGAATATAACCGTTGACGACATCGCCATCGGCACAGAGAGGCTCGGCGAGGCGGGTTCTGAGAGGAACGTTTCGACCATAGCTATAAAGTTGTCACACCCGAAGTGAGCCAGAGAGAACGCCGAACAGGAGCCCAGCAGGAGCCCCTGAGACACCCTTCGTTTATTTTCTATTAGAAACCTTTTTTACTGTATCTCCTTCTCTTCCAGCTCCTTCCTAAGCTCCGCCCCTATGGGGTTCCCGCTGAAAGCGTCGGCCCTGGCAGCCACGGACAGCTTCGCCGCCAGGGCGCGGGCGGCTCGACCGCGCAGCTTCCTCGGCCTTGAGTGGACGAATGGGTGCTGGAAGATGAGGCCGTGCTTCGGTGGCTTCGACCTAGTCTTCTTGGCCCTGAAGAGGGCCTTCTCGGCCCCTAGGATCTGGATCGTGCTCGACGGCATCATGGCGAGCCTCCTGATCCCGCCCGCCTTCTCTATGAGCTTCGCGCCCAGGACGGGTCCCGCGACCTCGGAGAGGTTGGGGGCGACCTCCCTGGCGGTCGATGCCACGTGGTCTTCGATCTCTGGCCTGTAGCCGTACAGCGACAGAAGGTGGGACGAGAACCTCCTCAGTTGTTCCAGGTCCTCGGACATCAGGGGAGCCCCCATTGAGTCCTGGGCCGCCCGAATGATCGCAGACGTCTTTCCACCCTTGAATCCCATCTCTCCGAGGGCCCCTGCGTCCAGGTTGGCCCTGTCGCCGAATGTGTTGACTATCCTCGCGTATGTCTCGTGGCTCTGGACGTGGCGGCCGAGCTCGGGGAAGTGGAGGCCGTACCACTCCCTCAGCTTGCCGGAGAGGGAGTTCAGGGTCTTGTCAAGCTCGTTGAGGAGCTGGACGGTCTGGGATATGGTGGACTCTCGCTCCGACTGGGCCCTCTGTACCGCCCTCCTCGCCCTCAGCATCGAGACCTCGTGGATCAGGGTGTAGAACTTGGAGGCATCGTCTACTACACCGAGCTCGACCGCGAGCCCCTCCAACTTATCCCTGAGGCTTTCAGTGGGCTCCAGAGTCTTCCTCGTCTCCGTTGCGAGTTCGTGGTCCTCCCTGAGCGTCTCCACCAAGGCGTTGTTGGAGAAGACGAACTTCCCGAACCCCCTCTGCTTCAGTTTCTCGACTATCTCCGATACTTCCCTCGTCACCTCCCCGTCTGATTGCCTGTCGAGGGCCACTGCGATCTGTTTGGGGTCGGGAGGATAGAGGACGCGTTCCACTATCTTGCCTTCTTCTGTGACTCCGAAGACGCCCATCAGGGTCTCCACGATGTAGACGGCGTTGGGGGTGCCCTTCCCGTTCAATCCGGCCTTCTCCGAAGCTTTATCAAAGGTATGCGCGCGTAGTTGAAGACGGGATGTCCCAATTAAGCTTAACAGTCGACGTTGCTGGTCTCCGGCTGAGGAACCCGGTCATGAACGCAGCCGGCGTCCTCGGCATGTCCGCGCCACTCCTGAAGCGCGTGTACGAGGGGGGTGCGGGGGCCGTCGTGACGAAGAGCCTGGGCCCGGTCCAGAGGATGGGGCACCATAACCCTACCCTGATCTCTGTCGAGGGAGGGGCGCTCAACGCGATGGGGCTCCCGAACCCAGGAGCCAAGTATTTCGTCAATGCCATAAGGGAGCTCAAGGGGAAGGGGATCCCCGTCGTGGCCAGCTTCTTCGGGGCGTCCTTCGAGGATTTCAGTGAGGTTGCCGGCATCCTCTCCGACTCGGGCGCTGACGCCCTTGAGCTCAACGTAAGCTGCCCCAACGTCGAGGAGGAGATGGGGATGCTCGGGGCGGACCCGGTGAACACCGAGAGGGTGACCGCGATCGTCAAGGAGGTGGCGGAGCCCCCTGTCTTCGTGAAGCTGTCGCCGAACGTCACAGACATATCCGAGATCGCCAGGGCGGCGGAGCGGGGGGGCGCGGACGCAATCACGGCGGTGAACACCCTGAAGGGGATGGCAGTCGATGTCGACCTTCGAAAGCCCATTCTGACGAATGTTACCGGTGGCCTCTCCGGCCCCGCTGTCAAGCCCGTCGCCCTGAGGTGTGTCTGGGAGGTGGCGGGGGCGGTGGACATCCCGGTGATAGGCTGCGGGGGCATCTCCAGCTGGAGGGACGCCATCGAGTACCTCCTCTGCGGGGCGACGGCCGTCGAGGTGGGGACAGCCGCCATGGAGAGGGGTTTGGACGTTTACGGCGATATAGCGGACGGGATCAGGGGATACCTGGAGGAGAACGAGTACAGGGAGGTGAAGGAGGTTGTCGGGCTCGCCCGTGAGGCCTGAGGCCATGAGGGTGAGGCGGCTCACCGGGGTGGTGTCTGAGGCCGGAGACATGAGGTCACTGTACTTCATGGATGATCTGTGCTCTCATGCAGTCCCGGGCCAGTACGTGATGATATGGCACCCAGAGGCCGAGGAGGTACCCATGTCCCTCGCCACGATCGGACACGAAGGCGTTTCCTCCGTTCTCGTCCAGCCCGTCGGCGAATCGACCGAGGCCCTCTGCGGCCTGAAAAAGGGGGACAAAGTCGCGTTGAGGGGGCCTTTCGGCAACGGCTACACCGTACAAGGTGTGTCGCCTCTCCTCGTGGCCGGTGGCACCGGAGTCGCTTCGCTGACACCACTCGCAGAGGAGTTTAAGGCGAGGGGTCTGAAGCCGACCTTCGTGCTTGGGGCGAGGAGCGAGGACCAGCTCGCCTTCAAGGACCGCCTAGAGAGCCTTATGGGTGAGGGCCTCGTCCTCGCGACGGACGACGGCTCTTGCGGCTTCAAGGGCTTTGCATCCGAATGCGCACGGGTCCTGATGGATGAAAGGGATTTTGACATCGCCTACACCTGCGGACCCGAGCTGATGATGGCGACGGTGTTCAGGGAGGCCGACGAAAGGGGGATACCCGTCCAAGCGAGCCTCGAGAGGTACGTCAAGTGCGCCGTCGGGCTCTGCGGCAGCTGCGTCATCGGGCCCTACAGGGTCTGCAAGGACGGCCCCGTCTTCGGCTCGGAGCAGCTCAGGGAGGTCCGGGACGAGTTCGGCAAGACCCGGATGGACCCCTCGGGGCGGCTGATCAGGGTCGACCACTGAGAGCGCACAGCTGTTATCTACTAGTACCAGAAACTTCTCCTTATGGTCTCCGAGAAAGCCGAGGTGGACGTCCTCTTCCACTGCTTCTACATGCAGATGGGGGTGACGAAGGGTTATCCCGTCCTGAGTCTCAGGTGGCCCCTGACGCCGATGCCCGAGCCCGAGGTGGGAAAGGTCTACGGCGGCCTCACGTTCAACCTGGGGTCCACGAACACCGTCCTGGTACGGGACGAGGGGCTCAACATCGTCGTCGACCCCGGCATCATCCAGCTGGGGCGTTACGGTGCTTTCCCGAAGAGGCTGGCCGAGTTCGGGCTCGAGCTGGGGGATATAGGCATGGTTGTGAACACCCACTGCCACTACGACCACGTCGAGGCCAACTACCTGTTCAGGGGGAAGCCCCTCGTAGTCCACGAGAAGGAGCTGGAGTACTGCAGGCAGCTGTACTGGTCGGAGTACGCGGACGCGTTCATGGGCATAATGGAGTTGAACATCGTCTCCGACGACGAGGAGTTGACCGAGAACGTCCGGGTCATCGAGACGATAGGGCATACCCCCGGGAGCATATCGGTGATAGCCGAGACGGTCGAAGGGACTGTGGCCTGCATCGGCGACGCCGCCATAGTGAAAGAGGACTTTCTGGAGCTCCGCCCTCCCTCCGTCGTGACGAGGAACATAGCCCCGGAGGTCTCCGTGGCGAGCCTGAGGAGGATCGCGGGACTGGATCCCGTCCTGGTGATCCCCGGTCACGACGCCCCCTTCTCCCCGGGGGCTGAGAAAGGTTTATAGACCCTGCGGTCATACCGTTTGGCGGTGACCGTATGCCTACACACGGCTCGTTGACGAAGGCGGGTAAGGTTAGGGCACAGACCCCGAGGATAGATGGGGCACCCAAGAAGAACCCCTCGCCCCGCCACAGGAACAGGAGGAACTACGTCAAGAGGATACTCGCCGCACCATCCGAGCAAAGATTCGGCGGTCGTCGTCGCCGCTGATCCCAGGTCCTCTCCTTAAATCGTTCTTCTTCTCCGTTCTAAGTGATCGCCGAGTTGGAGCAAGCCCTAAGAGCCATAGTGGAGAGGCTGTTTGAGGTCCTGTCGCCGAGCAGGGCGGACGTGGACAGGATAAAGTTAGAGGTTTCCAAGGAGTACGGGCTCGGAGGGATACCCGGGAACGCAGAGGTCATCAAGGTCCTGAGGCCGCACGAGGCGGAGAAGTTGCTAACCGTTCTGAGGCGTAAGGAGGCGAGGGCCGCGAGCGGCGTGAATGTCGTCGCCGTCATGACCGAGCCGAGGGAGTGTCCACACGGCCGCTGCGCCTACTGCCCGGGCGGACCCGAGGAGGGCGTTCCCCAGAGCTACACGGGGCGCGAGCCGGCAGCCCTGAGGGGAGCCCAAAACGACTACAACCCCTACCGTCAGGTCACGAGCAGGATCCTGCAGATGAGGGCCATCGGCCACGAGGTTGACAAGGTCGATCTCATCATTATGGGGGGAACCTTCCCTGCAGCGCCCCCTGAGTACCAGCAGTGGTTCGTGAAGGGCTGCCTGGACGCCCTAAGTGGGGCAAGGACAACGTCTTTTGCTGAAACTAAGAAGAAGGCGGAGTCAACCGGCATCAGAAACGTAGGCATGACGGTCGAGACTAGGCCGGACTGTATGGACACCAAAGAGGTGGACAGGCTCCTGGATCTGGGGGTGACCCGGGTCGAGCTGGGCGTCCAGAACGTCTTCGACGATATCTACGAGCTCGTGGGGAGGGGGCACACCGTCGATGATGTCGTCGACGCCACCAGGCTGCTGAAGGACTCGGGCCTCAAGGTCTGCTACCACATGATGCCGGGTCTACCGGGCTCGTCTCTCGACCGCGACCTGGAGGGCTTCGTGACCATATTCGAAGACCCCTGCTACAAGCCGGACATGATCAAGATCTACCCGACCTTAGTCATCAAGGGTACGAAGCTCTATGAATGGTGGAGGCAGGGGGATTATAAGCCCCTCACTACTGATGAGGCGGTGGAGCTCTTGGCCAGGACGAAGGAGAAGACACCGCCATGGATGCGGATAATGCGGGTCCAGAGGGACATACCGGCGCCACTCATCGGAGCAGGCGTCAAGAAGAGCAACTTGAGGCAGCTGGTCCAGGAGCGCCTGAGGGAACAGGGGAGCCGGTGCAGGTGCATACGCTGCAGGGAGGTGGGGCACAGGGAGGAGGACGAGCCCGAACTCGAGGACCTGGAGGTAGTCATGCGCATATACGAGGCCTCGGAGGGGACAGAGAACTTCATATCCGTCGAGGACGAGAAAGCCGATGTTCTGGTGGCTTTCCTCAGGCTCAGGATACCTTCCGGAGGAGCCCATAGGCCCGAGTTGAAACCTGCGTCGGCCCTCGTCCGGGAGCTCCACGTCTACGGGCCGATGGTCCCCGTGGGAGGGAGGACCCCTGGGGGGTGGCAGCACAAAGGATGGGGCGGGGTCCTCATGTCCGAGGCAGAGCTTGTGGCCTCAGAGGACTACAGTGCGAAGAAGCTCCTGATCATGAGTGCGCTGGGAACGAAGCAATACTACGAGAGACTTGGCTACGAGAGAGAGGGCGTGTATATGTCAAAGCGTCTTCAACAGGGAAAATTTTAACAGTACGCGCCCCGAATAGCCTGAGGGCTAGGACATGTTTGTGGTCACGTACAACTACAGGATACCACCTGATAAGACGAAGCAGTACATCACGCTAGAGAAGCAGGCCATCGAGATCTACCTGGAGCACGGGTGCCTTGGCGTGGAGATCTACAGGGACGCAAAGGACCCGAGGAGGTGGATGGAGCTCAACAGGTACAGGGACAGGCAGCACTATAACGAGGTTATAGCCTCCGTCGACGAGGATCCCCGGATAAAGCCCCTATTCGAGGAGTTCATCAGCCTATTCGACGAGGAGAACCAGCCCGAGAAGACAACCTACTTCAGGATGATCTGAGGAGACCAGTCGCAATTATAAGCCAATGATGCGTAGAGCTTTCTGATTCTCCATGGGAGAGGACTCGCTCCCCGGTTACAGGGGGCGTCTGAGGAAGGCACTCGAGGACGCCAGGGCAGGCATCGGCGACCTGCTGAGGGTGGAGACCCTCGAGAAGAGCTACGACGGCACGCTCATGCCCAGGCTGGAGAGCGCCGACGAATGGCACATAGTTCTGAAGATGAAGTCGGGCTACAATATCGGAGTCGCGTACGACGAGCGGACGAAGATCGTACGCCTTGGACAGGCGGAGAAGCCTGAGTTCAGGCCACCGTCGCTCCCCGAGATGAAAACAGGGCTTCCGAGGGTCAGCATCATCAGCACCGGCGGGACGATCGCCAGTAGGGTCGATTACATCACGGGAGGTGTCCACGCCGCCATATCGTCGAGGGACCTACTCAGCATAGTCCCCGAGCTCTCAGACATCGCCGTCGTCGACGCCGACATCCTCTACAGCGTCTTCAGCGAGAACATCGACGCCGAGCACTGGTCGGGGATGGCTCGCAGGGTCTCGGACAAGATCAATGGGGGCGCCGAGGGCGTCGTCATAACCCACGGCACGGACACGATGGGCTATTCTTCTGCGGCCCTCAGCTTCGCCCTCAGGGGGCTCCCTGTGCCGGTCATCTTCGTCGGATCCCAGAGGAGCTCCGACAGGCCGAGCTCGGACGCCGCCACGAACCTCGTCGGCGTGGTCACGGCCGCGGCCAGGGCCCCCTTCGCAGAGGTTGCCCTGGGGATGCACGAGACCACCTCTGATACGGGCATCGTCTTCCACAGGGGGACGAAGGTGAGGAAGTGCCACACGAGCGCCAGGTACGCCTTCCAGTCTGTGAACGCAGAGCCCATCGCCAGGTTCTCCGACGGGGAGGTAGAGATGGTGGCCGAGGACTACCGGAAGAGGGGCGAAGGCGAACTCGAGGTCATGGACCACTTCGAGAGGAAGGTCGCTCTAATAAAGTTCCACCCGGGGTTCGACCCGAAGATCATCGACTGGCACGTGGAAGAAGGTTACAGGGGCGTCGTCCTTGAGGGGACCGGGCTCGGCCACGTCAACACGCGCCTCTATGGGTCCATCGAGAGGGCGGTCAGGGAAGGGCTATACTTGGGGATGACCTCCCAGTGCATCTGGGGTAGGGTCGACATGGACGTTTACACGACCGGAAGGGAGCTCCAGCAGATAGGAGTCCAGCCCCTAGGGGACATGCTCCCTGAGACGGCCCTGGTCAAGCTCATGTGGGCACTGGGATACACCGAAGACGCCAACGGGGCGAGAGAGGTCATGGGGCGGAACGTCGCCGGCGAGTACTCTGACAGGACGCTCTACGCGTGGAGGCACAGCTGATGGACTACGGGAAGCTGGGCCTGAAGGTGGGCCTTGAGGTCCACCAGGAGCTCGCCACGGAGCACAAGATGTTCTGCGCCTGCCCGCCCGAGCTGTTCAGCGAGGAGCCCGAGTACACCTTCGTCCGCCGGCTCAGGCCCAGCCAGAGCGAGCTCGGGGAGGTGGACCCAGCCGCCCTCTTCGAGTTCATGAAGGGGAAGACGATCGTCTACGAGGCCAACAGGGAGACCTCCTGCCTCGTCGAGATGGACGAGGAGCCACCGGGGGAGCTGAACCCTGAGGCCGTCGACATATGCCTCACTTTCGCCCTCATGACGGGCTCCCGGCCCGTGGACGAGGTCCACGTCATGAGGAAGATCGTCGTCGACGGCTCCAACACCACCGGGTTCCAGAGGACCTGCGTCACCTCCCTAGGCGGCTCCGTCGAGGTCGGGGGTAAGAAGTACGGGCTCCAGCACGTCAGCCTGGAGGAGGACGCGGCCAGGAAGATTGCAGACGAGGGGGAGGTGAGCTGGTACCGCCTCGACAGGCTGGGTATACCCCTCATAGAGGTGGCGACCGCCCCTGACATCCACTCGCCGGAGGAGGCAGAGGAGGTCGCCCTCGCCATCGGGCGCATTATGAGGGCCACAGGCAAGGTCAGGAGGGGCCTGGGGAGCATCAGGCAGGACGTTAACATCTCCATCGAGAAGGGCGCCCTCATCGAGATCAAGGGCGTCCAAGAACTGAGGCTCGTCTCGAAGGTGGTCGAGTACGAGGTCCAGAGGCAGGTTAGGCTCCTTGAGCTGGCCGAGGAGCTAGGAAGGAAGGGGGTGAAGGAGGACGACCTCATCGAGGAGTTCGTGGATGTCTCCGAAGTCTTCTACGGGACGAGGAGCCACATCATAAGGAACGCCCTTAAGAAGGGCGGGCGGGTGATGGCCGTCAAGCTCCCGGGCTTCGCCGGGGTCGTAGTTTGCGAGCTCTGCCCGAACCGGAGGCTGGGGACCGAGATGGCGGACCACGCCATGTTCGGAGGCGGGGTAAGGGGCCTATTCCACACCGACGAGCTGCCGGCCTACGACATCACGGCTGAGGAGGTGCGGGCCCTAAGAGATCGGGTTAACGCAGATGAAGCAGACGCGGTGGTAATTGTCGCCGACGATGTTGAGAAGTGCCGCAAGGCCCTCAAGGCCGTCGTGGCGAGGGCCAGGCAAGCTCTTGAGGGAGTCCCGAGCGAGACGAGATCGGCCAACCCCGACGGGACGACCTTCTACACAAGGCCCCGCCCGGGCGCCGCCAGGATGTACCCCGAGACCGACGTCGTCTGCATCAACATCACGCCAGAGCGGCTCCGGAGGATCGAAGCTAGCCTACCCGAGATGCCCGAGGCCAAGCTGGAGAGGTTCAAGGCCGAATACGGTCTCAACGAGAAGCTAGCCAGGCAGGTCATAAGCTCCGACTATACGGGGCTCTTCGAGGAGCTGGTCGGGGATGGGAGGGCCGACCCGACGCTTCTGGCGGTCACGCTGACTGAGACCTTCAAGAGCCTAGAGAGGGAGGGGGTGAAGGTAGAGGCCTTAGGAGACGACGCGATTAGCCAGGTCTTCGAGCTGATAAGAGCTAGGAGGACCGCCAAGGAGTCCCTCCCACAGATTTTTACATGGCTGGCGGAGAACCCCGATAACTCCTCCGGGGAGGCGCTGAGGTCCCTGGGGCTCGAGATGCTCACCCTCGACGAGCTGAGGGGCATCGTCGAGAGCAGGGTCTCCGAGAACATGGAAATGGTGGATAGGATGGGTATGAGGGCCTTCGGGCTCCTTATGCGGATGCTTATGGGCGAGGTTAGAGGGAGGGCACGAGCTAAGGATGTCCAGTCACTCCTCCGGGAGGCCCTCTCGCCCTTCACGAAGGATTAAAGTATTATAGGATAATCCCCGTAATAATTACTCGATATAATTCTACGTCGTGGTGCCATGGAGCGACCGCCCTTCCGCCTGAGAGTTCGGATCGGTGACATGGAGGTGGAGCTCGGAGGGGAGAAGTCCGAGGTCCTGTCGACCCTCGACGACCTGGGAGAGATCGTGGGGAAGATCAACGTCGCATTCAATGACGGGACGAAGTCCAAGACCGTGCAGGTCACGCAGCCCCCCGATGAGCCGTCGCCCCTCGACTACCCGAAGATAGGCCGGACCAACCAGTGCGGGGAGGCGGTGGTCTCCCTCTTGTCCACCGAGTGGGGGAAGACGCCGAGGGCCATCGGCGAGCTAAGGGAGGCGATGGAGGCTAATGCCATCTTCTTTCCCAAGACCACCCTCTCGGGCGTCCTCGTCTGGCTCGTGAAGAAGGGGCAGCTCAGGCGGTGGAAGGACAAGAAGAGGGGCTACCTCTACGTCATCAACAGGCCGGAGGCCGAGTGATGCCCCGGATCACGCTCGCCATAAAGACCCCCTTCGGCGAGATCATGATAAACGGTGAATCCGCACAAGAGATCATCGAAGCGCTGAAGGGGTTGGACCAGGAGTTTATCGTGGATGTCGGCGAAAGGGTCTCGGAACTCCTCACGATCCACGCCAGGGACGATCTCAAGGGCATAGTCGAGGTTGGGCGTGAC
>JABAOC010004086.1_pt1 | contig 16286 bp, 13 predicted proteins | sample 7062161 | NCBI WGS metagenome assembly JABAOC01 (sample SAMN14538625, study PRJNA623070) | marine sediment metagenome | biome: marine biome [ENVO:00000428]; feature: marine pelagic biome [ENVO:01000023]; material: deep marine sediment [ENVO:00002113] | place: India: Gulf of Khambhat ... | reverse complement strand
CAAGGGAGATCAGCGTTTTTCGTTCCGCGATCTTGATGTTGTCAAAGGCCGATTTCACGCTGGTTAATTTGATATCTGTGGGAGTCGGTACAAGATAGACAGCCCCGGCTCCGTTGTACGAACCGCTGCAGTCAAACTTTGTGAGAGGCTTGGCTATAATCCGGTTGATTTCAGGGTTGTCGTATTCTTTCCGGGAAACAGGTTTTTTGAAATACGCATACTCGTTAAAAGATCCGAAACCCAGGCTCTGAACACTCATCTCGTAACAGATATTCCTGAATTCCTTCTCCGAAACCTTGTAGGTATCCATGTATTCGAAAGAGGCTAAGGCAGCGACTGCCGGCATCTCCCCCAGCCCACGCTCTCTTTCTTCTTCAGCAATCACAGTGGAAATTTGAGAAGGGATCTCTTCATTCTTGAGTTTCCCCTTCATCTTTTCGCCAAAACAGACCATGACCTTGAGCCCGGAGGACGCCAGCCGCTTCCCCAACTCTACAGCCGCCGCACCCGTGGCAGAACCCAGTTCCACATGGTAAATCTCCGTATCCCTAGCCAGTTTCATCTCGATCCCGACCAGAGAGTCGAGTCCAGTCTGACGGGCAAACCCGATGGGGTCCATGCTGCCGATCACCAGGCAATCCGGAACAAGGTCTAACGTGTAGGCACGGGAATTCTGGAGTGCCTTCTGACAGGCATCTGCCAGGATCACTCCAATGGGTCTGAAATCCTTCCCAAAAGGAGTGAGAGACACGCCGGCGACAAAAACATCAGGCATCGAAACTTGAATCCTTCATTTCTTTTTTTTCTATTGTCTATTCCCTTTTTTGTGTGACTAGGCAAAAGGGCCGATAAGCGATTTTACCATCTGCGATTTTATTATCTTAAATAAAATCGAGGCAAGTCAACAAAAGGAAAGACAAAAAAAACATTTGACTTCTTGAATTAACCTTATTAAAATTATAGAATATATAAATATTATAGTATTAAAATATATGGGTTTCTCGCTTTTTTAAACGCGACCGGATAAAAAGATACAGTTAGTCAGATGTGTTCGTTGAAATTTCATACTGGCATTAAAAAATGTTTGGCTGTCAAAGCCAAAACTCGAGACAAAAAAACCTGAAGGAGATTCACGATGATGAAGAAAAAAATATTCTGGGCAGGAATAATCCTTTTGGGAGCGCTGACAGCGTTCTGCTGTGATGGAGGCAACGGGAATGGTGGAGACGAACCAGAGACGCCAATATCTGACCCCTCTTTTTCCAATCATATTCAGCCTATATTCACGAACAACTGCGCAGTGGGTGGCTGCCACAACAGCACTGCTCAGGCTGGATTAAATTTAACTCAAGGAGTCGCTTACTCAAACATCGTTANNGTATGAGGATTCTCCCTGGGGATGCTGCAAACAGCTATCTGGTGAAAAAAATCGAAGGCACTCAAACTGTTGGGACTCGGATGCCGCAGGGAAGAAGCGCTTTGAGCGGTGTTTCCATTCAAAACATCAAAAACTGGGTAAACAGAGGAGCCAAGAACAACTAGGCTTTTTAAAATTAGGGTTGCAGGAGGGAAACAAATGAAGGCTAAAATCAGTGTATTTCTCTCGATATTCTTCATAGGGGCTTTTTTTCTCTATTCTTTCAGTCTTCATGGTCCATTAGACATAGGAGAATCCAACTCCAGTGATTCTGGGGATGATAATCTGCAGGAAAACGTCGCACGAATCCTCAAAAAGAACTGCAGTGTGGCTGGCTGCCATAGAGGGAATTATCCGCCGATGAACCTGAACCTTGGGAAAGATAAATTCATTAAATCTTTAGTGAACATCCACAGCCAGGAAGTTCCTTCATTGAAACTGGTCGATACAGACAATCCTGAGAAAAGTTATCTTTTAATGAAAATTAAGGGAGACGAATCAATCACCGGACAACGCATGCCCCCCGGCTCTCCCCCGTTAAAAGATAGTGAAATAAAAATTATCGAAGACTGGGTATCGAGTTTGAGCGATGCTCAGGCCGAAGGAGAAATTATTCAGCCTCTGAACGGGAATTCAACGGATGAGCCTGAACAAAGAAAATTCACCAAACCGGCTTTCTGGGGGACACGGCTCATCAACCTTCCCACCACTCATTCCATCGGAAAGGGAGAAATTCTATTTAGAGTGTCCCACCGCTTTTACTCATCTATTACAGAGGGATATGATTCATTCTATGGATTGGACGGGCCAGCGGTGATTCTCCTGAGCCTTGGCTATGGACTGAGTGACAATTTCAGTTTAACGCTCGCCCGATCAAAACTGGACAAAGAAGTCGAACTCTCGATGAAATGGGTCCTGTTTCGACAGGTGAAGTCAAAAATGCCTCTATCCGCTGCTTTGAATGCCGGAGGAAGCCTGGTCACGGCACCTCAACCAGACAGGGACGTTTTCGATGCGGACAACATAAAATTCAACATTCAGGCTATTTTATCTTATCAGTTGAGTGACGCCCTCTCCTTTGCGCTTGTTCCAGCTTACTCATCCAACACCAACCACTGGAACCCATCACCAGAGGGCACCCTCGCCCTGGGAACTGGCGGGAGATTCATGATCTTCAACGACTTTTCAATCATCTGGGAATGGAATCCCGTCCTTTCCGGCTATAAAGCCAATTCACACGGCTGGGCGCTAGGAATCGAAAAGAAAGTGGGGGGACATGTTTTTCAGGTCTTTCTACTCAACTCGGCAGGTTTGACCTCCTCTCAGTTTCTTCCTGGAGGAGATTTGAGGCTGCAAGACGGGGACTTCCGGATCGGATTCAATATCTTCCGATCATTCTAGCCTGAACTATTCATAAAATATGCCGACACTCTATACTATCTTCAATGATATGACCTTCCTAAGTAAGTTTTTCTCTTCAAACATAAATTTTTCCTGTTAACAAAACATAGGGTATCTTTCTGTATAAATAAAGATGTTGTGTTTTTATTATCTTATGTTGTTCTGCTTTTTTATTTAAAGGAAATTTTACACTCCACAGAAACAATCCCGTCCAAGTTAATTCAAAATTGGGAATTATAGAGATTTAATCAAAAAAGAAGTCCGGTGTCCCGGCTTTTCAGGTACAGTACGATCATGCGCAGGACCATGAAGATAATCCCGCCTGCCAGGACCAAGGCATAAAGGGTGAGAAAAATCGTATTCAAGAGAGGCAGTTTTCCCATGGTTACCTGAGGGAAAAGAAGGTCGAATATCGTCTTTCCGAAAAATATGAGCAACAGAGCGATTCCAAAAGCAGACCTGTATAAATATTCCTTTGCGTTTTCCATCTGCACAGTGTCCAGGTTAATTAAAGGATAGAGCAACCAGGCTGCGACGAGCCAGAGAATAATGGTGAGAGCCCATACTCCTTTCTTCTTCAATCCCTCTGCTTTTATATGGTTCATCGTTTGCTTATCTTTTCTTTATTAATTGAACGCAGCGGCAGACGCTTTCAGGCTAGAATGCGGAACTTGAATAGTAATTTCTTTAGATTTGAATTTAAATTTCTTGATTATCTTCTTCCGGAGCAATATAAAAAACTAATATCACAGTCAAAATTTCAAGTCAAAAGCTAGAGTGAGACTTTCAAATGAGGATTGTCGACTCCTTCATCCACCTCGTTTTTTATGATCATCTCGCCCAGTTTCTCACCGTATTCTGTCAATATATCGGTTTTCGATGTATCATCCATGTCAATGTGCTCTTTGAAGTCAACCTGGAAGCGGCGGAAATCCAGGTCATTAAAAAAACGTTTCACAATCCTCACCTGCTGGTCATTGGCATCTGAGAGGAAGATATCAAACATCGGCCTGATCCATTTCAACTGATTGTATTTATTTGCCTCATTCGGCTTAAAGCCTTCCTTTGTCCGTCCGGTTCCGATACTGACCAGGGTTGTCTCTTTCGGGTCCCAATTATCTAAACAATATGCTATTTCGTAGGCAGCGATGTAGCACGGATTGGAAAAAGAGCCCACTCCGCCGTCCACAAATTGACCATCGACAACAGGAAAATAGGTCGGGACTGTGCAGCTTCCCAGAACCGCGTACCAGATCTTCCAATCTTTGTAATCACTTTTCCAGGGCTTGACAAAACGTGTGCGATTCTCGACCAAATCCCTGACAGTGATGATGATATCTTTACTAGGATATTTCTTATGGAATTCACCAAAAGTCATCTCTCCAATATTCTCACGAAGAGCTTTTATTAAAGCATCGTTGGGATACATGTAGCGGAAAAGATAGGAGAACGGTTTGGTCGAGCGTAACCTCTTTTTGAAAACAATCCGGCCGATTTCATGATAGACATCATAAATTTGAGACGCCGTCATTTCTGCGCTGATGCCACCCGATATCATGCTGCCCGTGGATGTCCCGGCTGTCAGACTAAAAATATCTGAGCAATGCTTTCCCAGATGCTCTTCCAGTATCGATAAGGCTTTGGCCACCATGATTCCCCTGTATCCTCCCCCATCAACTGCAAGGGCGACATTTTTACGGAACGGTTTTTTCATTTCATAATCCTCCTTTGTTTGTACACTAAAAATATTAGACTAAAACTTCTTACAACATAAAGATAGAGATCTTATCATCCATTTATTTAATCCCAAAGGCTTTCCGAAAAAATAATGTTAGCTTTTGCCAGACCTGAACTTCTTCTTATACTCCTCGAAGTCCCATTTTTTAAAAAATCCAATAGCTGCTTTTGCTCCTGATAAAAAGAGCTCGAATTGTCTATTCTTATCAATATCATAGTCTGTAGCTCGAATACCTAAAGTCGGAATTAAAATAGTACGCTCATAGTTGCGAGTGCGCATGTAATATTTGTCGTGTGCTTCGATCAATGTGTAAATTAAGGCAAGGATGTAATCTTTAGCCCCTTTGATTTGTTTTGGCCTTTTCTGCACACGTCCCTCCTTAATTTCTTCTTCATCAACTAACCGGAAGCCAAATGTTGGCCACGTAGGAACATCATCGCTATCGAACAGCCAAACTGGAAAATTACTCAGCATTCCTCCATCCACAAAAATGTTCTTTCCCAATTTAACTGGCTCAAAAAATCCAGGTATACTCATGCTCATTCTCACAGCCTTTGCAATCGGAAAATCGTCAGGTTCTTCATCATAATTCTTAATGTCCTGAGGAAGCACGACGAGCTCTCCATTTGTAACATCCGCGGTTATTACTCTAAGCCTGTACTTGAATCTTGGATCATCTTGATCGGGTCCCTCATATAACAATTCCCCAAAAACAGATTTTTCCTTCTTTGCAAGAAGCTTTCGAATCAAGTCTTCAATGTAATTGCCTTCATAAATACCAAGTTGAGTAAGAAGACTAACCATAGGACCAATAATCGGAATCTTATCTTCAGGTCCCTTATCCTTTATTTCTTCGAGCTTGAGGTCCTGTAGTATCTCTCTTATCTCATCTGCCGAGTAGTCAGCTGCCACTAAAGAAGCAACAATCGCTCCTGCTGAAGTTCCAGCCACATTCTGCCATTGAATGCCCAGCTTTTCAGCCGTGTATAAAGCTCCAGCCAAGCCAATTCCTTTTACTCCACCCCCTTCAAACACAGCATCCGCCCTTTTCTCCTCAGGGGGCTCAATTTTTTCGATTTCACTATCGATTTTTGCTAATTCCCTTTCAAAATCCAAAGTCATTTTTAACCCTCCTTTGTCACACTAATCTTATTTATTTTCTCTGACAATTCCATGCAAAAAATTGGCTGATAAATGACAACTAATGCAAATGCTACCTATGAGTAAAACTATAGCCACAGAAAAATAGCTCACTTAAGATAGTGCTTTTTTTTATCCGCTCTCGCAATGGCTTTCCTGAATCTTTTTTACTTCTTTACTCTATGATCCCCAATTGTAAATTGCCATTTTTACTCTTCCTTTTAAACACATTATCCAGCTCATAAATTTACTCATGTCTGTTATTCCTCTATCCGGGCTAAAAAGCTGATTACACTACTGCTTATTTTATGGATTCAACTTAAAAGCTCTTTCCCGTCTGCTTGACTCGGAAGCATATTTTTTATGAACACCTGTTTATTTCAACAGCTGTCTAAAACTTATTTTTTCTTGAGGGTGAAATTATTAGTATGCACCACTCTATTCACTCAGTCACCCTAAATGCTTTCCCCTTTTAGCTTAAAAGCAAATATAAAATAGACACATCACCAATATTTGTCAAATTCTTTTTTATATTGATGCTTATTCCCTATAATGTCATACAATTTCTGATAAAACTGCCTCGCTAAGAAACTAAATAAATAGATAGAATTTTCCCTTCTATCAATTACTCATCTCGCTTAATCTGGGATTAATACAGAAGACAGCTTAAAAAGAGGAATAGTGCCCACACTTTTCGATTCCCACCATCAACTCCCACCTGATGGTTCCCATCATCCCCCCCTTTTGCTGACAAAGAAGGGCAACCGCATTGTCACCCATTTCTTAGTCTTGAGACGCCAGTTCTTTCAAAAAGCAAACAGAAATTTTCCAGTAAATGTTCGTAGTCATTAAATTTTCTTTGGTAAAACAGAACCCTCTTCCCAAGGCAAATTCACCTCGATCGGTTGAACATCCGGCAGGCGATGTCCAATTATCGGTTTTAGAGCCTCTCCGATATATCTTTCAACACCATCACAATCATCCTCCGCCTCTTTTGCCCAGGTGACATAAAGGCCATATTGACCATACGCAACCACTGTATAATCCTCTTTATTTTCAACCAAGCAATCACGGACGATACCCTGTCCGACTTTCAAAACGACTGGTTTCTTCCCTTCATGCCAAATGATGTAAACTCCTCTCATTCCGTTGAAACGATTATGATTTTGATTGATTTCGAGTAAATTACACCATATACCCCCGAAGCCTTTGAACCACTCTAGATGTAGAGCCATAAGCTTAGTCCTTATTGTAAAGATAGATACCTTATGCTGAAAATATCAACATAACCGATGCAAATGTCCTTTTATTCCCTATTATGCCCTTTTTTTTCCATTTAAATGAGCCTTGTGCGGTTGTAAAATACCCAAAAAAGCGTTCCAGTGGAATTTTCTAATATCCTGATTTTTTCAATTTTTTGTTTTTTTTGTGAAAAATTAGATTGAAAAAAAAATTTTTTTATATCAAAATGGAAAGACCCCTAAAGAGGGTTGAGATGAGGAACGAAGAAATATTAGATTCTTGGAAGGCCATCTCTGATTATTTAGGCAGAGACATTCGAACCTGCGCCCGATGGGAAAAAGAACTGGGATTGCCCGTCTTCCGGATAGACCAAGATTCTCCGCGTTCCAAAGTGTTCGCCTACAAATCCGAAATCGAGGAATGGCTGAAAGAGAGGGCGAATCATAAGGAAATCAAGAAAAAACCTCTTCTCGAAAAAAGACGGGTATTCATCATTTTAGTATCAGCTGTGGTTCTATTAATGTCTGTTTCTGCAACCCTATATTTAGCCAACGGAAAATCTTCATCTGCCAATACAGAAAATCTTTCCATTGCCGTTCTTCCTTATGATAGCTCCAACTTCACAGAATACGAGGAGTACATTCCACAGGGAATAAGTGATAAAATAACTACTAGCCTTTCCAGATTGAATTATCTTAGAGTCATTCCTTCAGCTTTATTGGCAAGCGATAATAAATCCAGCAAAATTTTAAAAGACATAGGGAAAGAACACAATGTGAACCATGTTCTGAAAACAAAGGTGAAAAAAAATGAAAATAAATTGAGTATCCAAGTTCAACTCATACGAATTAAAGATGAAAGGACCTTGTGGAATGTTAAATCAGAAAAAAAACTGGAGGAATTCTTCTCTTTGCAAGAGGACATTTGCCTGAAAATCCATAAAAAATTAAATTCGAACACCAAAATAATGGATGCCATGGCATTCAACAAGGGACAAACGGAGAATTATGCAGCTCTGGACAGCGTTTTAAAGGCGAATCATATACTGAGCAAGGCAAACTCCGAAGATAGCGACCCTTGGACGCTCTACAATCAGGGTAATTACTACCAGAAACAGTGGAGTAAAGAGAGCAATGATTTTGCCATAAATTTATTTTGTCAGGCTCTTGAAATAGACGAAAACTTCGCCCCTGCTTACATCGGATTAGCCCGATGTTATGCGAATTACGTCAATTTTTACTGGGATTACAATGAAGGATGGTTAGATAAGGCCGAGGAGCTTCTCAAAATAGCGGAAACTATAAATCCGGAGTATCCTGAATATTACTCTACTTTAATTCAGCTCTATCTGCTGAGATACATAGGCTTCGACGATGACACAAAAGACAAAGCATTCCAGTTAGCTCAAGAAGCGATAGAAAAATTTCCAAATCATCCGCATTTATACGCGCAAGTCGGGTTCTGCTATTATCTCCGATTCGGAGAATCCGGGGACCCATCAGACTTTAAAAAGGCTTTAGACCTCAATCACGAAAATTATTTAACCAATCCTTTTCATGTCAACAACATTGTGTTTACAGAGCTGCTCATGCTGAACAAAGAATTCCATAAAGCTCTGCTCATATGCGATGACATTCAAGGAGACGAATCTTCCTTGATGGCTGAATTTCGCAAGGGAGAAATTTACTACTACATGGGTGAGCTGGATAAAAGTAAATCTTCGTTTTCTCAGTTTGATCATGAGTTTGATTATAAGGTCGCTTCCTTGTTCCATCTTGGTATGATCGCTGCACAGAGGAGAGACAAGGATGAAGCCAGGAGAATAATCCAGAAAATCGATTTCAGGGCTCCCCACGAATTCAAATTTTTTGAAGACAAGCTAAAGCTGGCTTCCATTTACATGGGCATAGGAGAAAAAGAGCTAGGATATCAAGCCCTGGAAGATTTTTTCGCTCAGGAAAACACGAATAAAACCAGATATATCTATAATAAATATATCGATATTGACAAAAATTTTGACAACTTCAGAGAAGAAGAAAGATTCCAAAATATTATAAATAATATGGGGGGAGAAGATAACGATGAGTGAAAAAATCGATGTGACCCCGAATGTCTTGAAATGCCTGGAGCTTTTACGGGAAGCTGTAAATGCTTTACCAGAAGGTGACGTCAAGACAAAGGCAGAGGGTGCATTGGAATACCTGGAGAGAACAGCCAGGGGAGAGCCTCAACCGAATGAGGGACTTTCATGCCCGCCCAACAGACCGTTAATACCGACCGGCGGGTAATATTTGTCCCTTTTTTGCCCTTCTTGAACTTAAACAAAACAGCAATCCAAGATAAATCTCCGGAGTCTGTCTTTTACTCTTTCGGATGATTGCATTTTTGATTGCGAGTATTGTTACAAACCAAAAAGTGCAAGTAGGAAAGAATATTCTCTGATCCCAAAATCAATGAACATTCGCATAATGATCCACACCATTCGAACATTCAAAACGACTCTTTCACTCCTCTTCGCCTAGAGCTAAATTTCACTCCAAGTGCCACTGTTCTCCCTTTCATCGGATAGCCAGGTTCTGTCACATAAGATATGTTGAATAAGTTTTCAGCTTTGAGAAAGAGATTGAAATTCGAAAAATCTTTCGAAATAACCGCATTTAACACGAAATAGCTCGGAACTCGAACAATATCATCGAATATTTCCACTTCAGAGCTCGACACTCCCAATCCCCATAGAGTGAATTGAAGCTTATTTTTACTAAAAACATCAAGAATGAAGTTCAGTTGAGATTCTGGGACAAGGTCGAGTGGGCGATTTTCATCCTCATTCACTCCATCAAGATAAGTGTAATTCAGAGAAAAATTCAGCCACTTTAGAGCTTTTTGAAATTCCAGCTCAAATCCGAAGATGTGTGCCTTCCCTATATTCAAATTCGTCTGAAATCCACTGGGAAGGCGAACAGAGCTGATCAAATCCTTGATCTTGTTATAAAAAATCGCACCGGAAAAGAGCAATTCTTTCTCGTAGCTGAACCCGATTTCATAATTTGTCCCTCTCTCATCTCTCAGGTCCGGATTTCCAGCCTGCATGCTGTACAAAGATCTCATCGAAGGGAATCTTGATTTTTGGGAGAAAGTGGCGTGAATGTCAACGAAATTGGACGGATTAAATTTAATACCGACAATGGGATTCAATGTGGTTTTGTCATCACCATCTTGCTTATTTAGATAATCAATGCTGAATCCACCCACTAATCTCCATTTTTTTGAAAGGGTGAAATGACTCTCAAGGCCAGCGGAAATTGTCTTGTGCTCGAACTCATCCCATTCCAATCCCCTATCATCCTGAGTTTTGGCCTTGTCATCCCTGAAATTTAAGCTGAATTTCAACTCATTCTGAGATTTAAAAGGAAGTGCACCCAAAAGAAAGGCGCCATACGAATCGTTTTTATAGGTGGATTCCCACTGTAGTGTGTTCATATCTGGATCCAAGTAGGAATCAAGGACATTATCGTGCTTGACATAATAGCCTCTGAACTTGAGGGTTCCGTTTTTTAATAAAGAAAATATGCCCCCGATGTTAAGCTGGAGACGATTCCAGCTCTTGAATCTCCAATAACGGGACCTGTAGTGTTCTGTTGCATACGGAATGCCGTACTCAGACCAATAATAGGCGGCTTCTAAAAGGATTTCGCTTTTCTGGCCTGGATAAAAATAGATTTTGCCGGTAACATTCTTTCTCTCATAATCACTGTTTTCCCTCAGACTATTCTCTCCATACTCATTCCATTTGAATCCATCTGATTTATCATAAGAGGCAAAACCCGAGAAGAAGATGTTCTTCCATTGTAGAGCTCCAGAGGAAGAAACGCCTATTGAATTGTTGCTGTCATAAAGAGTGCTCAGAGTAAAAGAGGGAGGACTGGGTCTTCTGGTGATGATATTCACGACTCCTCCAAGAGCATTTGGTCCGTAAAGGACAGAGGAAGCTCCCTTGACAACCTTAATATTCGCTATTTCCTCTGAAGGGATGGTTTTGAGGTCGAATGAGTTGAAGAAGGGCTCGTAGATGGGTATGCCGTCATAGAGCAAGGCGATTCTCTGACTTTCAAGGCCTCTGATTTTTATGCGGAATTCATTTTTTGAGCCGGTAGAGACAAATGTTCCGGAAGTATAAGACATGACTTCAGAGAGGTTGCGCGGAGTGAGGGATTCGATTTTCTCTTTTTTGATGGATGAGGTGGTGGATATCGGAAGCTCTTTAGGTAGTTTAGCTTCGACAACAATTTCCTCTGTAATGATCTTCTGTTTTTGTTTTTCCTTTTCTTTTTTTTCCTGCTCTTCCTGGTTTGCTGATAAGATGGGAAGGGTGGATATGAACAACAAGAGTATCCAAAGACATAAAGCCGAAATGTGATGCGGAATAAAAGATTTCTTCATTGTCAAAACATCATTATGGCTTTCTCTCTTTTTAGAATCAAGATAAAAGATAAGAATTTAACAGCCAAATTTATGGAAAAGGAATGGCTTCTCTTCCAAATGGAAAGGGACTAAAACAACTATTCAAGCAAAAAGGATAATTTTCTCACTCGAAAAGCTCTGTCACTTCTCTTGGTATTTTGTCTCCTGTATTGAGTTCCCTTTATATCTTTGTTGCAATAAATGCAACCGTCCTAGCAATTGCTTTTATTAACTCTTGCTTTTCAGCCGCTTTATCGATTTCATTTTTGATTTGTGCCATTTCATCTAAATCTTCATCTGTTGTAATCACACCTTCTTTCAAAAGACGAATTTGATATTTAGCATAATCATGCAAAAGTTCTTCCAGTAAGGGCTTCATAGCCATACGATCAGCGAGGCTGCTTTGCCTGTATTTAACTTGAAATTCAATTATAGTATCCCCCATTTCTTGTAAAATCCGTGAGTCGTTATCCATTACTTCCTCCATTTTTATTGAAGCAATTTTTCATCAAGTATCATTTTCCAATATGGATCATTTTTGATGGTGGTTACAACAGTTTCATACTTTTCTAACAAAGAATCCAAATTCAGACTACCTTCACTTATATTGGCAATGAAATTTAGAGCATTTTTTGTTGACGCTAATAAATCTCCAACATTCAAAGATTGGTAATTACGAATTAAATCAGCGACCAACTTACCTGCTTCCGCCGCTTTTAAACATTGTAGAATAGCTTCATGTTTGGCCTGATTCTCATCATTTCTTAATTGAATAATATCTTTAGCAACAATTCTTAAGTATTCCATCTTCAAACTATTATTCTCAACTAGCTTAGCATTAGCGATATTTTCAATTATGAGCGTACGACGGCCTGTAAATTGCACAGGATAATTTTTAAGAAAATTAGCGAAGTTTATCATCTGCACAGTCAAGCTGATTGCATGTTTTTCGGACTTTCTAACAGCATCTTTAGCAAAAAAACTGCCTCTTTGTAGTGAGCGAAACATAGATTCAAATTGATAATAGGTCTTTTCAATCTCTTCAAATTCCGTATTAACCATTATTTGAGTATTTCTCCCAATATCTCTTTCAGATATGAGAAAAGCAAGCTCCTGTGGGCCGATTTTTTCATCATTAAGGTTATTTGCAATTCTTTCAATTTCAACATCATTTTCTTCAAATGGCATGCTAATACTTTTTCTGAAGAGATTTTTGATATTCTCTATAGCAGTGATAGACTCAATCCTAAATTTTTCAGCTGCCAACTTTATTGCCTCTGCTTTTTTTTCGTTGCAGCCGGCGCTCAAAAATATCAGAGTGAAGGCAATAAAAAGCACAGCCAAATGCTTCCATCTAAAAAAAATCCATCTTATTTTCATCTTTTCCTCCAAATTAAAGTCGCTAAATCTTATGACATGACTCCAAGACAAATCATACTTTTTAAAATGGATGCACCTATACTTTAATTAATTTTCAATTGAATTTGTAAATTGAATCACTTCTTATCTTTTTGTTTCTTCTTATCATTTTCTTTTTTTGTTTCTATTTTTTCGCCAGTTTGTCTTACTTTTACAAACTTTGAGAGAATATCGAACCAGAACGGAGCACCTAAAGACACAGCAAATGCTGTTAATAATAAGCCCAATATCTTAACTAGAATGCCACCTTGAGTATCAGGCCAATTTCTAATGTCATTTTCTTTATTGGACCAACCAAGCGGAAGAGTAATATCTTGAAGCCCAGTTTGCAACTCTTTTAATTTTGACATAGATGACTCTGTATCATCAGAAACCGGCTCTTCAGATACTTTTTCAGCAAGATTAACTATTGCTGCGCGCATGGCATCGTCTTGTAAGAGATATTTTGAAATCATGATAGTATCCGCATTTAAAAAACCAGTTACCACAATAGCCAAAACTAACAAAATCACCTGTACTTTTCTTTTATACCAGCCTGATGCTCTCTCCATAGTTGCATTGAACCAATTTTCCAAATACTTCATTCCTTCTTCAAAGCTATCTGAAACACCACTCACAATTTTAAGCATACGATTCTTTATTTCCTCATCTTTTATCTTTGCGATGCTCTCAGCAAAAGCCTGAGTATCATCAATTTTTAGAGCACTAAGAAAAGCCTTGGGGAAATATTCCTTTGGAATATACGAGGGCCTTGCTTCTTTTCTAAATAACTTATCCAGCCAACTTTTTTCCGCCAAGACCTCAATTAATGGATGGCTATAGAATTCTTTTGTAAGTTCTTTATCCTTTGAATCATTAAGTAATTTGAATATCGCCGTTTCCAGATTCTTTGCACGCAATGAGAATATTCCAGAAATCCACTCATTTATTCCTGAACAAATTAAGCTCAGCAAAATGTAGAAGAAAATGAGCCCTATGGCGACCTCTAAAATTTCCGAACCAAACATCTTCCCTCCTTTCTTTCTTTTAATTCTTTTAATTTTTTCATGTGTTGAAGACGAACTTCTCCCTTTCGACTCTCATCCAATATTTTGTTGTCAATGAATCCATTCACTAATCTGTGCATTAACTAATTGTAAATAAAACAATAGTCAACTAATCATGTAATTTTTTAGAATTTATACACATGAAACAAATCACACTATCTTTTTTTGCGCAATACGTTCATCCCTAGTTACTTCTGCTTCCCCTTGCCAACAGGCAGAAATAGAAATATCACAGGCAAAATTGTGTGTCAATAGCGATGCAGAGAAGGAAAACCACGACCGCATATTCAGAGTTCCCTCCAAAAAATAGGCTTTTCCATAAAATTTAAGCAAACCCGAATTCTTCATTGAAGAAAGCGTTCATTATTGTATTTATGTTCATTTTTATATCTCAAGAAATCAAAATAGGAGCAGATGCTACGAAGAATGCTTTATTGAACAGATGCTGGTGTAATGACTTTTGGGGGATTAAAGACCTCTCTTTTATTCGAAGCGAATGGAATCACATATATCCAACCGCATAGCCTGTAAAGCCGCAAGCTAATTCGATTCCTTGTTTGTCATCAGTATAATTTTTAATTAAGATAAGGATTCAAATATAGAGTTTGAATCTGACTTGAATCCATGATACTGAAAATTTTCCTCTTTATTCTCCTCGCCTATTTGCTCTTTGAATTCATCGAGCACATCGTCATCCCATTATTCGCACTCATCCTGAAAAAGAAAAGAAGACCAGTCACCGGGGACTCGGGACTGATCGGAGAGATTGCCGAAGTCAAAGAATGGAACAATACTGAAGGGAGAGTATTTGTTCACGGCGAACTCTGGTGGGCAACGTGCGAAGAGCCGCTCTCACCTGGTGATAAAGCTGAGGTTCAAAACGTGAAAGGACTCATTCTAAAGGTCAAACCACACAAAAAGACAAAAGGATGATTATTCCTCCCACAAAAATGCCACTCTCCTCCTCATTAAATCCTCAACCTCAATTATTTAAACGTTTCAAGATAGTCTAACAATACGGCGGCCATCTGCAGGTCATTCATTCCAGCATAAGGCAGGAGTGAACGTTTATCCATGAAAATGAATCTGAGGAATGATATAAGTCTCATTGGTATAGGTCTTATATGTTGTGCTTCCTTTTCCAAACTAAGGGAATCAGGGCTTTATGGATTTAGCTTGTATTCTGCTCAAAATAAGAAATCCAAAAAAAATCTATCCCGGAGGAATCGTACTCAAAGAATTCCTGATCATATTCCTAATCAGTCTTCCTGGCCTTCCTTTTTTCTTGCTACACGATATTGAACAGGACCACACTTTATTTCCTTGCCGCCCTTCTATCATCTCAATCTTTAAGCCAATATCACAAAGATAAATTTTTCCTCCAAAATCAATTAATGCATCTGAGACGAAGATAGGAACAAATTCATCTTTTTTCTCAACCTCATATTCCTCTACTTCTCCTCTAATAACGGCCTTTACATGCAGTTTTTCACTGACTTTATTTAGGACCTCAGGATTTGATAAATCTTCTCTGGATAACCCGAAATCCTCCAAAACTGAACTCACTTCATCCGCGCTAACAACATCATATCCTTGTTTTTGAAATTCATCTTCAAATATATCAGTTATGGTTTTGTCCTTTCTCACTCTAACGTTTGGAGTGAATTCTATAACAGCCAGCCTTTTGTAAGAGTTAAATTCAATGTTGGTTTTGGAATAAACATCCTCAAGCACAATAGGCCGCCTGGCACAGTCCACAAACATAAATGAAAACATGAACACGCCCATAAAAATTAACGTTTTTATCCTGTTCCCCATTTGATTCCTCCTGTTTTCTGATAACTGGTTATGCATCTCTACCCAATCGTTGTGCAAGAAATATGCCAATAAAGCAGCCAAGTAGAAGTAGGATATTTGGGATTTTCTGTCCTAGATAGATGGCAAATGTAGATTTTAAAGACACTATACAATTTATTAATATTTATATTTTCATTCTGTAAATATATTTTAAATTAGCTACGGGTTATTCAAGCAACCCAACTGGAAAATATCTTGTGTAAGAAGGCTTTTGTCCATATATCGTCTAATATTTCAGATTCTTTTTGACAAACTGAGGAGAACTTTCACCTTATTGATTCCCATCATCTAATTCCTTTTGCTGATGTCAAATACTCCTTGACCCCCAGCGGTGACTCTTCTATACTCATCCCTGAAAAAACGAGTTTTCAGCACGTCAAGTGCCTTTTGATGTCCCCCGAAGTCAGGTGATTGGGAAATGGTTAAAGCTTCCCGCGAATTCCAGGTCTTTGCCAAACCGATCGGCTCACTCTGCAACCTAGACTGTCATTACTGCTACTACCTGAAAAAGGGAAAGCTCTATCCCAAGGGCAAGTCATTCCGCATGCCCGACCACATCCTGGAA